>Ga0364874_10472_pt1 | contig 21693 bp, 13 predicted proteins | sample ExccelAu500001D4_2_FD_206922 | JGI IMG/M metagenome (GOLD analysis project Ga0364874, IMG submission 206922) | Enriched cells from Trout Bog Lake Hypolimnion, Wisconsin, USA - BchlTB.Aug07.5000.01.D4 | ecosystem: Environmental > Aquatic > Freshwater > Lake > Hypolimnion/Profundal zone | place... | reverse complement strand
AGCCCGGCAGTCCGCGCGGTTGACACTGCAAGAATTTTTGCTGAGACAATCGGCGGGAGTGACGCTCTTGTCATCATACCTGAATGGTACGAGTCGATGACAATAAAAAGTTTAGGCACATGGATCTGCGGTATTCCATCCTATATAGACACCGCTGTCGTTGTCGGGCATAATCCGGATCTTCTGCTCGTTATACAGCACTTCGACCCCTCCTTCAATGATCACATCTCTCCGGCAGGAACTATCGTTATGCGTTTTCCCACTGATGCATGGAATGCTGTTCCGTCTCTCAAGGGAGAGATTCTGTCTTTCAAGGTTCCGGCAGATGCAGGGGATTTCAAGGAGCGGCTCAAAATCAAAGAAGGAGAGATTGCCGAAAGGATCGCAGTGGTCACGATGAGATCACTTAAAGGAATCCCGGGAATCAACATCCGCCTCTGTGAAAAGAATATCTATGACTATGCAGCGAGGCTTGCTGAAAAAGCGGTTAAAGATATGAGCGTTGTGACAGTTATCGGGATGTGGAACTGATGAGCGCTAAGTATCCTTTTACGAATAAAGAGATAAGCTGGCTGTCGTTCAATGAGCGTGTTCTTCAGGAGGCGGCAGATCCTTCTGTTCCGATCCTTGCCCGTATCCGTTTTCTCGGCATCTACTCTTCGAACATGGATGAGTTCTTCAGAGTTAGAGTTGCAACACTCAGGCGGCTTGCTTCTCTCGGGCTTAAGAAATACAGGGAGGTTTCTAATGATGAACATCCGGGGAAAGTTTTAGCTGAAATACAGAAAATCTTTGTCCGGCAGCATGGACGTTTTGATGAGATATACTCGGCTATTCTTGCTGAGCTTGCTATTCACGGCGTTGATGTCATTGATGAATCGGCTCTTGATGATCTGCAGAAGGAATATGTGAGGCGCTTTTTCCGCGATAAGGTTCGTCCGCGTATTTTTCCTGTTATGACGGGAAAGGAAAATGGTTTTCCTGAACTTGTGGACAGAGCAGTCTATCTTTTTGTTGTGCTGTCGGATGCAGGCAGAAAAAGACAGTCTTTTCTCTACAGCGTTATTGAACTTCCGACAGACACCCTTTCCCGCTTTGTCATACTTCCTCAGAAAAACGGACGAAGATATATCATGCTGCTTGATGATGTTATCCGCTGCAATATGGATACTATATTTGCTCCTTTCAGCCTGACTCCTCTCGGCGCTTACAGCATTAAGATGATCCGCGATGCTGAACTCGATATTGAAGGTGACCTTTCAGAAAGCCTTGTCCATAAGATCAATAAGAGTCTCAAGAAACGGAAACAGGGAAATCCCGTGCGGTTCAGCTATGATGCTGCGATGCCGGAGCAGGCGCTATCCTATCTGCTGAAAAAGCTCGCTCTCAGTTCATCTGATTCAATCCTGCCGGGAGGACGATATAACAACCATAAAGACTTTATAAACTTTCCTTCGATTATTGGCGAGCAGAGCGAGAAAAGCCGACAGCCGTTCCCTCATCCTTTTCTGCCTGCAGGAAGCAGCATTATGCAGCAGATTGACCGGCAGGATATCATGCTGCATTTTCCCTGGCATTCTTTTGACAATTTTATTGATCTCCTGCGCGAAGCCGCTATTGATCCGGAAGTGCAGGGGATCCGCGTTACGCTCTACCGCGTTGCGCGCAATTCAAATGTCGTGAATGCTCTGCTCAATGCCAGACGGAACGGGAAGTTGGTCATTGTCATTCTTGAACTGCAGGCCAGATTTGATGAAGAGGCGAACATCTACTGGGCGGACAGACTCCGTGAAGAAGGCGCGCATGTCATTTACGGCGTTTATGGTCTGAAAGTTCACTCAAAGCTCTGCCTTATTGAGAGAAAGAAAACAACAAATAAAAAACGCAGTTATGCCTGCATCGGAACCGGTAACTTCAACGAGTCTACCGCCGGTATCTACACCGATTCCCTTCTGCTTACTTCCCGGAAAGCAATTGTCGATGAGGTGAAACTTCTTTTTGATTTCTTTGAACACAACTACAAGGTTCCCAGATTCGATCATCTTATTGTCTCTCCCTTTTATACCCGCAAAAAAATAACGAAGTTGATTACATCTGAGATTGAAAACGCGCGTGCCGGAAAAGAATCATTTATCCGTCTCAAGATCAACAATCTATCCGACCCTGAAATGGTACGGCTTCTGTACGGGGCGAGTGAAGCCGGGGTGAAAATACAGCTTATTGTACGCGGCATGTTTTCTGTGGTGCCGGGGAAACCGGGATTGAGCGACAACATAGAAGCGATTGGAATTGTCGACAGCTTCCTGGAACATGTCAGAGTATTTATATTCTGCAGCGGAGGCAATCCTCAGTATTTCATCTCTTCGTCCGACTGGCTTCCCCGCAACTTTGACCGGCGCATTGAAGTGACCTGTCCTGTATATGATGACCAAATAAAAGAACAGCTGAAAAATCTGTTTGAAATATCGTGGCATGACAACATAAAGGCCCGCATCCTCAACGAAGAGCTTTCCAATTCTTTCAGAAGGGATGATTCTCCGCCGGTACGCTCTCAGACAGCCTTCGGAGAATATCTTTCTGGATTATGATGCCGGCAATTACGACTGAATGAAATGTCCTGTCCGCAGAAGTACCGGAATCTCCATTTTGTTGACGATATGTCGTAATGCATGAAATTTCCGCCTGCGGGGGAATGACGAAGACCGGATAATTCAGCCATGAACCGCTATAGTGCTCAAAGCTTTATACGGAATGTGACGATGAAACTTGCTTTGATTCTTAATCCGAATTCGCGCTATAATAAAAGGCATCCCGAAAGTATTGCACGATACTGCAACCTTGGAGGGAGCAGAGTTGACCTGTTCAGGACCGAGTCTGCCGACGATGTAACCGTTGTTGCACAGAAGATTAAAGATAAGGATGTATCATTTATAGGGATCTCCGGCGGTGATGGCACTATTCATCAGGTTCTGACACATGTGATACAGGTTTACGGCAGTACGCTGATTCCTCCTGTCATTCTTCTCGGGGACGGCACAATGAATAATATCGCTCACAGCCTCGGCATAAAAATGAAAGGATTTCCCTGTCTTAAACGGTTTCTGAGAAATATGGAAGAAGAAAAGTTGACGATCAGAGAGCGGAGTACGATAAAAATTGAAGACCGGTACTGTTTTCTCTTCGGCTGTGGCGTCATTACTAACTTTCTTAATGAAGCATATACCGGCAGAAAAGGATATCTCCGCAATCTTGAAGTTCTACAGCGAACGTTAAACGATATCATTGCTTCAGCAATATTCGGACGGAAAGAATCGAAACTGCTCAAGCCTCTCCGCGGGAAACTTATATGCGACGGAATGAATATCCCTCTTCAGCATCTGAGGTTCGTGCTTGCCGGAACGGTGGAAGAAGTCGGAATGGGATTCCGTCCTCTGTATATGGCAGACGAAAAGAAAAATCATTTTCATCTCATCGCAACAGATCTTGGACCTTATGAAGTTCTTTTCCGGCTTTGTATGGCCGGAGCCGGTATGGGCAGTCTTATCCACAATCCGCATTTCTACAACAGGGTTACAGCTGAAATGCTGATACGTTCTCCGGATCGGTTTGATTATACGATGGACGGTGATATCTATACTGCTGATAAGGATCTTTATATCGAATCCGGACCTTCAATACGTTTTGTAATAGTATGAAGTCATTTCAGAGAGCCGGCGTCCCCACTCAATGCATTGTACACTCTCTACTGTCATCCCGACGATGCGGATAACGGTCGCTAGAGATCTTCCTGACATAAAATTAGACTCTTGCGGAACCGTAATCAGTTTATGTTTATAAGCGGTTATGTTCATCATTATACAGAATATGCTTTTCCGTTACTTTGCATCTCCGCGAGAACAATGGATTTTATTTTGTCCTGTCGTCGAGACCGGAAATATTCATAAAATATTCACATTGGAATCATCAGATCTGCATCGGATGTACTGATAATGAAGTCATGAGTACAGAATTAAATGTCAGCAGAATTTTCCAGAGAGAGGCGTTCCGTTCTTTTCAGGTGAAATCACGATGTTGGGCTGATATCGTTCCGCTTCTCGACTTTGCGTTTCAGCCGATTGTCAACATCCACACCGGCGTCTGCTTCGGATATGAGGCGCTGCTTCGAAACACCGCTGCTGCAGGTTTTCCTTCCGTCGGAGATGTTTTCGACTGCGCGTATCATGAGAAATCGCTATTCACTCTTGAAATGCTTCTGCGTAATAAGGCTGTTGAAAAATTCTCGTGGCTTAAAGACTCTGATAGGTATAAGCTTTTTTATAATATCGATAATCGCGTCGTAGAGATGGAAGATTATCATCAGGGTGAAACATCAGCTATTCTTGATCGCCATGGTGTCTCCCGCGACTCTCTCTGCATTGAGATCTCAGAGCGACATCAGCTTCTCATCGGCGAAGAAAAAAAAGATAAACTCATGCGTCATTACTCTGATATTTTCAAAGTCGCTCTTGATGACTTCGGCACGGGATATTCCGGCCTGCAGCTTCTGTATTTTGCGGAACCTGACTTTATTAAAATAGACAGGTTTTTCATAAACGGCATTCACCTTGATGCAAAGAAGAAGCTTTTTGTTTCGAATATTGTCGGCATGGCGCATGTAATGAGAATCCGTGTTATCGCTGAGGGTGTTGAAACTGAGCAGGAGTTCTATGCGTGCAAGGAGATAGGCTGCGATCTTGTGCAGGGATATCTTATTCAGAAACCGGTCATTGCAATTTCCTCACTTTTCGACAAATATGAATGCGTGGATGTTCTGAATAAAAAGAACCGAAGAGACATCACGCAGGACCGCGATCTTCTCTATGACAGGATTGAATTCATCTCTCCGATCATCAACGGCATTGATGATATTTCAGCAGTGTTTGAACGGTTCCGGCAGAATGAGTCCTTTGATTTTCTTCCTGTCGTCAATGAGCGCTATGAGCCGCTCGGCATTATCCATGAATCAGTTCTCAAGGAATATGTGTATTCTCCATTCGGAAAAGAGCTGCTGAAAAATCCTATATTCGGGAAACCGCTTTCCGACTTCATTACCCCATGTCCGGTCGTGTCGGTGAGGATGAAGGCGGAAAAGATCCTTGAAATCTTCTCTTTCAGTGAAAAGGGAAACGGCGTCATTGTAACAGATGACGGAATCTACCTCGGCTATCTGACATCATTTTCGCTGCTGAAGGTTCTGAATGAAAAGAATATCGCTCTGGCGAGGGATCAGAATCCTCTCACCCGGCTTCCCGGCAACAGCAGAATTGATGCTTTCATCTCTGAAACACTCAATGACTGCACATCACGTTACATCTATATCTACTTCGACTTTGATAATTTCAAACCTTTCAATGACCGGTACGGCTTCAGGAGAGGTGACAGAGCCATTATTCTTTTTGCCGATATGCTCAGAGAACGGATGTCGGGGGATAAGGCTTTTATCGGACATGTCGGAGGAGATGACTTCTTTGTCGGCTTGCAATGCGAGAGGGGATTCGACTCTCAGCGCGCATCATCAATCATCGATTGTTTCCGGGAGTCGGTTAAATCACTCTACGATGATGAAGACCGAGAGAGAGGGCATATTGTCTCTACAGACAGAGACGGTTTGTATCGCTCCTTTCCGCTTATGACGGTAAGCGCTGCGGTTGTTGTCTCCGAACCGGGCAGAGCAGCGATGACTGCAGAAGAGGTTGCCTATCGCATCGCAGAACTGAAAAAAAAAGCAAAGCAGTCCACGGAACATATTGCATCCAGCATTCTTTCACTATAGCGAGGTTAGAAAAACTATGATTCAGATCCGATCTTGCCGGAAGATGATAGCTTCATTTAAGCTAAATAATTTATCGACCTTCTCATAATACTGGTCTTATATGGAGGAGAAAATGAAAGAACAGCGGTCAGTTTCGCGCATTGATAATTCAGCTCTTCCGACACAGCTTTGCCGTGCGTCGATACTTCTCGCGGGAGGAAACGAAATTACAGCGCGCACAATCAATCTATCTGAAACGGGAATGAGAATTCTTGTCTCATCAGACGAATGCGGAAAGAATGCGCTGGCAAAAGGGCGTTCGATGCATGTCGTTTTTCCTGAAGCAGAGATTGAGCTTTCTGGTGAATGCATTTATTCCGAGGAACGGAAAAGAGCGGTTGCTTTTCTGGGAATCGGATTTGTAAATCCGTATGAACGAATTCTTTTCGGACGCTATCTTAATTCTATTCTTCATAGAGATGAAGCTGTGTGACTATCATATAATAATTCAGCCTGAGCAATGTCATCATTTCGAAGGAGCGCGGCGACTGAGAAATCCGGGAACGCCGGAGGGTACGTTTTATTCTTTGACTTAGGCTGGAACCTGATGAAAAGAATGCAGAATGACTTTCTGTCCGGAATAATCAGGGGGTGAGAATAAATCTGTAATATCGGGATTTCTCGCTCCGCTCGAAATGAGACAATGCACTAATTATTCCATAAAATGTTCTAGGTCTTAAACGTATCCACCTTGACTCTTAGGGTTTCTGCCATTGCAGAAACCTCTTCTGCGCTGGATGCAAGCTCCCCGGATATTTCGCTTATCGATTCTGCACTCTCTACCATCCTCTCCACAATGGTTTTGATATCATAAATCGCCAGCTTCTGCATGCCGCTGGTTGTACGTATATTGTCTGACATTGTCATTATCTGGGTGACTTCATTGTTTATGCTTTCTTTTGTGCCGAGCTGATGCGTGACCTGCTCTGTGAGACTTTCAACCCACTGGCGGATATCGCCGAAGCTTTCAATAATGACCTTGATCACTGCGGCTGTGCTGTCGACATGGATAAACCCGCCTTTAAGTTCAGCATCGTTTGCGCTGATAATCTGCCGTATATCCCTGATCCTGCCGGATGTCTCATCCGCGAGTTTTGCAATCTCATCTGCAACTACAGCAAAACCTCTTCCAGCATTACCGGCGCGTGCCGCTTCAATTGCCGCATTAAGGGAGAGGAGATTGATTCGATCGGAAATTTCGTTAATCATTACGACGATGGCATTGAGGTCGCTGGAGCGGTTTTTAATTTTCGTAATGCTGCTTGTCATAAGCTCAAGAGATTTTTCACCCTGCTGTGCCTTGTCTGAGACTCGTTCAATTATTGTAACAGCATCCTTTGTACTAAGATCAAGCCGGTTCATTATCTCTGAAAGTGAATTCATGAATGAGATGAGATTATTCATCTTTCCGAACTCTGCTTCTACCTGGGTGCTTACACCGTCGACCTCTTCCATGATTAGTTCGATTGTTTTTGTTACTTCAGCAGCGTAGTTATTCCGTTCATTCGCTTTGTCTGCAAATCTCACTGAGATTCCCGTCAGCTCTGAAGATGATGACGCCAGAGAATCTGCAGAAAACTTTATCTCTCTGACAACGTCGCAGATTCTCATGACAAACAAATTGAAACTGATAACCAGGCTGCCGATTTCATCCTTCATCCGTGTTTCAAGCTGCGTGTTGAGATTGCTGTCTGATATCCCCTTGACGATTGCTCGGATCGGGCTGACAATCGCGCCTGACAGAAAATAGAGAACAAGAAGAGCTATAAGAGAAATTCCCATTGTAAAAGCGGCAACATTATAATAGAGCATCCGTATCTCGCTCTGAACGTCGTCAAGATAGATGCTGCTCCCTATGATGAGGTTGTAGGGCTTATAGACTTTGTAATAGGTTATGACCGGAACAATGTTGCCGACTTCAGTTTTATACTGCGCTTTTGATTCAATGAATCCTTCGTCTGACTGTGAACTCCGGTTGAAAATGTTCGTGAAAAGATCTTTCATGTAGGGATCTGAGAGTTTAGAGATATGCCGTCCGGTACAGTCTTCTCTGTAAGGAAGAGAACAAATCATCCCTTCGGTGTTGATAATCCATAAAGAGTCTTCGGATGCGCTGCCGAAACGGAACTTTCCGGTGTAATAGAGGGCTCTGTTCTGTGCTTCATCCTCACTCATCTTTCCGTTTTCCGCTTCGAAGCGGAACGTGTCGATCATCTGAGCCGATATGTTGACCGTATCTTTCACAGACTGTTTTTTCTTTTCAATGCTGTCGGAGCGGATGGCGGGAATAAAACTGAAAAGGGTGACGGAAGACAGGATGATCACAAAGGAGATCCCTGCTGTTATTATTTTATACCGCAGGGGCATCCTGTAAAAAAGCTTCCGCATCTTCACCCTCTCTCGAACTCTTAAACTGAAGACTGATTCCTCTACAGCTTTATAGACTTCAGCTTTGTGAAGTTCTGATTTGATTGATGCAAAGAAATTGTTTAAAACTCAGTTTTCTTTTTTATTCAATCCAGCCTGAAATACTTTTTAATTACATAATCATCACAAAAAATGTATAAAACCCCGCTACTTTCAGCTCTATGAAAAAATATACTTTTCTTGAAGAAGCCGGATGGCTCTATCGTAATATCATTCCTCCGTCTTTCAATAAGCGGTATGATCCGTTTGTCGAGAGCGGAAAGATATTCAATAGCATAGTTCCGTGCTGTTCAATTGCTGCAGTCGGCGACTGTATGGATATGAGAGAGAAGGATATTCATTTCGGAAACAGCGTGCGCCGCTTTCTTTCATCGCATGACTTCCTTCTCGCCAACTGGGAAGGGACGCTGTGCAGCAAGAGCCGTCTCGGTCTCCGCCAGCGGCATTCTATGCGGACGGCTCAATCTCTGGGTTCGATCTTTCCGTCTCAGCAGACCGTTCTTTCTGTAGCAAACAATCATGCTGCGGATTACAGCTTTAATGTTTTTGAAAGATCGGTGAAGATGCTGGAAAAAGAAGGTTTCAATGTTATCGGTACGAAAAACCGCCCCTTTATAGATCTCACGCCGGATCTGCGCATCATTGCGGCATCGGTCTGGTCGAACAGGCCATGTTCATTTATTTCAGAGCCTGATGAAGCTGTTTCTTATATAAAGAAGGGATCGTTCAATCTTCTCTACATTCACTGGGGTCATGAGATGGAATTGAATCCGCGTTCTGCACGGGTGGAAGAGGCGACTGAGCTCCTTTCATTCTTTGACGCAGTTGTAGGGCATCATCCTCATCTTCCTCAGCCTGTGACAGAAGTTCAATGCGGCGGAATAAACAAAGCGGCGGCTTTTTCTCTTGGGAATTTTTTTACAGGACTTTCATGGAATCGTTACCGGTATGGACTTGTGCTGTCGATATCAGCCGGACGGATGCAAGATGGAATTCCGGCAGCAGGAAAGGTTCAATGGATGTTTACCGGATGTTCAGATCTCTGCGGCAGGAATATGATAACTGAGCTGACAGAATCTATATATTCTTAACACAGACCATATAAAAATTTAACGGCTGATGTCTACAATCAGTAAAGTATTAGAGCAGTTCCGATTTGATTATCAGACTAGTTCATGCGGTATTTCGAACGGTGGGATAAATCTTGATTCCTCCAGTGTACCCGGATTCCTCAGTCGCTTCGCTTCTTCGGAATGACCGGCAGGACGTCTATTCAGTCGTGAATCGCTATTTTGCATAATTGGATGTTGCGATGCAGACAGCAGTTCTGACAAATACTTCAGTACCGGAAAAAAAATGTATACCTGATGATCCTGATGCTCTTGTCCGTGAAGCTGCAGTGATCATGGGACTTGATCCTGATGATCCTTCGACGATTCCCTTCGCCTGCGGAGATGCCACCGTCGGTTCGGAGATTGAATTGCAGGCTGCTGTAATAGGAAACAGATATGATGCTGATCTCCCGAATCTGATCAGAACATCTGACTATTACGGCAACATAAAGAAGCATGATGAGATAGGGGATGTTTCCAGAAAGGTTCTCTGCCATCTCGATCATTACCTCGATTCAAATAAAGATAATGTATGGGAAAACAGCTGGGTTTCATTTCCGATGAAAAGTCTGAGCCGACCCGCATTGCAGATGCTGGATCATGATTTTCATTCAGACAAGTCAATATCCGGCAGCGCATACCGGAATGATAAAAGTGATTTTGTCTTCTCTGTTGAAGAGGAAGAGTTTATCCGGATTCCTGTAAGCTATCTTCTCAAAATTTCTTTCTGCGATGCACTCTATTCATCCGGTATACCCTCAGCTTTGATGTCGGATACCGGCAAAAAAATGTCGGAGCATTTTCTCAGTGATAATACCTCTCCGGAAATCTGTTCCTTTCATGTCGGCGCAATGGACAGCAGAAACGGCTACGGCGAGGCAATTGCATCTGAAACGGCAATACGGTTTCTCCTCTGCTCGCTTGTCTGTCAGTATGCAAATACTGCTTTCGGGCTTAAATCATCAGGGCAGAAAGCAGTCGTGTATTTTTCACCGCTGGTTCCTCAGCGGCAGAAGTATCTCAATGACAGCATCTCGGACTCTTTTTACAGGGAACTTTTTATGAGTCCCTGTCTTTCTGGATGGGATGTAGGAGAAAAAAAGAAAGAGTATATGGGACTTTGTCATCTTGTTCTTTCCCGCAGCAGACTCAATGCGCTGTATAAGCTCCGTGAAGCCGGGATCATCGCCAATGATCTTGTCGTGCTTCCGAAACTTTCAAATACATCGCTGTCCAATAACGGTGTTCATATCAGCATGGGGAGCACAATGCTCAGAAGTCTTATGGAAGGAGAAAAGCCGCGGTTGAGTGAAGCGCATGAGAAGGCAGTGGGGGATCTTGTTATAAAAGTATATGAGCATTTTCTCCCGCTTTTTCCTGGTCTCTACAGCGCATCTCCATACCGGATTCCTTATGAGGATATGCGTCCGGAGAAGGCTCTATCTTTTCTTCCTCATGAGCTGGACTACACACATCTTCGAATGCTCTGGCAGAGATGGATCGGCAAATCCTCTATCCGGTTTCTCAATATCATTCTGCATCCGAGCGGTGAGCATGATAAGGACCGCACGCTGAAATCTGTTTTTTCTCTCAAGGGTGATTTTATTCCCGATTTCAGGGTTATCGACTATCTTGCGTCGCTTCTTTCAACGGAGAAGAGTTCTCCGCTCAATGGGAAGGTCGGCAATGACGAGAAACTCAGAAAGGAGCTGGAACAGCTCGGCGTTTTCAGTTCTTCGATGTCGCTATATCTTCTGTATAAGATGCGCGCGTTCAGCAAGATGGGTTTTACGGGATATGAAGGACGCTACTATTCTCTTTTTCACGATTTCAAATCAGATATGAAACATGCTGCCAACCTTCAGCTTCTGATAACATCGCTTGCCTATCTCTATATTGCCCGCGGAGAAATTTCTCACAGCATGATACCCGACACTGCATTCAACGAGAGTGAAAGACGTCAGATTTTTTACGCATCCGCAATCGGGATAAAGGCATTCAATGTTCACAGTATGACGACGAATCTGTTTATAAAAAAGATCATATCCCGATGCAGAAAGGCGAGACCGAGCAGGCGATATCCAGGATATGCCAGGGTTCCGGTATATGATTATATGAATGCGCTTGTTGAGACTCTCGAGACTGACGGCAGCGTTCTTATAGAAGCTATGTCAATGCAGGAAACCATAGCTGATCTCAAACAGCGGATATCGCATTATACCGAGTTTTCTGCGGCAGGTAAACTTCTGCAGGGAATTATGAAGAAGTGTTCAAAAAAGTATAAGAAACCCCTGGCACATGACGCAGCGGAATTCAACAGGGAGTCGGAACGGTTCTATCGTGAGGATCTCAGAGTTTCGCATATGGATGAGGGGCTGGAATATCTTGCAGCCCGCCTGGAATCAATGTCATCCGACGAGATGAACCGTGAGCTTGAGAATATTTCCGGCGGCCAGACAATCTCAGAATTTCTCTCGCAGTTCAGAGGGCGGCTTGGAGATGGCGCTCTAACAAAAGAGGAGATCGTCTCCCTTATTCACTATATCGTTATTTCAGAAGGAAGAATTAAAACAGCATGATACACCAGTATGTCGACAGGCGCGGATCTGTCTGCGATGAACAACTCACAGCAGACGGATTGATCAGCTTTATCTATTCAACAGTTCGGGAAAGAAACGGTTTTCTTTTCAATAAACTGATAAGCAGAAAGACAACATCCCTTCTCGGCTACATCAACTATGACCATCCGTTCGCCTCTGTCCGTGAACATACCAAGGTTCTGGAACAGCTCGGCGTCAACTTTTCGGAATCGGTTGATACATCCTTCAAGACCGTCCGTGAAATATTCGAAAGAAAAATCCGCTATGATGAGTTCCGTCCCATGACGCAGTACAAAAGAGATATCGTTTCTCCTGCCGACTCGCGGATGCTTGTCGGATCGTTTTCAGAACACTCATCATTATTCATAAAAGAGAAATTCTTCTCTTTCGAAGAGCTGTTAGGCGACAGAGCAGATCTTCATGTGCAGTTCAGAAACGGAGATTTCTGCATCTTCCGCCTCACACCGGAAAAATATCATTATAATCACTCTCCAGTGACAGGACTTGTCCGCGATATTTACACCATCGACGGGCACTATCATTCCTGTAATCCCGGGGCTGTTGTTGAAGCGGTCACCCCTTACTCTAAAAACAAACGTGTAGTTACCATTATCGATACTGATGTTGCCGGAGGCAGCAGAGTAGGGCTTGTCGCGATGATCGAAGTTGTAGCCATGATGATAGGTGAAATCGTTCAATGCTACAGCGAGAAGAACTATGAAAATCCCCGCGATGTTGCCCCCGGACTTTTTATCCTCAGGGGAAAGCCGAAGAGCATGTACCGCCCCGGTTCCAGCACCGATATCCTGATCTTCCAGAAAGGACGTATTGCATTTGATCCGCGCATTGTTGCCAATTCACAGAACGCGGCGGTTCAGAGCAGATTTACCATCGGATTCGGTCAGCCCATATGCGAGACTGATATCCAGGTCAGAGAAATAATAGGAATAAGGAAAGAACTGTAATGCTTAATATCATTTTTACTGCGGCGCTTGCATTCATCATCGCCGCAATCTATGCCTGGGGATTTCATTTTCTGCCGAAGGAAGGCTGGCAGTTTTTTGCAGCTGTACCGGTAAAAAAGAAGGGCGATTCGTGGATCGGATGCAATCTTACCTGGTATGGAATCATCAGTGCATTTTCGACCGCCTCCGGAGCTGCTCTTTTTCTGATATTGATTGCAGCTTCAGGAATACCCCTTTTCCATGCTGCGGCATTTCTCGGCCTTGTTCTTGCTGCAGCAGTGCCTTCAGCAAAGATTATCGCTGCTGCTGTTGAGAAGAAGAAACATACTATCTCTGTCGGAGCGGCGCTCTTTGTCGGAATACTCGTCTCCGTGCCGGCTCTTTCTGCTTTGAATCTTGTACTCTCGCATTTTAATGAATCCGCACTGCCTCTCTTCCCTGTTATGGCTTCGGCTGCTGTCGCCTATTCCTTTTCTGAAGGTATCGGGCGTCTTGCCTGTCTTTCATTCGGCTGCTGTTATGGAAGACGCGTCAGCAGTCTGAATGGGATTATGAAGAGTCTTTTTTCAGTATGGAATATCAGATTCAGAGGGGAGACGAAAAAAATTTCCTATGCTTCCGGATGGGAAGGGAAGAAAGTCATCCCGGTGCAGAAGATAACCAGCATCCTCTATGCAGTGAATGCCTGTGCGGGAACATATCTTTTCCTGTCTGGAAATTTCCGAAGCGCCTTTGCTGCTGTTATATCTGTTATTCTGCTCTGGCGCGTCTTCTCTGAATTTCTCAGAGCTGATTTCAGAGGAGCCGGATCTGTCTTTTCTGTGTATTCTGCAATGGCTCTGACAGCTTCGATTTACTGTCTTTTCGTCGCATGGTTCTTTCCGTCATCACCATCTGATCTGCCCGATATAGCAAAGGGTCTTGCTGCTTTGCGGAATGCGGGAACACTGACCGGTCTTGAATTAATATGGGTTCTGGTTTTTCTCTATATGGGAAGAAGCGAAGTGACAGGCTCAGTCATTCACTTTCATGTAAGAAAGGACCGAGTGTGATGATCACATTTCACATAAAATGCATATTCCGGTCATACAACCTTTATCTGCCGGTGCTTCATTCCAGCAGAGAGGTGGAAGTATGATCGAGCTGACTGAAACAGAAGAAATCACTCCGGCGTATTTTCATGATGCAGAGCTGCTGAGAGGAGAAGCCGTAAAGGATCAGGCTCTCCGGTTCAGCCGCCCTGAGAATCTGCACGGAGAGGTGATCGGGAAAATTGCCAGAAGCTTCTGGTATGTCCGCAGCGATATTCATATTGATCAACTTGCTGATGAGCTTGAGGATATGGATTCTCTTGAGGCAATCGGTGTGGTCGACAGCGAGGACCGTGTTTCAGGAATCATTCTCCGCAAAGAGTTCTCGCAGCTCTTGAGCCAGCGATACGGCAGGGATATCTATAAAAACAAACCTGTCAGCATTCTCGCGCAGAATGTGAGGACCATCGATTTCAAAAGAAATATCTACAGCCTTTCAGAAGAGCTTTCATCTGATCTGAGTACACCGCAGACCACCTATTATGTGCTTACCTCAGAAGGCCGCTTCTTTGCCGGAATATTTTCAACCCGCGATCTCAATATCTATCTGGCCGGCATTATGCAGAAAGATATGACTCTTGCTAAAAAAGTTCAGTCATGCATTGTCCGGGATTTTGAATTTGTACAGAAGGGACGGACGGAAATTCTCGGATCCACCCGGATGGCGAAGGGCATCGGCGGTGATTTTTATTCGGTCTTTGAATATGTTCCGGGACGATGCCTTGTCAATATCAGTGATGTATCCGGCAAAGGAATGCCGGCTTCGCTTGTCTCTGTTCTTCTCGGCGGAATGTTCAGCCTCTATGATTTTACAAAAGGGATTCCGCCGTTTATCATGCAGCTGAACAGCTATCTTCTCCGGTCATTCAACGGTGAAAGATTTGTGACAAGCTCCTTTCTTGATCTTGATAGTCAGACCGGCGAGATGTCAGTCTTTGATTGCGGTCATTCCTATGTCTTCATTGTGAGGGGAGGATCTGTTCTCCGTGTTAAAACAAAAGGAAATATCATACCGCTCGGAATTGATGAGCGATGCAGTCCCGAACCGACAACGCTGTCGCTGAAAAGCGGAGATATTCTCGTTCTCTGTACAGACGGATTCGATGAACAGCGGGATCCTTCCGGGATTGAGTTCGGACTGAGCCGTTTTTTTAAAGTGGTGATGAAGTATAAATCTCAAGGACTTGTCGCTGTGAAAAATGCGCTCTTCCGCGAGATCGATCTTTTCAGAAAGGATCAGACGCAGAGTGATGATATGACGCTTATAATGGTTTCGTATCAATGATATCGCCGGAGAGGAATTTTTCCTTTCTTCGGTTCTGACTCATCCATTTTACAGCTGGGAGTATTTCTCTGTAGATTTCACGGGATATGATCCTTATCAGATTGCGCTTGAAACTTTTTATTGCGGAGGAATCCGCTGCTGAAATTGTCCGTCACAAGGAAGCGATGCCGACGCTTTGAATGCTGAAACATTCACGCTGATATTAATTTGACATCCTGCCCGGAGACTCTATTCTTCTGCAGAAGATACTCTGCAGCGGAGCCGTTCTATGCCAGAAAAAAAGAAGAGCATATTTCTGAAGTGCTTTGATCAGTTCAAAGAGAATCTGATGTTGCCGGCGAGATGGCTGAATCGTCATTCAGCCGGCGTTCAAAAAATTCTGATAAGGCTGCGTGCTGCAGCCGTTTTTCAATGGCGACGGGGCAACAGTATCCGCATCTTTAAACGGATTCCCGCTGCATGGGCGGCCTCTGTGCTCGTTCTTTCTTTTGCCTGTGCAGCTGCAGTCACCGTGACAGTTCTTTCCCGCGAACATAACGCTGATATCAGCGGATTCGAAGAGCCGGTCCAGATTGATGACTCCAAGCTCGTCGTTGTACAGGCCCTTCCTTCAGGCGATCTGACTTTTGCTGATACCAGGAAAGAAATCAGCGTCGTATTTAACCATCCCATCATTCCTCTTGATGTTCTTGATGAAAAAACTTCCGGCGTTTTCACCATTGAACCGTCGGTTGACGGAAACTTCCGCTGGTATGGAAGCAGAATCTGTTCCTTTATACCGTCCAAGGGATGGACTCCCGGAATTGAGTATAAAGTTACAGTGAAGAAAGGTCTGAAATCCCTCAATGACAGGCTGCTTCCGGATGATGTGTCATTCGCTTTTAAAATTGTTGTCAAGCCGCTGGAAGTGTATATCTCTCCCTCGTCCGGCTACGGCACTATCGACTACAATCAGCAGTTCGATCTGCTTTTCAGCCTTCCGGTAGAACTGGCAGATGTTAAAAATACTCTTACGCTTGAATCCAACGGCAGAAAATTCTCCTACAGTGCAGAGTATCTCACGACGTCTAATGACGATGATTACTATGACCGGTTCTCTTCGAGTGATGATGGACAGGGTCTGAATGATATCAAGAACCGGCGGATACGGATCCGTCCGGATAAAAATTTTCCGCGCGACGCTGATGTCGTGCTGCGCATTGACAGCTCTCTCAAATCTTCTGCGTATGAAAGCAGGATGAAAGGGACGGAAAAAGAAGGTTTTAAAACGCATGGTCCTCTTACGGTTGATCTCAAGGATACGCCGAACTATTTTCAGGATATGTATAACTGCGCTCTTGAGTTCAACAATCCCGTTGAGATTGCAGCTGCTGTTCATGCGGTGAAGATCGATCCTCCTGCGAAACTGCGCGGCATTGATTCCGGCAATACAAGAAAACTCTTCCTCGCAACATGGCGATTCCAGCCGGGGAAGACATATACGGTCACGGTTCAGCCTCTTGAGGATATCTACGGCAACAGGCTCGCACAGAGCGAGAGCTTCACCGTTACAATGCCCGATTACCGCCCTTACTTTGATCTCGAGACTGAGAACCGCTTCGGTGTTATCGAGTCTGAGATGAAACAGCTGCTTCCCGTGCGGGCGGAGAATCTTCCGGCGATAAATATCTCTTATGGTACTTTCGGCGTGCGGGAACTGCAGAGACAGCTGACTGCAGGATACAATTATAATATCTTCGATGATATTGCCGTGAAGCGCGACAGATTCCTCACCGGAATCAGCAGCCTTGAGGCCGGGCGTGTCGGCTTCGACCTCTCAAAGTATCTGTCCAAAGACAAGAAGGGCTGGGTCGCTGTTCATATGTCGGCGGACATTGTCGACTATGAGGGACGCAGAAAGAACAAATCTGACTTTCAGGCAGTGCAGTCAACCGACCTCGGCCTGACGGTGAAAGAGTCCGCGAACGCTTCGTATGTATGGGTAAACTCCATCACCCACGGCAATCCTGTGGGAGGCGTTTCAGTCGCTCTCTATGATACAACTGATAAGCTCGCTTCTTCTGTTACCGATTCTTCCGGCTACTGCGTTATCAGAAAACCTCACAGCGGCAACCTTGATCTTTCAGTTTACACTGCTGAAAAGAATGACGGCGACAAGTCCTATGTTTCTACAAAGGATCATCAGGTCTATATGTGGTCGCTGTCGAATCGATATGAATCCACCGCATCCGACAGACTGCTCACCGGGCAGCTTTTCTTCGACCGGCGTCTCTATCGTCCCGGCGATGAGGTTTCCTTTAAAGCTGTCGCAGCTGTCCGTGAAAACGGCAGACTCTCTCCTGCATCGAATGCTGAACTCGAAATAAAAGTGAAGAACGTCAGAGGAGAAGAGATCTTCTCGAAGGCACAGCGCGCATCTGCGCAGGGCGGCGTATGGGGAAATCTCACCATTCCGGCCGGCGCGCCTCTCGGTCACTACCAGGTGACTGTTATGGAAAAGGGAGCAGCGCAGAAAAAGAAGCGTTACGGTGAAGATCCGGCCGGCGTTATCGATTCGTTTCAGGTTGAAGAGTTCCGCCCGGTTTCCTTTTCAGTTGATCTTGACGGCGTGAAGGATCTCAGGGCCGGAGAGTCCAGCGCACTGACCGTCAGGGGATCGTATCTTTTCGGCGCTGCAATGGGACGTGCTCCGGTGAAGTACACTTTCTACCGCGCAAAGAGCGTGCCTGCGCCTGAGCGCTTTCCCGGCTTTGTCTTCGGCGATGAGGAAGCTGCGGCTCCCGGCGATATCGACTGGTCTGATGCAGGTCTCTACACCACTGCGGATGCCCGCCTTGATGCAAACGGAAAGCTTCCGCTGACTGTGCGTTTTGACCCGATGGAAGCTGTAGATGAAACACTCAGCGACAGGGTTGTGATGTCGAGTCCCTACAGCGTCAAGTGTGAAGCAGTTGTCAAAGATGTCGATGACCGGTCTGTCACAAAGACCGAGTTCTTCTCTGTCTATCCCGGAAAGATCCTTCCAGGCATCAAAGCGGCTCAGCGGTATCAGAACTGGCAGAAGCCCTTTGTCTTCGATATCGCCGCTGTTTCCAATGACGGTTCACCGGCAAAGGGCGATCTTGAAATCCGCGTGATACGCAGAGAGTGGAAATCGATTCTCACAAAGGGCGCTGACGGAACCGTTCAGAACAGGAACACCGTTGAACGCACTCTTGTTAAAAAAGATTCAGTCTCTGTTTCCGACAAGCCTGCAACATTCACGTTCAATCCTTCGGCTCCCGGTGAATACACTGTCACTGTTCAGGAGAAGGGCGGGAAGGGGTTTGCGCGCATCGGCATCTATGCCTTCGGAGGAGAGCTTACGTCGTGGGACTTCCGCGATGATGATTCTGTCACGATCGTTCCTGATAAAAAAAGCTATCGTCCGGGCGACACCGCCAACCTTCTTGTCAAATCGCCCTTTCCCAAATGTCGAGCGATCGTCACGCTCGAACGAGAGGATGTCATCTGGCAGAAGAGCATCGATCTCAATGATACCGGAACACCTGTGGCGATTCCTATTAAAGAAGAGTATCTGCCGAATGTCTTTGTCTCTGTTATGCTGATCCGTCCCCGCGTCGGGCTTCCGGCCGGAATGGATGCATCAGCTGCAAAGAGCTTCAGAGAAAACGATCTCGGTATGCCAAAGTTCAAGGTCGGCATGGCAGAGCTCACCGTGTCAAACGCTTCGCGTAAGGCAGACCTTGTTGTAAAGACAGACCGGAAGGAATATGGTCCCGGCGACAGGGTCCGCGTGTCGATTAAAACTGCGCCTAACGCAGAGATTGCGCTTTCAGTTGCTGACCGCGGTATTCTCGACATCGTCGGCTACAGATACACCAATCCTATTGAAAGAATCTTCAGAAGCTGGCCTCTCGGCGTGCGGATCTTCGAGAACAGGCGCACGCTGATCAAACAGTATGTCTTCGGTCAGAAGAAGGGCGCAAGTCCCGGCGGCGGAGGCGGAAAGGATGACTCCGCCGAAGGAAAGGGCGGATTCACGCAGGACAGTGAAGACGGCGCGAGAAAGGATATCCGCTACACTGCTTACTGGAAGCCGGATATCATAGCTGATGCTGCAGGAAATGCGGCAGTGGAATTCAATCTGCCGCATAATCTCACGACCTTCCGTCTGATGGCGGTCTCCTCTGCCGACGGAAAGTACCGTGAATCCAACGGCGAGATCGTCGTCCGCAAGAGCGTTGTCGTTCGCAAGAATCTTCCGCGTTTCATACGTCCCGGCGATGAGCTTATGGCCGGAGCTCTTGTTACAAACCAGACTCCGGTTGCTGCAGCATTCACCGTGAAGATGGAATCAGATATTCTCAATATCACCGGCGGTATTGCTGTGATTGCTCTTGCGCCGGGCGAGTCAAAGGAAGTCGTCTTCCCTGTCACTCTCGATATGCTGCGCTACAGCGCGGTCAAAGGCGCGTTCCATGCGGCTGGGCAGGATTCGCTCGACATTCCTGTCCGCGGCGTGCTGTCGGTCACGCCTGCCGACAATGAGCCTTTTGCGAAGAGAGGCATTCTTCTTTCATCGGTGAAGGATTCTCTCTCGTTTGATTTTCCTGTGCGGATCATGCAGCCGGAAGAGGCGTTCTCTGTCGCAGGCTTCACCGAAGGGAAGGCGCGCGAGATGATGAGAATACCTTCCTCTGACAAAGTCATACCCGGCATAGGCGGACTCACCGTTACGCTTTCACCGACGGCTCTTGTCGGCATCGACAAGGCATTCAGCTTTTTTGCGACGAATCCCTACTACTGCATCGAACAGAGAGCTTCGGCATATCTTCTGTCGATCACATCCGGTTCGCTGCTGTCATCGTTTGCTGTTCCGCTTCCGGCCGGTCAGGGGTATGACTTCCGCACGATCAGGAATCTTTTTATCGGAGAGATTGCATCATTTCAGAATGCGGACGGAGGATTCCGTTTCTGGAAGGAACATGATGCGAAGAGCGATCCCTATCTGACTGCCTATGTTGCATGGGTTCTGGAAGAGGCATCGCTCCGCGGCGAAAGCATTCCGTCATCTGCACTCGATCGCGCAGCTGAGTATCTCACGCGCTATCTCGCCGAACCTCAGAAGGACGGCTACTCATATGTTCTCGAAACCTTCTCGCTCATCTCATACACCTTCGCTCTCAAGGGGGAATCGGTTTCTGCGGTCAATGCGCTTCTTCTTTCCAAAGAGGATCAGCTTTCTCTGCGCGCGAAGGCATATCTTGCCATGAGCATTGCAAAGGATAAGAACCTTTCTGATTATACAACGAACCGCGATACAAAGCGGCTGGTGGACTCGATTAAAAACAGAATCGAGATCACGACGCAGAAGGTTTCCTTTAAAGAAGATGTCCACGGCGCCTATGAACGGGCCTTCTATACGAAAGGTTCCACTCTCGGCGTGCTTATCGGGATGATGATGAAGCTCGACGGCGGCAATCCTCTCATCCCTCAGATGATCACCTTCGCTGTCGCTCAGAAGGCGGTGATCTTCACCGATGCGCACAGCGCCGGCATCCTGGCGCTGGCTCTGCGCGACTATCATGAATTCTTTGAAAAAGGAACTGCTGACAGCGGAAAGAGTTTCCTCGGAGGAAAGCTTCTCTCTGAACAGCTTTTCAATCCGGCGAAGCTTTCTGTCGGTTCGTCATTCAAGGGCATCGATGCTCTTCAGTCGTTCGGGTCGCCGAAAGATCTGCTGCCTCTTGATTTCGAAAAGAGCGGCGGAGCAGGGCGGCTTTATTATACGGCGAGTCTTTCCTATGCGCCGGTTCTGGCTGAAGTGAAAGCCCGCGATGAGGGAATCGAAGTGCATAGAAGAATCTGCGATATTTCGCGGGCGACAGATGCAGAACCCTACGGTCCGATCGTCAAAGGCGATCTGTCGAGAGGAAAGATATATCTCTGCCGCGTAACAGTCGTCTGTCCGAAGCCGTTCTTCAATGCTCTTATCGTTGATCCTCTGCCTTCGACCCTTGAGATTGTGAACACAGCGTTCAGGACAGAGTCATCAGCTGCTGCAAAATTTGAAACAAAGGCATCAGCCTCCCGCTTCTGGTGGGAGGATTCGCTTCCTGTTATAGAGTACAGGGATGACCGCATTGTCATCACGCAGGATTATCTTTCGCCCGGCGCTCATGATTTTTTCTACCTTGTGCGGCCGTCGGTGAAAGGAAGAGCTGCTGCTCCTGCTGCTTTCGCAAAGCTTATGTATGAACCCGAGATCTTCGGGCGTACCGACGGCGGAACGATGGTGGTGAAGTAGGATCTCATCGTATCGGGTTCCGGAACTGAGCGGCTGATTTTTATCCCATATC
>Ga0364874_10274_pt2 | contig 21711 bp, 18 predicted proteins | sample ExccelAu500001D4_2_FD_206922 | JGI IMG/M metagenome (GOLD analysis project Ga0364874, IMG submission 206922) | Enriched cells from Trout Bog Lake Hypolimnion, Wisconsin, USA - BchlTB.Aug07.5000.01.D4 | ecosystem: Environmental > Aquatic > Freshwater > Lake > Hypolimnion/Profundal zone | place... | reverse complement strand
ATTTGTACGGAGCGTGGCGGGCAATGCGCGGCTTGGGCAATCGCTCGCTTGGCACATTATTGTTCACCCATCCGCTGGTTAAACGTCAACCGCTGCATTTTAAAGCCTTACAGTCCCATCATGCCTTGTACAAAAGTGCGGCTGCCGTGCAGGGCGAAGCGCCATCCAGATTATGGGCGCGTCGTTCGCTATTTTATTTACAAGATGCGCCGCTGTTGGTAACGGAAGTCTTTTTGCCGGATATTCTGGCGCTCAGGCGCGTGACTTCAGCTTCCTAAACAATAAAACAAAAGCAGACCCCCTCGCAAACTTTCCCCCTAACCCCCTTTTGCAAAGTGGGGAATAAAGTTAGCCCACTTTGAAAAGGGGGCGGTGAACGAAGTGAGCGGGGGATTTGCTTTGGTTTCACGTTAAAATCCACCCCATGAACATCTCCGAACGCTTACGTCTCTACATTCAACTTGCCCGTCTGCACCGCCCCATCGGTATTTTGCTGCTTCTGTGGCCAACACTATGGGGCGTGTGGATTGCGGGTGACGGACATCCGGCATGGAGCATCGTGTTTATCTTTACGCTCGGTACGGTGTTAATGCGCTCGGCAGGTTGCGTCATCAACGACTACGCAGACCGCGATATCGACAAACATGTTAAACGCACAAAAGATCGCCCGCTTACTAGCGGCAAAGTGAGTAGTCGCGAAGCATTGTTGCTGGCTGCCACATTGGCAGGTCTGTCATTTATACTTATTCTGCCGCTGAATAATCTGACTCTGCTACTTTCCGTTCCCGCAGTTTTTCTTGCGGCAAGCTATCCGTTCACCAAACGCTTCCTTGCTATCCCGCAAGCCTATCTCGGCATCGCTTTCGGTTTTGGCATTCCAATGGCATTTGCTGCAACCCTTGAAAATGTTCCGCCTGTGGCGTGGGTGTTACTGCTAGCCAACGTATTTTGGGCCATCGCTTATGACACTGAATACGCGATGGTGGATAGAGATGATGACATCCATCTCGGTATTCATTCCTCGGCATTGTTCTTCGGAAAATTTGATGTGATCGCAGTGATGCTTTGCTATGGCATCGCCTTGGCATTGTTGGCGATAGCGGGCTTGATGGCAGGGCTAGGGCTGGCTTACTTTGTCGGATTAGTCGTTGCCGAGGGTATTGCACTGCATCATTACAAACTCATCAAAGACCGAAACCGTGAACATTGTTTCGCGGCTTTTTTGCACAATAACTGGCTTGGAGCCGCAGTGTTTGCAGGGCTGGTAGTAAATTATTGGATGAGATAATAGCGTAGGCAAGGTGAGCGATCTCCACCTGTAGCAGTCAAAATTCCCAGAACAAATCAAAAAAATTGCGCTACGCACTTGAAAAAAGGCACTGTTGCCCCTATTATTAGCAGTCGCTGGTGTCGAGTGCTAATGGGTGTGGTTGGGATTTTGCTAACTTTATCAATTGGCTATGTAAATCTAAAAGCCGGTACCACTTTTTTGTTAACTGTTTGTTTTAGGAGAAAAGCATGAAGATTCGTCCCTTAAGTGATCGCGTTATCGTTAAGCGTTTGGAAGAAGAACGCAAGACTGCATCCGGTATCGTTATTCCTGATGCGGCAACTGAAAAGCCAGATCAAGGCGAAATTCTCGCTGTAGGTAATGGCAAAATTGGCGATGACGGTAAGTTGCGCGCTATGAGTGTCAAAGTTGGTGACAAGGTTTTGTTCGGTAAGTATTCCGGCCAATCTTTTAAGATGGATGGTCAAGAACTGCTGACTATGCGTGAAGATGACATCATCGGCGTGGTTGAAGCCTAAATCCAATCCAAATCGTCGGTGATGCTGCGTTGGCTCCTCACTCGTTCCTTGCCGTGCTTGATGCACTGTCTGCGTCACGAGTTTCGTAGCCGTCTTGCCTCACCTTAGCTTTGAATCGGATTACCCGATTATCTGAAAACTGTTTTCAAGGAGATATAACATGGCAGCAAAAGACGTAAAATTTCACGACGCAGCTCGTGCCAAGATGGTGGTAGGCGTAAACATTCTGGCTGACGCTGTGAAAGTAACTCTGGGTCCGAAAGGTCGTAACGTTGTGTTGGATCGCTCTTATGGCGCACCAACCATTACTAAAGATGGTGTGTCCGTAGCCAAAGAAATCGAACTGAAAGACAAGTTCGAAAACATGGGCGCGCAAATGGTTAAGGAAGTTGCTTCCAAGACTTCTGATGTGGCAGGTGACGGTACAACAACAGCAACTGTTTTGGCACAATCAATCGTGCAAGAAGGAATGAAGTTCGTTGCCGCCGGCATGAATCCTATGGATTTGAAGCGCGGGATTGACCAAGCTGTTATCGCAGCCGTTGCAGAACTGAAGAAAATCTCCAAGCCATGTACTACCAGCAAAGAAATTGCACAAGTCGGCAGCATTTCGGCTAACTCCGACACAGTGATCGGCGAAAAGATTGCTGCTGCGATGGAAAAAGTTGGCAAAGAAGGCGTCATCACCATTGAGGATGGTCAAGGTTTGGAAGATGAGTTGGATATCGTTGAGGGTATGCAATTCGACCGTGGCTATTTGTCTCCTTACTTCATCAACAACCAAGATCGTCAAATCGCGGCGATGGAGAACCCATTCATCTTGCTGCATGACAAGAAGGTTTCTAACATCCGTGACTTGCTACCAGTATTGGAACAAGTTGCCAAGGCAGGTCGTCCATTGCTGATTATCGCTGAAGATGTGGATGGCGAAGCGCTGGCAACATTGGTAGTAAATAACATTCGTGGCATCTTGAAGACTGTAGCTGTTAAGGCTCCTGGTTTCGGTGATCGTCGCAAAGCAATGCTGGAAGACATCGCTATTTTGACTGGCGGAACGGTGATTGCTGAAGAAGTTGGCCTGTCATTGGAAAAGACAACTCTGGCGGAATTGGGTCAAGCTAAGCGTATCGAAGTGGGTAAAGACAATTCCATCATCATCGACGGCGCGGGCAAAGAAGACGCAATCAAGGCACGTATTGGTCAAATCAACAAGCAAGCTGAAGAGTCCACCAGCGACTACGACAAAGAGAAGCTGCAAGAACGCAAAGCCAAGCTGGCTGGCGGCGTTGCAGTGATCAAGGTCGGCGCGGCAACTGAAGTTGAAATGAAGGAAAAGAAGGCGCGCGTTGAAGATGCTCTTCATGCAACTCGTGCAGCCGTTGAAGAAGGCATTGTTCCCGGAGGAGGCGTTGCGCTACTGCGCGCAAAATCAGCAGTTGCCGGTCTCAAAGGCATTAACCACGACCAGGACGCTGGCATCACTATCGTTCTGCGTGCGATGGAATCGCCAATCCGTGCTATCACTCTGAACGCAGGCGATGAGCCCAGCGTTGTGGTGAATAAGGTATTGGAAGGCAAGGGCAGCTACGGCTACAACGCAGCCACAGGCGAGTATGGCGACATGCTGGCTATGGGTGTAGTTGATCCAACCAAGGTAACACGCGTTGCATTGCAAAACGCAGCTTCAATCGCCGGATTGATGTTGACTACAGCGTGCATGGTTGCTGAACTCCCGGAAGATAAGCCAGCCGGTGGCGGTATGGGTGGTGGCGATATGGGCGGCATGGGTGGTATGGGCGGCATGATGTAATTGATTTTAAGGCGAATGCGCTCACCTAGCACCCTGTCAAAAACAAACCCCCTCAGTCCCCCTTGTCAGGGGGAAGCCTTTAAGCCTCCCCTGACAAGGGGAGGTTTGGAGGGGTTTGATTTGCCAAGATTGTGGTGTTAGCCAGTACTAGTGTCCATGATACAAAAAATAACCCCGCGTATAAGCGGGGTTATTTTTTCTGCTTTGTAGAGTGCGAGGATTACCTAATTCCGAACTCCTCCATCAGTTTCTAAAATCCGTGCATCTTGGAACTCAATTTGAGGATAGCTTCTCTCTCTCTGCATCATGCCACTCAAATTGGATGCGATGGAGTTGTGCGTAGACGCCATTTTTTTCCAAAAGCTCACGATGCGTACCCATCTCGGCGATTTGGCCTTTTTGCAGCACAACGATACGATCCGCTTTTTCAATTGTCGAAAGCCGATGCGCGATAACTAAAGTAGTGCGCCCTTGCATCAGGGTTTCCAGTGCGGCCTGTACGTAACGCTCGGATTCACTATCCAAGGCCGAAGTGGCTTCATCCAAAATCAACACGGGCGCATTTTTGAGGATGGCGCGGGCTATCGCCAAGCGCTGACGCTGGCCACCGGATAAGCGCACGCCTTTCTCTCCCACCAAAGTATTCATCCCCTCCGGCAACTCGCGGATGAATTCCATCGCGTGTGCGGCTTGCGCGGCAGCGACGACTTCTTCTTCTGGCACTTCGCGCATTTGTCCGTAACAGATATTGGCAGCGATAGTGTCGTTGAACAACACCACCTCCTGACTCACCAATGCGATATTAGCACGCAAACTCGCCAAAGTAAGATCCGCCAGATTGTGTCCGTCCAAGGTGATGCGCCCGCTGGTCGGCAGATAAAAACGCGGCACAAGATTCGCCATCGTACTCTTACCGCTACCGGATGCGCCGACCAGAGCGACAGATTGTCCGGCTGGTATATCGAGACAAATGTCGTGTAAAGCCATGCGTTCGTCTGCATGATAGGAAAGACTCACATGCTCGAAAGCCAAATTACCATGGACACGTGAAACTTTCTGAGTACCGGTATCGTTCTCACTCGGCGTGTCAATCAATGCAAAAATACTTTCCGATGCCGCCAACCCGCGCTGCATATATTCATTAATACTGGTAATGCGCTTTAATGGTGCGGTAAGCATCAGCATTGCAGCGACGAACGAGAGAAAGCCGCCCACCGTAGAGGTATCGCTTTCTGCTCTTCCCATCGCCAAATAAATGATAAGCGATAACGCAATTGCGGCCACCATTTGCACGATTGGCACATTCGCTAACGCAGCAACAGCCGTTTTCATAATGTGTCTGCGAACCCAGTTAATTTCACGTTGGAAGCGTTCTTGCTCATAACGCTGACCGCCGAACAGTTTGACCACTTTGTGCGCGGTGACACTTTCTTCAATCACTTGCGTGATGCTCCCCATGGAGTTCTGCATATCGCGACTGGCGGTACGCAAGCGCCGATTGATGATGTAAATGACCAGAGCCACGATCGGCGTAACGATTAAAGAAATTAGCGTCAGTTTCCAGTCCAGATAGAACAGCCAGCCTAACAATCCAAAGATGATGATGGAATCACGTATCGTGACAGTCACCACACTGGTAGCCGCTACGGCCACGTTGGGAACATCGTAGGTAAGCTTCGAAATCAGATTACCCGTTGCATGATCATCGTAATAACGTGTGGGCAATGACAGTAATTTGCTGAACATCTCAGCACGCAAGTCCATTACCAACTTGTTGCCCACCCAATAAATCGCGTAAGAACCGACGAAACCAGCCACACCGCGCACAAAGAAAATCAGCAAAATAATCCCCGGAGCCCAGCGCATCACTACATCATCTTTGTGCACAAAGGTGCCGTCCAGAAATGGCTTCAACATCGCCGGCAATAAGGGCTCGGTTGCCGCAGCTACAGCCATACCCAGAATAGATACTGCAAAAGCCTGCCAGTACGGTTTAACGTAGCCAAGCAAACGGGTATAAAGCTGGAGACTATTCATAAATTATGGGCATTTAAAACGCGCACGGACTTTAACAGAAAAGGCATACGTATAAAAGCCGCTTCATCAGCTTGTATGTCCCCAATTTCAAAAATAGCTGCTGCCAAACTGACCTATTCAAAGGCTATAAAGCGATGAATATCGTACAATGCAACGGTTAAACATCGAAATGCTAATATGCATCAATTGAAAAAATTCTTCACTTTGATAAAGAATACACCCCTCTTCAACATCATAGTCATGTTGATTTTACTGACTTACCCTGCACTTCTGCTTACCGTTAGAGGCAGCATGGGGATTCTATTTGGTGTGATGTTGATCATTTCGGCTGTATATTTGTTTCGCATACGCAACACACTTTCGGAACCGCACTGGGATAATTACAGTATTGCATTCGCGCTCACGATGGCGTCACCTGTTGTGGCCATTTTTTTAAGCCAAGCCTACCACGGCAAATTTGATTCCCCTCCCTACGATTGGGCGTCCCGTTTTCTGCTTGCCATCCCGATTTTCTTAGCCCTCCGCCAGACAAATATTCGCACCATCACGGTGTTGCAATATGGCATACCGTTAGGGGCTTTAGTTGGATTAACAATGCTAATCGTACATCCGTTCGATTGGGGTAGTCACCGCTACACAACGTCAAACGACTTCAATCTCATACATTTTAGTGATACCGCTTTAATGCTCGGTTTTCTTTCGCTCTTCAGCATCAATTGGGCGCGTAAAGTTCACCCCTTGGTTTTAGTACTAAAGCTTTGCGGATTTATGGCTGGCATGTATATGTCAATTCAATCTGGCGAACGCGGTGGCTGGCTTGCCATGCCGTTGATACTGTTACTTTGGATCGCCACACACAGTAAGAAAAATCGGTGGCTAAAATTTAGCATCGCAATACCTGTCCTGGTAGGGACAGTTTGGTTGAGTTACTCAATGCTTGACGTTGTGCACATTCGCATCGACTCTATATTTTCAGATATTGCCGCGTATAATCATGGCAACAAAGATACCTCGGTTGGCGTACGTTTTCAGCTCTATCTGGCAGCCATTCACTTATTTACCGAGCACCCAATATTTGGAATAGGGCCAAACGAATTTGGATCTTCCATGGCAGCATTAATTGCTAGCGGAATGGTTACATCACTCGGCGGGTTGATGGGTACTGCCGAAGTTCATAATGAAATACTACACAAGTGCGCCGAAACTGGACTGTTTGGCCTGCTGTCCTTCATGTCGGTTTATTTGGTGCCGATATATATTTTCCGGCGTTCAACGAAGTCCACAGAGCCATCAATAAGAATAGCCAGCTTTATGGGTATCTGTTTAGTGTTTGGATTTTTCATTTTTGGTTTGACAGTTGAAATATTTGATTTAAAAATGACAGCAACTTTTTTTGCCTTTACCTTGGCCGTACTGATGGCGGCAGCAATGCATCATGAAGTACCGGAAACAATTTCCTCGCCTCAACATATTGAAGCCAATCCCCCAAATAATCTCAGCACTTCAACCGAAACATTGCCAAGCCCTTCAGCGCAGAACGATGTTTGGCATTATGCACGAATTTCTTTTGCGCCACTCGTAACGCTCTTAGCACTATCAATCGCAATATTTGCAGTTAGAAATAATCAATTGAGCCAAGAACAACTCGGCAAAGCCACTATTCAGATTGAAAACTTAAATACTAGTTTGACTGCGACACAAAACGCGCTAAAAAAACTACAATCTGAGATGATTCAAAAAGATACATTGCAAGATGAAGAGCAAAAGAAACTAAATGCGCAGATACCCATCCTCATTCAAAACATTAATGCGTTACAAGTGAAACTAAAAATTCACCCAACACTTACAGAACAACTACGCCTGCCAACTTCGGCTGTAACTCCCAACATGGGTAAGTAAACTAACCCAACGTTTAGCCATGCTATTTAATTCCTACGCGTTCATTTTTGTGTATCTGCCCGTTGTATTGATTGGGTTCTTCTGGCTTGCTCGTAGCAGTCACACTTTTGCCGCTGCTTGGTTGGCAATTGCCTCCTTATTTTTCTATGGCTATTGGAATCCAGCCTATGTAGGACTGCTACTAGGCTCCATTGCCTGCAATTATTCATTTGGCCTTTGGATAGCAAAGGCCGGAGTTAAAAACAAAGATACACAAAAGAAACACTTGTTGATCGCTGCCATCACAGTGAATTTGGCTCTGCTTGCCTATTACAAATACACCAACTTCTTCATCGACAGTGTCAACAGTGCTGCGGGAACCAATTGGAGTATGGGTGAAATCATTCTGCCGCTAGGAATTTCATTCTTCACTTTTACGCAGATCGCTTTTTTAGTAGACACCTATCAAGGCAAGGTAAAAGAATACAACTTCATCCACTACACCTTATTCGTCACCTATTTCCCACATTTGCTGGCTGGCCCGGTATTGCATCATCGCGAAATGATGCCGCAGTTTCAGCAGCATAAAAACTACCAGCCGGAGTGGGATAATATCGCTAATGGCTTGATGTTATTTACGTTGGGATTATGCAAAAAAACGCTGCTCGCGGATTCTTTCGCTCCCTACGCAAATGCAATTTTTGATGCGGCTCAGCATGGCATGCTGCTCACCACGTATGAAGCTTGGGCTGGCGCGCTCGCCTACACCATGCAAATCTATTTCGACTTCTCCGGCTATACCGACATGGCACTGGGTATCGCACTCATATTCAATATCCGTCTGCCAATAAATTTCGATTCTCCATATAAAGCAACAAGCATTATTGATTTCTGGAGGCGCTGGCATATGACGCTTTCACGCTATCTGAGAGATTACCTATACATCCCTCTTGGCGGCAATCGCATAGGGAAAGTGCGTCGTTATATAAATTTGCTGCTAACCATGCTGCTTGGTGGCTTATGGCATGGGGCAGGGTGGACCTTCATTTTATGGGGTGCGCTACATGGTATTTATCTAACCATTAATCACCTGTGGCGCGAGCAAGTTGCCGCAAAGTTTTCTTTTACGCTTCATTCCCGCTTATCTACCCTACTGGGCGGGACTCTCACTTTTATTGCCGTAGTAGGCGCATGGGTCATGTTCCGCTCGCATGACCTGTCCAGTGCGGCAGTCATGCTTAAAGCGATGCTGGGCATAGCCTCACAGCCGATCACCTTCTTTGAGGTGACGCATGGACAGTTGTTAGTCACTATAGACATGCACGGGAAGTCCCTTGCTGAATTACTCCTGCTCTCGTTCCTTTGGGTATGGCTACTACCTAATTCAACCATGATTAAATTTATTAAAGGAAGGACTCTGCTCGTATTCATTCAGGCGATAATTGTGGTCTGTTTTCTTTGTCTGGCAATAGACCAGTTCGGCAGCTATAGTCCTTTTCTATACTTTCAATTCTGACATGAACTACAGCAAAGTTTTTTCTGTACTAGTTGTTGCCGCATTAACCATTTACGCCATCATTGGCTTTTACTTTCTTCCACTAAGTGATTTCGAGGGAGATTTGACACGTTTGGGTAAAATGCCAGAATCCGAGTTCGGCTGGACAAAGCCGCAGCCCGCAATTGCCGCAGACCTACTCCAACAAGCCACGTGGCAGGAGGCTGACGTACTTGTTGTGGGAGACAGCTTTTCTAGGCCGCACTTATGGCAAACAGTGCTTACGCAGCATGGACTGCGGGTTCGTACTGAAGACTGGCGAAATATCCATTCTATATGCGAGGACTTTTCTCCTTGGCTCAAGATGCAAAAATTTACAGGGAAATTTGTCATTTTCGAAATGGTGGAGAGGGGAGCAGAAGATGTGCTTGATCGCTCTGTAAAATGCAAACAGATGTCTTATCACGCGACACCGTATCTTCAGCCCTCGCCCCCTGAAACACTCCCGGATCGACAAGTTCGTCGCTATACGGGCATGTTGTCTGTCGGCATCCAAACTTGGTTGCATTCTTTGGAATATTCGTTTTTGAACGGCACTCCGGATTTCAAGCAATGGGAACTTCCAAATCATGTAAAAATGCATCGAATCGCCAATGGCTGCGATTTGTTTAGTCACCCGCATTGTCAGGATGCGTTGTTTTTGACGGAAGATCGCATTCAGGATTTCAACGAAACCATGTTGGGTAATATGAATGCAGTCAATGCAGAACTCAGTGGATTTAAGCCTATTTGGGTTGTTGTTCCCGACAAGACAACAGCGTATCTGAATTTCAATAAACAATTTTGGAATCTTGCAGAACGTCGTTTTCAGGCACCTAACTTATTACAAATCTTTCGTAACGAGATTAAAAATAACAAAATCGATCTGTACCGGGGAAACGATACACATCTTTCAACCGAAGGCTTTTTGATTATGGGAGAAGCCATTCGGAATAGCATGCAGTAAAATAAGGTTTCTATTCATCAAGTCAGCATCGCTTGGCACAATAAATAGATAAATTGTTCATGGACAAAATGTAACGCCAATGACCACTAACAAAGTTCCACTCTTATTGACTTCCAGCGTTATTGCGCACGATACCGGCGTGGCGCTTAAAGATACTGCCGCGCGTATTCATCTAGCGCTTGAATCCGTTAGTCAATGGCTCAAAATTGACCCGAAACTCGAAATCGTTCTATGTGACGGGTCGAGCTATGACTTTTCCTCTATAGTTGTTGAAAAATTTCCGTCGGCTCAAATTGAATGCCTAAACTTTGAAAACAATCAGAACTTGGTAAAAAAATTCGGTCGAGGTTACGGGGAAGGGGAGATCGTTCGTTACGCACTCAGACATTCCCAATTTATTGATCGTGCGGGCTGTTTTGCAAAATGTACCTCTAAACTGTGGGTCGATAATTACCTCGAGTGCCTAAAAAGCTGGAATGGTGAATTATTGTGTAAAGGCGTATTTTTGAATGTGTTTTCAGCTTTCAAAAATACGGTTTTTGCTTACATTGACACTCGTTTTTATATTATTAGTTGTTCGGTATATAAAAAATATTTTGAGAATGCCCATCTTCATATTCAAGGGGAGCAAGGCAAAAGTTTAGAAGATTGCTTTCATGATATTTTTATAGAAAACAATATCCAACATTCATTGTTCAACGTTGCAACAGTCATAAATGGCGTGGGAGGGGGCACTGGTAAATATTACAAGAACTCAACCCATAGAAAGATTAAGGAAAAGCTCAGAATTAAATTGGTAAAATTAAACAGTTCCTTTACGAATCTTTTTGCGGAGAACGAAAAGTAACTAGGCAAGCTGAAAGTTGCTGGCTTATCACACATATAATTAAATGAGGTAAACCCCCTGCTCTGCCGGGGGGACTCCGTTAGGTTTGACCGTTCCGGCGGTCATAAAGAGCAATATAAATTTAGCAGCATCATCCCCTCCCCCTTGCAGGGGGAGGGCTAGGGAGGGGGTAGAAACTAAGCATGTGCACAATCGAAATTTCTACCCCCATCCCAACCTTCCCCCTGCAAGGGGGAAGGAGCAATACCCTCGCCGCCTTGGGCGGCTCACGGTTTTATCGGCACCTTTGAGGTGCTCACCTAATAAGCCTCCGGCTTTGCCGAAGGTCATTTAACTTATTCTGAACATTTACTTATAACCTATTTAATCACATGTCCATTCCTTACATCGACCTCGTCCTTCTCTGTTACGGAAAGTTTGCGTCCACCACCAAACACTGCCTTGACTCTTTGCTTGCCGATTGCACCAATACCAATTTCCGCTTAACCGTGATTGATAATGGTTCATACGACGATAGCGCCGAACAGCTTAGAGAATATCTTAAGCCTTACCCTCATATACGTGCTCAGTACCTGAAGGACAATATCGGTTATGCAGGGGGAATGAATTATGGCGTATCGTTAGCAGACGCTGAGTGGCTTTTCCTAATCACCAACGACACTGTTTTTGTTCCGGGTGCGCTCCTTGCACTTTGTGACACCCTGCATGAGCTGCCGGTAGATGTCGGTTTAGTTGGCCCCATCACAAATCAAGCCGGCACTGAACAAGAGTACCTAATTAGGGGAAGCGAGAGTGACATCATGAGCCGGGCAATAGCTATTCAGCAATCCCCCTGCCATGTGCTTATACCAGCTTATCGACTCGATTTCTTCTGCGTCGCGATACGCAAAGCAGTCTGGGATCAGCTGCGTGGATATGACTCTGTATATGGCAAAGGTTATTACGAAGATACTGATTTCAGCATGCGTGCAAAAGCAGCCGGTTGCAAAATTGTCATTTGTGAGGATGCGTTTGTTTACCACATGGGGAGTGCGACTTTTTCGACGGATCCCAAAACTCACAAGCTGATTAAGCGCAACAAAAAGATATTTATGCAGCGCCATCCCCATGCGATTCTACATCACAAGCGTCAATGCAATTTAGCTGCGTTGGAAGAATACGTAAAGATAAGACAAGATGGGATATGGAATGAAGGCTTGGCAATTCGCGCAAGACTTCGTATTGAAGCGCTGTTGACCGACTTGCCGCGTAGCCCGATCAAGAAATGGCTATGGCAGCGTCAAGTAAAAAAAATCCTGACCAAGTTTGCCGACATTTAGTAAAGTAAAATTTTCACAGCCTTATGCTATGAGGGTGCATGAGTGGAAGTTAACGAAGCCAACTTGTCAGGCACTCCCCAAAAAGCCATTGGCTCGTAATCTGGATAGGGGTAATACCCTCTATTAAGCTTTATGTCGCTCCCTCTTTCTCTACAACGCTGCTGCACAAGGTCAAAAACAGAAGTTGGTCTTCCACTACAACAGTTGATCACTCCGCCAATCTGCGAATTTTCTAGTGCAAGAACAAAGTTTGCCGCCACCACTTGAATAGGTAAATAATCGCGTAATTGATCGCCCATAGACATATTAAATACAGCCTGCTTCTCTACAATGGCACGATCCAATTGCGCCAACAGGCTTTTGCTATTTTGCCCCTCACCATACATATAGAACATACGCAGCCACTGAAATGTAAAAGGAGTCTCACGCTGCAGCAATTGCAACGACTTTCGCAAGGCATCCTTGGCAAAACCATAAGGGGTCGTTGGCTTCGTTTCCATCTCCTCGGTTAATGGGCCATATTGCATCCCGTATTCAAGACACGTCCCCGCCAGCAATAATTGTGTCACCCCTGACTTAACGGCCGCTTCCAAAAAGGCCAAGTCAGCAGGTAAGTTTTTGCTAATGTGGAAAAAATCTCGGTAATTAGGTAGCCCGGGCCAAGCAAGATGAACAAGTGCATTGGGCAGTGTCTCCGCACGCAGCAGTGCTGAGAAATCCGCGTGGATATCGCACTGGATAAGTTCAACACGTTTAAACCAAGATAGCGCTTGAGCCTTGTTGACATCACGAGCAACAGCAACAACAGAATGTTCGTTGGCGAGTAACGCGTCGACTACATGCCGTCCTACAAAACCCGTAGCTCCCGTAACCATTACTCTCATGAAAGAACTTTCAATTCGGGCACTGCAATGACAAATTTCCCTCCCCAAGAAAGCGTCTGCTGCCGGATAACTTCATCCGCAATATTCCATGGCAGAATAATGACCCAGTCAGGCTTACGCTTTGTCAGTTCTTCAGGAGGAAGAATCGGGATGTGGCTTCCCGGCATAAATTTACCCTGTTTTGAAGGTGCCGCATCGCAAACGAAGTCGATCAAATCATGTTTGATACCTGCGTAGTTCATCAGGGTATTCCCCTTTGCCGCAGCTCCATATGCCGCAATGGATTTGCCGACACGCTTTTGTTCAATCAGAAAAACGAGAAAGTCGTTTTTGACTTTATCTGCTTTCTTCTGAAAACTTTGGTACACAGGAAGACTTTTTAAACCGAATTTTGCTTCTCTTTCGAGCATTTCCATCACAGAAGACTCTGTCACACGGGGGTCGTTTTCATGGCATCCATAAATGCGCAGACTGCCGCCATGGGTAGGGAATTCTTCTATGTCAAACACCCTCAATTTGGCTTGCGCAAAAATACTAGATACAGCAATTAGCGAAAGATACGAAAAATGTTCATGATAAACAGTATCAAACTGGTTCTTCTCTAGCAAGCGCATCAAATGGGGAAACTCCAAATTAATAGTGCCCCCCTCTTTCAATGCGACACGCAGTCCCTTGGTAAAATCATTTATATCTGGAACGTGTGCATAAACATTGTTGCCGCAAATCAGGTCAGCACACTTGCCAAGGTCTGCCAGTTTTGTGGCCGTCGCCACACCAAAGAATTCCCGCAAAACGGGCACACCAATTTTTTCGGCTGCATCTGCGGTGCTGTCCGTGGGTTCCACTCCCAAGCACGGGATTCCCGCTGCCAAGAAATTTTTTAGCAGATAGCCGTCATTTGATGCAACCTCAATAACAAAACTATTTTTTGACAGGCCCAAGCGCTTCGCTATCGCTTCGGTATAACGGGACGCGTGTTGCAACCAACTCTGAGAAGTAGACGAGAAATAGGCATAGTCTCCTGAGAACAATTCGTCCGCCTGCGCGTAATCCTCAGTCTGAACCAGCCAGCATTGGTTGCATACATACAATTTCAGTGGAAAAGTAGTCTCAGGTGCTTGAAGCGCCTTCTTGGACAGGTAAGCATTTGACGGAGGCGCATAGCCAAGGTCAAGAAAGACGTGTTCCAGTTCAGCTTGGCAGTGGCGGCATTTCATAAAACAATTCCTTTGAAATCTTCATTAAGATAAGGGTGACTCAAATCCCTTGTAGAAAGGTCGGTGGAAGCCAGTGGCCATTTGATACCAATTTGGGGATCGTCAAAACGCACCGCACCTTCAGCCTCGGGGAAATAAAATGCCGTGTGCAAATAAAGCAACTCACTGTCCGGCTCCAATACTTGAAATCCGTGCGCACAACCTTCAGGTATTACAAAAGCCTGATTGCTTTCAGGCGTCAGTTCAACGGCAGCCCACTTCAAGAAACTCGGCGAACCTTGACGCAGATCGACCGCCACATCAAAAACACGTCCTTTGATACAGCGGACAATTTTCATTTCAGCATGGGGCGGATTTTGATAGTGAAGTCCTCTAACCGCACCAATGCTGTGGGTTCTGGATTGATTAATCTGCTCAATTGAACGCTGCCCAAGGATTGTATGCAACTCTCGGGAACAAAAAAATCTGGAGAATACTCCCCGATTATCTTGAAAAGATGAACTCTCTATAACCCATACTCCGGAAATACTGGTTTCAACCTGTTTCATGATGCAGAGCTTGCTGTCCAGCAAAGATTCCGATCCTTGGCCAGTTCAATATAACTCAGCAACTGTGCTTGGCTCAAAACCTCGCCTCGTTCCAACCATCCACGATACCATTCTGCCGTGGCAGATATGCCCTCGTTAAATGTCCACACTGGACGCCAGCACATTTTTTCGCGTGCTTTTCCGCTATCCAAATGCAGCAATTGTGCTTCGTGCGGCTGAGGTACATCGCTTGTGCGCCATTCCACCCCGGGCCAGTCAGCATTTAATGCAGTTAATACTTGCGCCACTTTTCGGTTACCTTCTCTATCTGGGCCGAAATTCCAAGCTTCCGCAAAAGATCTATTTCTCTCAAGCAATTGTTGCCCCAACATGAGATAGCCGGAAAGACACTCCAGTACATGTTGCCAAGGACGCGTAGCATTCGGAGAACGAATTTCAAGTGGCTTCCCGGCCTGAATAGACCGAACCAAGTCGGGAATTAACCGATCCTCAGACCAATCTCCTCCACCAATGACATTCCCAGCGCGAGCGGTAGCTAGTAGAGGGCTGGTTGATGCGTTAAAAAAAGATTGGCGGTAACTGGTTGCGACCAATTCACTTCCTCCTTTGGAGGCACTATAAGGATCATGACCGCCGAGAGGATCACTTTCCCGATATCCCCAAACCCATTCTTTGTTTTCGTAGCATTTGTCGGTAGTTACAACGACTATCGCGGATAATTCTTCCACTTGTCGACAGGTGTCCAATACATTGGCCGTGCCCATTACATTTGTGGCCCAGGTTTGCAAGGGCTCCCGATAGGAGCGGCGAACCAATGGCTGAGCGGCCAAATGAAAAACCATCTCCGGCCTGAGCCCTAAGATTTTTTGCCGCAACGCGCTCTCATCGCGAATGTCGATATAAAAAGTCTCGACATCCAGTCCAAGCAAATCCCAATGATTTGGCGATGACTCAGCGGGTAAGGAAATACCGCTCACTTTTGCGCCGAGCATTTGCAACCAAAGCACCAACCAGCTTCCCTTGAAGCCAGTGTGACCGGTCACCAACACTCTTCGGTCTCTGTAAGCATTACCAAACATCATCACCAACTCTTCCAGGGTGCTTTTCCAGACGACCATAGCTCTTCGAGATGATTTTTCTCTCTCAGTGTATCCATCGCTTGCCAGAACCCCTGATGTTGATAAGCGGAAAGTTGTCCGTTGGCAGCCAACTGTTGCAACGGCTTTTGTTCCCACACGGTATCATCACTACCGATTAGTCCAAGTACACTTGGTTCAAGAACAAAAAATCCACCATTAATCCAAGCACCATCACCGGCGGGTTTCTCCTGAAAATGGCGAACTGCTCCATCGTCAATATCCAACGCACCATAACGCCCCGGCGGCTGTATAGCCGTAACCGTTGCTTCTCTGCCCGATAACTTATGAAATTCAATTAATTTAGAAATATTAATATCGGCAACGCCATCACCATAAGTAAAACAGAAGGGTTCGTTCCCAATGTATGAAGCCACGCGCTTGAGACGTCCTCCTGTCATCGTATGTTCACCCGTGTCGACCAAAGTTACATTCCATGGCTCAGCATATTTCTGATGAATTTCCATTGTATTTTCTTGCATACGGAAAGTAACATCTGATGTATGCAAGAAATAATTTGAGAAATACTCCTTGATCATATAGCCTTTGTAGCCAAGGCAAATTACAAAATCATTCACGCCATGGTGAGAGTACATTTTCATAATGTGCCAGAGAATTGGCTTGCCGCCAATTTCTATCATCGGCTTGGGACGCAGATGGGACTCTTCACTAATACGAGTGCCCAAACCACCGGCTAAAATAATTGCCTTCATATTACTCCACATGTTTTATGAGCATTTTTTATCTACTGTGAATATTTGACAACGTAATGCAAAGATCTACATTTCAAGTTTAACCGAAATGATATTTAATTTTCAAAATCGCTTAAAGCTCAGACTCAGTGTTTAAATTGTTATAATAAACTATATGCACTTACTTTCAATGTGATTTATCCATGAAAAAATTTGTTTTGTACTGCAAATCATATCGAAATGATGTGTTACGTGTAAAAAGGCTTGCTGAAAGCATTGAGCAATTCAATCATGAACAAATCCCATTTTACGTTTCAGTCCCCTCATCGGATATGGCGTTATTCCAAGAGTCGCTAATCGGGCGACCTGCCATTTTAATTAGTGATGATGAGATTATTCGTGCTAACCCATCCTTAAGTCTGGAAAAAATTAATGCTTTGCCGGGTGGCACATCGCAACAGATCGTTAAATCCGAATTTTGGCGTTTAGGCATTTCCGAATCATATCTTTGCGTAGATTCTGACTGCGTGTTTATTCGTCAATTCTCTGAGAGCGACTTCATTACTTCAGAAGGATACCCTTACACTGTTGTTCATGAAGCCAAAGAGTTGCTTCAGTTTGCAATTAGGCATGGGATGCAAAATGTCAGTGACAACTTCCATAAAGAACGGCAGCAGCTCATGAATATATTTGGGCGTACCGGTCATCATTATGATTTTGGCCCCCCCCCGCTTTTATGGAGCAGGCATGTTTGGGTGGCACTTGACGAGCAGTTTTTAAAACCCAAAAACATGAATTTTTACGATGCTATCGTTATGTTTTCGGGTGAAATTCAGTGGTATGGCGAGGCGATGCTGAAGTTTCGTCCTTTCCCTTTAACGCCTGTAGAACCCTATTTTAAATTCTATTTTTATGAACGCCAATTTTTAATTGGAAAACAACAAGGTGAATCGATAGATAGACTCGCCAGAGACTATTTGGGAGTTTGTTACCAGTCTAATTGGGACACTAAATCTAACCTAATTCAAAAGCCATTGCTTTCGCGCTTAGTCCGATGGATTCGGCGTACCGTTTTCAGGCGATACAGCTAATAGTATTCCCCCTTATATCTATATTCTTATCAAAAAAGTAAAATGCGCGAAAAGTCGTATAAATACACAACGAATCTGTTAATTAATTAAATGAATTCACTTCACACACCCGACGATAAACCTTACTGGCTCATCATCTCCCATAGCTTCAATCAGGACGGACAAGCATCCAGCTTAACCGTCACTGACAAACTTCCGTATCTGTTGGAACGTGGTATTGATATTGCCGCTCTAAGTGGTGTTATGGGCATACGGGATAAGCGTTTCACTCATCTCCAATTTTTGCCGTGGGGGCCAATCGGTTTTAGCTTCGATTTGCGCCAGGTAGCGCGGCAGCATTGGGGACGAGATTGGCGCTACCACATTTTTAGCGTTCTGCTGACAACGCTATTATTGCCTTTTGTGATTGTCGAACATTTGTTATTCGGCTTGCAGAGTCAGTGGTCATGGGCATTACCTGCTGTATTTCATGCAATGCGTCTCATTCGGAAACGTCGTCCCGCAGTCATTTACTCAACGGGCGGCGCTTACTCTGCTCACCTCGCCGGATATTGGCTAAAGAAGTTGACCGGTATTACATGGATAGCTGAAGTTCACGATCCAATGGTAGTTGCAGACGCGAAACCAAGCCGCAATACGCGCAAGATAGCGAGTGTCGAAGCAATGATTTGTCGCCATGCTGACTTGGCATGGTGGTTTACAGATGAAGCATTGAATAGCGCACGCAAGAGACATCCCGAATTAGGCGCGCGCGGAATTACCGTGCTACCTGGCGTTGAAAAGTTGCCGAGCGACGCAATCTATCAACGAACATCACAAATGGTGGTGTCATATTTCGGCTTGTTATCCGATACGCGTTCTCTGCTTCCCGTTGTGCAAGCTGTGGACGCATTGCTGGCACGCAAACCGGAGGCTCGTAAAACCATACGCATCCATGTCTATGGTGGATCGATTGACCGTATGGCGGAAAGAGAAATTGCACGACTGGGGCTGAGCGATTTGTTTGTCTGCTTCGGCCGTTTAGAGCACTCGGCGGCTACTGGCAAATCAGGGCGAGAACAAGTAATTGATCTGATGTATCAAGCGGACTGCCTCTTGCTATTGCACGGCAATATTGCTGCATGCCGCGAATATATCCCCTCAAAGCTCTACGAGTATCTTTGGACAGGCCGTCCAATTATCGCACTAACACATCAAAATCCGCAGCTCAACCAGATGCTGATTGATCGCGACAGCTACGTGGCGGAAGTGGAGCACCCAGAGGCGATACTGAATGCAATTACCTCTGCTCACGCCGATTGGGAAACGAATAATCTGCCTACGTCGGCGCTTCCTGCAATTGGTGTCGAGCAGTCTATTGATACCATCTTGAAATCACTTGATAACGTGCAGAATAAAACTTCTTTCAGTAAACCCAATAATGCTAGACCTTCTGCTTTTAGTATCATTATTCCGACATGGAATAACTTACCTTTTCTAAAACTTTGCATCGACAGCATACGCAACTATTCTGAATTTGATCACGAAATCATCGTCCACGTGAACGAGGGTTCTGATGGCACTTTAGAATGGGTCAAATCTGAGGGTATAAAATTTAGCCATACCAAAAACAATGTTGGCGTTTGTTTATCAGTAAATCACCTTGCCGCTTTGGCGAGTCACGAATGGGTTCTCTATCTAAACGATGACATGGTGGTATGCCCGGGATGGGACACCGCCTTCGCTCAGGCGGTTTCCAGTATAGATACTGATTTAGCATTATTTTTCTCTACCTTGATTCAGCCCAAAATCAGAAAGAGTTTGCATATGGTGGAGATGGATCTGGGCTCTACGGCAGAAACCTTCGATCTGAAGGGGTTGTTACAGAACTATTTGTCTGCACCTCGCCTAGACAGCGAAGGAGGAGCTTCCCAGCCCACTTTGTTCCATCGTAAATGGTGGCAAATTGTTGGCGGGTATAGTCTTGAATTTAGTCCCGGCATGAGCAGCGATGACGATCTACTAATGAAATTCTGGGTGGCAGGCTGTCGTCATTTCCGCATCGTTGGAGCTTGTCGCGTTTATCACTTCGTTTGTAAAAGTACCGGGCGCATCACCAACACCAAAGGCGGCAGAATATTCGTAATGAAATGGGGACTTACACAGACGGAATTTTATCGTCGCTACATGGCAAAATTAAGGGGAACGCCACCATCCCAACTGCTTGCACGCCATTCAAAACTTTTTCCGCGAGCTTCATTGATTGGTAAATTTCGACGTGCTGGCTACGGTTTTTTCTGTGACTATCCTTTAGAAGGAATTGAAGATTGGGATCCAGTCTCGGGTCAAGGTTTGTGGGAACAAAATTAAAATCCCAGTGCCCAGTAACACCACAATCTTCGCAAACTAAACCCCTTCAAACCTTCCCTTGTCAGGGAAGGCTTAAAGGCTTCCCCCTGACAAGGGGGACTGAGGGGGTTGGTTTTTTTGTTACAGGGTAGTCAATATTGATCCACCCCTTTAAACGCGCGAATATGCTTCGCATTTAACACTTGTTGTAAACGACGCTGGTTTTCTTCAAGGTTTGAACGGTCATTCTCTTTGTGCCAGAGATGCAAAACCGGGGCGGCAAAGCGTGCGCTTTTATTAATGAGTCCCGTGCGTATTAACCTAATAACCAAATCCGAATCTTCCAAACCCCATCCGGTATAGCTTTCATCCAAACCATTCACTCGCAGTAGATCCTCCCGAAAGGCCGAGATGTTGCAAGTCTTTGCACCTTTCCATCTTTGAGGAGAAAGTTTTCGTAAGGCATCAAAATTCGGCAACTGTAGCAGCGGTATTAGGCGATTGATACCCCCATGTAGACGCTCAGACATCCAATCCGCCAATTTCCACAAGTGAACTGGAATTCTGTCATGCAGTACCTGCTCGGTAAACGCTTGCGAAAGTAGCAGGCGATTGCCGGAGAGAAAACAACCCGGTTCGCTTAACCGCCGATGAGTGGCTACGAGGTTAATTAAGGGTATGCAATCACCATCGGTAAAAATTACATAGTCGGCCTTAGTCGCTGCCAACGCGCGATTTCGTATCGCTGCCGCACGAAATCCCTTGTCTTCTTGCCAGATGTGATAAATGGGGAAGGATGCCCGAGCTTGAAATTGCTGCACGACTTGAGCTGTTTCTGAGGTAGAGCCGTCATCAGCGACAAAGAGCTCAAAGTTGCGATCAGTCTGAGCGAGGTAGCCTTCCAACACTGCCGCTAAAGCTGCCGGACTATTGTAGGTAGTGACCACGACGGCAATTCGAAGCGTATCGCGCTGGTTGCAAACCTCTGGAATGATAGACACCGGTATCATTCTCCCTTTTTCTTTTCTCGTTCTTGTATAAGCAGCAACTTGATATAGCGGTAATAGGTTCCTTCAGCATTGGAAACCGCCAGCATGAAACCTTTTTGTCCATCCAAAAAACCCGCACGCATAAAATAGGTGCGCGTAAAACTCCAAATACCGCGTACCACCGCTCCCGCCAATGTTGTCCGCTTTTCCCGCTTAAACATCATCTGCGCGCCAGCACTGGAATATTGATTAACTTTTTGTAGCACCTCTTCCATATCGTCAAAAGAGTAATGTAACAAGATGCCTTGCAATTGCCCCACCTCTCCTTCAATGATCAGGCGCTCATGCACCAAGTCATCACTGAAACATGCTTTATTTCGCTTGAAAAGTCGCGGTAGCAAATCGGGATACCAACCGGAATGGCGCATAAAGCGCCCGCAAAAGTTTGATAGGCGAGATATGTTGTAGGCGTTGAGAGTAATGTTTGTAGCGCATAATGTTTTTTCAATTTCGGCCTGCAGTTCAGGTGTTACCCGCTCATCCGCATCCAACGACAGCACCCAATCATTTTTCGCGTAGCCAAGGGCGCGACTTTTTTGAATTCCGAAGCCCGGCCAATCATGCA
>Ga0364874_10471_pt1 | contig 21727 bp, 31 predicted proteins | sample ExccelAu500001D4_2_FD_206922 | JGI IMG/M metagenome (GOLD analysis project Ga0364874, IMG submission 206922) | Enriched cells from Trout Bog Lake Hypolimnion, Wisconsin, USA - BchlTB.Aug07.5000.01.D4 | ecosystem: Environmental > Aquatic > Freshwater > Lake > Hypolimnion/Profundal zone | place... | reverse complement strand
ATGTTCCGCATTTCAGATATAATTTTAATTCATTATATCTATCACAAAGCCAATGCCACGAAAGTCAAATATAAATACACCATTAAGATGGGTTGAAGGTGATCTACGCTTAATAGGTTTACTTGACACACGTATGATAGAACTCTTAAAAGCGATTGAATCAACAGGTTCTATTAATCAAGCCGCAAAATTAGTAGGACTCAGCTATAAAGGCGCTTGGCAAATTATAGAGCGAGCAAACAATACCGCCCCTAAAGTTTTAATCTCAACATCGATTGGAGGCGCTAAAGGTGGGGGTACCAGTTTAACGACGGCCGGACACGCGTTATTAGATTTATTTAACCGTATAGATGCTGAGCACAAACAGTTCTTAAAACATATTAATCAAAAACTAGCAAAAGAACCCGCTGTACAACTCTTGCTCAAAAGTTTAGCCATAAAAACCAGCGCGACCAATCAATTATTTGGCACAATTACAGGTATAGAAGAAGGCGCTGTTAACGCACAAGTCACGGTTAAGTTAAAAGGGGGCGAACAAGTCGTTGCCACCATAGCACTAAACGACCTTAGCGAGTTTAACTTAAGCATAGACAGTTATGTCATCTTATTGATTAATGATCCAGAGATTATCCTAGTGACAGAATCTGAGCATTATCAATACGCGTCGCGTAACAGTTTGGGCGGTAAAGTCATACGTCTTCAAAAAGATGGTATTGATGCAGAAGTTGTCATTCAACTACCGAGTGGTGATAGTTTAGTGGCCATTATTACCCAAGCTAGTGAAGAGAGTATGGGCTTAGCATTGGACACTCAGGTCATTGCCTTGTTTAACAGTAATTCCGTTATATTAGGGGTTAGATAAATATATGAGCAATAGGATGTAAGACTCAATTGGGGCAATAAGCCTTCATACTAATAGAATTAGCGTAGCGGGTTGCTGACCATTGTTTGATACCGATTAAACAGAGAGTAAAGCTAATAAAAGCATTGCATATCACCCAAAAATCTTTATAAGCGGTGGTATCCTCTATCAAGCTATCAGCGCTAAATGCACCTATAAATAATCCTATTAAAGGCAATAAGTACATCGACATTGATGCACTTAATAAAACACTTTCATCAACTGCAATCATTACGGTATCACCCAGTTTAAATGCTTGGGTATTCGCTATGCGTAGGGATTTTTTTTCTAAAAGTTGGCTAATGGCTTGAGTGGTACAGGCTGATTTTTGTTGACAACCTGTACAAACCGATGGGCTCGATTTTTCAACCCAGATGTTATTTTCATCAATTTTAATAATGACAGCTTGTTCTTCTATCATAACAATCGTGAGTGTTGTGTATTAGGCCAACGCTAGTGAGTTTATCCAAGTGCTAATCCGCTCAGGGGTTAAGTCTTTTTGATTATCTTGATCTAAAGCCAATCCCATAAATTGATCATCAATAATGGCTTTAGATTTATTAAAAGTATAACCTTCAGTGGGCCATAAGCCGATCAGATTAGCGCCACAAATATCTAATTCTTCGTATAAATAATATACAGCGTCTATAAATTCATCAGGATAACCTTTTTGATTACCCAAACCATAAATAGCCACTGTTTTACTGCTAAAGTCATGTCCTTTTAAGGTGGGTAAAAATTCTTCCCAACTTTCAGTTTGATTACCGGTAGATAAGCCAGGGACTTGTCCATCACCATAAGTGGGTATACCTAAAATTAAGGTATCGTAACTGAGTAAATCTTCAACGCTTGCGTTACGAATGTTGACGGGTTTAGCCGCTACCTCTGGGCCTAATAGAGTTGCTATGTCTTTAGCAATACGTCGTGTGTTGCCGCTATCCGTTCCAAAAAAGATTCCTATTTTTGCCATAACAACCTCGCTTATTTAAATTTTAATTTGTAATAAACCTGCCGTTGAGTTTTCAGATAAGGTTTGCCATTCTTCAGGGGTATAGGCCTTAACACTCAGAGCATGGAGTTTACCTGAACCTAAAGGTTCTTTTAAGGTCGCCATTACCAGTTGCTGTTTTTTTACTAAGGAAAGGTCAGAAAATTGTTCGCTAATTACAGTTACAGTTAGATCACAACCGGCTCCTTCAATAATAACCTTGGCATTGGGAATGCCTAGTAGCACTAATTCTTCAGCTTCTGCTTTAGAGATAGATTCATCATGTGTTGTTGTTTTTTCGGGTAGTGCGGATTGTAAAATAGTTAACAAACTGCCGTTATTCGATAACTCTTCTAATATGTCACACCCTCCGATAAGTTCAGCATTTACAAATAATTGGGGATAGGTAGGCCAATGAGATATCTTGGGTAGTTTCTCACGGATAAAAGGCGCCTCAAGCACATTTACATAAGAAAATGGAATTCTAGTAGCGTTTAAAATGTTAACTGCTTTGCCAGAAAATCCACATTGTGGATTGGATGGAATGCCCTTCATGTAAAGAATAATAGGGTTAGTCGCTAATTGATGATGTATTTTTTCTTCAGTGGTCATAAGTTTCTCATAGGGTGGGGCGCAATAATAAATTCGGTGCGGTTAATGTCAGATTTAACCCGCTTGTTCTCTTATTTTTTCTTCATCTTTTAATACTAACCTGACTTCACCGTCACCACGGACAGTTTCCGCATCAATAATGCATTGATCGATATCTTCTCGAGAGGGCACATCAAACATAGTTTTTCTGAGTATTTGTTCCATAATGCTTCGTAATCCACGTGCACCGGTTTCTCGTTCTATGGCTTTTTGAGCAATTTCTACCAAGGCCTCTTGTTCAAATTTTAATTCAACGTCTTCGTAAGCAAATAATTGTTGATATTGACGTACCAAAGCATTTTTAGGCTCGGTTAACACTCTAATCAGTGCATCAGTATCTAAAGGTTCTAAAGGCGCAAGGATAGGAAAGCGGCCAATAAACTCAGGGATTAAACCAAACTTACGTAAATCACTGGGTTGGGTAGCATTTAATAAGGCTTCTAAGGAGGGCTTATCAGCGGTGTCATTCACAGGCGCATGAAAGCCAATAGCAGAATTAGTCGGTGTTAAGCGCTTCTCAACATGTTTTTCGAGACCAGGAAATGAACCCCCTGCAATAAATAAAATATTGCGTGTATCAATCGTGTTTTCACCTTCTTTATTGCGTTGGCCTTTTGCTGATACTTTAACATGCGAGCCTTCAACTAACCTAAGTAAGGCTTGTTGTACCCCCTCACCAGAGACATCTCTTGTCCCGGTTTGTTGTTCTGGACTGCGCGCAATTTTATCGATTTCATCTAGATAGACAATGCCCCATTCGGCATTAGTCATATTGCCTTCTGCTACATCAAGTAACCTAACCAGAATGTTTTCTACGTCATCGCCGACGTATCCGGCTTGAGTAAGAGTGGTGGCATCTGCTATCACAAAGGGCACACCCACAATTTTTGCTAAGGTACTGGCTAATAGGGTTTTACCGGTACCTGAAGGGCCGATTAACAAGATATTAGATTTACCAATTTCAACTTCTTTATCGTAGGTACCCAGTCCTGCATTACCACTTTCATGTTTAAGGCGTTTGTAATGGTTATAGACTGCTACAGAGAGTATTTGTTTAGCTAGATCTTGGCCTATTATGTACTGATCTAGGTGTTCTTTAATTTTAGCGGGGATAGGTAAGGGGCCTTGCATCTCCGAAAGTTCTTTTTTTCGGTTCCAATTGCTGACGACTTGGTTGGCTAATAAAACACAATCACCACAGATAAATCCATCGCTACCCGCTATTAAAGGCACACTAGGTGCCTGAGCTATGCCACAAAATGAGCAATGTTTTGTTTCTTTAGCACTCATAACTGAATCCTTCTTTTATTTGGGTAAACTGGATAACCATGCGCGTTGGCATTTTTGTCTGGCTCGCTCTGTCATCATTTGCCGTATTTGGGGTGTCGCTTTTTGTAAGGATAAAGTTTCAGCTCGTTCTATTTTTTTACATAACACTAAATGAAAACCAATTTCTGATTGCACAGGTTGGCTAACTTCCCCTTCTTTTAAATTAAATAAAACGACATCAATCTCGGGATAGAGCTTGCCTTTGGGCACAGTGCCTAATACACCACCTTGCAGGGCGCTTGGACATTCTGAATGTTTTAAAGCTAAATCAGAGAATTTATGCGGTTTCTTTTGTAGTTTTATAGCCAGTTCTTGGCAACGACTTAAAGCGTTGTCATAAGTGTTTTCGGGATAATCAGGGTTAATGCTGATATAAATATGTGACGCTTCACGCAGTTCAGGGCGATGAAACTGTTCTTTATGTAAGTGGTAATATATACCTACTTCTACTTCACTGATTTTAGGTGAGCGAGAAGCCACCATCTCTAATATGACATTAACCCTGCACTGCCTAAAGAGTGCCGATCGTAGACTCTCTACGTTAAGGTTATTCTTTGCTAAATCACTTAAAAATGTTTCTTCATCAGCGTAACGGTCACGTATTTCTTGGTATACCGTTTGTAATTCATGATCAGAAATAATGACTGACCCTGCTTCAGGTGTTTTTAATATACGGGTTTCAATAGTGAACTCATTAGCGGCTTGAATTTTTGCTTGTTCTAACTCAGCGGCTTCTAAATGTTCAGGTTGTTTTTTAAATAAGGCTAAAGAGGCTCTTAGTAACGTATATGAATCTGATGCTGGCGGGGTTGTGTTTGTGTTCATATTAAACTTCCGGCTCATTAAATAATTCAGGATGGGCTGGTTCTAAAGCAGTTTCTGGAATTAATAAGGTTCTGCCGTCAAAAACGACATGATATTTAATGTTCTCATCATCTCTGATGACTTTAAAAACTTCACCTATGGTGCCTTTCTCAAATAAGACATTGCCTTGTACACCTAAGTCTATATTACAAACCACTCGGTCTCTAAATTCAAAACGACTAGGATTCCAGGGTTCTTCAGCTCCGATCAATTCTTCTAAGCGACAACCGACCATTCGGCCATGATTAAGGAAGTGCACGGTAAAGATGACTTGATCTTGTAAAAAAGTACCTACTTCAATCACATTCCCTACACTACCACGGCGAATTAATAAGGTACCGACATCTAAACCAGGGTAGGTACCATCATTACGAACGTTTCGGGTGACTCTTACAGACTCACCATATTCAAAGCGCCCTTCGTCATAGCGATCGGGTTTCATACTTTTATGTCACCTAAAGCTACGAATGCAGATTGAGGCTCGCCCATAGAGAAGACTTTAAATACCTTTTCTGTCTGTGCATCAGATTCCACAAAGTCTTGGTAGGCGCGTTCTAATAACTTACTGTAAATCGCCCGTTTAGCCTGTTCATTCTCCGGCATGCCTTCACTGGCTTTTTGCAAGTAATTATGAAAGCGTTGCAATATATGTAAGCGGTTTACATGTACGACTGATGGTTCGTAATCGAGTTCAAAATACTGTAAAAAATCTTCTGCAGATTCTAGATCTTCCATTTCTTCTTCAAAGATCATGGGTTAAACTCCAGTGGGGTTAAAGGGGGCCGACTAGGCTAGTATCTTGGGTCATTAGATAAATGACTAAGCTGATAAATAGGGTTAGACTCACTAATCCTAATAAGGAAATATTTCGATCTTTTAACATGGGGTAACTCCAGATAATGATAGTCATTAGGTTTAAAAACCTGTTTCTTCTTGTCGCTTAATAACCAGTTCTAATAAGCCTTGGGCACCAATTCTGTCTTTACTATCTAAGCCGACCAATTTTTCAAAAATACTTTTACTGACATCAAGTACTTCTAAGCGCATATTCAAGAATCCTATGGCTTTTAAAGTAAATAAATACAATCTCACTTGCGTTAATAAATGAGTAGGGGTTTCACTAATGTGATGCAGTTTGAGTTCGTGCCAATCTTCAGGAAAATCAACTAAGGGTCTAATAACCGCTAACGCTTTAGTGGTGGCAGTGAGTGCGTCTTCTAGTCTATGTTGGTAGTAGTAAAAGCGATTTAAGGCGACTAAGACATTTAAGGAATTGGGCGCTAAATAATAAGCGCGTAATAAGGGTAATTCTGCTTCACCATTAGCGTAGTTTTCAGCCGCGGCACTAATCATCTTTTGGACTTCGGGTGCATCTTGACTCTCAAAATACAGACCTTGTGCTTCAAAATCTAATAAATCCATTAATGCCTCGCAGTCAGTTTAACTGGGCTGTTTTTTTTGGGGCCGCACAATGAGTCAGCATCGCACGATTCACACTCTTCTTCAGCACTTGCGTTATCAGATAGTTGGGTTTGTTTAGCTTCTAATTCATCTAAGCGTTCAATTAAACAGGCGATTGCCTTGCCAACAGGATCAGGAATGAGGTGGTGATTTAGATCAATACCTTGTAGATTCTGAATTTGAGTGCCCTTGGTTTGGATAATTCGACCGGGAATACCCACAACCGTACAGCAAGGGGGCACATCTTTAACAACGACAGAGTTAGCGCCGACACGTACATTATTGCCTAAAGTAATGGCGCCTAAAATTTTAGCACCCGCTCCAATTAAGACATTATTGCCGATAGTAGGGTGACGTTTTTCTTTATGCCAAGTCGTGCCACCTAAGGTTACCCCATGATATAAAGTGACATCGTTACCAATTTCAGCCGTTTCACCAATCACCACGCCTAAGGCATGATCAATGAATAAACGTCTTCCAATGCTAGCACCCGGATGAATCTCCACATTAGTCAATGTTTTGGCAATATTGGCTAAAATACGCGCAGATAATTTCCAACGGGCTTTCCACAAACGATGGCTAATTCTATGAATTAAGACTGCATGAACACCGGAGTAGGTTAATAAGATTTCCCATACATTGTGTGCAGCAGGGTCTCTTCCAAACACACAATGCACATCTTCATGCCATTGTTTAAAAAAACTGAGTGGCGTATATAAAGGCATTTTAATTGTATCTGTCATGACCCTAACCATTGTGTATTTAGCTTAATTGCCAACCCGTATTTTCTAATGAGGGACGACCGGGTATTCTAAAAAATGAACCCGGATATCGATCATCTTGATCTGGTATCTCCATTCTCTCAGTGACTTCTGATTCAAAGGCTTCAAGTTCTGCTTGCTCATTCATAGTGATATCCTCTTACAGGTTTTGATGAAATAAGTTGAGTTCTTCAGGTTGAGGTGTTCTTTTGGTAAGGCTGACAAATTGTCTAACTTGAGTTAACAGTTTTTGAGCTTGTAAACGGTTAACCACAATGCCGAGTTGTTTATAGGCATAGATAACCCCTTGGGTACCCGAATGTTTACCTAAAATTAATTGATGACTCCGACCTACAATGGCAGGGTCAACCCCTTGATAGTTATAAGGGTCTTTTAGTAGTCCGTCCACATGTATGCCGGCTTCATGACTAAATACATTTTTGCCGATTAAACTTTTTCTGCTACCTATCGAATCTCCAGAAGCGGTGGCTACTTGTTCTGATAGGTGAGGGAAGTTCTTTAAGGATATGCCTGTTTCAAATCCATACAGTTGTTTTAAGCCGACTACAACTTCTTCTAAAGCGGCGTTACCCGCTCGTTCACCTAAACCATTAACAGTAGTATTTACATGGGTAGCGCCCGCTAGTGCTGCTGCCATCGTATTGGCTGTGGCAAGTCCTAAATCATCATGGGCATGCATTTCTATTTCTAAATCAGTGGCTGCTCTTAAGCGTTTAATCATTTCAAAGACGCCAAAAGGTTCCATAATGCCTACGGTATCCGCAAAGCGTATACGAGTAGCACCGGCTTTTTGAGCGGTTTCAGCCATTTGAATTAAAAAGTCATTATCCGCGCGAGACGCATCTTCCATACCCATACAGACATCTAAGCCAAGATCAACAGCCTCACTAATGCAAGCATTAATGGTATTAAGTACCCAGGCACGACTTTGCTTTAGTTTATGTTGTATATGTTGATCTGATGCTGAAATAGAGAGATCTACTTTATGGACATTTAAGTCTAAGCAACTGTGTAAATCATCGTGGCGCATTCTTGACCACACTAATAGTTTGGCCGGTAAATTAAGCGCAGCAATGGCTTTAATTTCTTCCCGTTCAACGCTGCCCATTGCCGGAATACCGACTTCTAATTCAGGTACACCCAAGTCCGCTAATTGTGTGGCGATGGATAACTTTTCGTCTAACGAAAAAGCTACGCCTGCTGATTGTTCACCATCTCTCAGGGTGGTGTCATCGATAATAATATGGCGGACTTGAGTTTTCATGACGGTAAGCGCTTAAGCGTAAGTAGGCGCAAAAGCTTGTTCTGGGTTTGCCACTGGGCCGTCGCCATCCCAATAGGGCGATAATTTACGCAATGTTTTGACAATACTTGGCATGACCTCTAACACGGCATCCACTTCTGCCATGGTGTTATAACGCGAGAAAGAGAACCGAATAGTACCGTGTGCCGCTGTATAAGGAATATCCATGGCGCGCATTACATGTGATGGCTCAAGTGATCCAGAGGTACAAGCCGAGCCACTTGATGCGGCAATACCGGCTTTGTTTAAGAGCATTAAAATTGATTCACCTTCAATATACTCAAAAGCGATATCGGTGGTATTAGGTAAACGGTTGTAAAGGTCACCGGTAACAAAGCAATGTGGAATGCTTTCTGTAATGCCTTTTTCTAGGCGGTCACGCATTTCTTTAACTGTGGTGTTTTCGTATTCAATGTAGTTTAGGGCAAGTTCACAGGCTTTACCTAAGCCCACAATCGATGCAGAGTTTTCTGTACCGGCTCTACGACCACGCTCTTGATGGCCACCGCGTAATAAAGGTCTGTAACGTGTGCCTCTACGCAGATATAAAACACCAATGCCTTTTGGGGCGTGTAGTTTATGGCCTGATAGGGACAACATATCAATCTTGGTATCTTGTAACATCATGGGTATTTTGCCGACAGCCTGAACGGCATCGGTATGAAACATAACACCGGCAGCATGAGCTAATTCAGCCATTTCGGCGACCGGAAAGATAGTACCGGTTTCATTATTGGCCCACATAATTGAAACGATCGCTACTTGATCAGATAATAATTTTTTATAAGATTCAATATTTAAGCGTCCCGCTTTATCAACCGGTAATCTATGTATGGTGTAGCCTTCTTTTTCAAGATGCTCACATAAACTAAGAATGGCTGGATGTTCTACAGTGGTAGTAATGATTTCTTTTTTATTGGGTTGGGCTTTAATAGCAGATAATAAAGCGGTTGAATTTGATTCTGTACCACACGAGGTAAAGATGATTTCAGAATCGTGTTCACAGCCAATTAAAGCTTGCACCTGTTGGCGCGCATTTTTTAAACCACGTGCTACACCATCAGCAAATTTATGAATAGAAGAGGGGTTACCGTATTGCTCAAGAAAGTAGGGGATCATAACGTCCACCACTTCATGGTCAACCTTAGTGGTTGCGTTATTATCTAAATAGATATCAGTCATTACGCCACCTCAATCTGAGTGAGTTTTCTCATTTCAGAGGCGGGTACGACTTTAACAAACTCACCCATCACTTCCATTAAGCGTTGTTGTATGCCAGCAATAGTCATCGCAGCCATTTGGCAACCATTACAAGCGCCTGTCATATTGACATATGCCGTATTACCGATGACTTCAACAAGTTCTACGTCACCCCCATCAGCTAATAAAGAGGGTCTGAGTGATTCTAAAACTTCTTCAATTTTCTTAATGCGTTGTAAATTAGTTAAAGGACCTTTAACAGAGGCAATCTTTTCGGGTTGAGCGACTGGCGCAGCAGTGGGATCAAATTTTTCACCTTTTTCAGCTAATACTTTTTCTAAAATAGCTTCAATGTCTTCATGGCATGCGGCACATCCGCCCCCGGCTTTAGTAAAGTTGGTTACATCTTCAACCGTACGTAATTTGTTAGCCCACACCATTTCTTCAATCATGACCGCATCAATTGCAAAACATTTACAAATTAAGGCGCCTTCTTCATGATCATCTTTCCAAACTTCACCACGGTAATTAGCGATAGCTGCTTGTAAGGCTTCACGCCCCATTACAGAACAGTGCATTTTTTCGGGTGGTAAACCTTCAAGTTGAGCTGCGATATCTTGGTTAGTGACTTTTAAGGCATCATCAATCGTCATCCCAATAATCATTTCTGTTAATACAGAAGAAGAGGCAATGGCAGAGCCGCAACCAAAAGTTTGAAATCCGGCTTCCAGAATTATTTCTGAATCATCATCTACTTTAAGGGTCAGTCTTAAGGCATCGCCACAACTGATTGATCCAACTTCGCCTGTGGCATTTGCATCAGCAACCGCACCCGCATTTTTTGGATTAAAAAAGTGTTCTTTAACTTTGTCTGAATAGTCCCACATGGCAGGTTCCTCGGCTTAAATAGTTGGCGGTTAAGAGCAGGTTTTAGTCCCTGTTCCTTCTGAATTGGTATTAAAAGACGTACCACAAGCACAACTTTTAACGGCGTTTGGATTAGTAAACTTAAAGCCTGAGCCTTCTATACTGTCTAAAAAATCAATGGACATGCCATCTAGCATCGGCAAGCTAACGGGGTCAATAAAGACTTTAACTTCACCACATTCAATAACGGTATCAACTTCTGCAGGTGTGCCTTCTAGCTTTAAACCATATTGATAACCGGAGCATCCACCATCGGTTACTTCGATTCTAAGTCCTGCTGTGGGCATTTCAGATCCTGCAATAAATCGTCCAACTGCGCTAACTGCTTTGTCTGTTAAGGTAATCATTTTGTATTCTCCTGACTGAGTGGCATCGTTCTTGTTATTACTAATAGCAACCTATATGCCATTTATTTAATTTTTCCTAATTGCTTGTTTGTTAGCGTTTTAATTAAAAAATTTCGGTTTAAGGGTGATTTAAAGGCAGATGTTTTTCTGACACACAGTGCTAACAATGTAAGCTTTGCTACAAAACTAAGAGGATTTCAAATGAACGTAGAAGATTTAGATATAGGTGACGTAGTTTATGCATCAAGATTGATTGCTGATGATGGCTCTATCCCAGGAGGCTCGGAAGGTGATGTCTTAGCAGAGGCGGGCACTAGGGGGGTTATTACTTTAATTGGTCATATTGAAGAAGATCCCAGCCGTACTGTATTTTTGGTCCGTTTTGAAGATAAAGACTTGAACCTGGGGAACCCGGTCGGGTGTTGGGTGGATGATTTAATTGTTGAACCTAAATTAGTGACGTAGCCTTCTTTATAATAAGTGTTAGAGTCTAACCGTATTAAAGAGATGGCCCCAATTGTTTAAACAGACATTATCAATTTAAAAGTGAATACCTGTCATTTTATTAAGCTGCCTTTTTTAAGGGTGACAACAAACCATAATAGGCTTCATCGGGTGTCAGTCTATTCAGATTTGAATGAGGCCTTTCCTGATTATACCAGTCCAAGTATTTTTGTATTGAATGCTTAGCGTCCTTGACTGAGTCATAGGCATACAAATAAACGCATTCATATTTTACTGACCGCCATACTCTTTCAATAAAGACATTGTCACGCCAAGCGCCTCGGCCATCCATGCTGAGTCTACAGCCTTTTGCTTCAACACAATCGACAAAAATTGTTGCTGTAAATTGACTACCCTGATCTGTATTGATAATTTCTGGCGTTCCATAAAGCTTAAAGGCTTCTTCTAACACATCAACAGCATGACAAGCTTCTAGTGTGATAGCGACTTTTGATGCTAAGACCTTTCTACTGTTCCAATCGATCACGGCTGTTAGATAAACAAATCCTCTTGCCATCGGAATATAACTCGTATCTAGTGCCCAAACCTGGTTCGGTTTGTTTATCGTAAGCGTTCTCAGTAAATACGGGTAAATCTTGTGTCCTGGTTCTTTCTTACTCGTATTAGGCTTACGGTATACGGCGTTAATATTGATTTTTTTCATTAATGTACTGACATGTTTACGACCAATATCGATACCTTGTCTATTAAGCTGGTCCCGTAACATTCGTGCACCCATGAAAGGATGCTTCAAATGTAATTCGTCAAGACGTCTCATGATAGTTAAATCGTTTTCTGATACAGGGCGCGGTAAGTAATATACGCTGCCTCGACTGATGCCCAGTAGTTCTGCCTGACGAGATATGGGGAGTTTATGAGCGCGGTTTATCATTTTCTTGCACTCAGCAATCCGGCCTTGGTGAGCGCTCCTCCTAAAAAATCGTTTTCCAAGGTCAATTGACCAATTTTTGCATGCAGCGTTTTAATATCAACTGCTGATACCTCAGGCTCTGTGGTTTTTCCAAACAGTTCGGCAGAACGATTTTCTAGCTGTTGCTTCCAGCCAGTAATTTGATTTGGGTGGACATCAAACTCCTCTGCTATCTGTGCAAGCGTCTTATCGCCTATTAAGGCAGCTAATGCCACTTTTGCTTTAAATGCAGGTGAGTGATTTCTTCTTGCTCTTCTTATCATTTTTCTGATCCATTCTTATGTCCTCTCGGACTTTAAAAGGTAACAGATTTTCACTTATAGCATTGTTCAAATTTTCGGTGCCAGCTCTCAAGTTACAAAAATAGAACAAGAGGCTAAGATAAAATTAGAATCGGGTTTATTCACTTTTTATGTGGGTAAAAATAAAGATAAAATAGTGGGTTACGGAGCAATAGAAACTAGTACAGTAAGAACTAAGCCAGAAACATTGATGATTGTATTAACGCCAGAAGGAGAATTACGTAATGTTTATACATTGGCCTTTCATGAACCTAGTGAATATGAACCACCCCAAGCTTGGTATGAAAAGCTTTATAACAAACCGCTAGCTAACATTGACTTTAATAAAGGTGTAGATGGTATTAGCGGTGCGACTTTGAGTACACGGACGGCGCTTGCTAGCATTCGTAAAGTGATGATGATTTACCAAATTATGATAAAAAATAAGGATCCTGAATAATGCGTTATTTTGTGACAGGCGAACAGCAGCGTAAAGCGCTACTTAACGCATTGGTGTTGATGTTTTTAGGATATATTGCATTATTATGGTTGAGCAATGCGTTGATGTACTTTCATCATATGGCTTTAACACCTAGCTCTGTTATTGCCTATTATTTGGGTTCAGAAGAGCAGTTTACTCAGCCCAGAAGTTATCAGGGTATGTTAGAAGTTTCTCACTTTCATTTGTTTTCCATGGGAATGTTAATAGTAACGCTAACCCATTTAATGCTGATGACTGATTTTTCGGTACGTTTGAAAATTTGGCTGAGTGCATTAACGTATGTTTCAGCGCTTGCTGACGAAGTAGGTGGTTGGTTAGTGCGATTTGTAAATCCCTTGTTTGCCTATTTTAAAATTGCGGCATTTATTACGTTAGAGTTTTCTTTAGCGACTCTAATTGTTGTCGTTATATGGGCGTTGATAAAAGCTAGGACACAAATAGTAGCTTCGTAGGTCAATTAGACTTTTAACGCAAAAACCTACCGCCACTGATATCAATCAATGCACCATTGATATGAGATGACATATCACTCGCTAGAAACAGAACGGAGCTGGCAACTTCTTCTGCGTAGGTGTTTCTACCTAAAGGTGTTTGTTTACGGTAATTTTCCATCATTTCTTCAGTCGAATGGATTTCATGGTGTTGGGTTTCGACAGTGCCTGGCATGACTGAGTTAGTCCTTACCTGAGGTGCAAGTTCTTTAGCTAAAGTGTGGGTAAATACCATCAATCCACCTTTCGCAGCAGCATAAGCCCCGCCACCATTTGCACCACCAGTTTGCACAGAAAGTGACAAGATATTAACGATTCGACCTGACCCTGTTGCGCGTAACGCTGGAATTGCTCGTTTGGTTAACAAAAACGCACTGGTTAGATTAAGACCTAATGATTTATTCCAGTTTTCGAGTGTACACTCTTCTATTTTTGCGCGCTTTATAAGGCCACCACCGTTATTGACTAAAATATCTAGTCTGCCAGTTTGACTAACTAGCTTATCAACAATCGCGTTGGCTTCATGTTCTTGAGTCAAATCAGCCGGCAATAACATGCATGAAATACCTTGTGAAACTAATTCATCATAAAGTTGTTCGGCACCCACTTTACTCGAATAATAATGAATACCTACAAAGGCTCCTGCTTGACCCAACGTTAAGGCTACTGCTCTTCCAATTCCAACGCCAGCGCCACTGACTAGAGCCACTTTACCAATTAGGTTTAAAGTTTGTTCTGGAATCATATAAACCACCTAATTAACTTAAACGCTTTATTTTTTCTAACACGGCTTCAGCATGTCCTTCATGATTAACGCCATATTCAACGTCTACTAAAATGCCGGTTTTATCAATGATGAAAGTGGAACGAAAAATGGCCATCATCTTGACGCCATTTTTTTCTCGTTCACGCCATACGCCATAACTTTCACACAAATCACCCTTTGTATCTGCCAGTAACATGACTTTTAAGCCAAACTTATTAATAAAATCGACATGGCTTTCACAGCTGTCTTTACTTACACCAATAACGACGGTATCTAATTGACTAAATTCATCGGCTAAGCGAGTAAAATCATTGGCCTCAATAGTGCAGCCTGGAGTGTCATCTTTGGGATAAAAATATAAAACGACATTTTTTGAGCCCGAAAAGTCAGCTAAATTTACTAATTCATTTGATTGGTTTGGTGCGCTGAACAAAGGTGCAGATTGATTTGTTTCTAACATGACATGTTCCTCATTGATTAAAGGTCGATAGTGGGAAATAGTCTATTTAAAAACAAAGTAAATTGCTAGGTTTTTAATAAAGGTTTTATTAACCAACAGGCTAAAGTATTTATTTTGAAGACTTTATTTTGGTTTTTTGGTGTTTTGATGGGGTGGAAGAAGCGGTTTCAACGGAAAATCGACCAATTTTTGGGTATTGGTTAGACCAATAGAGTGGCTTAATAAAAGTTGGGATTGATCGCTTTTAGATGTGATGGACAAAAATAGGTATAAATTTTGGTGTACTAGTATAAGATTAATCGGACTCTGATAAAAATTATTAAATTATCATTGAGTAATCGATTACTCCGATACTAGTACTACTAAGTTATGCTATTTACGAGCGCCTGCTTTTTTATCTTCTGTACCTAAAATACGGTTTAACATATGAGTCTGTTGAGACTCTCTATCATCTAGCGTTAAATCGATCATACCTTTAAGATCTTTAAAGCGTTTTTCAGCTACTTTAAGTTCTTCTGAGGCCTTATTTAAATCACCTTCTTGTACAGCTTCACGTGCTTTCTTTAAATCACCATTTGCACGATTACGATTACGGTCTACTTTATCATTCGCATTAATTTCTTTACTTAGTTTTAAGGCATCTTTGATGTTTTCAATAATGACCTCATCACTAGCGTCTTTACTATCTGCCGAACCGCCATTAACTCTTGATTGAATGGCTTTTAACGACTCATTTATTTGAACTATCGTCGCATCAATACCTTGTGTTGGCGTCATTCTGTTATACATACAGGCCATGCCCAAACAGACTTCGGCCTTAACCATTGCTGAATCTAAAGAGATTACCAATGCCGTTGTCATAACAATGCTTTTTATTATCCTCATAGAATAAACCTCGTTGTAGTAATTATATTTATTGTATTTATTATTTTGTCTGCAAAAACTTAGATATTGAAGTCATTTAAGCGTTGCATGACGATATGAACTCTAACATGATTCTTTAAAATCGTATAAAAATAACTCTATCTGGCTAAGGTAGATTGCTTTTATTAAAAATTCTTGTATATCTTTAGTGCTATTGAATCTGCAGGTCTTTAAATTTAGCTGGAAGGAGTAATGATGAAATTATTAACGGTATTAGGTGTTTTAATTTTTGTTTTTTTGTTCATGTTAACTAACTGTACTAAGAGCTGTTCTCCAGCGATGTTTTCCGTGGCATTATTTCCAATCATCTTAATATTAGTCTTTATTGGCTACCGATTATTAACTAAAAAATAGAATTAAATAGATGACTTGTTTGATGTGTCAACACTTTTCCGGACACGTTGTTAAGCAACAATTTGCTGCGGTTCGTAATTAACCGGAGACAAATATCCATTGTCAGAATGGCGTCTTTGGCGGTTATAAAATACTTCAATATATTCAAATAGGGCTAATCTAGCTGCAGATCTCGTTTGATAGCTTTCATGGTTTATTAGCTCCGTTTTTAGCGTATGAAAAAAACTTTCTGCAACCGCATTATCCCAACAATTTCCCTTACGACTCATGCTCTGTTTTATCCCATGTTGAGCTAAGAGCAGTCGATGACTTTCCGAGGCATATTGACTGCCACGATCTGTATGCCATATTAAGCCACTGGCTGGCTTACGCTTCCAAATGGCCATTAAGAGCGCATCATTCACTAACTGAGTTCGCATATGTTCAGCCATCGACCAACCCACAACATGGCGAGAATATAAATCAATCACCACCGCTAGATACAACCAACCTTCTCGCGTATGAACGTAGGTGATGTCACCCACATAAACTTGATTGGCCTGATAGACAGTGAATTGTCGATTCAATAAATTAGGCGCTACAGGGTAATGATGATTAGAATAAGTCGTCGCTTTAAACTTACGTTTGGTTTTACAGACCAAATTATTTTCTTTCATTAACCGGCCAATACGTCTGCGACTCACCGTTTTATTCAATTCAACTAACTCTTTTTTCAAACGGCGTGTTCCGTAAGTCGCTCGGCTTTTAATGAAGACTCTATTGATGATGGTTGTTAATTCAACATCTTGTTTGCCATCATTTAATTCATGCGTTTTAAGCCAGTCATAATAGGCGCTTCGAGATACGCCAAGAAGGCAACACATCAATTTAACTGAGAACAAAGCACTGTTTAGTTTAATCCATGCGTACTTTACAGATGATCTTTGGCAAAGTACGCCGCGGCCTTTTTTAATATGTTTCTCTCTTCTGTTAATCTAGCGACCTCTTTTCTGAGTTGTTTCAATTCCTTATAAAGAGGATCGTCTGATTTAATTGTCTTGCTAGTTGTTCTTGGTTGATGAGTAAGGCGAACCCAATGTTGTAAAGTAGCTTCTTTAACCCCTAAATCTTGGGCTATCTGTGAAATTGACAGGTTAGATTCACTGACTAACTTAACCGCTGCTGTCTTGAACTCAGTTGGATAATTTTTTGATTTTTCTCGGCTCATTAGGACTCACAATTTTTTCATTTATTTTAAATTATGTGTCCGGCTAAGTGTAGCCACATCACTCTTAGCTCTACTAGTATTGGCATTACCCTGAAACTTTTCTGGTTGCTTGGCATTCGTTTTGTTATTTCTTGGCTGTCTTAGCGGCCTAGGTTCCTCCATTGGAAGTGGTGGAGCAACTGCAGCTGCCTCAAACCCTAAGACTTGCTCACGGTTGATCGCAGAACCCATTAATTTCTCTACTTGCTTCAAAGCTCCGATTTCATCATGTGACACTAATGAAATTGCTTTACCCTCTTCCCCTGCTCTACCTGTACGTCCAATCCTGTGAACATAATCAGCAGATGATCTTGGTAATTCATAATTAATAACGTAAGGCAATAACGCGATATCAATTCCTCTTGCCGCAACGTCAGTTGCCACTAATACTCTAATCTGACCGGCTTTAAATCCTGCTAAAGCGCTCGTTCTGGCACCCTGACTTTTATTTCCATGAATTGCAGCCGCTTTAATATCAATTTTATTTAATTTTTCTGTAAGTCTATTCGCACCGTGCTTAGTACTTGTAAAAACTAAAACTTGTTGCCAGTGCTCTGTTTTAATTAAATGACATAACAATTCAGCTTTTTGTGATTTATTACATAAATACGCAATTTGCTCAACTTTCTCGGCAGCAGTATTTCTGGGAGCAACTTCAATTTTTACAGGATTAATCAATAAGCCAGTTGTTAACTTACGAATTTCTTCTGAAAATGTGGCAGAAAATAAGAGGTTTTGACGTTTTTTTGGTAAATAGGCAATAATCTTTTTAATATCTCGAATAAACCCCATATCCAACATACGATCTGCTTCATCTAATACCAAGCTTTCGACTTTATCTAACTTAACTGCATTTTGATTTACTAAATCTAATAAACGTCCTGGCGTAGCAACTAAAACGTCTACACCTCCTCTCAATCGCATCATTTGGGGATTAATTTTTACTCCGCCAAAGACGATTTCCGTTTTTAACCTTGGCTGCAAATGGGCCCCATACTGACTAACAGACTCACCAACTTGAGCTGCTAATTCACGAGTAGGCGTTAAAATTAACACCCTAACGGGACGATTAGATGAAAAGTGATGTTGAGATAATCGATGTAATAAAGGCAAAGCAAAACCAGCGGTCTTTCCTGTACCTGTTTGTGCAGCTGCTAGTAAATCATGTCCTTGTAAAACAGCAGGAATCGCTTGTTGCTGTATCGGTGAAGGGCTTTTATAACCCGCCTCCGCAATTGCACGTAATAAAGGATCGGATAAGCCGAGCTTAGTAAATGGCATAGTATATTTCTCTTTAATTAATGATTAGCCGTATATTGAATCAATAGCTAAATTTACAACGTAATTTAACTATCTGATATACAAAGACTTAAGGGAGGTAAACAAGCAATATAACTAAAAACTAGCAGGGAATAATGAACTAATTGAACGCTTGCTGATCAAGCAATTGATTTATGTGACTATTTCGTTGAAATAGCTTTGTCCACAATAAAAATGTATTTAATCTAACCTTGTGTTACATAATATCATGAACACCATACTGCGAGTAGTATATTCACTTCTCAGTATTCATAAGCATATGAGGTTATACCCACTAAGTAACCGTACTACTATATTCTACTTTAATACGTTATGAGTATAACCAATTTAATTCTAAAACTTAAATTGTTGATGGATATCTCATAATATTTTTTAGCACATATACTATTTGTTCAACAGGTCTTTTCTTGTAATGTTTCATGATTTCATTCACTTTATTGTTAACTTGATCGTGCATATGAATTTTATGTTGCATGGCAATTCTCCCACTTATATAAATTTAATTGTCTGTTATCTATAACTTCTCATTTGACCTACTAATACACCTTGAATTTGAACTTGATCAGGATGATAGGTAAAAGCGCTCATACTTGTATTAGCCGGTAATAACAAAATCTTTTCTGGTGTTTGCTCAATATATTTAAGAGTAGCTTCTGAGTTTTCTATAAGTGCTACAACTATTTCACCATTTTTTGCGTAATCACGTTGCTCAATCACTACCCAATCACCATCATAGATTCCGGCATCAATCATTGACTCCCCTTTCACTTGTAATACATAACAGGGTTTATTTGTTTTTAATGCATCTGGCACATTCATATAAGAAAGTGTTTCTAGCGCTTCAATGGGTTTACCCGCTGCAATTGCACCCACATATGGCAATCCTTCTGACCATACTTCACCATCAAAAGTCTCACTAACTAATCTAATACCTGCTTGTTTATTACCTGTAAACGGCTCAACTAACCCTGCATTAATTAGAGCCATAATGTGTTTATAAAGTGACCCTCTTGAAGCCATCCCTAAACGCATACACAGCTCATCTAAACTTGGTGGACAATTAAAACTATCTGCATTATCAAGTAGATAATTGTAGATTTCTCTTTGTCGTCTTGTTAATACATTCATTTCTTCCACGGCGACTATTTATTTAACCTGTGCTTATCTTAACAAGATATTTGTAAAAAGCAAGTTAAAAGAGAACAAAAAGAAAACATAATGCATTTGAGCTCTATATGGCAAATTATTCTGCTATTCTTATCCGTATTTATTTCTGCCCAAATTTTTTCATCATGTCCATTCCAAACAAACTTCATCACATTGAGCGACACAATCTAGTATCAATCCTCAGAAAATGGGGAAGTGTTAGCACTGGCGGTATATTAGATGATAACTGTTTACTTTATACCGACCCATCTATTCCTGGTTTAATTGGTTATCGTTTAGTAGGTAATATTGCTGTTGTATTAGGTGATCCCGTTACCGCTCCAGAACAAAAAGGCGAGCTCGCCCTTTCTTTTCAACAATTTTGTTCTACTCAGGCAATAGACATAATTTTTATTATCGCTTCTGTAGAGTTTTCCTTGTGGGCCCAAGAATTTTTATCACCTGTCTTAATTGAATTTGGTACTACGCTTTTTCTAAATCCTTGTAACAATCCATACAGTCACTCAGGTGCCCAATTCAAACCATTACGAAAAAAAGTGCATAATTGTTTACATAAAGGTGTGATAGTAAAAGAGTATATTGACGTTAACCTAGATATTGAAGACTCTATTACTGAGATTGTTGCTTCGTGGCAAGGCGCTAGAAAAGGTCCACAAATTCACTTATGCCGCCCCACTCCATTCAATGATAGAAATGGTAAACGTTGGTTTTACGCAGAACTAGATGGAAAAATTATTGGCAATCTCATCCTTAATGAACTCAAACAAGATAAGAGTTGGTTGTTAAATAATGTAATGATTAAAGAAAACAGCCCTAATGGGCTTTCTGAGTTACTTGTTATATCAGCTTTAAATGCATTAGAAATTGAGGGGTGTACTTCTGTAACTATTGGCCCCGTGCCTAAAAATCAACTTGGGGAGATTACTGGGCTTAATGGATTATTCACTTTTATTACCCAAGCTATTTACAAAGGCTCAAAATACTTCTTCAATTTAGGTGGACACGAAACTTTCTGGGATAAGTTCCAACCTCGTCGGGAAGGATCTTATTTAATATTCCCACACAAGAACTTAAACTACAACACTATCAAAGCGATTATAAACTCACTTCAAAGTGATTAAACCAATTAAAACTAATCATTTTTAGCCACTCGAATTTGGCCGTCAAGTGGTTTTGGACTTGCTAATATTGAACCATTCATTAAGTGTTGTACAAAAAAACCAACTGTAGCTCTTCTTGCTGTATTTCTAACTTGTTTACTATCAGCAGTACCGCAACGACAAATACCATATCCAAATCGCTCTGGATCATCAAGCATCTGCACGTGATCAGCTCCCATTAAAGTTAATTCAACTGTCCCCGCTGGTGCCTGCTCATAAAATCGTTGGTAATTATTCTCTTTAGGAGCACAAACACTGGCTGCTTGCCATGCCACTTCAGCTCCAATTAACAACAATGGAGATCGTAATGAAGCAACATAACTACGCACCACTGATATCGTACCATTATCATCAGGATCAATTGCGACAACACTATTAAATAAGCCTGACTGCGTTGCAGCTAACACCGCATCTTTACCACCCATTGAATGTCCAGCGATTCCAATTTTTTTTGCATCCACCGAATAATTACTGATTAACCATTTAGCCATAATTTCTGCGTCACGTGCCAACTCTAAATCTGTTGTAAATAATGAGTACCAACCATGAACTGCTACAATAAATCCTCTCGAAGCTAAGGCGCGCGCATAGCTTTCGTATTGATCATCAGTTGCCATCCTACCGGGTAAAAATACAATAGCAGGCACTGTTCTAACTGTATTATTTGGTTGATATAAAGTAACTGAGATACTTTCTCCTTTATAAATAACATCTAATCGTGTGGAAGTTACTTCTTTTGGACCTGGACCTGCTAAATCATCTGTTATCATATCAACAGAATCATTTGCTAAGGTTGTACTTGGATTGATTTGTCCTAATGTACTACAACCCAATGCTAATGAAATAAAAGCACTGGCAAAAATAAGCT
>Ga0364874_10455_pt1 | contig 21944 bp, 20 predicted proteins | sample ExccelAu500001D4_2_FD_206922 | JGI IMG/M metagenome (GOLD analysis project Ga0364874, IMG submission 206922) | Enriched cells from Trout Bog Lake Hypolimnion, Wisconsin, USA - BchlTB.Aug07.5000.01.D4 | ecosystem: Environmental > Aquatic > Freshwater > Lake > Hypolimnion/Profundal zone | place... | reverse complement strand
GATATATTCTGTGAATGTCCCAAGCACGTCAGTGAGATCATCACACAACTTGCAAGCTTTGAAAAATACAGTCAAGACTGTATGAGTCAATCGCATGATGACAAAGAACTGCACGGATATCTGAGCAGCGTTTCCGGAACTGCCAGAGCCCTGTTTGAACTTGCTCTAGAGAAAATTGCCGCCCATGAGGGAATTGATTTAGAAACTTAACCCTCCCTCTATGATTCTTGTCAAGCCCACTCACCACCACCTCCAAAGCTATCTCAGGGCACTAGAGTCGGGTTGGCATGATCTGCCAAAAGGCACTTCACCTGAATCAGTGAGAAATAAAATAATAGACATACAAGGGGATCCGAATGGTTTCTTCAACTTATTTGATGATCCTCAGGCGAGTGCCCTGCCCTATCTGCTTCCCGATCAAACTGTAGCCTACGCTGTGCCTAGCATTAGGCGTTGGATTTGGGATGACGAGGGCGAACAGTACTGCGGTACAGTTTCACTTCGATGGCAAAAAGGGACGACCGAACTCCCCTCTCATCTCATGGGCCATATTGGGTATACCGTTGTGCCGTGGATGCAGAAAAAAGGGTACGCAAGTTTTGCGCTTCAAGAGATCTTAAAAATTGCATGCACACAAGGGCTCAGTGTCGTTCAAGTGGTGACGGACGTTACTAACACTGCGTCTATTCGAGTAATTGAAAAAAATGGTGGGACGCTTTTACACACCTTCACCAAACCAGAAATGTACGGCGCTGGGTTAGCGAACCGATATCTGATAAACACCTTCAACTCAAGCAAAAATATAGAAACGCGACTTTCTGATTTTTCTGCAAATTGCTAAAGTAAATGACTACTCTTAAATATCAAATACTGGGTAAAAAAGAAGATAACCAATGGGTAAGAATTGAAGAACTTTATCCCATGCTACTTGAATTCAAAAATGAATTTAATGACTTACCATCTGCTCAAAAAGCAAAGGGATGGCTTAAATCCTATATAAGCTCACACCCTTCAATAGGCCGTAAATTTCCTTACAAAATTGTAGAAATTAGTAGCACATAATTTACAGTAGAATGAGAGATGTTGTAGTGCTTGCTTCCTTAGGGGGAAGCAGTTAAACGGGAATTTGGAGTTCATGTCAATGAGCGGCCATACTGTCCTCGCAACGGTAAGTGAACGCACGTCAGCGTGCAAAGAATTTTACTAATCCACTGAATAATCAAATTATTTGGGAAGGAGAAATTCTTTTGTTCATTAGTCCGGATACCGACTTCAACAGGCGGAAATTGCGACGTAGGATATCGCATGCCAGTAAAGGAGACCCTCCTCTCTGATCTGACATGTCCTGCGCGTCATTTTTATTTGGAAAGTAGTTAACGAGGTTAGTTAACAAAATCCAATCTTGACTAGGTGATGCGGCATGTTTTTTTCTAAAATTTTATTTATTAAACGACACTTTAAATTATTATTGTTTATAACATCCGGCTTAGGACTCACTTACAGTTCACCGACCCAAGCCGATGAGCCATTAAAACCAATCATTGTTACAGCGACAAGATCAGAACTTCAATCGAAAGAAGTACTTGCCGACTACACTTACATTAGTCAAGAAGAGATCAAAAATTCAGGCCTCTCAAGCATACCAGAGCTACTTCAACAGCAGCGGGAGGTTCAAATATCCAGCTACGGTGGTCCTGGGAACGTATCAAGCGTCTACCTTCGCGGGACAAGTAATAGCCAAAGCTTAGTGTTAATTGATGGCGTCAAGCTTGATTCAGCAACGGGGGGTGCACTTTGGAATTCAATACCACTATCTTTAATTGATCATATCGAAATTATTTATGGTCCACAAAGTACTTTTTATGGCTCCGATGCGATGGGAGGTGTCATTCAAATTTTCACGAAAAAGGGTACCGAAATCAATGAATTTGAAGCAGTTGCTGGATACGGCTCCAACAACACAAGCTCTTCAAGCTTAAGATTAGCTGGCTCAATTGACAAAAATAGCGGAACAAATTACTCGGCAGTAATTAGCCAAGAAAATTCTTCTGGATACAACACCGTAGCTAACAATAACCCAGCAAATCCCAATTCACCCAATTACAGAGGTTGGGGGCCTTTCCCGACATCTTCCTCCACTGGATATTCTAGGCTTGGAGCGACTGGAAACATCACTAACACTTGGTCACAGGGACAGGAGTTGGGATTAGAAGTATTAACAACGAAGACATGGTGGAAATACCCTAACTACGACATAGTAGATCCCAATTACTTCAATACATTCGATTATGATGGAGTAGCCAGAGTTGATAATCAGGTTAATCAGTTCAGTATGCTATCAGTTTATTCAAAAAATAAACTATCAGAAACTTGGAAAAGTACCCTTGTATTTTCAGGCTCAAATAATTCGTCACAAAATAATACATTAAATAGTAACGATATTCTCTTTACACCAGCTTATGACTTACTCTGGCAAAATGACATCAAAATAGGCAGTGATACTATTCAGCTCATTGCTGAGAGAAGAATGCAGTATGCCCACATGGACAACTCTGCCTATCAAACAAATGGTTGCACGAATGACTGTACGGTCGATAAACAAAGAACCACTAATTCCCTATCAAGCTCTTACCAACTTCGAAGAGGCAACAATCTTACTAGCGTTGCACTCAGAACGGATCAGATAACAGGCTACGATAATAAAACGACCGGTAGCGCTGCATACGGTTACTTTTGGACAGAGCGATTGCGTACCAATATAACTTATGGAACAGGGTTCAGAGCTCCAGCATTCAATGATTTATACTACCCCGGCTACGGAACTGCAACACTCCAACCAGAAACGAATAGGAATCTGGAAGGGGGAGTTCGCTACGAATCCTCTGAATCCGGGATTCAACTAACGGCATTTAGAAATGAAATAAAAAATTTCATATTACCAATAAATTGTGATGTCTGCCCTGCTTACGCCTATAGCAATTCATATCCCATCAATTTCAGTGATGTTTTAATAAAAGGACTCTCACTAGGAGCCGATAGCAAAATGGGGAACTTAACCGTCAAGGGCTCAGCAGACGGAATGAACACAATAGATCAGACCACTGGGCTTGATGTACCAAATAGAGCCAAGTGGACTGGAAATGCATCCGTAGACTACAAAATAGGGCAATTAAGTTTTGGAACCCACGTCTTAATAGCGGGTCAGCGCTGGGGGGCAGTAACACTCAACTCAACTGGTAATTACAATTATGAACACCTGCCGAGTTATACGGTTGTGAACATACATTCGAACTATCAAATCAATCGTAACTTATCTGTCTTTGGTAGAGTGAATAACGTCTTTGATTCAAAATATCAAACCAATTACGGTTATTCAAATGGTGGAACTAATGTATATTTAGGTGTGAAATACGAATTGAAATAAAAGTCCTCAACACTATTTAATTAAGTAATAACTCTGCCCCTGATCGTTTAAGTAGATTCTCGAATAGTAGTATGCGTTTTATACAGAACCCAAAGGAATGATCGCTTTATTTATTAGCCTCCTGAACAGGAATCTTTTCTTACCGATTCTTCTCTTGAGTTATGCCTATACCGGTTTTGCCAGTTCCTATGAGCTAGTGGACGATAGGGGTGTCAGTGTTTCATTTGCTTCACCGCCGACTCGTATTGTGAGCACATTGCCGTCATTGACAGAGGCTGTATGCGCAATGGGTCACTGCGGGAGCTTGGTGGGAGTGGATACTAATTCAAACTACCCCTCTGCGGTTAATTCTATTAAACATATTGGAGGTGGACTAACTCCAAATATCGAATTAATCGTCTCACTCAAACCTGATCTAGTTTTAATGTCAAAGAACGAGCGAATCTCCCAAAGACTTGAGCAACTTGGTTTAAAGGTCTTCGTTTTAGAGAGCGTCCGCCATAGGGACGTTCTTAGAACTTTAGAAAAACTAGATGCCATTTTTAAAACCAATGACGCACAAAGAGTTTGGCTATCTGTGGAGAATGAAATTTCCAAGGCTACTAACTCGGTTCCTGAGTCATCCAAGAAAATACGAATTTACTTTGAAGTGTCAACTGGTCCCTACGCGGCTGGTCCAAACTCATTTATTGGGGAAACATTAACTCGCCTGGGCGTTGACAACATAGTTCCAACCAACCTTGGAGACTTTCCAAAGCTAAACCCTGAATTTGTGGTTAAAGCCGATCCTGATTTAATTGTTATTAGCGATAATAATCTGGTTGACCTGTTAAAGCGTCCTGGCTGGCAGGAAATGACAGCCATCCGTGAAAACCGGGTGTGTACTCTCACAAAAGAACAATCCGATACTGTTGTTCGCCCCGGTACCAGGATGGGCGAAGGCGCGCGCATTATTGCTCAGTGCATTACAAGTAAAGGAGTGCACCATTGAAGTCAGGCAAACACCTAGAATCACCTTTAGTCGTCAAGGGTACATCTAAGAGCACTTTAGCATTGATTCTTGCTTCGTTTGCTTTTGCTGGATTGGCCCTAGGAGCAGGAATTGGAAGCACTGGTTTTGAGAGTTTGTTCAACGCAGTGGATGATCCTATTGCATTGCAAATTATTATGGATATTCGCCTACCGAGAACACTTGGGGCTTGGCTTGCGGGATTACTCCTTGGTTTGTCTGGAGCTTTGGCTCAGGGACTTTTTAGAAACCCACTTGCAGACCCCTATTTGCTTGGCAGTGCCTCCGGAGCATCTTTGGGCGTTGCGGCTATGTTATTGCTCTTTGGTGCAGGGGCAGATGTATCGTCATTTGTATTCAAATTGGGGCTTAGTGGAGCAGCGTTCCTAGGCGCAATCCTAGCGGTCAGCTTGACACTAATGCTCTCTCGCGGTGTTCAGCATACGATGCGACTTTTGTTGGCAGGAATTATTGTCAGTGTTGTATTGGGTGCTTTGACCTCACTCTCAACACTGCTTGAACCTCAAATTATTCAAACTATGCAGTCGTTCTTACTGGGAACAACTAGCTTTATGAATTGGAGCTCTGTTTTATTAATGGGGACCGTTTGGTCAATTTGTCTTGCTTTTACTTGGACTCTGAGTCGAGCGCTTGACGCCTTAAGCCTTGGCGAAGCTACCGCCATCAGCTTAGGACTTAACTTAGCCCCTGTACGGGCAGGTTTGATTGGCGCGCTTGCTTTGGCGATTGGCGCAGCAGTTGCACAGTCAGGACTCATTGCATTTGTGGGACTAGCTGCCCCACATTTGGTGCGATCCTTGGTCAAAGTAACGCACGATTGGTTGATCCTACTATCAAGCCTCATGGGCGGCTTATTGCTCCTGACTGCAGATTTACTTGCCAGGTGGCTTAGCGCACCCGAGGAACTTCCTGTAGGCCTGTTTACGGCTGTTTTAGGAGGGATTTATCTCCTGAAACTCATGTATACGCGCAACATGAACCGGGAGTCCATATGACTCTCACAGCAATACGACTCAAGAATGTGAATGCGACGCTAGGTTCAAGGCCTGTTTTGCAGGATATCAATCTCGAATTTAAAAGCGGGCAGTGGACAAATATCATTGGCCCCAACGGTGCTGGTAAATCAACATTACTAAAAGTGCTGGCTGGATTAATCACGTTCAAAGGTGAGGTAGCGTTTCCAACACTCAAGGACTTTGAGTCTAAGGGCAAGAACAAAGCGCGCCATATAGCTTGGCTAGGTCAAAACGAAATAGGGGCAGATGACTTGAGCGTCTACGATGTTGCGATGCTTGGAAGAATTCCTCATCAAGGCTGGATAAATGCCCCTAGCGCACATGACACATACGCGGTAGAGAAGGCTTTAAAGAAAACCCAGGCCTGGGATTGGAGAATGCGTTCTTTGGCAGAGCTATCAGGAGGCGAGCGTCAACGGGCACTGCTAGCGCGCGCGATAGCCGTAGAGGCCGATATATTACTCATGGATGAGCCACTTGCAAACCTCGACCCCCCTCACCAAGCTGATTGGCTGGATATCGTTAAGTCCTTGATATCAGAGGGCAAAACCGTAATCAGTGTTCTTCATGAAGTATCAATGGCATTAATGGGAGATGAGATCATTTTGCTCAACTGTGGTCAAATTACACATCAAGGCCACTCATCTGATCCAAAAACGCACCGAGCGATTGAACAAGTTTTTGAACATAGAATTCAAATTGAACGTATTAAAAATCGATGGGTTTCCCTACCTAACCTGAATTCGGACCATTAAATGGAAATTAAAGCACCTCCAACTGAAAAACCCTACGAGCCCTCAACTGGCGAGCGAAGGGGTCTACTCATCATCAACACTGGAGATGGCAAGGGAAAAAGTACTGCCGCTTTTGGCCTTGCCATTAGGGCTCACGGTCGAGGAAAAAATGTAAAAATATATCAATTCATGAAGGTCCCTAGTGCTCGGTTTGGAGAACACAGAACCTTTGAAAAGCTAGGAATTCCAATTGAAGGATTGGGCGATGGGTTTAGTTGGAAGAGTCAAGATCTAGAGCACTCTGCGCAGCTTGCCAGAGACGGATGGCAAAGAGCAAAAAAAGCCATATCAAGCAACGAATTTTTTTTGGTGATTTTGGATGAAATTACCTATCCCCTTACCTTTGGCTGGCTAGACTTAAATGATGTAATACAGACTCTTCAAAATCGACCAAGGGAAGTTCATGTGGTATTGACGGGTCGAAATTGCCCAGCCGAAATCGTTGAAATTGCTGACACCGTCACTGAAATGAAGATGATTAAGCATGCGTTTGACGCAGGCATCCCGGCCCAACGCGGTATTGAGGACTAATAATGGCGTAGTATTTACAGATACTTCCCGCTTCCCTGGGACGCCCTTTTAAGAAGCACTATTCGGCGGACACCTGTTTGCTCTTAGATTAGGGTGCCTCATAATAAAAGGAGTTACCCTCCTCTGAAGCCCCCTTACCTGGGGTCAATTTAGGAGTTGAAGGAGTTCAAGGTTTTGCTGCCTTTGATGTTTTGAAAAGTTTAAAAACTAGCTCCTGACTCAAAATTATTCCCTTGATCCGCTTCAGATCGGCAATCTCACGCCGATTAACCAAGGTTGATAGAGTTTTACCGCCAGTTCAACTTTGAGGGAACTGATCGTGTATTGGTTACCTATCTAGTCTTTGATTAAGTTTTAAATAATGAAATCCACTTTTGGCGCTGCGAGCCAATACACCGCTATTTCCTTGCTTATTTGCTCCATCGTTTGGAGTTGTGGTGGCTCGGGAGGCTCAGGTACGGCAAACACAGATAGTACGCAAACCAGCGAACCCATCGCTTTCTCAGCCTCTTACTCCAAGCCCGTCACCACCTACTCCCCTCCCACAAGGGGCAGCGGCTATGGAAGTACGCTCAGTCCTGGCGATCTAAAGGTTCACTACAACATGCCAACCCAGTTCACAGGCGCTGGACAGGCCATCGCCATAGTAGTAGCACCGGGCACTTCAAACCCTGCCAATGATCTTAATGCCTTTAGTCGTTATTACAACTTACCCCAGTGCACCGCCAATAATCCCTGTTTTACCCTGATTGATCTGTCAAACGGCGCCAAAGTCTCGCCAAGCAATGACTGGGCAGTGGAGATCGCCCTTGACACGCAGTGGGCGCACGCGATAGCACCAGGGGCACAAATTATTTTGATCCAGTCCAAAAGCACCAGCATGTCGGACCTCATGGCCGCAGTGCGCTTAGCAGTAACTCAAAAAAATGTAGTGGCTGTATCGATGAGCTGGGGAGCAACGGAATTTAGCAACGAGACAAGCACAGCATACGATGGTTTTTTCGCACAGTACCCCAATATTGCCTTCATCGCTCCTGCAGGTGACAACGGAAATAACGGACATAACCAGATTTATCCGGCCGCGTCCCCCTATGTAACAGCTGTGGGAGGAACCTCCATTCACAGCCTAAACTTACCCATCACCAGCACAACTGAGACAGCCTGGTCGTTAGGCGGTGGTGGTCCAAGCATCTACGAAACCATGCCAGCTTATCAATCTAATTATTTGATAGCCTCAAAAGACCTCGCGGTCTTGGGCGCTAATGGCCACAGGCGGGGTATCCCTGATGTTGCTTATAACGCCGACCCTAACATGAGTCCACTAGCTGTGAATATCAAAGGACTATGGTACGGAGTTGGCGGAACCAGTGAAGGCGTTCCACAATGGGCGGGAATCATAGCGAACTTTGCGCAGTACCTTCAAACCAAAGGCACGACTCTTGCAAAAACCATAACCCCTTTTCACGGGCTCAACGGGGTTTTGTACCAGACCAAATTAGACCAGGCCAACTCACTGAGCTTCTTTGATGTCACCTCAGGATCTGACAATACAGGGACCGGAGCATGTATTTTATGTTCGGCATCTACCGGCTACGATGATGTAAGTGGCTTGGGAGTACCCAATGTTGGTATCTTGTTTGGTCACTTTTAAATGCCCATTAGTGAAAAGAAGCAAGTAAATTGCTGCGTGCACTGGACTCATTATTTACAAAGGCCTAGTGATTAACTCTTTTGCAACGCTCAATGTCACAGGCCGTTGGCAAGGCTGAGCGGTATTCAATGACCTTAGAGAACTCTGCACGATCTCGGATGGTACATAAATCACCCGAATTACTTTTATAGTACGAGAGCACATCAACGCAACGTTTGGAATGTGCCACGAGTCCATAGAAGTGTCCCATCTCGTGAGAAAGAGTCATTTGCAGGGTATAGGATGAATCGTAGGTAGGCCTCATTTCTCTTAGTGTTTTAAAAACACTGGGAGAGAGATAGAGCCTACGCTGAGAGATATCAGACGCACCTATGTTTCCTTGGCTCTTCGCGTCGTTCCAACTGATTACGATTTCATTATTCAACAAGTAATGCGGTTGATTACCGATGCTCGTTTGAGCAGAGATTCCGCAAGCTGACCATATGTTGGCGGCTTGCTGTATCAAGTCAGTTACTAAGTTCTCGCTAAACCAAGGCGGTGCACCTGTTGGGTTATATAGAAAATTTATGCTGGTATAGGGAACTGCTTTATCGACTCCATCAGTCCAAGTAGAGATCTCACCTACTGCACACTCTTTAATTTCTGCGGCCCGGCTCAAATCAAGAGCCAATAATGGCTTTACAAAAACAGTCAGGCCAAAGAGTATCAGCGCACACCAGTGACAAATAAACTGAATAAGACATTTTCCAAACATCACAAACCATTTTTTAGAAATTGAATAGTTCATGAACTTCTCCAGCGAACACTGAACAACTATTAAAGATTCTTACCGAATCTTATCTTAACCAAAAATATTGCCAGTCAACTCAGGCTGACCTCTACCCCAACGGTAAATTTAACTTTGAATGGCTTCCTTAAGCGTATCTATAAATAGATGCAGGCACATGGTGCAGACAATAGGTAATTGGCTTTCCTTTGAATTCACGGGTCCTATCGGCGAAAAATGGCTGGGAAGAGTCCGCTGGCGCCGAAAGACTGGCGGTCAAAAAAAACGGTTTGCAAGAATTTAATCATGCAAACCGTTTTTGAGAGCTAAGGAGAAAAAACTCTTTGGCTTTCAATACTCTAGTAACTCAACCACTTCTCGTATTGCAAAGATTGAACCGCAGATACGCAGGGGTAGTGGAGGTTACTGAATTAGCCCGTTTAGATTAACCTTTTTTAGCATAAGCTGAGCACCAACCCTTGGCAGAGACCTGCTTACCTGCGTATAAAGGACATCCACCTGCAGCAGCACCTGCCGCGCCTTGGAATAAAGCACAGTTTGAGCATGCTTGGCCAGCGGCAAATTTAGGGAACTTAGCTTTGTCAACCTTGGAAGCATCAGCCTTGTAACCAAGAGCTGAGGCTTGTGGATCATTCTCAGCAACCATAGCCTGCGCCTGCGCGCCTGCAGCTGCAACAACTGCTGCAGTGGCTACTACGGATTGAAGCATAAATACACGACGGTTGGATTTAAAAGAAGAAATGTTGTTTGAGTTCATGGTGGTTTTTTATTTTAAAAAAATACAAATGATAGGTGCCGATAGTAATTCTACATCCGTGTTAGAGCATCACTAGGGTTTACCTTTGATAAACCCCTTGTTTTAAAAAACAATACTAAGGTATTACTATTAATGACTTCTAATTGTCCCCGATATTACTCATTGGTAACACCCCATGCAGGAGCCGTTCGGGCGCTAAGGGACCAACCTGTGGGTTGCGTGCAGTAATTCAGCAAATTGAAATAGAGCCTGTCAGAGGCGGATAGGGGCATCATTTTTTGTAAGTATTCACGCATAAAGACTTGTTCAGAGGCCCGCTCGCAACCGTATCCTAAACCCCTGGTATTGGTAGATGCGAAAACGACCATACCCGAATCTTGAATCGCTCTCAACCTACCACCCATAAAAGAGAGCGCACAGGCACCCTTGCAAACCTGACCCTGTGTGACCACTGTTTCAATGTTGTAGCTTCTCAGTAACTCGCCTAGAGCGACCCCATCTTTGTTTACACCAACTGAGGAATTGAGATAAACAAATGGGTATAGCATTCGACCCGAGCGGGTCTGGCATCCTTGGGCCTGAGTCAAAATATTTCGAAAGGCCTCGACAGCGTCCTTATTGATGGCCCCATCAAACTCTATGTAATCAATAAAACCGGAGGCACACTCTGCGTAACTCAGTGAGAATAGTTTAATTTGAAAAGCAGCCCTCTCCGTCTCTGTTTGCGGAGTTACTTTGTAATCTGGGAGGCCAAAATCGGATCCCATAATGGTGTGCTTGGGAACAGGAAACTCAATAGCACAACCGCTCAGCAAGAGCGCCCAAAGCAACCCAATGATTAGTCGGGAGAGTCTCAAATAATGTGTGTTTTGACTATCAGAAAACATGGGGGTTTAGCTTAAGATGCCGGGGTTTAAATTTAACATAACTTTGTGTGAAACAAAAGAGATTTAATTGTTGCGCTCGTACCGGCCTCCTAATGCTCGCGTGCCAAGCTCTTTGGGCTTCCTAACGGCGATCTTAAGAGCCAAAACTCATAGGCTTATTGATGCCGCCCAAAAGAAAATAGGGAATACACAAAACTCCCCTGTAGTGGCCCTGGATTTGATCCATTCAGGCCTAAAACAATATACTAGCGATGAAGAGGGCTTTAAAAGAGCCACGAAAGAGTCTCTTTTGCTCCAAAATACCCTATAGCCAACTTTTTGCAGTTAAAAATGTCCCACAGCCCAAACAACGAAACTACTCCTTTGCGATTTTGGCGTAAAGATCAGATCGTTCATCTAACTGATGTTCCCGTTTCCAGAACGCTTTTACAAACTATCAGGGAAGATTTGAAATGCACGGGAACCAAAGAAGGTTGCGGTGAGGGCGATTGCGGTGCCTGCACCGTAGTGATAGCGGAAGTTGAAAATAATGAGCTTCACTTTAGAGCGGTCAACAGCTGTATCAGACTTGCCCACTCCGTCAACTCCCTTGCTGTTTGGAGTGTTGAGGATTTGGTGGCACAGGACGGCTCGCTACATCCGGTACAAAATGCCATGCTTCATGCCCATGCCTCGCAGTGCGGATTTTGTACACCTGGGTTTGTGATGAGCCTTTTTGCCATGTATCAGAATTACACAGTCAAAGGCAAAGCCATCGATAGACAACTGGCTCAAACTGAACTTGCGGGTAACCTTTGTCGTTGCACGGGCTACAGGCCAATACTTGACGCAGCGATGAATCTATCCAATTTTGAGTGTCCCCCGTCTCTTGAAGTCAATCATCCAATTGTGAGACAAAAATTAGAAGCTTTGGCCAAATTAACCGCTGAGGAATCACGCCAAAATAATTCTCCAAGGCTTGATAGTGCAAAGAATTTGAAAGCCACAAAACTGACAACAAACGCCGCTTACCTACAACCCCAGTCCTTGCATGAGCTTTTGCAGGTACGACAAAAATCCCCACTTTCGCAACTTGTTGCCGGTGCGACGGACGTAGGACTATGGATTACAAAGCATTTCAAAACTTTTGATTCAATCATTGATCTAACACAAGTCCAAGAGCTTCGCCGGGTTGAGGAATACCCGCACCACATCGCTATTGGGGCGGGGGTGAAGGTTGAACAGGCATTTAGCGCACTGCTTAAAGACCGACCCCAATTGAGCACGTTTGCGGAGCGTTTCGCGGGCTTGCCCATCAGAAACTCCGCTACGCTAGGGGGTAATATCGGCAACGGCTCCCCTATTGGGGATAGCATGCCAATGCTAATTGCACTGGGTTCCAGCGTTGTTTTGATGCAAATGGAAAAGGGGCAAATCCGTCACCGCGAAGTTATGTTGGAGGACTTTTACACTGGCTACAGAACCAGCATCCTAAAACCAACGGAGGTCATTTGTTGGATAAAAGTTCCTAAGCCTCAAAGCAATGAGGTATTTAGAGCCTACAAAATCTCCAAACGATTTGACGATGATATTTCAGCAGTTTGTTTGTGTATCAATCTATCCGTGTCAAATGGGACGATTACCTTTGCAAGTATTGGCGCAGGGGGGGTTGCAGCAACACCCTCCAAAGCCCGTATGACGGAAAAAGCACTCACAGGGCAGGCGTTTAATATGCATTCTTTCAAAAAGGCTCAAATAGTTTTAGCAGATGAGTTTAAACCCTTATCCGATATGCGAGCAAGTGCAGCATACAGAAAGCACATTCTGGAGAGCCTTATACAGCGATTTGCAATTGAGACGCTTTACCCAGAAACCTCAGGTCAAGCCTTGCACCCTTCAAATGAAGCTACACCCTTTTGGATTGATTTGGCAAATGTCAATGCCAGCTCAATTGAGTTGCACACACCCATTCATCCATAACGCCGTGTGCTGAATGAGAATAGCCCAACTCCGTAATCTAAGCCCCTTCATATCCATTCATCAATTAGCCCCTCACAGGCGCTAGTACCAAAGTTATGTCCACCACTACCAATCTATCTCAGACCAGTGCAATGGGTAAATCTCACTTTCATGAAAGCGCGCGAGCCCAAGTCAGTGGCAGCGCAATCTACGTTGACGATATTACCGAGATCAAAGGAACCCTTTACGCGGCTCCTATCATGAGTAAAGTGGCAAATGGTCGAATTAAAAGTATAAATACCGAATCAGCTCTTAGCTCAATCGGCGTCTTTGGAGTCGTCACTGCTGCCGATATAAAGGGCGATAAATTGTTGGCCAACTTTGCCCACGATGAGCCTATATTTGCTGTTGATGAAGTGCGCCATGTGGGACAAGTCATTGGACTTGTCGTAGCAGACTCTGTGATGCACGCCAGGTGTGCAGCCCAAAAAGTTGTGTGCGACATTGAAGAACAAACACCGGTACTCACCATACAAGAAGCTATTGCGTTAAAAAGCTTTGTGGTCCCCCCAGTGCATGTGAAACGAGGTGAGCCGTTTGAGGCAATAAAACAATCAGAACACACGCTCAGCGGAAAATTAGAGGTCGGCGGACAAGAGCACTTTTATTTAGAAGGTCAAATTGCATATGCAATTCCCTTAGAGCAGTCCCAGTGGTTGATTCACTCAAGTACACAGCACCCCGGTGAAGTTCAGCACTGGGTAGCGCACGCACTCGGTATCGATTTGAATGCTGTGAGAGTGGAGTGCAAAAGGATGGGAGGTGGTTTCGGGGGGAAGGAAACCCAGGGGGGCCACCTCGCGGTATGGGCTACTCTTGCCGCCAACAAATTCAAGCGTCCCGTCAAAATGAGGCTTGACCGAGATGAGGATTTCCTCATCACCGGCAAGCGCCATCCTTTTTACTATGAATACACAGTTGGCTTCAATGAGGCCGGATTGATGAAGGGTCTTGAATTGATGCTCGCGTCTAACTGTGGCTTCAGTGCTGACCTGTCTGGTCCAGTTTCAGACCGCGCAGTCTTTCATGCCGACAACGCTTATTTTCTAGAAAATGTAAATATCACCTCCTACCGTTGCAAAACCAATACCCAAAGTCACACCGCCTTCAGAGGATTTGGTGGCCCACAAGGCATGATCGTGATTGAGCACATCATGGGTGAGATTGCACGGGAATTGGAATTAGACCCGCTTGCGGTCAGGATGATTAATCTCTATCAGCCTAGCACCGCAGGCAAGCGCTGCGTAACTCATTACCAAATGACCGTTGATGATAATATCCTTGAGCCCTTGATCAATAAGCTGGTAACAAGCTCCAATTACCTGCGGCGCAGAGAAGAGATTGCACAGTGGAACGCCGTGAATGCGTTCATAAAACGCGGCATTGCCCTCACCCCTGTTAAGTTTGGAATATCCTTTACAGCGACCTTATTCAATCAAGCTGGCGCGTTGGTGAACGTCTACACAGACGGCAGTGTACAAGTCAATCACGGCGGAACTGAAATGGGTCAAGGCCTGCACACTAAAGTTGCTCAAATAGTAGCTGGCGAACTGGGCATTGATTTAGATCAGATTCGCGTAACAGCTACGGATACAAGCAAAATACCCAATGCTTCTGCAACAGCTGCATCCTCGGGTTTTGATTTAAACGGGCGAGCTGCGCAGTACGCAGCGCGTCAAATCAAAAACAATCTAGCAGCTTTTGTTAGCGGATTGGACCAATGCGGAGCAGGAGCAGTGGTATTTGAGGACTCGCTCATCAAAACTCCCCGTACCAATCGCCCCTTCAAGGAGGTCGTTCAACTAGCCTATGCAAACCGGATTCAACTTTGGAGCGATGGCTTTTACAGAACTCCAAAAATTCATTATGACAAGACAACTTTAACTGGCAGGCCTTTTTACTATTTCACGTACGGCGCTGCTTGCACAGAGGTTGCAGTGGACACATTAACAGGCGAGAGCCGTGTGATTGCAGTTGATATTTTGCAAGATGTGGGCAAAAGCATCAATCCCGCGATCGACTTAGGACAGATTGAAGGAGGATTCATCCAGGGTATGGGTTGGTTGACAAACGAGGAGCTTGTCTGGAACGCACAGGGTAAGTTGACCACCCATGCCCCCAGTACCTACAAGATTCCAACAACGGGTGACACACCTAAACATTTCGTCGTGGATCTTTGGCAAGAACCGAATTTAGAGGACAACGTGTTTGGCAGCAAGGCTGTTGGAGAGCCACCGTTTATGCTTGCTATTAGCGTTTTTGAGGCCTTGAAAGAGGCTGTAAGCGCTGGACTTGAGGACAAGATGCTTGAGAAAAAAAGAATTGAGCTCGCAGCACCCGCAACGCCAGAGCGTATTTTGCGCGCGATGCGTGCTATTTGAGATTCAACCGCATTTAAAAATACCATCACTATTACCAGCGCTACGCTAATTGTCAGGTTCAACTGTCTAGCTTGGATTCCTACTCATCATGGACTCATCATGGATTCACCTGTTCATATGCAGTTGAAACTTAGGCGGCGCTTCATGTAGACACTCAAAAAGGATTAATTAGTAATGGATTTCAAGCTTAAGGCATTAAATTTAACCATTGAATGAACGCCCTATTCAAAGATCATCCAAATTGCATGAAGTGGTAAGAGCCAAATTCCCCCCGTTGCACAAGCGTAAATTGGTGAAACTCAATCGCCCTTGACTTAGATCAAACCTAACCCAGTCTAGATCTGTAAAGTAAGACTTACATTAAGAGTTAGGTCAGGGAGATCATCCCTTTGGAGATAAGTTCATGCACCAATCACTACAAATTATTAGACAAGAACATGCCTCGCTCTCAGCAATGTTGCAATCCATGAGCTTGATGGTCAAGCGGGGCCCAGAGGATAACGAGGAATTATTTTTCAAAGTCCTGAGGGCTATGATGTTCTATATTGATGAATTTCCCGAAAAGCAACACCACCCCAAGGAATCAACTCTACTGTTCCCATTTGTAAGAGAGCGCTCACCCCAGATCAAGGATTTGATTGATAAGTTAGAAATTGACCACAAATACGGCGAATACAAAATTAGAGAACTTGAGCACCTACTCATAGCTTGGGAAATGCTGGGCGATAAGAAGAGGGATGAATTCAACCACTTCTCAAATCAGTATATTAATTTTTACATACAACACATGCAACTTGAAGAGAACCTTATCCTCCCGGAGGCATTAAAAGTCCTCAGCGAAAAAGAATGGGCGATATTGGATGAGGAATTTTCACTCAATTTTGATCTACTAGGAACCGACTCTCCCAGAAAATCCGAATACGATCAATTGTTTACATATATCACTCAGATCACTCCAGCCCCTATTGGCTTTGGAAATTCTTGATCTAAAGTTTGAAAAGAGTTACTACAGCATGAAAAACGAGAGCTCTAGCGTTTACTGCCCACAAATTCAGAAGTACGTTCATACCGCGCAAAGCTTTGAAGAATGCATCGTACAGGGGGCTTGTTACGAGGAAAATTCTTGTCCATACATAGACCAATTTACCCCCATGAACAAGGCCTCCGTAGACAATTTAAAATATTTAATGGCGCGAATCAATAAAACTTCGTGAGAGAATAAGACTTAATAAATTAAGATCCCTGTTCCTTGAGACAAAGGTGAGCTATGACCACTTTCAACATAAAAATTAGCGGCAAAGAATCCCATAAAACCACATCATCCATCGCCAAGATCCTAAGGGCTTTGGATGCGCGTTATTTCAAGGGAGACTCCGAATCCTCACTTATTTTAGTTGAATACATAGACAGAGGTAACTGGGTTACTCATAACACCTTGCTAAGCGATCAATCCAGTAGTTGTTTACTGATGAGTGTCTTCTTGGCAGATAGCAACACAATAAACGAGACCGACAAGACTGAGTTTATTAAAGAGACTTTCTTACAATTCAACCATTTACTGGGTGATTTGCACAAAAACAGCTACATCACCATTCAACAGTACAACGCAAGTTCTTACGGCAAGAATTCCAAACAAATTCAACAGTTCTAACGTTTTACAAATGCTTTGAGGTTGCGCTCGCCTCACCCATTTTGTCTAGGCAGTGAGTCGAATCGCCTCTTGCGCCGCCACCCTACCCTCATCGGTTGGAACAACCCAGATCTGTACCGCGCTCTTGGGCTGACTTATTAATAAAGCCTGATCTTGTGTTGCAAGTTGATTCAGTTTTTCATCAATCACGACCCCAAGCCAAGCCAGCTGTTGACAAACGTCACGCCTTAAAACGCTATCATGCTCGCCAATCCCGCCGGAGAAGCAAATAAGATCAATACCGCCCAATACGGCGCACAAAGCACCCACCTCCTTAACGACACGGTGAGTGAATAGCTGTAGCGCAAATACCGCATTAGGGTCTTGACTTGCTCTCAAAGTTCGGACATCTGCACTTTGACCCGAGACCCCACACAAGCCGCTCCTCTTGTACAAAGAAGTCTCTATTTCTCTAGCACTCCAGCCCTGATCCATTAAATACAAGAGAACACCTGGATCTACAGATCCACTTCTTGTGCCCATCATGAGTCCATCAAGAGCAGAAAATCCCATCGTCGTAGCTACACTTTTGCCTGCATTTGTTGCACAAAGGCTGGCACCGTTACCCAGATGCGCCAAAATTGCTTTACCTTTGGATTTACCCGTTAATTCACTCAACTTTTGGCTGATGTATTGATAGGACAGGCCGTGAAAGCCGTACCGTTTTATTCCCGCATCCGTTAATTTTTGCTCAATGGCGAAGGTTGTTTCCAATTTTCCAAGCGTCGTATGAAAACTCGTGTCAAAACAGGCCACTTGTGTCGTATTTGGGAAGGAACGAACAAAGGACTGAATACCTGCAATGTTATGAGGCTGATGAAGTGGGGCCAGTGGGTTTAAAGTACTTAACTGTGCTAGCACCTCAGGGGTTACTACCACACTAGATTTGTACAGGGATCCACCGTGCACGACTCTGTGTGAGATTGCACTCAACGATCTTTTTACATTAACCTGCTGACCCAGACTCTCATCTATCAAGCCCTTGAGCACTTTGATTGCTTCATCAAAGGGGTCAGTCCCCATATTCAATGCAATTTCAAGGGATTGAGCTTTCGCGCCTTGATGGCTATATTTGAGCATTGCCATCCTCGGATGAGTAAGGGATAAGTCAAGGGTTCCGTCCCAAGCTTCTAGGCGCTCAAATTGTCCTATCAACAAGGGTTCGCCAAGAAGCTTTGTGTCGAGCGGATAAAGTGCAAACTTCAGGCTTGAAGAGCCTGCATTGACAGATAAAACAGCCATAGTTTAAGATCAATGAATCAATTAAAGGGGGTGCTTACGGTAATGATGGGCGCACAGCTTAGCCAACAGCGCTGAAGCGGCCCTGGTATTTGCGCTATCAGCTCTACTCGTCAAAGCAATAGGTACACGTGAACCCAATACAATGCCGCACGCTGTCGCGCCCCCTAAATACTCGAGTTGCTTAGCCATCATGTTGCCCGATTCCAAATCTGGTGCAAGCAATATATCAGCCTGACCAGCTACAGATGACTGGATGTGCTTGATTTGCAAGGCATGAGGTGAGACTGCATTATCAAATGCAAGGGGACCATCTAATATCGCACCCGTTATTTGTCCTCTGTCAGCCATCTTACACAGTGCGGCCGCATCTAAAGTAGAGGGCATCCCCATATTTACTGTTTCAACTGCTGCCAAAATTGCAACGCGCGGTAGTGCTCCGCCTAATATTTCACACAGAGATATGGCATTTTGAATGATATCTTTTTTCTCCATTAGGTTGGGTGCAATGTTCAACGCCGCATCGGTGATGAATAAGGGCTTTGAGTACATGGGCACATCAAACCTAAAAACATGGGACATCCGCCTAGATGTTCGAAGTTTTGTTTGAGCTAACACAGCATGAATGACCTCGTCCGTGTGAAGACTCCCCTTCATCAAGCACTCCACCTCACCACTTGCCGCCATTTCTGCGGCCAATGCAGCTGAAGCATGACTGTGGGGGGTATCCTTGAACTGAACACCCTCTAAGTTAATCCCGAATTGCTCTGCAAGTTCTTGCACCCGCTTTTGCGGACCAACCAGAACCGCTTTTATCAAACCAGCCCGGTGGGAGTCAATCGCGCCCCTTAGCGAGTCCTCATCACAGGGATGAACGACAGCACAACTAACTGGATCCAATGCCGCCCCCAAGCTAAGGAGCTCTTTATGCCTAGCCTCAGGGTTGAAGAGGGTAATGTGCGAGGCCTGAACTCTTGGCATCTTGAGAGCTTGGGTGGGCGCCAAAACTTTTGCAACCCCTGACATCACCTTAGCTCCCTCTTGGTTGACAATCAAGCAGTCTAGGTCAATGATCTTTTTGGCATCGTTTTTGATACTGCAAGTAACGCTCACCGTCACAGTATCCCCAATACGTATGGGACGGGAGAAATGAAGCTGTTGCTCCAAGTAGATCGTACCTGGACCGGGAAAGGTAGTCCCCAAAACACTGGAGATCAGGGCCCCACCCCACATTCCGTGTGCAATAACACCGTGAAAAATGGACGCACCCGCAAACGCAGGGTCCAAATGGGCTGGATTTGTATCTCCAGAAACAGCCGCAAATGCTTGAATATCTTCTAAAGTTAAAGTGCGTACGACCTTTGCAGTATCTCCAATTTGGATCTGATCATAGGTATAGCTATTCATCCATTGGGGGTCAATCTTGATCTCAGTTTGCATATGATTCTTACTTCTTCGGTTGAAAATTGGATATTTGCACCATGATGTGAACGTGGTATCCACAAATGTGTTCTGCCTCGGCACTCCCAGATCGATCTCGGCGCAAAGGGATGCCTTGATGGAGCTTGACCTAGCACTGGTCCAAACTGATAGTCAGATCATTGGCTCAGCCGAAAATGATTGATTTTTGCACTACTTTGCACCCAAAGACCATCATCTCGCAGGATGTATTAATTCTAGTCGGGAGTTAAATGCTAGGACGAATAAACGAGGGCATATTAGCTTGATCCAAGTCAAAAAAATCCATACTAGAGTACAGTCGAGACGTGAGGGTAAATTCTCGTTTCAAAATCATGACTATTTAAGAGGAGTTTTTAGATGAAAGCCATTTGGAGAGATACAGTCATTGCAGAAAGCCAGAAGACCATACTTTTGGAGGGGAATCATTATTTCCCCCCCCGAGTCCTTGGTTCAGGAATACTTCGCCTTCAGTAATCATAAATCAACTTGCCCCTGGAAAGGGCAGGCCAGTTATAAATCTTTAAGTATCAACGGCGAGATGCTGGCTGACGCTGCATGGTTTTATCCAGACCCAAAACCAGAGGCAAATGAAATTAAGGGATATATTGCATTTTGGAAGGACGTAAAGATTAAAGAGTGAGGCAACCGGGTCGATACACAAAATGCAGGCTTTAAATCCACTCAAATAACTCCCGCAGAGCTTTGAGTTTGAATTGCACTCATAAAAAGAATTAATTTGTATCATGAAATCAGTCGTTGTAATGAACCCAAAGGGAGGTGTTGGCAAATCCACTTTGTCCACCAACATTGCGGGGTATTTTGCGACTTGTAAACACCAAGTTCTACTTGGGGACACGGATATACAGCAATCCGCCAAAAGATGGCTATCCAACCGTCCATCTTCACTCCCGGCCATCCAAACTTGGGATTACCCGGCGGACTTAGTTATTACGGCAAAACCTCCCGCCAGCACGACTCACTTGGTCATTGATACAGCCGCCAGCGTTTCGGGCTGGAGACTTGACAAGCTTATAGAGCGAGCAGACAAAATTCTCGTACCCCTTCAACCTAACTTCTTCGATATACAAGCGACTTACGAGTTCATACAGTTTCTTAAAAGTAAGCAACCCAAAGACCAACAAAAAGTCCAAGTAGTTGCTATGCGAGTTAATCCCAGGACCAAGGCTTGGCATCATCTGATGGATTTTGCGGAGAAGATGAACATTTTTCTACTCACCTATATCAGGGACACACAAAATTACAGTCGATTCTCTAGCCAGGGAACAACTCTATTTGATGTTGATGCAGCAGCATTTCCAAGTGATTACGAACAATGGGGGCCACTTTGCGAGTGGCTGGACAACTAGAATTGAGCTTCATTTGATGCCAAAAAGAGCTAGACCGACACAAATCAAACTAAGATTGCTATGCATTTTGATTAAACTTTATCGAAATGCACCCCGCAGGCTTCATCCAAACCAAATCCTTGTTGCTAAAATAGCCCGCGCGTACTCTTAAACCTTAAACGCCGGTGTTTGTTCACTCGCGATTTAACTTAAGTCTTCTTTCGTAACCATCAATACTTTTATGAAAATTAGTTCAACTGCAATTTTAAAAATCGTCTCTGGATTTGCTATAGTCCTCGCCATTGCGTTTGCAGGAGGAGCTTACTTCTTTTTCCATCAGTCCCTCCAAGCTCAGTCCGCTTTGACACAGCAGACAGAGGAACTCGAGAGCGCTAGCGCCAAAATAAAGGAGCTAGAGGCAAAAACAAAAGAACTTGAGAGCAAAAATGAGGAGGCAACTGCTTCGATTGAAAAGTTCTCGCAGTCCAATAAGGAACTCGCAACCCAACTCGATGAGCTCAATAAGGAAGTAGCCGCATACGAAGCTTTGCAAAAAAAGCCAAAGCCAAAGGCTAAAGCTAAGAACTAGTTACCAGGACATTTTCAGAGAATTCAATCGAAACTCAGTTTTCTCTGGATGCCAGCCCTTTGAGACCATACACGACTCAAAGGGACTTACATACTGCAAAGACTTAGGGGTATTAAGTTCGTTGGGTTTATCCAGGTCCCCGTTCTTATTTATCGCATTTAGCTCTTCTTCTTTACATTGAGCGCTATCTACTTCGTAGTTTCCAGACTCCTTGACATAATTGGTACGAGTTGCACAACCCGATATATTGATTACGAGCACAAGTCCCAAAAAGACTGCTGCGCTAGATGGATATCTTGGTAGATTTTTTGACATGTGAATAAAGTAGTTGTGAACCTAAATCCAAGTATATCCCTTGGCAAC
>Ga0364874_10239_pt2 | contig 22068 bp, 24 predicted proteins | sample ExccelAu500001D4_2_FD_206922 | JGI IMG/M metagenome (GOLD analysis project Ga0364874, IMG submission 206922) | Enriched cells from Trout Bog Lake Hypolimnion, Wisconsin, USA - BchlTB.Aug07.5000.01.D4 | ecosystem: Environmental > Aquatic > Freshwater > Lake > Hypolimnion/Profundal zone | place... | reverse complement strand
CCCAACGCCCTCGACGTGGCCACCAGCCACGCCTTTGGTCGTCGGATTGCCGGATCGCCACCCCGCAAACGCAATCGTATCTCGCGAGAGTGTGAGAAATCCGGGCTAGGGAGTTCTGCATGACCGGCACGGCAGTGCCCTCACCCTGAGGAAGCCGCGAAGCGGCTGTCTCGAAGGGCGAGGTGGGGCAAAGACGATCTCTTGAAATTCCAGGATTCTGATGAATAGACCTCTCGCGTTTGCCGTGATCGCCATGCTTGGCCTGATCAATGCGGCCGGCTGGTGGTGGTTCAATCGCCCGGTGCCGGTGGAGCTATCGTTCAACGAACCATTCCCATCGGTGTCGTTCGCTCCGTTCCGGCGGGGCCAAAGCCCCATATCCAGGGTTTATCCGCCGCCCGAACAGGTCGCCGAGGATCTTAAAAGCCTGGTGGGCGTTACCAGGGGAGTGCGGACCTATACCAGCCTGGAAGGCATGAGCGTAGTGCCCGAGGTGGCGCATCAACTGGGACTGGAGGTGACGCATTCCGCCTGGCTGGGGGCCAAGCCCGCCATCAATGATCGCGAGGTCGAGGCACTGATCAAAGCCGCCAACCAGTATCCCGACACCATCAAGCGGGTGATCGTCGGCAATGAGGTGCTGCTGCGCCAGGATCTCAAGCCGGAGCAACTGATCGCCTATATCCGCAAGGTCAAGGCCAGGGTCAAGCAGCCGGTCTCCTATGCCGATGTCTGGGCGTTCTGGCTGAAATATCCCGAAGTGGCCAAGGAAGTGGATTTCCTCACCATTCACATCCTGCCCTATTGGGAGGATGAACCCATCGGAGTCGATGGTTCCGCCGAGCACATCGTCGAGATTTACCGGCTGATGGCCAAGACCTTTCCCGGCAAGCCCATCCTGATCGGCGAGGCCGGCTGGCCGACCCGGGGCCGCTCGCGCGGGCCGGCGGTGGCCAGCATGGAAAACGGCGCCCGCTTCGTGCGCACCCTGGCGCGGGTCTCCAAGGAAAACGGCTTCGATTACAACGTGGTCGAGGCGTTTGACCAGCCGTGGAAGGCCCTGATGGAGGGCACGGTCGGGGCCAATTGGGGAGTGGTCGATGCCGAACGCCGGGTGAAGTTCGCCATGTCGGGACCGGTGGAGCTCAGTCCGTTCTGGCCGGGTCACGCGGCGCTGGCGGTGGTGCTCGGTTGTGCCGCGTCGCTGTTCTATCTGCGCCGCCCCCGGCGCTATGGCGTTAAGGCCGGCCTGGCGGTGGCGGTTCTCGCCCAGCTGGCGGCGGGGCTGTCGGTGTGGCAGGCTGTCAACGCCTTGACCATCGCCTACAACACCGTGGACGATGTCTGGGCCGTCCTGCGCATCCTCGGCCATGCCGCCTTGGCGGTGGTGATGGTTAGGGCGGCGGGAGAAAGCTTCCAGACCGGGGCCTCGCCGCGCTATTGCCGGTGGGGCGAACGGCTGGTGCCGGTCTACGGCTTCTGCGCCATGTCCATGGGGGCGCTCTTGCTGTTCAACGGCCGCTATCGCGACATTCCGCCGGTGGAATTCCTGATGCCCTGCATCGGCCTGACCGCTTTTGCCCTGGCCCGCATGGCGGTCCTGGGCCTGGACTGGCGCCAGGCCTTCGCCGCCGGGGGGCTGTTCGGTGGCGACAGTCTCCGCCGCTTCGCCCTGGCCAAGACATTCGTGATCGGGATGATTCTCGCCACGGTGGCGGCACCGCTGTCCGAGGCGGTGGCGCTGGCGGGGGGCGACGACTTCGTCACCTCCCACCCGAGATACGATGATCGGCTGCCCCTGCTGATCCGCTCGCTGTGGGAGAACCAGGAAATGGTCGTCTGGGCCGCCATGGTGGCGGTGATGACCTTGCCCTTCCTGGCCGAGTGGCGGTTGTCCCGGCGGCGCTAGCCCGACCTATACTCAGTTCACGTCAGAATCCGGCGCCGCCCGCAGGGCAAGCGACGCCACAGGCGGTCCCGCAGGGATGGGCGGAAGGCCACAAAGAACAAAGGGCTCTGCCCTTTACCCGCAAGGAGGCGAGCGTCCTTGACCTCGCTTTAATTAATCCAATGGGATCAAAGGGCCAAGGCCCTTTGCAGGCGTGGGCAGAGCCCACATTCTTCCTCGGGAAATTTTCGGGTTCTCAAGGCGACGGAGTATATTTCGCCAGCAGCCGGGCGGCCTCGGGAGCGGTATAGGTGAGGATGGCGTCGGCACCGGCGCGCTTGAAGGCGGTCAGGCTTTCCAGCACCACCTTGTCCCAGTCGAGCCAGCCGTTGAGCGCCGCTGCCTTCAGCATGGCGTATTCGCCGGAGACCTGATAGGCGAAGGTAGGGACGGCGAAGGCATCCTTCACCCGCCGCACGATGTCGAGATAGGGCATGCCTGGCTTGACCATCACCATGTCGGCGCCTTCGGACAGGTCCATGGCCACTTCGCGCAAGGCCTCGTCGGTATTGGCGGCGTCCATCTGATAGGTCTTCTTGTCGCCGCCCTTCAGCGCCGATTTGGACCCGACCGCGTCGCGGAATGGCCCATAGAAGGCGGAGGCGTATTTGGCGGCATAGGACAGGATCTGCGCGTCCAGCAGCCCGGCTTGGTCCAGGGTCTCGCGGATGGCGTGGATGCGGCCGTCCATCATGTCGGATGGCGCCAGCACGTCGCAGCCGGCCTCGGCCTGCACCAGCGCCTGTCGGCACAGCACTTCGACCGAGGCGTCGTTGGTCACATAGCCGTCGATCACCAGCCCGTCATGGCCGTCGCTGTTGAAGGGGTCCAGCGCCACGTCGCAGATGATTCCCATCCGTGGTACCGCTGCCTTGACGGCACGCACGGCGCGACAGACCAGATTGCCCGGATTGGTGGCCTCGCGGGCATCGGGGGTCTTCAGCGAAGCCTCCACCGAGGGGAATATGGCAATGGCGGGAATACCCAGATCGGCCGCTTCGCGCACCGCCTCCACCAGAAGATCCACGGAAAAACGCGTCACGCCCGGCATGGAGGCGATCTCCTGGCGCAGCCCGGTACCTTCCACCACGAAGACCGGCCAGATCAGATCGTCGATGGACAGGCGGGTCTCGGCCACCAGCCGGCGCGACCATTCGTGACGGCGGGGACGGCGCAGGCGGGTATGGGGGAACCCGGCATGGGGCAGGAAAGAGGGCACGATCCGAGATCTCCTGGCGGTCGAAGGCGAGGGGGCAATCATATCGTCAGAACGCCGCGCTTCCAGTAAACAATCGTCCATGATAACCCGAAAATGCAGGGCTCCACCCTGCCCCCGCCAGGGACTCGGTCCCTGGCCCTCATTCCTTTTATAATCCAATGGGATCAAAGGGCCACGGCCCTTTGCGGGTGTGGGCAGAGCCCACATTCTTTCCTGGGGTTCAAGGCGACGGAGTATACCGGCGAGCCAGGATATGGGCTCGCCGGTATCTCCCCGGATCCGGGCTGGGATCAGGCGGCGTCGAGGGCCTGTTTCAGGTCGGCCAGGATGTCGTCGATATGCTCGATCCCCACCGACAGCCGCACATAGCCGGGGGTCACGCCGGTGGCCAGCTGATCTTCCGCCGACAGTTGGGAATGGGTGGTGCTGGCGGGGTGGATGGCCAGCGAGCGGGCATCGCCGATATTGGCCACATGGTAGAACAGCTTGAGCGAGTCGATGAACTTGCGGCCGGCATCGGCGCCGCCCTTGAGTTCGAACCCGACCAGACCGCCGTAGCCGCCCTTGAGGACGGCATCGGCGCGGCGGCGGGGCTCACCCTCCTGACGGCTGGGATGGATCACGGTGGTGACCTTGGGATGCTTGGCCAGGAATTCCGCCACCGCCTGGGCGTTGCGGCTGTGCTCGCGGATGCGCAGCGGCAGGGTTTCGAGTCCCTGGAGGGCCTGGAAGGCGTTGAACGGGCTGATGGCGGCACCGATATCGCGCAGCAGCACGACGCGGGCGCGGATGATGTAGGCGATGGGTCCCAGCGGCTTGACCGCCTGAGTCCAGACGGCGCCGTGATAGCTGGGATCGGGCTGGTTCAACAGCGGGAAGCGTTTGGCGTGCTTCTCCCAGTCGAAGGTGCCGCCATCGACGATGGCGCCGCCGATGGAGGTGCCATGGCCGCCGATATATTTGGTGGTGGAATAGACCACCACATGGGCGCCCAGGGCCAGCGGCTTGGCGATCAGCGGAGCGGCGGTATTGTCGATGATCAGCGGCACGCCCACCTGATTGGCCAGCCTGGCCACTTCGGCGATGGGGAACACCTGCAGCTTGGGATTGGGCAGGGTCTCGGCATACCAGGCGCGGGTCTTGTCGTCGGTGGCGCGCAGGAAGGCTTCCGGGTCGGCGGGATCGACGAAACGGGCTTCGATGCCGAACTGCTTGAAGGTATTGGCGAACAGATTCCAGGTGCCGCCATACAGGTCGGTGGAGGTGACGAAATTGTCCCCAGCCTGGGCGATATTGAGGATGGCGAAGGTGCTGGCGGACTGCCCGGAGGACACCGCCAGGGCGGCGACGCCGCCTTCCAGCGCCGCCAGACGCTGCTCCAGCACGTCGGTGGTGGGGTTCATCAGACGGGTGTAGATATTGCCCAACTCTTTCAGCGCGAACAGATTGGCGGCATGCTCGGTATCGCGGAACTGGTAGGAGGTGGTCTGATAGATGGGAACCGCCACCGCGCCGGTCGCGGGGTCGGCACGGTAGCCGGCGTGCAGCACGATGGTTTCGGGATTGGTGCTCGTCACGGTCATGGGCCTCAGGCTCCTGATGGATGGGTGAGCCGCCGGTGGCGGAGAATTCGCGGCGATAGCCTCGGCTGAGCCGCGTGGCGTGGCAATATGGAAAAAAATCACACGAAAATTTTGTTGTGTCAACATTATAGTCTATCAATATGGTGGATAATAAGGGGGCTCGCGCCCGAATCGCGGGCTTTGTTCTTGCCTTATGCATATCGACCTGAAAAGGTCATGGTCGATGGTTCCCGGTTGTTTCCGGGGGGGGCGATGTTAAGGACGGAATATGGCCTTGTCTGGCGAAGTGCTGTTTGAATTCCGCCGGGTCGGCAATGCCGTCAAGGTGACGGCCTTTCATACCGAAACCTTGACCGAGATATCGCTGGTGGGACCGGCGGGTGCGACCGAAGCCCACCTTAAGATGGTGGCCCTCAAGCGGCTGGAATACGTCCTGTCCAAGAAAAAGCCGGTATAGCCGCCTTATTCCCGCGATGGCGCCAGGCTGAACTCCTGCAGACCGTCGTATCGTGTCAAGGTCTCGGCCAACAGGGAGGGATCGATGGGCTGGCGGGCGTGCAGCACCAACTCGTACTTGAATATCCTGCCCTGATCGGTCCGGTGAAAGCTCCAATTGGAGACCACATAACCATGATCGAGCATCATCCGGCGAATGGTATCGGTGGAGGCGGCCTTCTCGACCGGGAAGGTGAGCGAAAGGTGGATCTGTTCATGATGGGGCAGGGCTAATTCGATGCTGCGGACACTGCTCATCAGGGCGATGGTGATTACCGCCACCGCGATGGCGGCGCCGTAAAAGCCGAGACCGATGATGATGCCGATGGCTGCGGTCATCCAGATGGAGGCTGCAGTGGACAGTCCGCGGGTGGAAAAGCCGTCATGCATGATCACCCCGGCCCCGAGAAAGCCGATGCCGGTCAGGATGCCTTGAATCACTCGGGTCGGGTCCCCCGTCGCGGGGCCGTGAGCCACGCCTCCAAACCACATGGCGGGATAGGCGTTGACCACGATCATGGCGGTGGAGGCGACGCAGACCAGGGAATAGGTGCGAATCCCCGCCGCCCGTCCATGGTAGGAGCGTTCGTAGCCGATAATGCAGCCGACCGCCAGCGCCCCCAGGAGATGCAGTACGATCAGCCCATTGGTCGCCATCTCGGAGGTCGACCAATAGGATGCCAGTCCGTTCATTTGCGCGAGACCTCCCGAAGGCAAAAAGGCCGGCATCCGTCAATGCCGGCCTTCCAACATCAAAAGCGGGCAGCTTACGGGCGGCGGGGGCGGCGTGTCGGCTTTTCAACGACCTCGGCCGCCTTGCGACCCAGGCCGATCTTCTTGGCGAAATCCGAACGCTGGGCGGCGTAGTTGGGGGCGACCATGGGATAGTCGGGAGGAAGGCCCCATTTGGCGCGATATTCGTCGGGGGTCATGTTATAGGTGGTGCGCAGATGCCGTTTCAGCATCTTCAGCTTCTTGCCGTCCTCCAGGCAAATGACGTAGTCCGGCGTCACCGACTTTCTTACGGCGATGGCGGGCTTGAGGGCCTCGGACTTTGCTTCCGGCTGGCCGCCCTCCAAGGACGAAAGCGATCCGTAGACCGTGTTGATCAGGTCGGAAAGCTGCGCTGCGGGAACCGCATTCTTGGCAACGTAAGCGGCAACGACATCGGTGACCATGCGCAACAGGTCGTCACGGCTGGTCTTTTCGGAGTTTGTATCGCTCATCTGGCTATCCGACCAAGGTTTGTTATAAGGAGTTCATCAATGAATGCATGGCTGCTCTTGTCTGTCAATTAGAAACTGAATCTGGAGAATAATGAATTCTTGCTCATGTCGGCCGTGGCAATAATCAGCCAGCCATTGGCGCCTCCATTACCCCGATGGTCTGTCGTTTCTGGAATGCCTCTACTGGTTCGGGGTGGTAATCGCCGTCTGTCCTGCGATTCCGCGGCGACCGGCCGGGGTGTCCACGGGCCTCCTCATGAGCTTGTGGCGCATTGGCAAGGCGGTCCGATATATGGTATCTAGCGCACTTGTCTTTCGATGATTGGGGCAAGGCTGACATGACCGAGCGGACCATTGCCATAGCGTCGGATCACGGCGGTGTCGAGTTGAAGGCGCAGCTTGCCCAGGACCTGTCCGACTGGGGGTGGCGGGTGCTGGATCTCGGCACGGATGGTCCGGCTTCGGTGGACTATCCCGATTTCGCGCTCAAAGTGGCCGAGGCGCTCAAGTCGGGCGCGGCCGGGCGTGGCCTACTGCTGTGCGGTACCGGCATCGGCATCTCCATCGCCGCCAACCGCCATCCCCATATCCGCGCCGCGCTGGTGCATGACGCTTTCGGCGCCCGCATGTGCCGCCAGCACAATGATGCCAATGTGTTGGTCATGGGCGGCCGGACCATCGGCCCCGAGATTGCCCGCGACTGCCTGAAGATCTTCCTCGACACCGCGTTCGAGGGAGGGCGCCACGCCCGCCGCGTGGCCAAGATGTCCTGAACCTGAATCTTTGCCCTAGACCTGCCCATCCGAAGAGAGAACCGATGACCAGCGCATCCACCGACGCTTTTTTCCGTACCCCGCTTTCCGACCGCGATCCCGAGATTTTCGAGGCCATCGCCAAGGAGCTGGCGCGCCAGCAGAATCAGATCGAGCTGATCGCGTCCGAGAATATCGTGTCGCGCGCCGTGCTCGAGGCGCAGGGGTCGGTCCTGACCAACAAATATGCCGAGGGTTATCCCGGCAAGCGCTATTACGGCGGCTGCGAATTCGTCGATATTGCCGAAAGCCTCGCCATCGAGCGGGCCTGCAAGCTGTTCGGCTGCTCTTACGCCAATGTCCAGCCCAGTTCGGGGTCCCAGGCCAATCAGGGCGTGTATATGGCGCTGCTGCAGCCCGGTGAAGCCGTCATGGGCATGTCGCTGGCGGCCGGCGGCCACCTCACCCACGGCGCCTCCGTCAATCAGTCGGGAAAGTGGTTCAAGGCGGTGCAATACGGGGTGCGCCAGCAGGACGCCCAGATCGACTTCGGCGAGGTCGAGGACCTGGCCCGGACCCACAAGCCCAAGCTGATCATCGCCGGCGGCTCCGCCTATCCGCGGGAGATCGACTTCGCCCGCTTCCGCAAGATCGCCGACGAGGTCGGGGCCTATTTCATGGTCGACATGGCCCATTTCGCCGGTCTGGTGGCCGGCGGCGCCTATCCCAATCCGCTGCCCCATGCCCATGTGGTCACCACCACCACCCACAAGACCCTGCGCGGCCCGCGCGGCGGCATGATCCTGTCCAACGATGCCGATCTGGGCAAGAAGATCAATTCGGCCATCTTCCCCGGCATCCAGGGCGGCCCGCTGATGCATGTGATCGCCGGCAAGGCGGTGGCCTTCGGCGAGGCGCTGCGTCCCGAGTTCAAGCTCTATGCCCGCCAGGTGGTGGATAACGCCCGCGCCCTGGCTGATACCCTGCTGCGGCGCGGTCTCGATATCGTTTCGGGCGGGACCGATTCCCATCTGATGCTGGTGGATCTGCGGCCGAAGAAGCTGACCGGCAAGGCCGCCGAGGCCAGCCTCGAACGGGCCGGCATGACCTGCAACAAGAACGGCATTCCGTTCGATCCGGAAAAACCCACCATCACCTCGGGGGTGCGGCTGGGCACCCCGGCGGCGACCACCCGTGGCTTCGGGCTCGCTGAGTTCAAGGCGGTGGGCGAACTGATCGGTGACGTGCTCGACGGTCTTGCCGCCCATCCCGACGACAATTCGGCGGCCGAGGCCAAGGCCCGCGCCCAGGTTGCGGCGTTGTGCCTGCGGTTTCCGATCTATGCTTAGAGCGGGATGATTTCAAGTCGACTCATCCCGCGACAGAGGCCGTTGAGGCCGAGGCCAAGCAAACCGGAGGTTTGCGCCCGGCGAGGGACATCCAAAATGGCTAGAGCATGATGCGACCTGATCGCATCATGCTCTAGGGCAAGCCCTTAGGGCATGAAACAAGTGCGGGAGCGGATATGGCTCCCGCCGATTTTCCGGGGGGAACAGAGTCATGCGGTGTCCGTTTTGCGGTCACGACGATACCCAGGTGAAGGATTCGCGGCCCACCGAGGACAACTCGGCCATTCGGCGGCGGCGTTCCTGCCCGGCCTGCGGGTCGCGCTTTACCACCTTTGAACGGGTGCAGATCCGCGATCTGGTGGTGATCAAGAAGGATGGGGCGCGTTCGCCGTTCGACCGCGAGAAGGTGCTGAAATCCTTGAAGATCGCCCTGCGCAAGCGTCCGGTGGACGAAGATCAGATGGAGCGCATCGTCAACGGCATTCATCGCCGGCTGGAAAGCATGGGCGAGAACGAGGTACCCTCCAAGTTCATCGGCGAATTGGTGATGGAGGTTCTGATGGACCTCGACAAGGTCGCCTATGTCCGCTACGCCTCGGTTTACCGCAACTTCCGCGAGGCCAAGGACTTCGAGGATTTCCTGGGGAAGATGGTTGTCCCACGCCACGACTGACCCGTCACAGGTTGAAATGGACCGCGGCCATATGCGGGCGGCGCTGGCTTTGGCGCGCCGTGGCCTGGGGACGGTATGGCCCAATCCGGCCGTGGGATGCGTCATCGTCAAGGAGGGGCGGGTGGTCGGACGGGGCTGGACCCAGCCCGGCGGCCGTCCCCATGCCGAGACCGAGGCCCTGGCCATGGCCGGCCGGTCGGCCGGCGGCGCCACCGCCTATGTCACGCTGGAACCCTGCGCCCATCATGGCAAGACTCCTCCCTGCGCCGAGGCGCTGATCACCGCCGGCATCGGCCGCGTGGTGGTGGCGGTCCAGGATCCCGACCCCCGCGTCGCCGGCAAAGGGGTGGAAATGCTGATGCGGGCCGGCGTCAAGGTGGTTGACGGCGTGTTGGAGGCGGAAGCGGCCGAAATCAATGCCGGATTCTTCATGCGGGTTGCCGCCGGCCGGCCTTTGGTGACCCTGAAACTGGCCAGCACCCTCGACGGGCGCATCGCCACCCATTCGGGCGAAAGCCGCTGGATTACCGGCTCGGCCGCCCGCACCATGGCCCATCTGCTGCGGGCCGAAAACGACGTCATCATGGTGGGCAGCGGCACCGCGCTCCACGACGATCCCGACCTGACCTGCCGCCTGGACGGTCTGGTCGAGCGTTCGCCGGTGCGGGTGGTGGTGGACGGGCGGCTGCGCCTGCCGCTGACCAGCCGGCTGGTGGTCAGCGCCAATGACACGCCCACCTGGATACTGACCCTGGAGGGAGGCGATCCGGCCCGGCGCGAGGCGTTCGAGGATGCCGGCGTCGATGTGGTCCAGCTTCCGGCGGGGGCCGATGGCGCCATCGATCTGAAGATCGCCCTCGAAGCCCTGGCGGAAAGCGGCGTGACCCGTGTTCTGGTCGAGGGTGGCGCCCATCTGGCCGCCGCCTTGCTGCGGGCCGGTCTGGTGGACCGGCTGATCTGGTTCAGGGCGCCGCGCCTGATGGGCGGTGACGGACTTGCCGCCGCGGTGGCCTTCGGCGTCGATCATCTGGCGCAAACCCCCCGGTTCGAACGGATCGAGGTGCGGCCGGTCGGCGAGGATGTGATGGAAATCTACACGCGACTTTAAAATAGGATGAAACCTGATGTTCACCGGCATCGTCACCGACTTTGGTGAGGTTCGGCGGGTGATCCGGGGCGAGGGACGCGAGACCCGCTTCGAGATTTCCAGCCATTACGACTCCTTAACTATTACGCTGGGCGCATCCATCGCCCATAACGGGGTCTGTCTGACCGTGGTTGATACCGGTCCCGGCTGGCACGCCATCGAGGTTTCGGCCGAAACCCTGTCCAAGACCACCCTGGGAAGCTGGACCGAAGGCAGTCGTATCAACCTGGAGCGGGCGCTCAAAGTGGGCGACGAACTGGGGGGGCATATCGTCTCGGGCCATGTGGACGGCATCGCCACGGTGGTGGATATCCGCCCCGACAACCAATCGCAACGCTACACCTTTGAAACCCCGGAACATCTGGCCCGTTTCGTGGCTCCCAAAGGCTCGGTGGCGCTGGATGGCGTATCTTTGACCGTCAACGAGGTTGACGGACGCCGGTTTGGGGTCAACATCATTCCCCATACCCAGGCGGTGACCACCTTCGGCGGCTACAAGCCGGGTGACGCGGTAAATATGGAAATCGACATGCTCGCACGCTATGTTGCGCGCCTCTTGGAAAAGGACTGATCCGTGGCGATCTCGGAGTATCACGATTACCTCTCCTCCATCGAGGACATCATCGAGGAGGCCCGTCAGGGCCGCATGTTCATCCTGGTCGACGACGAGGATCGCGAAAATGAAGGCGATCTGGTCATTCCCGCCGAGATGGCGACCCCCGATGCGGTCAATTTCATGGCACGGTTCGGCCGTGGTCTGATCTGCCTGTCCCTGGCGCGGCCAAGGGTGGAGGAATTGGGGCTCAAGCTGATGAGTGCCGAAAACGGCACCCGCATGGAGACGGCCTTCACCGTCTCCATCGAGGCTCGCGAGGGGGTCACCACCGGCATTTCCGCCGCCGATCGTTCCCGCACCGTCCAGGCCGCCATCGATCCGGCCAAGGGGCGCTATGATATCGTCACCCCCGGCCATGTGTTCCCGCTGGTCGCCCGCGACGGCGGCGTGCTGGTCCGCGCCGGCCATACCGAGGCGGCGGTGGACATTTCCCGGCTGGCCGGACTGAACCCGTCCGGGGTGATCTGCGAGATCATGAACGACGACGGCACCATGGCCCGCATGCCCGATCTGGTGACCTTCGCCCAGCTTCATGGTCTCAAGATCGCCACCATCGCCGATCTGATCGCCTATCGCCGCCGCAACGATAAGCTGGTGTCGCGCGATCTCGAAACCGACTTCCACTCCAAGTGGGGCGGTGACTGGCGCATGATGGTCTATACCAACACCATCGCCTATGCCGAGCATATCGCCCTGGTCAAGGGCGACCTCAGCGGCGAGGGGCAGGTGATGGTGCGGGTGCATGCCGTCAACGTGTTGGATGACGTCCTGGGCGACCAGGGGTCGGGCAAGGCCGGCGAACTCCATTGCGCCATGGAAATGATCGCCGAGCACGGCTGTGGGGTTGTCGTCCTGATCCGCGAGCCGCAACCGACCAGCCTGTCCGATCGGGTCCGGGGGCATCTGGAGCATCAACCGCTGGCCCCGGCGCTGCGCGATTACGGTGTCGGCGCCCAGATCCTGCTGGATCTCGGCATCCATGAAATGATTTTGCTGTCCAACACCAAGCGCTCCATCGTCGGTCTCGACGGTTACGGCCTCAAGGTGGTGGAGCGGCGGCCGATTCTGGTCGGTTGAATCGGTTGACAGGAGAACGATTGATGGCCCGCGTCCTGATCATCGAGGCTCGGTTCTACAACCATATCGCCGACGGGTTATTGGCCGGCGCCCGCGAGGTGCTGGACCAGGCCGCGATCCCTCACGAGACCCTGGTGGTGCCCGGCATCTTCGAACTGCCGGCGGCGCTGAAGCTGGTGTTGACCGCCGCCGAACAGGGCAACCCATCCGCCCGTTATGACGGTTTCATCACCCTGGGCTGCGCCATTCGCGGCGAATCCGATCATTATCATCACGTCGGGTCCGAGTGCATGCGCGGCATCGCCGACCTGTCCATGGCCTACGATCTGGCCTTGGGCAATGGCGTACTGACCGTTCACAACGAGGCGCAGGCCCTGGCCCGCTCCGATCCGGCCCGCAAGAATCTCGGCGGTCAGGCGGCACGGGCCTGCCTGCGCATGATGGCGGTCAAGCGCGAGCTTGGGTTGGCGTCATGAGCATCAACCCCTCTGTTGCCCGCCGCAGCGCCGCCCGTCTGGTGGCGGTGCAGGTGCAGTACCAGATGGAAATGACCGGCGTTTCCGACCAGCAGGCGCTTCAGGATGCCAAGGCCCGCCGGGCCGAGGAACCGCGCGGGCGCATGGTCGAGCCGGATTCCTCCCTGCTGGGCCAGATCGTGCGCGGTGTCACCGCTGATACGGCCAAGCTCGACGGGTTGATCGGCAGCGCCCTGACCGGCGACTGGACGGTGGAGCGGCTGGAATCCGTCTTGCGGGCGATCCTGCGCGCCGGGGCCTGGGAATTGGGCGCGCGGGTCCAGACCCCCGCCCGGGTCTGTATTTCCGAATGGGTCGATGTGGCCCACGCCTTTTATTCCGGCCCGGAACCGGGCTTGGTCAATGCCGTTCTCGACCGCCTCGCCCAGAGCCTCCGGACCGAGGAGGTTGGGAGGGCGGGGTGACCACCATGGCCGGCAGCGACGATGATCCCCCTGATGAGTTCGGCCTTATCGCCGAGTTGTTCGCGCCGCTGGCGGCCGGATATCCCGGCGCGCTGGGCCTGACCGACGACGCCGCCTTTATCGCCGCTTCTCCCGGTTTCGACACCGTCGCCACCATGGATACCATGGTGGCGGGGGTTCACTTTCTGCCTGATGATCCGCCCGATCTGATCGCCCGCAAGCTGGTCCGGGTCAATCTCTCCGATCTGGCCGCCAAGGGAGCGGAGCCGGCCTTCCTGATGCTGGCCGCCGCCTTTCCCCACGGAACCTCCAGGTCCTGGCTGCGGGGGTTCGCCGCGGGACTGCGGCAGGATCTGGATCATTACGGAGTTGTCCTGATCGGCGGCGATACGGTTGCGACCCCGGGGCCGTTGTGCCTGACGCTGACGGCGCTGGGCCGCGTGGTGGCCGGGAAGGGGCTGCTGCGCTCGGGCGCCCAGCCGGGACATCAGATCTGGGTATCGGGTAGCCTCGGTGATGCCGCCCTGGGGTTGAGGGCCATTGGCGGGGCGCTGCCCGCCCTGGACCCGTGCCATGGCGCCGCTCTTGCCGAGCGTTACCGGCTGCCCCATCCCCGCACCGGGTTGGGGCCCCGCCTGCTGGGGCTGGCCTCGGCCGGCATGGACATCTCGGATGGTCTGGTCCAGGATCTCGGGCATATCTGCCGCGCGTCGCGGGTGACGGCGGAAATCGACGCGACGCTGATGCCGTTGTCGGCGGCGGCGGCGGCGGCGGTGTCGGCGGATCAGTCCCTGCTTGCCCTCGTGCTGACGGGAGGCGATGATTACGAATTGCTTTTCACCGCTCCGCCCGAAGCCGCCGCCGCGATCCTTGCCGCGGCCGAGGCGGTCCAGGTTCCGGTGGCGCGGATCGGCCACGTCGCCGATGCCGATGGGGAAGCGGCTCCGGTGACGGTACGGGGGGCGGGCGGGCAGGTGCTCGCCATGGAATACGGAGGCTGGCGGCATTTCTGTCCGCCGGTACAAGGGGGCTAGGTCCTGTTGACACTTACCACATGAGCCGCGTTGCCGCCGAAATTGGCGGAATGACAGGAGAAAGACGATGAGCGTAGCGGCGCTACGGTCGAGGGTTTCGACGTATCAGTCGGCCAATTTCGGCGCAACCCGGCGCAGCCCGCAGGGCAAGCGGCGCATCGCAGATGCGATCCCGACAGGGATGGCCCGAAGGGCCACAAGGGACGCGGGCCTTTGCGCGCCTGGGTTCGTTGTTCGGCGCTCATGGACACCCAGTCCATGTCGCTTCTCACGCCTGCCCAGCCACGCAAATTCCTTGCGTCGCGGCCATGCGCTAAATGTCAACAGGCCCTAGCGCTTGGTCCGGCTGATATTCATCATTGTCGCATTGTTGTTGCTGATCGGCGCGGCGATCGGCGGGCTTTATTTTTTCGGGGTGGACCCCTTGGCCAAGCTGGGCTTGACCGCTCCCATCGTCCACAAGGAGGAGCCGCCGCCACCGCCGCCACCGCCCAGCTATGTGGATTTCGGCGTTTTGATCATTCCGGTGATCCAGGATCACGAGGTCAAGAAGCAGGCCGAGATGATCGTGCGCTTGGAGGTCGAGCCCAAGAACAAGGAAATCGTGGCGAAAAGCCTGCCCCGGCTGCAGAACGCCTATCTGGAAGATATGATCGGTTTTCTGAGCCTGTCGCTCCGCGACGACCAGCAGCTCGATGTTCCCGCCATTCGCCACCGTCTGCAGGTGGTGGGGGAAAAAACCCTGGGACCGGGGTATCTCAAGGACGTGATCATCGAGAACGCGGCCCTCAAATAACAACCCTTATGGGCAGGGGCCCCGATTTCTTTAATCTACCCGAACAGGTAGGTTTTGCCCGCCTTGGACAGAATAAGGGGGTGAAAATCACCAGTGGTCCTACCACGACAAGGCTAATCCTTCCCCCAAAGGGGGACGCGCCAGCATTTTATTGCATCACCAAGGTTATTCTGGCAGTTTCACGGTGCTTCCGTCGTTCCTCCTCACGCACCAGCAATCCTCGCCGGACGTTGTGCGAGCTGCGACGCTAAGATGATTCATCAGGGGACTCGAACCACATGACCAACCTCTTCGTGATCGCATGCGGCATTTTGGCGCTGCTATACGGGGCTTACACCATCCGTTCCGTGATGGCTGCCTCGCCCGGCACCGCCAGGATGCAAGAAATCGCCGCTGCAGTGCAGGAAGGCGCTGCCGCTTACCTCAACCGCCAATACACAACAATCGCCTATGTCGGCGTTGCCGTGGCCATCATCCTGGCCTGGCGCCTTGGTATCTACCAGGCCGTCGGCTTCGTCATCGGATCGGTGCTGTCCGGTTCCGCCGGCTATGTGGGCATGAACGTGTCGGTCCGCGCCAATGTCCGGACCGCCGAGGCTGCCCGTTCGGGTGGCATGCAGCAGGCCCTCGACGTGGCCTTCAAGTCGGGTGCCATCACCGGTCTGCTGGTGGTCGGCCTCGGCCTGATCGGCGTCGCCGGCTACTACATGGTGCTGCTCAATGCCGGCATCGATCAGCGGACCCTGCTGGAGGCGCTGGTCGCCCTCTCGTTCGGCGCCTCGCTGATCTCCATCTTCGCCCGTCTCGGCGGCGGCATCTTCACCAAGGGTGCGGATGTCGGTGCCGATCTGGTGGGCAAGGTCGAAGCCGGTATCCCCGAGGATGATCCCCGCAACCCGGCCGTGATCGCCGACAATGTGGGCGACAATGTGGGCGACTGCGCCGGCATGGCCGCGGACTTGTTCGAGACCTATGCGGTGACCGTGGTCGGCACCATGCTGCTGGGGTCCATCTTCTTCACCGGCGATGTCCAGGCCAAGATGATGATGCTGCCGCTGATCATCTGCGGCGTCTGCATCTTCGCTTCGGTGGTCGGCACCTTCTTCGTCAAGCTCGACGCCGGCAATAACATCATGCGGGCGCTGTACAAGGGCGTCATCGTCACCGCGGTGCTGTCGGCGGTGTTCGTCGCCATCATCATCAACGTCTATCTGGGCGGCTTCGGCGCCACCTTCGAGACCGGCGGCAAGGCCATCAGCGGTATGGACCTGTTCATGTGCTCCATCACCGGTCTGGTCGTCACCGGCCTGCTGGTGTGGATCACCGAATACTATACCGGCACCGACTTCCGTCCGGTCCGCAGCGTCGCCCAGGCGTCAACCACCGGTCACGGCACCAACGTGATCCAGGGGTTGGCGGTTTCCATGGAAGCCACCGCCCTGCCGGTGGTCGTCATCTGCGTCGCCATCATCGTGGCCTACAAGATCGCCGGCCTGTTCGGCATCTCGGTGGCGGCGACCACCATGCTGGCCCTGGCCGGCATGATCGTGGCGCTCGACGCCTATGGTCCGGTGACCGACAACGCCGGCGGTATCGCCGAAATGGCGGAACTGCCCAAGGACGTCCGCAAGATCACCGACGCGCTGGACGCCGTCGGCAACACCACCAAGGCGGTGACCAAGGGTTATGCCATCGGTTCGGCCGGTCTGGCCTCGCTGGTGCTGTTCGCGGCCTACACCTCCGATCTCCACCACTATTTCCCGCAGCTGAACATCCAGTTCAGCCTCGAGGATCCCTATGTGGTGGTCGGCCTGTTCCTCGGTGGCCTGCTGCCCTTCCTGTTCGGCTCCATGGGCATGATGGCGGTCGGCCGTGCCGCCGGCTCCGTCGTGGTCGAGGTTCGCCGCCAGTTCAAGGAAATCCCCGGCATCATGGCGGGCACTGCCAAGCCCGACTATGGGCGTGCCGTGGACATGCTGACCAAGGCGGCCATCCGCGAGATGATCGTTCCGTCCATGCTGCCGGTTCTGTCGCCGGTGGTGCTGTACTTCGTCGTCCTGCTGGCCGCTGATCAGAAGTCGGCCTTCACCGCCCTCGGCGCCATGCTGCTGGGCACCATCGTCACCGGCCTGTTCGTCGCCATCTCCATGACGTCCGGCGGCGGCGCCTGGGACAATGCCAAGAAGTACATCGAGGACGGCCATCATGGTGGCAAGGGGTCCGACGCCCACAAGGCGGCGGTCACCGGTGACACCGTCGGCGATCCCTACAAGGACACCGCGGGTCCGGCCGTCAATCCGATGATCAAGATCATCAACATTGTGGCCATTCTGTTGCTGGCCATGGTGGCCGGTCACTGATCGTCCGCAAGGACGGAAAACCCCGGCCGGAAACGGCCGGGGTTTTTTTTATGGGATCGTCGTGGCGAAAAAAAGGGGAGGTTACTTCCCGGCTTCCGGCTTGGTGAATTTCCCCACATTGCCCAGCATCTGCCCCAGGATGGTCATTTCCTTGCCGGGGGTGGGAGTCTCGCGGTCGACCGGAGTGATGTCCTTGCCGTCCTGGAGGCCCTTGGTGTCCAACGCCCTGACCACGCCCTCGCGGTCGAACACGATGGTGATGACCTTGCGCTCCAACACCACCGGCTCGAAGAACGCTTCGTACTCGGTCAGGGTCGAGATGTAATTCCATGTCTCGTCACCGAAGGGGGGGACGTTGGACGGGGTTCCCAGCAATCCCTGCACCTCGTCACGGGTGGTCTTGCCGACCTTCACCTGCTCGATCTGTTCGGGCGGCGGCAGGTTTCCACGCAGTTCGACGACGGAGGTACAGGCGGGAGCGGCGAAGGCCACCGCGACGGCAAGCAAGGCAAAGCGCATGGGAATCGGGTTTTTCATTCGCAATGAAGCCGGAGCATTGACGGATACGGCCACCACGGCCAATGTGTGGGCAGATTGCACCTCGCCTCTTCGTCTTGTCAACGTCGTCGCCGTACCGTTTCCAGATCCGGCGTCAGGATTCGCCTATGCCGTTCCGTCGTATTCGAGAGCGCCGCCGCCGCGAGCGGATCGCCCATGACCTCTACTCCGCCATTATCGATCATTCCAGGCGACCGGTCTTTTATATGAAGGCGGCGGTGCCGGACTCCCTGGACGGGCGTTTCGACCTGATCGTACTGCACGCCTTTCTAGTGATGCGCCGCCTGAATCAGGTGTCGGCCGAGCGGGCCGAGGCCGCCCATGCCTTGTCTCAGGCCCTGTTCGATCTCATGTTCGACGACATGGACCAGAATCTGCGGGAATTGGGAGTCGGCGACATGTCGGTGGGCAAGAAGGTCAAGCAGATGGCGCGGGCCTTCTATGGCCGGGTTGCCGCCTATGACCTCGGACTGGGCGGCGACGATGCCGCCCTCAAGCAAGCGCTGGCCCGCAATCTCTACGGCACCCTGGACACCATGGTCGGGTCCGCGGTTCTGGCGGCCATGGCCGCCTATCTGCGCCGTCAGGTCCAGGGGCTCGCCGATCAGGACGAGGCGGCGATGATGGAGGGTAGGGTGGTGTTTGCCGGGGCGGAGGAATTCGATGCATTCTGAAGGTTTCCCTCCGCCCGAATTTTCGCGGCCGGTGCCGGTCGATCAACTGCCGTCCAAGGTCAGCCGGCGCAGTATCGAGGCCGAGCCGGGCGAGCGTGCCGCCCTGGCGGAGCGTCTCGGCCTGGTGGAACTCACGGCGCTGAGCGCCAAGATCGAACTGGAACCCCTTGCCAGGAGCGGCTTTATCCGTGTCAATGGGCGGTTGACGGCGCGGGTGGTGCAGAGTTGCGTGGTGACCTTGGCGCCGCTCGCCGCCGTGGTGGAGGAGGAATTCGAACTTACCTTCGCCCCCCCCGAAGCGGTACTGGATGAATCGGACGAAATCGAGGTATCATGGGGCCAGCAAGATCCCCCGGATCCCATCGTCGATGGTTGTATCGACATTGGCGAGGTGGTGGTCGAACATCTGGCTTTGGCGCTCGACCCGTTTCCCAGAGCGCCCGGAGCGGCATTCCAACCGCCGCCGGAGGAGCCGGAGAGTCCGGACGGGCGGGTCAATCCCTTCGCGGTGTTGTCGTCGCTGCGGCAAAAATAGGGGTGAGGGAAAGCATTCCCTTGCCCTGGGCGGTCTTTTTGGCTAATAAACCACCCTTTCCCATCATGGGTCGAAGAGAGTAGATGAAATGGCTGTCCCCAAGAAAAAGACCTCCAAGTCCCGCCGCGACATGCGCCGGTCCCACCATGCCCTGGTCAACGTGGTCGGCATCGAGTGCCCGAATTGCGGTGAAGTGAAGCTGCCGCATCACGTCTGTGGCTCTTGCGGTCACTATGACGGTCGCGAAGTGGTCGTTCAGGCCGTCGAAGCCTGATTGACCCGATTGTGGATGCAGGGGAGCGCGGGCCGGTGAGCGTTGCCGTCACCATTTCCATTGATGCCATGGGGGGCGATGCTGCCCCGGAAATCGTCGTGGAAGGGGTGCGCATGGCGCATGAGCGCCTGCCTCACGTCCGCTATCTGCTGTTCGGCGATGCCCCTCGGATCGAAGCGCTGATCGCGCGCTTCCCCGAGATCAAGGGCGTGTGCACCGTCCATCACACCGATGAGGCGATCTCCAACGATGCCAAGCCCAGCCAGGTGCTGCGCACCGGGCGGCGCAGCAGCATGTGGTTGGCGGTTGATGCCGTGCATAAGGGCGGGGCTGCCGGCGTGGTGTCCGCCGGCAATACCGGCGCGCTGATGGCGGTGTCCAAGTTCGTGTTGCGCACCTTGCCGGGGATCGATCGGCCGGCCATCGCCGGCATGTTCCCCACCGTCAAGGGCGAGACCCTGATGTTGGATCTCGGCGCTAATGTGGATTGCAACTCCAACAATCTGGTGGAGTTCGCGGTGATGGGCGAGGTTTATGCCCGTGCGGTGCTGGGGCTGGAAAAGCCGAGCATCGGGCTGCTGAACGTCGGCTCCGAGGACATGAAGGGCAACGACGCCGTCAAGGCGGCGGCGGCGGCCTTGCGCGACAGCCACCTTCCCATCAGCTTCTATGGCTTCGTGGAAGGCAACGACATCTGCGGTGGCACCGTCGATGTGGTGGTGACCGATGGTTTCACCGGCAATATCGCGCTGAAGACCGCGGAAGGCACCGTGAAGCTCTATTCCACCTTCCTCAAGGAAGGGTTCAAGAGTTCGCTGCTGGCCAAGTTCGGCTATCTGTTCGCCCGGCACGCCATCAACAAGGTTCGGGTCCGGACCGATCCTCGCCGCTATAACGGCGCCATGTTCCTGGGTTTGAACGGTATCGCGGTGAAGAGCCATGGCGGGACCGACGCCTTCGGCTTCGCCAATGCCATCGGCGTTGCCGTCGAACTGGTGACCCATGGCTACAATGACCGCATTCGCAAGGAATTCGACCGCCTGAAGCCGGTTGAAGCCTCTCCGTCGCAACTGGCTGCCGGAACACGGTGATTTGATGATCGTACGTTCTCAGATCGTCGGCTGCGGCTCCTATTTGCCCGCGCGCCTGGTGACCAACGCCGAACTGGCGGAAAAGGTCGACACCTCGGACGAGTGGATCGTCGAGCGCAGCGGTATCCGCCAGCGCTACCTCGCCGCCGATGGTGAAATGACCTCCGACCTTGCCATCGCCGCCGCTACGCGGGCGTTGCAGGCGGCCGGGGTCTCCGGGGCGGCGGTGGATCTCATCATTCTCGCGACCGCCACTCCCGACCATACCTTCCCCGCCACCGCCGCCAAGGTGCAGCGGGCGATCGGGATGAAGCACGGTTTCGCCTTCGATGTTCAGGCTGTGTGTTCGGGCTTTATCTATGCCCTGTCCATCGCCGACAACTTCATCAAGAACGGTCAGGTGCAGACCGCCCTGGTGATCGGGGCCGAAACCTTCTCGCGCATTCTCGATTGGAGCGACCGCACCACCAGCGTGCTGTTCGGCGACGGGGCGGGGGCGGTGGTTCTGCGCGCCGGTCGCGGCAAGGGATCGAACCAGGATCGCGGCATCCTTTCGACCCATCTGCATTCCGATGGAACCCACCACGATCTGCTCTATGTGGATGGCGGCCCTTCCAGTACCCAGACCGTCGGCCATCTCCGCATGGAGGGCCGCGAGGTCTTCCGCCATGCCGTGGTCAATCTGGCGGCGGTGGTGGGGGAGGCCTTGGCGGCCAATGACCTCAAGGCCTCGGATATCGACTGGGTGGTGCCGCATCAGGCCAATCGCCGGATCATCGAGGGAACCGCCCGCAAGCTCGGCTTCCCCATGGATCGCATGGTGATGACGGTCGAGCGGCACGCCAATACCTCCGCCGCGTCGATCCCGCTGGCCCTGACCGAAGCGGTCGGTGACGGCCGGATCAAACCGGGTCAGCTGATTCTGCTCGAAGCCATGGGGGGCGGCTTCACCTGGGGGTCTGCCCTGGTGCGGATGTAGGCCGTGATCTTGCGGATGTGTTGTAACGCCACGTCGCATCCCTTTGATATTGACGGCTTTCCCCTAAAGGTCTAGGGTCTGTTCCGATTGTGGCAGATCCTTGAGCGTGGGGCGCTATGAGTGAAAAAACCATTACGCGGGCGCAATTGAGCGAGGCCGTCTATCAAGAAGTCGGCTTGTCGCGCAATGAATCCGCCGATCTCCTGGAAGCGGTATTGACCGAAATTTCCGGGGCGCTTGGTGCCGGCCAGACGGTCAAGATCTCGTCCTTCGGCAGTTTCTCGGTGCGCTCCAAGGGGCAGCGCATCGGCCGTAATCCCAAGACTGGCGAGGAGGTGCCGATCCTGCCGCGCCGTGTTCTGGTGTTCCGTCCGTCGCAATTGCTGAAAAAACGCATCAACGACGGACGCGGCGTCAAGAAATGACCGCCGAGGACGGCGAACTCTCCTCGGTCCGGCGCAATGGCAAGTCCGAAGCCGCGTTCAGGACCATCAGCGAAGTCGCCGAGGACCTTGACGTTCCCCAGCATGTCCTGCGCTTCTGGGAAGGGAAGTTTCCCCAGGTCAAGCCACTGAAGCGGGGGGGAGGGCGGCGCTATTACCGTCCCGACGACGTCGCCCTGCTGCGCCGGATCCGCGATCTGCTGTACAGCGAAGGCTATACCATCAAGGGGGTGCAGAAGCTGTTGAAGGAGGGCGGTGCCGCCGTCCCCGGAGAGGCCACCCCGGCACCGGCGTTGCCG
>Ga0364874_10462_pt1 | contig 22118 bp, 18 predicted proteins | sample ExccelAu500001D4_2_FD_206922 | JGI IMG/M metagenome (GOLD analysis project Ga0364874, IMG submission 206922) | Enriched cells from Trout Bog Lake Hypolimnion, Wisconsin, USA - BchlTB.Aug07.5000.01.D4 | ecosystem: Environmental > Aquatic > Freshwater > Lake > Hypolimnion/Profundal zone | place... | reverse complement strand
TTTAAAGGAGTCGCTATGCGTCGACGTGAATTTAACAAGAACCTGCTTGGACTTCCGCTGGCTGCCGCGGCGGTTCCTTCGATGGCCTGGGGTGTTGCGAGCGATCTGGATGCGAGCTTGCTACCGCCGGGCGGCTCGATTACAGATGTGCCAGGACTGAAGGTGGGACATTACACGCTGAAGGAGCGGCCTACCGGCTGCACGGTGATGATTTGCGAAGAGGGAGCAACCGCAGGCGTGGATGTGCGTGGGTCGGCTCCAGGTACGCGCGAGACGGATCTGCTTTCGCCGATCAACCAGGTGCAAAAGGTGAACGCGATTATGCTCTCCGGCGGCAGCGCGTATGGGTTGGACGCAGCAGGGGGCGTGATGCGCTACCTGGAAGAGAAGGGATTTGGTTACAAGGTGGGCGCGGGAGTTGTGCCCATTGTGCCGGCCGCGATTCTGATGGATTTGGGCGTGGGCGGGTTCAAGCCTCGGCCTAATGCAGACGCGGGCTACGCAGCTTGCCAGGCGGCTACTACCGGCCCGGTGGCCGAGGGTTGCGTGGGCGCGGGCGCAGGCGCCACGATCGGAAAGATGTTTGGCGGCAAGTTCTCGATGAAGTCCGGCCTGGGAACCGCAAGCGTGAAGATCGGCGACATCGTTGTAGGCGCTATTGTTGCGGTGAACGCAGTGGGCGACGTTGTGAATCCGCAGACGGGGAAGGTGGTTGCAGGCGCACGGTCTGAGGATGGCAAGGGCTACCGGGATTCCATGTCTCAGATGATGGGCGGATACCGGGTGCAGATTCAGCGAGGAGCAAACACGACGATCGGCCTGGTAGCGACCAACGCGAAGTTTACCAAGACGCAGATGTGCAAGATTGCGCAGATGGCGCACGACGGGTATGCGCGAGCGATCAATCCTGTGCACACGATGGGCGATGGCGACACGATTTTTTCGATGTCGACGGGGACGACGGATGTGCAGGCGGATGAGAGCGCGATTGGGGCAATTGCGGCGACGGTGATGGCGCGGGCGATTGTTCGCGCGGCGATGATGGCGACCAGCATTCCGGAACTTGGGCTGGTTGCTTACAGAGACTACGCAGGGCGGCTCGGCTAGAGCATTTCGAGTGCAGGACAATTAACCAACCTGAATCTTCCGCGTTGATACGGCTGGATTCAGGTTGGTTTTCCAGTTGTTTGCCGAGAGCAGTTTCTTTGCTGAGTAGACCTGCGTTGAGTTCGCGCAAACGAAGCCCATAAGGGGGCTAGATGACCTGGATATTTCATGCTGTTGCGACGCAGGACCGGAGATTACTGTCCCGTGTTTTGCAGGTCTTTGAAAACCAGGGTGTCAGAATACGCTTCTTTGCGAGTGAGGTGGACGGGGACTCGGTCCATATCACTTGTGTAATTTCTTCTGAACAGGACTTGGGATACCGGCTGCAGGCACTTCTGTATCGACTGGAAAACATTGTCACCGTGCAGGTGACGGAGCGGGAACCAGCAGCAGCCCCCGAGCAGATCGGATTTGCGGAATGGGTGAGGAGTCGCTGAGCGATTCTTTGGATCAGGCTCCAGTCCAATCGAGGACGACTTTTCCAGTTTTGCCTGAGATCATGGCGGCAAAACCCTCTTCGAACCGGTCGTACGTATAGCGATGCGTGATGACTGGCGTGATGTCTACGCCGGAGCCCAGGAGTACTGACATCTTGTACCAGGTCTCATACATCTCGCGGCCGTAGATGCCCTTGACGGTGAGCATGTTGAAGATGACCTGACGCCAGTCCATCTGCATTTCCTTGGCGGGAATGCCGAGGACGGCGATCTTTCCGCCGTGGCTCATGTTGGCGATCATGTCGCGCAGGGCTTGAGCATTGCCTGACATCTCAAGACCCACGTCGAAACCCTCTGTCATGCCAAGTTGTTTCTGGATATCGGGCAGCGAGGCTTCAGTGGGATTGATGGCGAGGGTTGCGCCCATCTTTCGAGCGAGGTCGAGGCGGAATGGATTGAGGTCAGTGATGACGATGTGGCGCGCGCCTGCGTGGCGCACGACCGGAATGGCCATGATGCCGATGGGACCCGCGCCGGTGATGAGCACATCTTCTCCGAGTACAGGGAAAGAGAGCGCGGTGTGAACTGCGTTGCCGAAGGGGTCGAAGATGGCGGCAACTTCCTGGCTGATTCCTGCGTGGTGACGCCAGATGTTGGTCATGGGCAGCGAGATGAGTTCAGCGAAGGCTCCGGGCCGATTGACGCCAATGCCCAGCGTGGAAGCACAGAGATGACGCCGACCCGCGAGGCAGTTTCGGCAGCGTCCGCAGACAACGTGGCCTTCACCGCTGACGATGTCGCCGGGGAAGAAGTCACTGACGTTGGAGCCGACTTCTACGATTTCGCCTACGAATTCGTGACCGATGGCCATGGGGACAGGGATGGTTTTCATTGCCCAATCGTCCCATTCGTAGATGTGCACGTCTGTGCCGCAGATGCCGGTATAGCGGACGCGGATGAGGACGTCGTTGATGCCGATGGTGGGCTCGGCTATTTCTTCGAGCCAAAGTCCTCGTTGGGATTTGCTTTTGACCAGCGCTTTCATCGAAGCCTCCGTATTTTTCCAGTCCGCTAAATTGTAACGCCGCAGAGCAAATGCGCAGATGCTGCCCGGCACTGTATGAGATGGGTACATGGGAGCGAGGGTCTGTGCAAAAGAGGTGAAATCCGAGGTTGAAGGTTACACGATGTTGAACAAAATACCGTACTCTCTTGATTAGAGGATCGTGCAATGGACCTGGAACTTTGTAAGCGGATGTTGGCGGTGGCGATAGAGCAGGCGAAGTTTGGGCTTGCCGAAGGCGGCTTACCGATTGGCGCGGCGATGTTTACGCGCTCCGGTGAACTGTTGAGCGAGGGACACAACCGGCGCGTGCAGCAGGGCGATCCCAGTATGCACGCGGAGACGGATGCGTTTCGTCGCGCCGGACGGAAGACCAGCTACAGCAACATGGTGATGGTGACTACACTTGCGCCTTGCTGGTACTGCAGCGGACTGGTGAAGCAATTTCGGATTCCAACGCTGATTGTGGGCGAGAGTAAGACTTTTTCCGGTGGGCTGGAGTGGCTCCGCGAGAGCGGCGTGGAGATTATTGATCTGGACAGCGCGGAGTGCCGTGAGCTGCTGGAAGGGTTCATTGCCGTGCACCCCGAAGTGTGGAACGAAGATATCGGGGAAGAGGGACCAAAGGCTAGGGAATAGGGAATAGGCATACGCGGTCGAAGTTACATTTGCGCCAATTGAAATATGCATGTAATTTTCAACTTCCAGATTTAGATTGTGGGACTGATTTTTCGATTTGCACCGATTTGTGCGGCGAGATGTAAGAGGCTCTCGTCGTGATGCTGCGGGGCCGCTAGTTGCACTGCGCTAGCTCCGCCCGGAATGGCGACTACCGGAACTCCGGCGAGGCTGAATGGGGTTGTGTAGCGCAGCAGCTTCATGCGGGTGTCGATCTGACTTTGCTGATTGCCCGGTGTGATGCGCGTGACGGGAGCGCAGGGCAGCAGCAACAACTCATTGAAAGCGAAAAGATCATTGAAGCGCGAGCAGAACCGCGCGTGGCGCTGGCGCAGTGCGGCAATTTCGGCTGGCGTTATGCGCGCGCCCCATTCGAGGCGCTCGCGGATGGCGGTCTGAAAATGTTCAAAGTGCCCTGTGTGCAGGCGGGCGGCTTCCCATGCCTGGATGGGCGCAAAGATGTCGAGGGACTCTGACCACCACGGAACGTCGATTGGCTGGGACGTGAGGCCGAGGGCTTGCAATTCGCGAATGGCGGCATGGAAGCAGGTAACGATCTCCGGCTCACAATCGACAAGGAACTCGTCGCTTACATAAGCAAAGCGGGTGAAGCGAGAGATGGGGGCGGTGGTTGCGGGTGCGAAAGGCGCAGCGAGTAGCGGTGCATCCTCAAGATCGCGGAAGAGCCATCCCATGGTGTCAAAAGACTGTGCGAGATGAGCACCGCCGCGCCAGTTGCCGCGGCCGAGGGTAGCGCGATAGCCGGCGAGACCGCAGAGTGAAGCGGGGACGCGAATGGAGCCGCCGGTATCTGTTCCGATTGCAGCTACAGCAGAGCCTTCAAGAATGCTGGCTGAGGCTCCGCTGGAAGAGCCACCGGTGAGCGAGTCGGGCTTGCCGGGTATCAGGCAATCACCGAACTCCGGGTTCTCGCCGGTGATGCCGTAGGCGAGTGGGTGGAGATGGGTTTTGCCGGTGATGACTGCGCCGGCTGCGCGGAGTTGGTCCACAAGCCAGGAGTCCTGCTTTGCCTGGCCGTGGAGGTCGCGATAGAACTTTGTGCCGCAACTGGTTGGGGCACCGGCGAGATCAAAACAATCTTTGATGGAGATGGGGAGACCCCACAATGGGCTGTGATCGCTCGTCCCGGCTGCGGCCATGGATTCTGCGCGCGCAGCTTCCGCTTGTGTCCAGGCTGGGTCTTGCCAGAGATAGGTATTGTGGCCGGGATTCCGGTTTGCGCGGGAGAGTGCGAGATTGGCCAGCACAGTGGGCGTTGTCGTTTTGCTTGCGAGCGCAGTACGGAGGGCGCGGATCGTCCAGGGGAGGGAGGCCATGTAGAGATTTTACGGCTCAATATGGCGCAGGGAATCTTTGATTTGGAACGAGAAATGAGGCAAAGCAAAAGGGCCACTCCGGAGAGGAGCGGCCCTTTTGCGTTCAAAGCGGGTTGATTAGAAGTCGAGGTGCAGCGACATTTGGATTTGGCGCGGAGCGCCAATGGTGTGCGAGACCTGGCCAAGGCCGGAGGGGCAGCTATAGAAGCCCGTATTCGGAGTGGCGAGGGCATTTGGGTCGGTGGCGCAGTTATTGGTTGGCAGAACCTGAGTGGGGGCATAGGCACTTGAATTGGGGTATTGCGGATAAGCGTTATATCCCGAATTCATCGTGACATTTGCCGTTGGAATATCGAAGCTGCTGGTATTCGTCAGGTTATAGACATCGAGGGTGTACTTGATGTCGTAGCGGTCTTTGAACTTGGTTTCTTTTTCAAGCGATGCGTCGGCCCGCTTTTGAAAGGCCTGGCGGAAAATGTTGCGCTGTCCGGTAGTGAAGGCTGTTTCATATGGGTCGGAGGTGGGGATGGCACCGTTCAATCCGCCAGCGGGAATGAGCGGAATGCTGAAGCAACCTGTCTTTAAAGCCGGGACTCCAAATGCGCCGGAATGTCCTGTAAGGGCAGTCTTTGGGGTACAACTTGGAGACAAGGGCACAATCGGATTCGTGATGCCGTCTGCCGTGGAGTAATAGATACTGCCGATTGCGCCGGAGTAGTCAACGATGCTGTAGGGCTGTCCGCTTTGCAGCACCGTCAGTCCAACCAGGGACCAGCCGTCGACGACTTTGCTAAGGAACGAGCCCTGCTTGGCCAAATCAGGGACCGTGAAGACATAGTTGAAGGTTATGACGTGAGTTCGGTCAAAATCCGCCGATCCATATCCGCTTCTGAGATTCAGGGGATTGTTGCCGGTGTAGAAGAGGCCGAGTCCGCTTTGCTCGTCGAGAGCGTGTGACCAAGTGTAGGAAGCGCTGACCTGAACACCATGGCTCATACGCTTGTCGATGTGTGCCTGGAGGGCGTTGTAGGACTCGATGCCGGAGGCTTTGTAAGTGATGGACTCAGCTGCATAACCGATGTATGGAACACGAAGGTCGACATTACCTCCCTCATAGTTAAATTGGTAGTCGCTGCCGTCCGGGAGAACTTTGTTGCCTACGTTGTAACCGTAGGTGTACTTCTGCTGGTATGGGCTGCCTGGAAGCGTTGGGTTCGAGGGAGATGCAATGGTGGGCTGGTTGAATGGCAGAGGAATCACCTGATGACGTCCGACATTGCCTACGTAACCAAGTTCGATGGCCAGATCATTGCGGGGCTGCCACTGGACGTCGAGCGTGTAGTTGATGGTGTAGGGCAATTTGTTTGCGCGATCATAGACGCCAAGGGAGATGGGCTGCCCACCGAACGAGATGTCGCCGGCGTTGGGGAGATAGTTATTGAGGTCGGAGGCTTTTGGGTTGCTGGGGGCCGACTGCAAAGTTGTGCCGTAGGGATATGCCAAGTCCCCTGCCGCATCTGTAGGAGTCCCTGTTTCCGCGCCTGAAATGGGATCTGTTGATCCGCCGCAGGTAGGAAGATAGAAATACAAGTAAGTTGTGGTGGCGCCGGGGCAGCTCTGTACGTTGACGAAGGGCAGTTGCTGGTTGACGCCGAAGGGTCCACCGGTAACAGTGCCGATGGCATAGCCCGGCGAGAAGTAGCTGAAGAGTTCCCCGCGGTCGTAGTACATTCCAGCACCCGTGCGGACGACTAGTTTGCTATGGAACATCTCAGGCTGCCACGCGGCACCTACGCGGGGACCGATTCCCCACTGGCGGCCAGTCAAAGTGGTGTTGCTGACTCCCGCAGTACCGTTGGTGTTATTGCCCGCGATGATCAAACCGGAATTCATGATGGTGTCGGATGCGATGTTGTAGTTATAGGTTTTGGAGTCGAAGTTGAAGAGCCGACCGTACTTCTCTGTCAGGCCACCATCCCAGTCGTATCGAACGCCCGCAGTGAGTGACAGGGTAGGAGTGATCTGATACTTGTCCTGCAGGAACATGCCGAGTTGATTGGCGCGGTAATAGCGGTTGGCGTTGCCCTGAAGGAAAGAGCTGACATAGAAACCAGTTGCCGAACTGCCGGGCGTAACAAACCCCTGGATCATCTGGCTGAAGTCGTCCGTGGCCACCGTACCCTTGCCGGTGCGCTTATCGATTGTATTGAGTTGGGTGTAGCTGTAGTTGGCGCCGAAGCTGAGAGTGTGTTTGCCGAGGATCCAGATGGCGTTCGCTGAGGGCGCAAGTCGATTCTGGAACATGCCGGTGTTAGATGCCTGACCTTCCGCATTGGGGCCAATGTTGAGAATGGCCGATCCAGTGCCCTGAGGTTGATAACTTCCGAGAACGTTATAGACAGAGACGCCGGGGAAGTATTTGGAGCCGAACATTTGCATGGAACCGGTGCCGCCATTGATGCCAGTGCCGCCGGGGATAGCGCTTGGGCCGAATGGCTGTTCATTGTCTGCCCAGTCCTTTTCGCGTAGCACTCCGAGAGTCTCCGTCGTGCTGAGGTTCGACTTGAGGATCAGCGTATTGATGATGGAGAAGACCTGTGCACCCGAGTCGAGATGCTCACTGAATCCAGGCACACTCGAGTATGAGTAAGGGGCGATGGTTGGATCATGCTGATAGAAGTACTTCAGACTGACAGTATCCTTCGATGTGGCGTTGTAATCCAGATCGGCTACCCCGATATCTGCCTTAAAGCGGGCTGTGCCGGGGATAAATGCGTTGTCGAGGTGTTGGGATGAGATGGGGTTGGGGTTAATGGCGTTCGGGATGAGCCATTTGCCTGGCTCGCCGGGGAGTGCAGGGGAGTTGAAGAGGATTCTGGACAGCGGATAGATATTGGCGGCGGTGAGATTTGTGCCGAATGCGTCATTGGCAAGGTTAGCCAGGGCTCCTGCCGATCGGTCGTCCGTAAGCCCTACTGGCACGTCAAGCAGAGAGTCGCCAATTTCCTGATCGGCAACGTGCAGATGCTGGAAGGCGATGAAGCCGAAGAGCTTGTCCTTGATGATCGGACCGCCAAACGTACCGCCTACAAGATAGCGGTGCAATTGCGGCACCTTGTTATAAGCGGGGATGGATTGATCCTGCTTGAAAAAGAATGGAGCAGCGTTGAGCCAGTCGGTTCCACGACGATAGTAGGCGCTGCCGTGAACATTGTTTGTGCCGGCGGTGGTGCTCATGTCGATGTGCGCACCGGAGGTGGAGCCCTGCGTTGCGTCATACATGGAGGCGTTGACGCGGACTTCCTGCAGAGTCTCAGGAGCCGGGGTGGGCAGAGCGTTGCCGATGGAAAGATAGATGGAGGCCGCAGTGGGAATTGCGCCGCCCGCACCGTTGGTTGATGAAACGCCGGTGCTGTTGATGACGCGAGCGGAGGGAACCTGGCTTGTGCTTTTGCCGTTGAAGAGGTTGCTGATGTCGACGCCATTGAGCGAAAAGCTGTTGCTGGTGTCGCGCTGTCCGTTGGCCCAGATGGGTGCATTGCCGAGGCCGGAGTTGGCACCAGTGCCGCCGGAGAGTTCGGCGCTGACGCCGGTGGATTGGGTGGCGAGTCCAGTAAAGCTGCCGGTGGGCAGAGGCGCCGCAGATATCTCAGAGGTCTCCATGACGTAGCCGTTGGTGGTGTCCACAGCGTTCATGAGCGGGGCGGCTTCTACTTCGATTGTGTCTCCAGCAGCCTGGGCGACTTTAAGAGAGGCATTGAGAGTTGCCGTGCGGCCAGCCTGTACGGGAATGTGGGGAGTCTTCTGCACTCCGAAGCCAGCAGCAGTGTAAGTGATGGTGTAAGTGCCGATGGGGAGATTGGTGAAGGTGTATCCGCCAGTGGCATTGGTTACAGTTGTTCGAGTGAGTGAGGTATTTTCCTCGAGTACAGTGACGGTGGCATTGGGAATGACTGCGCCAGATGTGTCCATCACTTCGCCCGTGATTCCGCCGAGCGTTTGCTGAGCGAGCAGGCCGGTACAACAGAGAGTAATGACTGCAATGATTGTCAGCAGCCGGGGAAGAAGGGAAGAGAAAGAGCGAGTTGGCATCATCGTTTGCAGACCTCCGAATAGGGATTTTCCCCAAATAAAGTTAGATCGGCTCAAGAATCATCTGCTTGCAGAAAATCCTGACGCTTTTGACCGACCAGATTGTGAACAATGAAGAAAGGAGTTGCCAGGGCGAGACTTCAGTTCGTCGCAAGTCACGCAAGGGTATGCTGTCAGCATAGCGATTTCGATATAAAGTTCCTGTAAGGATTTACGGCAATTCCATGCACTTGATTGCCTTGCTGGACCGGGCAGGAGCGGGAGTTTGCGGTGTAATTGCGAGTAAGGCAAGCAATTGTTGGTGAAGCGAAAGAAAGCGAGCATTAAGAGGCAAGGCGTAGGTGGAATTGTTCGCGCAAGAGGATTGCAACTGTGGGTGGCGTGATGGGTGTGGCTGGACGAGCCAGAGGATCAATTTGCGGAGATGGATTTCTTCCTGGCGAAGTACAAAGCCAGGCCAGCCGCGAGATACGCCACATAGAGGTACGGTAGCCGCGCGTGAACCGCATCGGCTGAGGACTGAAGATCGAACACGACGATGAGAGTAATCACAGCGACGGTGAGGATGCTGACTGCTACAACCAGATGCGAATGTTGGCCCCGTGTGCGGCGCGCGAACGGGAGTGCAACTGCGACGAGCGCATAGGCGGTGAGAAACCCAAAGACAGCGAGAGAGCCCAGTACGTCGTACATCTCAGAGCCCAGGGAACCGCGGAAGGCCATGGCGGCAGTGGCTACGAACATGAGGGTGGCCGAGAGAATGACCGCAGCGCCGGGAGTGCCGTGCTTCTTGCTGGTACGTTGGAGAGCAGCAGGCAAAAGGGACTCATGTGCCATGCGCATGAGCACGCGAGCCGCCGCAGTGGCGCAGGCGAGGACGCCTGCAAACATGCTGACGAGTGCACCCAAGTCGATGGCCACGCCAAGGGGCGGAATGCCTGCCATTCCGGCAAGCAGATGCATAGGGCTGGTGGTGGCGCTCAACTGGCTTGACGCGCGGCTGAGGCCGAGGACCTCAGAGTACGAGCAGAGGATAAAGAACACGCCTGCAAGCAAGGCGCACTGAATGACAGCACGTGGGATGGTGCGCAAGGGTTCCCGTGCCTCCCCGCCCAATGTGGTGGCGCTTTCAAAGCCGGCAAAGCTGAAGATGGCGAGCACCATGGCGGGACCGAGGGAAGAGAAGGAAGCTCCCTTGAGCTGCAACTGGTCAAGATCAAGAGGAATATGGAGATGGATGGGCAATGAAGCGAGCAGGATTACGATCAAGGTGAGCGAAGCGGCCTCAATCCATAACATCAGCTCTGCCGAGAGCTTTACATCGCGATAGGCGATGAATCCGGCAACAGCGCAAACCACTGCAAGAGTGGGGAGTGCGGGCGGGGCCCAATGGAAGAATTGCTGTGCAAGTACGGTAGCGTAGTAGAGAGCTCCTCCAGCGACCGATGCGCCGGTGCCCAGATATGCGAGCAGCAAACCCCACCCGGCTGCTACGCCAAAGACCGGAGGCAGAGTATTGGCGGTGTATGTGTAGAGCGAGCCCGGAGATGCAGAGAGACGCGCGAAGCGGCTGACGCAAAACCCGATGAGGAGTGTAGCGCCGGTGGCCAAGAGATAGACGAGCCATGTGGCGTTGCCGGCCAGTGCGAAGACCAAGGGAATGGTGAGCGCCGCGGAGGTGGTGGGCGCCATGGCAGAAACGGATTGGGCAAGGGTCTCGACCGGGCCGAGTACGCCGGCATGAAGCCCATAGCTCGCATCCGCGCCATCCGCAGAGTACAGTTTTCCTGTCGACTGTGATTGCTCCATCACCAGTCCGCCTTTCAACGCTAAGTGAATTCGACCTACCGCTCGATGGTGGCTTCGATGCTTCCGTGAGGCTCGTCAATGGGGACAAAGATATGGTTTGGATTGTCCTGGGCGAAGGGGGACAGATCCGCCAGTAGATGATGCAGATTGGGCATGGCCAGATGAATGCGCTCAATTTCAGGAGCGGCTTCGAGCGCGGCCTTGCCCATGTCAAACAAAGTATGTTGCACGCTCAGGCTGTCATGAGCGGCGAATTCACTGAGCAGGGCAGCAATGATGCGGGAACGAGCCTGCGCGTAGTCAGGCGCATCGGTTGCATAATCCCACTTGATGGAAGCTCTGGTGCCAAAGATGCGATCCGTGGCGGGCTTCAACGTGGTTAGTTTGTCCTTGATGTAGTTGGTGAAAGCCGACTTGGTGGTTTTGAGAATCACGAGGCCTTCCACGCCTGAAGTGATTGCCCATGCGCCGCCCTTTTCGCGCACTGCATTTACGATTTGCAACTCAGGGCCGCCCATTTTGAACGTGGTTGGCTCCGGAGCGCCGTCCACGATCATGCGCTTCCATGCCTTCTCTTCTACCTCGATGCTCACCTTGGTGATCTGTACATTGTTGTCAAGGAAGTAGTCGCCAAGCTCCTTTGCGTACTGTTCGATGGTAACTGCCTTGGATTCGCGGGCAATGTAGTAGACGGTGTTCTTCATGGTGTCGGTGGGCAGCACGACACTGTTATCCGCTTCGGTGAAGCTGGTTTCGAAGTTGCCATAGAGCTTGATGTGTACGGTCCACTCGTTGAATAGGTGACGATCTGCAAGCCGCGTGATGCGCGACAAGCGAACGCGAGATTTGCCGTAGCGATTTGCGCCCAGTTTTGCCATCGGTCAGCTTCCTCGGTAGGTTGTGTAGCTGTTATCGCTCAACAGCAGTGGCAAATGATAATGTGCTTCTGTACCGCAGTGGAATGTGATGGAGACCTCAGGATAAATGCTCTTTCGTCCGGCGCGAGTGAAATAGTCGCCGGTGGCGAACGTGAGACGGTAAATGCCGGGCTCGGCGCTCGGGGCGAGATCGCGGCAACGTCCATCGGCGTCGGTCGCGCTGCTGGCGAGCAGTACCCATTCGCCACGCTCCTGTTTTTCGATCCGCACGGCGATGCCAGCGCCTGGCTTGCCGAGTACTGTGTCCAGCACGTGCGTTGTGATGGCGCTCATGCTATCAGCCACTTTCCCAAACGAATTTGCGCGATTTGGCGCTGCTGTTCTGCTGCTTCTTTTAGCTCGGCCGCGCGACTGCTGCTAAGACGCCGATCGAGAATTGAAAGCATCTCTTCCGCGCTTTTGCCGGTTGCGCAGACGATGTAGGTGAATCCGAATTGCTTTTCGTAGAGAGCGTTTCCTGCTGCGATCTTGTTCATGACTTGCTCAGCCGCTGAGCTTGTTTGCGATTGTTCCTGCTGCGACCAGGAGGCTGACTTTGCGGATGCATGTGTGGCTTTGCGTTCTCCAATTCGTGGATGGCAGGCGAAGGCTTCCATCCAGTCGGCTTCTTCCATCGAGGCCCAAATGCGGTCTGCAGCTTCACTAAGTTCAAGCACGCTTTGGATGGGTCGCAAGGCAACCATGCCGGAGGCCCATCGCCGCGCACCGCAGCAGGCGATCATAGCTTCAAGGGCTTCGGCTTCGGTCGCTTTGTTCCATGCTTCAAGGACGGAGTTCATGCTTTGGCATCTCCTCTGCGGAGGTCGAGCAGAAATTCCTGCAGCAAATTCGCCGCTACACTCGCCCTGTAGTCAGCGGTGGAACGAATGTCGTCAATTGGCTTTGCCTCTGCAAAGAGTGCCCAACGCGCCGCATGGATTGATTCGCGGTTTATGGTTTTACCTAAGATTGCTGCTTCTGTGCCGAGCAGGCGAATTGGGAAAGGCGCAAGGCTCGCTGAGCCGAGGCGAATGTGACTCACGACTCCGTTATCATAGAGCGCGGTGGCCGCGAGAGCAATCTTTGAAATGGCCATGGCCTTGCGGGTGCCTACTTTGCGTAGATATTGTTTGTGATTTGCGAAACGGCGCGGCAGATGAACAGCGTAGAGTAGTTCGTCCGTAGCGAGCGCGTTCTTTTTGTAGCCGGTGTGAAACTCCGCATAGGGAAGGCGACGCTTGCCGCGCACGGAGATCATTTCAATCTCTGCGTCGTAGACCAAAAGAGCGGGCGAAGAGTCGGCTGCCGGTGACCCATTGACGAGATTGCCGCCGATTGTGGCGCGGCTTTGATTGGCGATGGATCCGATCCAGGTGGATGCTTTGACTAGCAGCGGCAGTTCCGCAGCCAGCAAGCCGCTTCTGCGTAAGTCAAGAAAAGTGGAGCCTGCGCCGATGATGATCGACTCTGGTGTGGTCTCAAGGAAGCGGAGTTCCGAGAGTCCCCAGAGGCTTACGAGCTTTGGTGAAGTGAGTCGTCCCGCTGAGAACGCTACCATCAATTCCGTGCCACCGGCAATCGGCGTCCACTTACCCGGCTCGGCGTCAAGTAACTCGAGCACAGCGGAGAGGCTCCGCGGCGCGATGAGTTCGTGGGCTTCCGCGTTACCGCGCATCGTGCGTCTCCGCCAACAGGATCTCGTCCTGCGCAGTGGTTGCAGCTACAACGGATTCAAAGATGCGCATGTAGCCCGTACAGCGACAGAGATTGCCCGCCAGCGCTTCGCGAATTTCCGGCATGGTCGGATGAGGCTTGCGCTCGATCAACTGCGCGGAGGCCATCAACATGCCGGGCGTGCAGATGCCGCACTGTGCGCCACCGCAGCTAAGAAAGGCCTCTTGCAGGGAGTGCAACTTTCCATCGGTTGCCAGTCCTTCGACAGTTTGAATGTCTGCGCCCTCTGCCTGCAGCACTGGCACCAGGCAACTGTTTACCAACTCACCGTTGAGGCGGACGGAGCACGATCCACATTCTCCTTCTCCGCAGCCTTCCTTGGTTCCGGTCAGATGCAGGTCTTCGCGCAGCACGTCGAGTAACCGCTTCATCGGCGGCGCTTCTACGATGCGCACTTCGCCGTTTACCGTGAATCGAATTGTTGGATATCGCGTGCTCATCGTGCGGCAGGCTCCTCAACCATGCGATCATTTGCGAATCCCGCGAACAGGTCTTCCGGCAGTAATGGAATGGAACTGAAGTCAACGCCCGTTGCATTGCGAATCGCATTGAGGATTGCGGGCGCGGGGCCGTCGTGCGGAAGTTCGCCAATACCCTTGGCGCCATAGCCGCCATAGCGGAAGGGTGCTTCTTCAAAGAAGACATGGATGGGCGGAATGTCTTCCGATGTCGGCATAATGTAATTCGTCATCTGGTTGTTGGTGATGCGGCCATCCTTTCGGACAATCTTCTCGTAGAGCGCATAGCCGATGCCCTGCGCCACACCGCCTTCGATCTGTCCCCTGGCTAACACGGGATGCAGTACACGGCCCACCTCCTGCACAGCCCAGAAGCCTTCGACTTCTGCGGAATAGGTGATGGTGTCCACGGCGACCTGCGCAACGTAGACTGCCCATGCATAGGCTGGATAGGCTTCGCCCTGATACTTTTGATCGTCCCAGACGATACCGGGCGGCGGTTCGTAGCGACACAGGGAGAGTACTTCACCTTTTGCAGCGCGATACCGCTCACAGGCGGCGAAGAACTCCGCACGCGTGTAATTCTCACCAAGCTGCGAGTGTTCGCGTAGCTCGGCAATGAGCTGCAGGCTGGCGCGCTCAATCAACCGGCCCACCACCATGGAGGTTCGCGAGGCAACCGTGGGTCCGCTGTTGGGAACCATGTTTGTATCCGGCGGAGCCATTTCAATGTCGTTGTAATCGATGCCCAGCGCCTCGGCGGAGATTTGCGTGAGGATGGTGTTGGTGCCTTGTCCGAACTCCGTGTTGGATACCAGGACGCGCACCTTTCCAGCGCCGGTTACATCGATGCCGGCCTGTGAGTTCAAGTACACCTCACCTGAACCGGTAAATCCGGAACCATGATAGAAGGCCGCAACACCGATGCCGCGCTTGATGGTGCTGGTCGGATTCTCACGTGCAAACTGCGCGCGCTTGGCGGTGTAGCCGCTCTCTGCCAGCGCGCGATCAAGGAGCTGATCCATCAGTACAGGTTCGCGCATCAACTGCTGTGTCGCGTTGGTGTCGCCCTCGTGAAGGAAGTTTCTGCGTCGCAGTTCCACTGGGTCGATGCCAAGCACTGCTGCAATTTCATCCATGTGCCGCTCGATGGCGAAGATGGACTGGGGCGCGCCGAAGCCGCGAAAAGCCCCGTTGGGAACGGTGTTTGTGGCCCATGCGTGTGAGCGGACGCGAATATTGGGGCAAAGATATGGACCGGCGGAATGAAGCGTGGCGCGCGAAAGCACGGTGGAAGAAAGCGTGGCATACGCTCCGCCGTCGATAGCTACGTCAATGTCGAGCGCGAGCAGTTTGCCGTCTTTGTCCACTGCGGTGCGATGGCGCACGCGGGAAGGATGGCGCTTGGTTGTTGCGGCCAGATCTTCCATGCGGTCGTAGATCATCTTGACCTGGTGGCCGCTCTTCATAGCCAACAGGCCCGCGTGACAGGCAAGGGTCGATGGGTAGTCTTCTTTGCCGCCGAACGCGCCGCCCGTCTCAGTCTGGATGACGCGGAGTTTCGATTCGGGCAGGCCGAAGACGGTCTTAAGGGATTTGAAGACGTAATAGGGGCATTGCAGGGAGCCCCAGATGGTTACGCCCTTTTCGGCGTCGTATTCAGCAATGATGCCGTTATTTTCGATGTAGAGATGTTCCTGCGCGCCGGTGGAGTATTCGCCTTCCACGATGCGGGCAGCGGTGGCCCATGCGGAATCAACGTTGCCTTTTTCAAGCAGGAAGTTCTTGATGAGGTTGTCTTCGCCCCAGATGATAATGTCCTGCTTCTCGCTCTCTTCAATCGTGAAGACAGCGGGGAGAGGCTCATATTCGATGTGTACGGCGGAGAGAGCTGCGCGGAGTTTGTGCTTGTCCGGGTGGGCGAGAAGGACGATGGCCTCTTCGCAGTGATTCACCTGGTCCTGCGCGAGGCAGGGCTGGTCCGCAATGATGAGTTGAATGCGATTTTCGCCTGGAACATCGGCGGCGGTGACAACGGTGAACTCACTCCAGTTAACACTGGGGTCGAACTGAATGGACTTGATGCGGCCACGCGCAATGGTGCTTCGAACGGTTGTGCCGTGCCACATGCCTGTGCGCTCGATGTCATCCACATACACGGCGCGGCCCAGCAGCTTATCCACCCCTTCCTTTCTAAGTACGGGGGCGCCAACGATGCGGGTTTTCGCAGTCGTACTCATGAGTGGGTGGCCTGAGATAACGAACGGGTTGAGGCATAGGATACATCGGCGCGCCCCAAGATGCAAAGTGATTGGCCTATTTGGCTAGAATTGCGAGCGTTCGCGCGAGGACGTTGACGCCATTGGCGATCCACTGAGGCGAGGAATACTCGTCGGGGCGATGGCTTACACCGCCGCGGCTGGGAATGAACAACATCGCGGTTGGCGCTATGCAGGAGACGAAAGAAGAGTCGTGATAGGCGCGGGCCACCATCTTCTTGTAGCTCTTGCCGGCTGCGATGGCAGAAGCTTCAAGCGCGGCAAGAATGGCGGTGTCGCAGATGGTTGGCGGGTCGGCGTTGACTATTTCGGTTGTGACCTTGACACCGCGACGAGCGCTGACTTCTTTGGACGCGGCTTCGAGTGCGGCCAGCACGCCATCGCGCCGGGCGCGATCTGTGTCGCGAACATCGGTGGTAAGGCGCACGCGAGAGGGAATGCTGTTGACAGCGCCGGGAAAGACTTCGCAGATGCCGACGGTTGCCACGGTGTCGATTGCGCCGGATGAGCGGGCCGCCGCTTCGAGGGCAAGAATGAGTTCGGATGCTGCGGCCAGAGCGTCTTTGCGGCCCGGCATTAACTTGCCGCCGGCATGGCCACCCTCGCCTTCAATGAGAATGTTCTGACTTGCCGGTGCGGCAATGTGCGTTACCAGGCCAACATCGAGGCCTTCCTCTTCGAGATAGGGACCTTGCTCAATGTGCAACTCGACAAACTGATGGAAGCGCCCGAAGGGTGCGGGAACGGATTCGAGAGGCCCGGTAAAGCCGGCCTGAGTACGCAACTCGTCGAGGCCATGACCTTCCTGGTCGCGCAAGGCGTGAGCTTTTTCAATTGAGAGTGCGTTACCCATGACGCGACTGCCGAGGCAGCCGATGCCGAAGCGAGTCGGCTCTTCTGAAGTAAAGATAACGAGTTCAATGGAGCGGCGCGGCTTGAAGCCCATGCGCTGTAGAACGCGGATGGCTTCGAGGCCACCGAGCACGCCTACACATCCGTCGTAAAGGCCAGCGTTGGGTATTGCATCGATGTGCGAGCCGGTGCCGATGGGCGCAAGGTCGGGCTCAGCCCCATCCCAGCGGGCGAAGGTATTGCCGATTGCGTCTTCACGAATCGAGAGGCCGGCTGCGTTGCAAAGTTCCTTGAGGTAGGAACGCGCACGCATGTCTGCCTCGCTGAAGACGATGCGAGTTACAACGGGTGGGTCGGCCTCGGAGATCTGGGCCAATGCCATCAACTCAGCCATCAGACCTTCGATGCTGAGATCGGGAAAGGTCGTCATTCGGTTCACGCTCCTAGTGGATGCCTGCGCCAGTCTTTGTAGATCAGATATTTTGCCGGCTTCTTTCCGAGTGCGCCAAACCACTGCGGGCAGTATGCACTCATCCAGATAAAGTCGCCTGCCTCGACGGGATACCAGGAATCGCCGAGGCGATAGATGCCGCCGCCTTCCAGCATCAGGAGGCCGTGTTCCATGACGTGGACCTCGACCATGCTGAGCGCCGCGCCGGGATCGTAGGTCATGGTGTTGACCGCGAAATCATAGGGTGGTCCGTCCGGCATGAGGCATCGAACGCGCAAGGCCTCATCGCCCATCAGCGCGACAGGCGGGACTTTGGGTTCGTGGCCGATGACAACTTCCGGGGCCACTGTGCCTTCAATCTGTTCGTAGGGCTTTTCAATGATTGCAGCACGAGAGACGCCACCGGCCTTGACAGTGTGGTGCAGGCCCTGCGGCAGATAGGCGTAACTGCCGGGTGCAAGCAGATGGGTTTTTCCGTCAGCCGTGAGGTAGAGTTCGCCATCGAGTACATAGATAAAACGCTGTGCGGGAGCAGGTCCGAGCGAACCCCCGGCGGCAAACTCCGCAGTCATTTGGGTGAATCGCGCGCCCATCTGCGGCGCGGCATGGATGATGAAGTCCACGCCGGTTGCGCCGGGAAGCGGCGAACGGACAAACGTGTCCGGTGTGTGTAAGAGGTGATCGGATTTGAAACTGCTTCGAGTTGCTCCCAAATGCTGCACGCGCGACCTCATTCTTTTGCAGTGTTTTTCGATTTTAACGGACTTCCGCAGCGAGCCGTTGCAGAAACTTTTGCGCGACCAGAAGAGATGCTTCAATATCTTCAACAAGCACGCTCTCAGAGGGGTGGTGGCTGATGCCTCCCGGGCTGCGCACGAAGAGCATGGCTGTGGGCACGCGCACCGCGAGCACCATGGCGTCATGGCCCGCGCCGCTCGTCATGCGCTTGATGGGAAATCCCGCGGCTTCGATTGCTTCGGCGAGAAACGCCGTCAAGCGCTCATCCATGGGTGCGGCGGGCTGATCGGAGAGTTGCCGGCTGGTTACTGAGAGACCGCGGCGGCTGGCGATTGCTTCGGCCTTTGCGAGGAGATCGGCGACGGCGGCTCTTCGGTCAGTATCAAATGCATGACGAACGTCGAGGCTGACCCGCGAGCAGCCTGGGACTACATTGCCGACATTCGGTTCGTTCTCAATTTTTCCAACGGTGGCCAGAAGACCATCGGAGCGGCGAGCAAGATCTTCGACGGCGATCACAAATTCTGATGCGCCGGTCAAGGCATCGTGGCGCAGATTCATGGGTGTTGTTCCGGCGTGGTTGGCGTGGCCTGTAAAGGTGATGCTCATGCGGGTTTGACCAACAATGACGGTGACTGCGGCGACTTGAAGACCTTCGGCTTCGAGTACGGGGCCCTGCTCAATATGCGGTTCGATGTAGCCGATGGTGCTGTCATCCAGCACGGCTTCGTAGATGCGTGCAGGATCGAGGCCGAAGTCGCGAATGGCGGCTTCGACAGTGATGCCCTCTTTATCTTTCAATTCCAGCAGGGCAGGATCGAAGCGGCCCGCTACCGCGCGGCTGCCGATGTAAGGGACATTGAAGCGGACGCCTTCTTCTTCAGAGAAAGCGATGACTTCAAGGTCGAGAGGCAGATTGAGTTGCTGCGCGATGGCAACCCACTCAAGGGCCAGCGTTACGCCGAGTACGCCGTCGAATGCGCCAGCATTGGGGACTGTGTCGATATGCGAACCGATGAGCAGGCGCTTGCCAATCGAGTGTGCAGGCTGCCATAGGCCGCGCAGATTGCCGACCGCATCAACGTGGACCGACATGCCAAGAGTTTCCATTCGAGCGCGTAGTAGATCATGTACGTCACGAGTTGGAACTGTGAGATAGCGGCGGGTGGTGCGGCCGGGCTCCTCACTGAGTTCGGCGATGCGGCGGCATAATGCGATGGCACGAACGGCGCGTTCTCTCATGCGCGAACCTTCTCTTCGCCGCGCGCCTCGGCAGGGAACTGACCATGTTGATAGACCGGCTCGCCGCGCAGCCATGTTTCAATTACGCGGCCTTGTAACTCCGCGCCCACGTAGGGTGATAGCTTGTGGCGGAAGTGGAGGTCGTCGAGGCCAACGGTCCATGCGGCGTCGGGATCGAAGACTACAAAGTCTGCGTCCGCGCCTGCAACGATAGCGCCCTTGCGGCCGGAGAGGCCAGCCAGGCGCGCGGGTCCGGCGGCCATCCATTGGGCGATACGGTCTATGGTGAATCCGCGCCTACGCATTGCTGTCCAGAAGACGGGCAAGGCAAGGCCCAGGCCGGCAATGCCACCCCAGGCGCGATTCCAGAGGCCTTCGTCACGACGCTTCAGATCGGGCGGACACGGGGAGTGGTCGGTGATGACAAATTCAATCAAGCCCTCATCGAGCGCGGCCCACAGTTGGTCACGATTGGCGGCGCTTCGAATGGGCGGAGCGCATTTGAACTCCGTTGCGCCGTCCGGAATCTCTTCAGCAGCGAACCACAGGTAGTGAACGCATGTTTCGACGGAGATGGGTACGCCGCGCTGCTTGGCATCACGAAGCAAGGGCAAGGCGGCGGCGCTGGACAGATGGACGATGTGAATCGGTGTTTGAAACTCTTCGGCGAGGCGAATCAACAGAGCGATGGCGTCCACCTCGGCGGCGTCGGGGCGCGATGCGAGATAGGTGGAGTATTTGCGCCAGTCGGCACCGCTTTCATTGAGCGCGGCGGTGGCAGCATCGACGGGACCGGACAACTCGGCATGCGCCAGCAGAGGCAACCCGGTGCCGCGCAGCCTGGCCAGAGCTAAACGCAAATCGGCTTCATCGACCCATGCGAAGCCGTCAATGCCGGAGTGGATGAGGAAGCACTTGAAGCCGGGCACACCGGCGGCGACGAGAGGAGCGAGGGCGTCGGCATTGCCGCGCACCACGCCGCCCCACGTGGCCCAGTCAACCCAGGCCTTGTCTTGAGCGGCGCTGCGTTTTTCTGCGAGGGCTTGTTCGCTGGTGGTTTCAGGCGCGCAGTTGAGGGGCATGTCCACTAGCATGGTGACGCCGCCCGCGGCGGCAGCTTGCGTGGCGGTCTTGAAGCCTTCCCACTCGGTGCGTCCGGGCTCGTTGATGTGGACGTGCGAATCGATGAGGCCGGGGAGCAGTACCAGATTGCCGAAGTCATGGAGCGTGGCGGCAGGCGGAGCATCCGTTAAGCCCTGTACCGCCGCAATGCGGCCATGCTCCACGATGACGGTGGCGGGCATTACACCGTTGGGCGTCAATACACGGGTCGATCGAAATGCCTGAGGCATATCTTATGTTTTACTTCGCCGGGGGTGGTCCGGCGAAGCAAAGGGCGAAAATTTGCGGCAATCCGCTGTTGATTCGTGCTGATTATGCGGCTTGAGTTTCCTGCGCAGGCTCGGCCGGCTTGAGGCAGTACATCAATCCGCCGGAGAGCATGAGTCCCATGGACATGGCAAAAAATCCGGCTCGCGAACTGCCGGTGATGGCGGTTAACTGTCCCACTCCCCAAGCGCCGAGAAAGCCGCCGAGCGCGCCGAAGCTGTTGACGAGCGCGATGGCCTCGCCTGCGACATTTTTGGGCAGCATCTCCGGGACGATAGACCAGAAGGGACCGTAGGGGGCATACATTCCGCCGCAGGCCACAATGAGAAACGCGTAGGAGAGCCAGTAGTTGGAATCCGCCACCATGAAGGAGCCGAAGAAGGTGACACCCGACAGCAACAGGAAGGGAGCCACGAAGCGTTTACGATTCAGGGTGCGGTCAGAGAAGTAAGCGACCACGAGCATCATAATGACTGCCAGTGCATAGGGCACGGCGCTGAGCAATCCCACGACGCCCATGCCTTTGGAGGAACCGGCGCGAATAATGGAAGGCAGCCACAAAACCAGGCCGTAGATTCCAATGCTCCAGAAGAAGTATTGTGCGCATAGAATCAGCACGCCAGGCTGGCGCAGGGTTGCAGCCAGATTGGCGATGCGGGGCAGGCCTTTTTGCTCGTTGTCCAACTCGCGGCTCAACTGCTCGCAGCTTTCCTTGTCGAGCCAGCTAGCCTGCTCGGGGCGATCGCGGACGATCGAGATCCAGACGAAGGCCCAGAGGATGGACGGGATGCCTTCGAGGATGAAGGTCCACTGCCAGCCGAAAGCCTTGATTAGATATCCGGTGACGGCCGACATCCAGGTGACGGTGACGGGATTGCCCAGGATCAAGATGGCGTTGGCCCTGGAGCGCTCGCTGCGGGTGAACCAGTCAGACAAGAGGATAAGCATGGCAGGCAGGATGAGGCTCTCGGCCACACCGAGCAAGGTGCGGTCGATGGCCAGCAACCAGTACTGCTTGATGATGCCGGTGCCGCCGGCCAGGAAGCCCCAACTCAGCAGCGCCATAAACACGAGGCGGGTTGCGCTTTTTTTGCGCGCGTACGCAGCGCCTGGGATTTGAAAGAGAAAGTAGCCGAGGAAGAACAGGGAACCCAGCAGCGCGTTGCGCTGGGCGCTGATGTGGAGGGTTTGCGCCATTCCGGCTGCCGCGCCGAATCCATAATTTGTTCTGTCTAGATAGGCCAGGCTGTAGGTGATGAACACGGCCGGCATCAAAAGAAACCAACGTCGGCGCAGGATAGGATTATGAGTATCTTTAGGGTTTAATACTATATTTTTCATAGTGAACGTTATAGCACTTAAAGATATGCACTCGCACCCATTCTTTTTGCGGCCTTTGGGGCAGGTTCTTCCGGCAGGCGTGACCATCCTGTAAGATCGTTCTCTGCGTTTTGAAGCAACTCTTTTGCGGCCCCGATTGTGAGCAGGAAATTGAATATAAATAAATTGAGCAAGATAAAGCGGATTCCCCGATA
>Ga0364874_10461_pt1 | contig 22125 bp, 17 predicted proteins | sample ExccelAu500001D4_2_FD_206922 | JGI IMG/M metagenome (GOLD analysis project Ga0364874, IMG submission 206922) | Enriched cells from Trout Bog Lake Hypolimnion, Wisconsin, USA - BchlTB.Aug07.5000.01.D4 | ecosystem: Environmental > Aquatic > Freshwater > Lake > Hypolimnion/Profundal zone | place... | reverse complement strand
AAGAATTTGTGCTTTATATCTGCATTATCGGAGTGATGAACACTCGGCACCGGCTGAACATGGTCATCGTGGTGTTCTGCATGGGTATCGGCCTTGAGGTTGCTTTCGAAACGGCAGCTTATATTGCCACTTTCGGCAGCCATCGCGTGGTGGGCAACGTCTCGTTTGGTGACAATAACGGCTTGGCGCTGGTTGCCCTGATGATCGTACCGATGTCGATCTATGTGGCAAAATATGCCGGACATCCCCTCATGCGGAAGGGGTTTGCGGCTTTTACCTTCGTTTGCGTCGCCGGTGTGGTGATTACCTTCTCGCGTGGCGGGTTCATCGGCTTGGTCGCGATTTCGGCCGTGATGTTCTGGCGCTCGGATAAGAAGTTTCTATTTGCCACCTTTGCGGTGCTGGCTCTGATTGTTGGCCTGTTGGCAGTCCCCTCAACTTGGTTCGAGCGCATCGACAGCATCAAGGACGCCGAAAGCAATCTGTCCTTCCTTGGCCGCGTGATCGCCTGGAAGGTGAGCTTGCTCGTTGCCATGGACCGCCCTTTCTACGGCTCAGGCTTCCACGGCATTCAGTCACATGCCGTCTGGGACATCTATTTCCCGGTCAGCACCCATTTCGGCTTCATCGACACGTCTGGCATCGACATGCCTCCACGTGCGGCGCATTCGATTTTCTTCGAAGTGCTGGGCGATCTGGGTTTTCTGGGCTTGGGACTCTATCTGACGCTTCTGGCGACGCTGTGGCTAACCTGTCGACAGATTGCCAAGCGCTGCAAAAGCATCGCTTCGCTTGGCTGGGCAGCGATGATGGCGCGGCAGTTGGAGATTAGTTTGATTGGTTTTGTCGTGGCGGGCAGCGCGCTCAGCGAGGCGTATTTTGAGGGGTTCTGGGTATTGGCGGCGGTGATCTCAGCGCTGGACCATCTCACTCGCAAGGAGCGTGCGCTGCTTGCCCCTGAAATACCGGCACATCTCATCGCGGGCACTTAAGGCGGTAGAATTGATATCGATCAAGGTTTTCCCGTGGTTGGTTCTGCAAAACTTTGCATCTGCCTTCCTCCAGGATTTCTGTAGACCCATCGTGCATACCCGTCACCACCGCCAATATCGCCTGAAGCCTACGCGCCTCCTGCGGGCTGAGGCGTTCGCGTGGCTGGGTACAACGCTGCTGCTGCTCAACCTGGTGACTGCGGCTGTTATGCCGCCAAACATCGCGTCAGCGGCCGCGTTGGCGGGGTCGATTGAGATCTGCACGTCTGAAGGCATGGTCTGGGTTGATGCTTCCGGTCATCGGCTGAAACAAGACGGCGTACCGACGCAAGGAGCCTCTTGTCAGTTCTGTATGCCCTTGCTGCACGCGGCCTTCGCGCCGCCTATGCCAACTGAGTTGCCGATGCCGCGCGACTCGGTGCTGCTGGGTGCTGTCGGCATACCGAGCATTCATCTAGCCGTCCGTGTTGCTCATCCAACCGCGCAGCCGCGCGCGCCGCCTAGCGTCTGATCCCGCCCCTGCCCTGACACCCCGCGAGGGTGTCGTTTTCGGCCCCCGGCATGTCTGCAACCGCATCCGGGATTTCAGGATCACAAAATGACATACGTTCCCACGAGCTTTTCCACTGCAGATATATTACCGCTGCATGCTTCCCTCTCCACCCCCACGAAGCAATTGATCAGCCTGCAGGCGCGCGACATCGTGCAGACTCAGGGGCAGTCAGCGATCCGGCCGTGTGAAATTCTGCATGGCACCGCGCTGGTCACACGCCATTCGCGCAAATGGGGCGAGGCGGTGATCGACATCATCGGCCCCGGCGCGCTCGTCGGTGCGCCGGTGATCGATGGCATCAGTCCGCGTGCCGATTGCACCATCACAGCTGCCACTGATTTGCGCCTCTTGCCGTTGGTCGATGAAAACTTGGCTCTTGTCGCCCGCCGCATGAGCGAAGAATTGGGCCGCCAGCAGCGTCGGCGCCTGACCCTCGCTCAGGCGAGCGCTTTGGAGAGGGTGGCGGCTTTTCTGCTGCAACTCTCTTCGCCACCCTGCCAACGCGGCATGGCGTGCAATGGCTGTGCGCTGCTGGGGCAGATGGTCACAATCCCGGTCTCGCGCCGGGAGATGGGCAGTCTGTTGGCATTGACTGTGGAGACGCTCTCGCGCTGCTTTGCCAAGCTGAAGCAGGATCAGATCATCGACCTCAGCACCCCAAGCCTTGTCACCGTTCTCGACCCGAGAGCGTTGATGGATCTCGGCGGCGATGGCGATATTGGGTGTCCGCGCTTGGGAGGGTAAGCTAGGGGCCACCTAACGAAAGAGCATCCGCTGTACGCTCAGAGACCGTCTCAAACCTGGGGGTGCTATGACGGTGTCAGGCGGTTTGAGAGGGTTCGATGAAGTGGCGCGTGTTGGTAGAGTTGACCGGAGCAGATGGTGCCGTTCGGACGCATGAGGTCAGCACCGGCGGAGGAGCCTCCCTTGAGTTGTCGTCGGCGCGATCGAGCATATCCGCTGGCGATTGTGGCATGGCCAAGTCCGAGTGGACTCTCGACCTGATTGGCCAAACGCTGACAAAGCTCGACACGATCGCGGCGGCGGGGGCAACTTCGGTCTCAACCACGGCGGCCAAAGTCACGCGAGCGCTTCGAGGGCTTGAGACGTATGTTGTCGGACAGGCTGGGATTATTATTGATTACGCGACCGCACGACGGCGCAAAGAGCCAATTTCGACGGCGACGACTGAGGGCGCCATGCAATGGCTGCTGCATCGGCGAATGAACGCACAACAGCAGATGCGTTGGTCGCCACGTGGCGCTCATCTGATTCTCAAGGTCCGAACCGCAGTCATGAACGGCACATTCGACCGGGACCATGCGTTCGCCGAACGCTGGGCCAAGCGCCCAGTTCGGCCCGCCGCGTAGCACTCCCAGGTTTGAGACGGTCTCTCAATGCCAGATCTCAACTGCTTCGGCCTTCAATCTGAAGAGGCTGCACCGGGCCGAGCAGGAAAGCGTAGTTCAGCATCGCAAGCACGGCGAGGACCGCCAGCATCGCCAGAGGCGCGATGTAGCTGCCGGTCCACTCGACCAGCCCACCGATGATAATATTTGAAATGATCCCGGATACCGCGCCGCCGATCATCTGAAAGCCCGAGATGGTACCGACCTGATCGGCCGAGGGGGCCATTTCCGGTGGCAGAGCCTGGATGTTGGCGCTGGTGAATGAAATTCCGGCGAAGGACAGGCTGAACAGCCCGATTGCCAGATAAAGATTGGCAGTCATGGCAGCGGCCACCACCAAACAGGCGGCCATTAGCCCGCCAATCAAGCAGGTCTTTCGTGCCTTGGTGATCGACCATCCACGACGGAACAGTGCATCTGCGACCACGCCGCCGAGCAATCCCCCGGCGATGGCGGCAATCGTTGGCATCGGCCCAAGATAGGCCAATTCGCGCAGATTTACGCCGCGTTCGTGCAGCAGATAGGACGGAAACCAGCCCAGGAAAAAGAAATTGACGAAATTGACCAAAAAGAACCCGAGCGACATCGCCACCGCCGGTCGGCAGGTGAGAAGCGAGAGCGTGGGAATCCGCGCATGGTTACGTGCCTCGCTGCCCTGGGTGGCAAGCGCTTCTTCCTGGGTCGGATCGCGATAGGCGATCAGCCAGACGAAGCCGCAGATCACCCCGAGCATCCCGGTTCCCGCGAAGGATATGCGCCAGCCATAGGCAGCGATCAGCGTGACCACGATCGGGAACGCTAACGCCGAGCCAATTCCGATCCCGCTATGCCAGATCGAGGAAGCGAGGCCGCGTTGTGCGCGCGGGAACCAGCGCGCCACCACAATCGCATTGGTTGGAAACGATCCTGCCTCTGCCAGCCCCATCAGCAGACGCAGGGCCAACAGCCCCGCCACCCCGCCGACCAGACCGGTGCTCATTGAGATCAGCGACCAGGCGATCATGCAGGTGGCGTAGACAATACGAATGCCGAAGCGGTCCGACAGCCAGCCGATGGGCACTAGGGCCACGGTGTAGAGCCAGAAGAAGGCACTGAGCAGCAGCCCAGACATGGCTGGTCCAAAATGCAACTCCTTGTCGATCAACGGCAAAGCGAGCGCGAAATTCGAGCGGTCGATGTAGTTGATCATGATGCCGAAAAAACACAGGCCAAGCATCGGCCAGCGACGTGCTGTCATGTGGTGCAACCTCCCCCTGCGTGACGCCGACTGCAATGGCCGCGTCATCCCCACGGCCCCGCAGCCGTGTTCTTCTCATCCCTGCATACGGGCAGCGATGGATGATCCGAAAGGGCAAGTATCGCGGCAAGGTATAAAGCGAGCTTATATGGCGCGGCTTGATTCGATGCTGCCCCTGTGTTCGGCTGTGATGGGGTGCGGGGGACAGCCAGGTGAATCTGCGGCAGATTGAGGTATTTCGCGCCTTCATGATGGCGGGAACCATTAGCGACGCGGCGAAAATGCTGGGTGTCTCGCAGCCTGCGGTGAGCTCAATGTTGCACCACATCCAAGACCGCAGCGGTATCAGGCTGTTCGAGCAGGTCAAAGGCCGCCTGTTGCCAACGCAGGAAGCACAGACGCTGTTTGCCGAGATTCAGACCACCTGGAAGAGCGTGGAGCGGGTGCAGCGCCTGTGTCGTGATCTTTCCACCGGTCGTGCCAGCGTACTGCGTATCGCGGCCTCGCCGAGCCTGGGGCCGCATATCATCCCCAGCGTGGTGAAGGGGATGGAGCAGGCGTTTCCGCGGCTGTCCGTTAGTTTGGAACTCTTTACGCCGACATTGCTGATCGATTGCCTGGCCGCAGGGGACGCCGATATCGGCATCGCCTCCCACGCCGTCGATCATCCGGCGGTGTTAACCAAGCGGGTGGGCTCCGCACCGATGGTGTGCGTGATGCGGCCGGAACACCCATTGGCCGCGCGGGCAAGCGTGCGGATCGCCGATCTGGCGGGATTGCCGCTGGTCTCGCATTCCTTGGACATGCCAGAAGGCGCGCTGATCGCCGAAGCGTTCCGCTGCGCGGGGATTGAGCCGCGTTCGCAAACCCAGGTGCGTTCCGGTCAGAGTGCGTGCTGGTTTGTCCGCAGCGGGGCCGGGGTGGCGCTGGTTGGAGCTGTGACGATTGCAGGCGACACATTTCCCGAACTGATATCACGCCCAATCGAGCCCTGCCTGTCGCTGGACATCGCCATTCTGCGCAATCCGCTGCGTGCGTTGAGCAAGGCAGCGCGGGCATTCTCCTCGGGCATTGAGGCGTATTGCAGCGCGCATTTCCCGCAAAAGCTCGAGCGCTGAATTTCACTGCCTGATTAAGGCTGTCTTATGGCTGACACAAACCTTGTCTGTGTTCGACCGAAGTTCTGCCCGGTTAGATCGCGCGGCGGATACAAATTGGGGAGGAACGGCGATGACAGCCGAGAGAATATACACGCCCATCACCGATGCCAGTGCCTGGAAGGGCGAAATTCTACAAAACAGCCGCGAGTGGCTGACGCAGGTGACGGCGCAGAATATTGCCGACATGGAGCGCGCTTTGGCCGATGTGCGGGCGCGCGGACTGTCGGATGAGCAGATCACGCAGGATGATTTTCCACTGCCCAGCCTCGCCGCGCGACTGGCGACATTGGCGCAGGAGATTGAAAACGGTCGTGGCTTTGTGCTGCTCCGCGGTCTGCCGGTGCAACGCTGGGGGCTGGAAGACGCTACGACAATCTATTGGGGCATGTCGTGCCATATCGGTCTGCCGGTGTCGCAGAACCGAAAGGGAGCACGGAAGATGCTGGTGCGCGACGCCGGTCTGTCCCCCACCGCATTGGAGGTGCGCGGGCCGCAGACCAATGCAAAGCTTTATTATCACTCAGATTATTCCGACATCGTTGGACTGATGTGCATGCATCCGTCGAAATCGGGCGGCATCAGCCGGATTTGCAGTTCGTTGGCGATCTACAACACGCTCCTCGCCGCCGGACAGCGTGATCTGATCGACGCGTTTTATGACGGCTTCCCTTTCGACCGCAAAGGCGAGGAGGCTCCCGGCCTGTCACCTGTGGCGGAGCGGCCCATTCCAATGCTGGGGTATCATCAGGGCCGGTTGTCCTTCCGTTATTTTCCTGGCTGGTCGGAACCTGCCACCAAGCGCACCGGCAAGCCGTGGAGTGTTGTGCAGAAGGCGGCGCTGGATGAGGTCAACCGGCTATCAAATCTGCCGGAATATTATCTCGACATGCAGTTCCAGGTTGGTGACGTGCAGTATCTGAACAATTATTCAGTTCTGCATTCGCGCACCGATTTCGTTGATTTCGATGAGCCGGAGCGTAAGCGCGTGCTCGTCCGCCTCTGGCTGCGCGCCTATCTTGGGCGAGAATTGACACCGGAATTTGACGAACTCTTTGGTCCATTCCCGACACGTGACGGCATTCCGCAATGACACCCAATACGATCTTTTCCCGACTTGCCAGATTTGCCTGCGATTTGACGTTGGACAGCCTGCCCGCCGAGGTGGTGACCAAAGTTGATCACTGCCTGCTGGACCTGATCGGTGCCACCTATGGTGCGCTGTCGGGTCCGGGCGCTGCGGCATTGCGGCGTTACGCGCTGGCGACGAATGCCTCGCCGGACGCGGTCATATGGGGCACGTCACAGCGCGCGGGGGCGGCCGAAGTGGCGATGCTACATGGTGCTGCTGGGTATGAGCTGGAATTCGATGACGGCATCTCACTTGGCGGTCATTGGGGCAGTTCGGCCATCCCGGCCATTCTCGCTTTGGCCGAACGCGAGCGCGCTTCAGCTGAGGATGTCGTGCTGGCCATCGTTGCCGCCTATGAAGTGGGAACACGAATCAGCCGCACACTCGCCAAGGGGCTGCTGAATCGTGGCATCCACTTCCCCGGTCTGATGGGGGCAATTGCGACGGCGGTCGGCGCAGGACGGATCCTGCGCTTAGATGCCGCAACGCTTGCACAGGCCCTTGGCCATTGCGGGTTGTTGCCAGTGGCCCCGTATCAGCCGGCCTTTGGCGGCTCACTGTCAAAAAATCTGTATTCCGGCTGGCCCAATCTGGCGGGCATTCATTTCGCGGGAATGGCCAGAGCAGGCTACGGCGGTCCGCCTGATGTGTTTGAGGCGGAAAAGGGATTGGCCCAGGCGTTGTGCTGGCAGGGGAGTGCGGACGCGTTGGCCGCGTTGGCGTTGCGCGATCTGGGCACGCGCTTTGCGATCCTGGAGACCTATTTCAAGCCCTATCCGTGCTGCCGCTGGCTGCACGCTCCCGCGCGCGCGGTGCTCGACCTTTTGCCGAGGGGGAAGGACCCGGCGGCGATTGCCAACATTCACGTCATGGCACCCGGATTTTTAGGCATGTACAATGATCACGGTCCCTACACCGAAATCGTCACCGCCAAATACAGCCTGCCTTATTGCGTCGCGGCCGCCGCGCGTTGGGGTAAGTTGGACAGGGCGGAATTTGAGGAGACGGCGCGCCGCGATGGGGAGCTGAACCGGCTCGCCGGAATTGTGTCGTTCAGCGCCGATGCCGAGTTGGAGGCCGCGTTTCCTGGCGTCTTCACATCGCGCGTTGAGATCACGCTACAGGACGGGCGTCTGCTCACCGCCACCGCACGGCTGCCCTGGGGGCCGGACGCGCCGCCCAATCTTGCCGCGTTGTCAGCCAAATTCACACCGTTGATGCAGGAAGCCTGTGGGGCGGAAGCAGCGGCGGATTGGCTGTGGTATTTCGACCGTGGCCTGCTTGCTGATGGCGATCTATCCGGGCTGTTGGCGCTCTTTCGCCGTCCGCTGCTTCAGGTCGCGTAGTCCGCGATCATCACCCTCGCCTCCGATGAAGCGCATGCGTGCGGTCCGGGTGCGCGGACCGCACTGACGTTGCCCCAAGTTTTATCCAACTTTGAGTTCGCTCGGGCGGTTTACATTAGCTTTTGCGCGGCATGAGCTTGATGATCTGGTGCGGAGTGTGTTTCGGCGCGTCATCGGGACCCCCGATCGGCTTCCAAAAGTAACCCCGCTAAATCTGGTAATTCGGGCACCTTATCAGGGCGATATAGGCTGTCGTGAGGGGTAAAAATTCAAATCCGATATTCTATTGGAACGAATAGACGAAAGGCTCATTCTTTCAATCGGATAGCCCAGAATTAGACAGGGCGCCACTTGGACGCTGATTCACAGGCTGTTTTTTATCTCTTTTTACCTGGTCTCTGATAGTAAATAAGTTAATAAAAGGCCGATTCAACAATTAAATCAATGGTATATAGCTAAATAGAACCCACAATACATTGATTTAATACATTTTTCTTGGCGGCACTTTCTGCACGCATATGGCGGAAAGGCTTTTTCGACCAGATGTAACCATCTGGCCGAAATGTCGTGCTCTAAAAAATCACCCCGCGCTTGCGCAAATCGTCCACGATCTGCTCTGCCAGCGCATCTGCCGCATGCTCCAACGTATGCAGATGCAGTTCAGGTGCCAAAGGTGGCTCATAGGGTGCATCGACGCCGGTGAAGTTGCGGATCTGTCCGGCGGCGGCCTTCGCGTAATGCCCTTTCGGGTCGCGCTTTTGACATTCCGCAACCGGTGTATCGACAAACACCTCCAAGAAGTGCCCCTCCCCCGCCACTTGGCGTGCCAGATCGCGATCAGTGCGATAGGGCGAGATGAAGGCGGCGATCACGATCAGCCCCGCTTCGAGGAAGAGATGCGAGACCTCGGCCACCCGGCGGATATTCTCCACCCGATCCGCCTCGCCGAAGCCCAGATCGCGGTTGAGTCCATGGCGCACATTGTCGCCATCGAGCAGCATGGTGTGCCGCCCGAGTGCGACCAGACGGCGTTCGACCAGATTGGCGATGGTAGATTTACCGGAGGCGGGCAGGCCCGTGAACCACAGCACAACCGGCTTCTGCGCCTTCAACTCTGCGCGCACCGCAGGTGTGACATCCAGCGCCTGCCATTTCAGATTGCGCCGCGACGACACTGCGTCCGAGACCATCCCTGCCCCCATCGTCTCGCCACCCAGACGGTCGAGCAAAAGGAAGCCACCCAATTCGCGGCTTGTGGTGTAGGGCTCGCAGACCAGCGGTTGGGCAAGCGAAATCTCGATCCGGCCGATCTCGTTGACCGCCAGCGTGGTGGTCGGCACATCGGTGAGTGTCTCGATATCAAGCTTACCCAAAATCGCCGTCACCGTGCCCGTCACCCGTGCGGTGCCGAGGGCCAACGTGAAGGCGCGACCGCGTTCCAACGGCGCATCGACCATCCAGACGACCGAGGCGGAAATCGTGTCGGCCAAAACCGGCAAAGGCGCTGTCGCCAACACGTCACCGCGCGAGACGTCGATTTCGCGATCAAGCGCCACCGTGACGGCATCACCGGCTTCCGCACGCTCGGCCTCACCACTCGGCAGAATGATCCGCGCGACCTTGGCATCGACGCCGGCTGCCACATTGCTGACCGTATCACCCACCCGCAACGTGCCGCCAGCGAGGCTGCCGAGATAAAAGCGGGAATCAGCATCCGGGCGCAGCACCAATTGCACAGGAAGGCGCGCGGGTGCATCTGGGGCCACGCAAGCGGGTTCGCAGGCTTCCAACGCCGCTAGCAGCGACGGCCCCTGGTACCAGCCCATCCGCTCACCCGGCAGTGTGATGTTGTCGCCGTCGCGAGCGCAAAGCGGGATCGATTGCACCTGCTCCAGACCAATCTGCGCGGCCACGGCTGCGAAATCAGCGGCGATGCTGTCGAACACCGCCTGATCGAAGCCGATCAAATCCATCTTGTTGATCGCCAGCAACACCCGTCGCACGCCCATCAACTTGGCGATGGCGGCATGGCGGCGGGTCTGCGGCAGCACCCCCTTGCGCGCATCGATCAGCAGCACGGCGGCATCAGCGAGCGACGCTCCAGTGGCCATGTTGCGGGTATATTGCTCATGCCCCGGCGCGTCGGCCAGGATATAGCGGCGCGTGGCGGTTTGAAAATAGCGATAGGCGAGATCAATCGTCACACCCTGCTCACGCTCAGCGGCAAGGCCATCAACGAGGAGCGCATAATCCGGCGCATCGCCGGTGGTGCCGAAACGCTTGCTGTCACGCAGCAGCGCTTCCATCACGTCATCGGGCACCGCGCCGAATTCGAACAGCAGGCGACCAATCAGCGTCGATTTTCCATCATCCACGCTGCCGCAGGTGAGGACGCGCAGCAGGCCAGACGTGTTTTGGGGCGCGCTCATCAGAAATACCCCTCACGCTTCTTCATTTCCATCGAACTGTCCTGATCGGAATCAATCAACCGTCCCGAACGCTCGGAGACTTTGGTGATTCGCATCTCGGCGACAATCTCTTCCAGCGTGGTGGCGTCAGAGGCGACGGCGGCGGTGAACGGGTAGCAGCCAATGGAGCGAAACCGCACACGCCGCATCTCAGCCTTCTCGCCGGGGCGGAATTGGAAGCGGTCATCATCGACCATGATCATCACGCCGTCGCGCTCAACAACCGGACGGTCTTTGGCAAAATACAGATCGACGATCTCGATGCCCTCGGCCTGGATGTAGGTCCAGATATCCAACTCCGTCCAATTGGACAGTGGGAAGGCGCGCACGGTTTCACCCGGGGCGACCGAGGCGTTGTAAAGCCGCCAGAGTTCTGGGCGTTGCCGTTTTGGATCCCAGGTGTGACCGGGGGCGCGCAGCGAGAAAATCCGCTCCTTCGCCCGCGACCGCTCTTCGTCGCGCCGGGCTCCGGCAATGGCGAGGTCATGGCCGCCGAGATCGAGCGCCTGTTTGAGCGCGTCGGTCTTCCACACCTTATTATGGATGACACTGCCATGGGTAAACGGATTGATGCCTTGCGCGATGCCCTCCGGGTTGGAGTGGACATGCACATCCACATCCGGGCTTTGCGCCAGCCGATTGCGGAACTCGATCATCGCGTGGAATTTCCACGTCGTATCAACATGCAGCAACGGGAAAGGCAACGGTGCCGGGCGGAAAGCCTTGCGGGCAAGATGCAGCAGAACCGATGAGTCCTTGCCGATCGAATACAACATCACCGGCCTTTGAGCCTGTGCCGCGGCTTCGCGCAAGATATGGATACTTTCGGCCTCCAGGACGCGCAAATGAGCCGGTAGCGACATAAAATGAATTCCTCAATTGTCCTGTGGCCGGTCTGCACCTAAGGCCCGGATGACATCATCTTCCACGACACCAATACGCGCCATCGTGGTCTATAAAGATGAATCAGTCGATACCACGCGCATTTGTTCTATCACAGTGGCCGACGATCACATCGGCGTTGATTCTGGAGCTATTGGGTGTCCGTAAGGGGATCGGTCAACGGACAGTTATCAATGTCTCCCATTGGGACATTCCACTCAACGTTCGTCGTCTCATTTAGGTAGTACGATATTTCTATCAATGAAGGTACCTTTATCGTACACTTTGCTCATGACGACGATCACCATCGGATATGCCCGCTGCTCCACCGACAAACAGGATCTCGCTGCCCAGAAGGCTGCGCTGGAAAAGCTCGGCGTGGCGCCTGAGCGCATCTACACCGATCACGGCATGACCGGCACCAACCGCGACCGCCCAGGCCTCGACCAAGCCCTCGCCGCCGCGCGCTCTGGCGACACATTGGTTGTCCCCAAACTCGACCGCCTCGCCCGCTCAGTGCCCGATGCACGTGCGATTGCAGACTCACTGATCGCGCGCGGGGTGAAATTGGCGCTGGGGGCAAGCGTGTATGATCCGGCCGATCCGATGGGGAAGATGTTCTTCAACATCCTGGCCACATTCGCCGAATTCGAAGCCGATCTGATCCGCATGCGCACCCGCGAAGGCATGGCCATCGCCCGTGCGAAGGGCAAGCTGCGCGGCAAGCAGCCCAAACTGTCGGATAAGCAGCAGAAGGAGTTGCGGCGCATGTACGGGACGGGGAATTACTCGATCAGCGATCTGGCGGAGATTTTCACGGTATCGCGGCCAACAGTGTATCGGACGTTGAAGCGGGGGGAGGGGTGAGGATACTGCTATCGAATCGCACATGGATTTTTGATTTCAGATGCTCTCCAACAGGTATCCAGGGCGCTCAACATCTTGACAGATCAATGGCGCAAACCGACAGTTACAAAAAGAAGGCGCTGGAACCGAAAATGTTTCGGAAAGCAGACACTGGTCTAATAACTCCACTCATCTACGATTTTTTCAAATAGCACGACTGATTTGTGAATAAAGGATAGCAGCATTGGAAGACAATTCTAAGATATTTTGCCTCGGAGATTCCCGAACTGGGACACAATCACTGCATTTTTATTTTCAAAATAACGGCATCAAGTCGATACATTATTATGTAAGCGATGCGGGCGCCAGCGAGCCGCTGCATGAAAATATTGAAGGCAATAAAATTGCCACTTTAAATTTCGTCAGAGACTCCGGCTATAGTGCCTTTACAGACTACCCAACTCGCTTCTTCTGGAAAGAGCTTGCCGAAGCATATCCTTCGGCATATTTTATTCTGACAACTCGAAAAAATCATGAAACTTGGTTAAAATCCGCAGTTTCTTTTTTCAGTAAATTTAATATCACAGTAGATTACGAAGAACTTGCGTATTTTCATGAACACGGAAACAGCGAAATCAGAGAATATTTTCAAAAAAACGGATTTAAATTTATTGAGATATGCATAGATGATTCGAATGAGTTGAACAGCCAAAAACTTGCTTCGTTTTTGTCTTTCGACGCATCAATTAAAATTCCACATGAAAATGCCACCAACAAAGTTAATATGAATAAAATTTCCGCCAAGGCAACAGTCTGGGGCGGTGCACCTTTATCTATTGCACAAATATCGTCGATGATACATTCCGGGAAGGCGCTTCTCGGTGAATATGGCTGGCTATATCTGGCCAATGATAGCAATGACTTTATGCGCTATCAGTTCGGCGAAATTGTATGGACGCAAGATGAGATCGCCTCTGCCCAATCAGTGATGGCCGATCGCATTTCGAAAATCGAAGGCGCACAATCAAAATATTTGAAATTCATTATCCCAGAAAAAACCGTCATTTATAAAGAATTTCTTCCAAAAGCGATCGCTCACTACCAGAATAATGACAACAGACCTGCGCGAATTATGGCAAATTCTTTTAAAAAACATGTTTATTATTTAGAGGAATATCTTGAAGATGCAAAATCATATGGGAATATATATTTCCGTGGCGATTCCCATCCAAATTGGATCGGGGGATATCTCATATACCGCTACATCATGGAACGCCTTGATTTGCTGAAAATATCCAACTCCTCCCTGCTCGATCTCAAGGACCTTACCCCCCTAATGGCGCGGTATGAGGGTGATTTGTATGGCCAGTTGGAAGACAAGCAGAAGACGATATTTCAGAAGGAGTGGGGCTACCTGCTCCCGGATAATGGCTTCGAGCTCGTCACCAAATTGGACATTCCCCCGAAAGTTGCGCGCGCCCAAAAAATCAGCGCAGACCAAAACCCCGAATATAATTTCGGCAAGCGCGAGACATTTGTCTATGAATCAGCCAATAAAAATCTGCCCACTGCGGTGATTTTCCGGGATTCAACGTTTGATTTCGTCCACGAGCTTCTCGCACAACATTTCTCACGCAGTGTCTTCATCTGGCATGAAGGGGCGGTGATTTGGGACGTGATTGAAAAGGAGAAGCCGGACATTGTTATCCATGGGATGGCCGAGCGGTTTGTGTCCACGTATCCCAAGTTTCAACCGACAATAAATTTGAAGGTGAAGGCGCTTTGAATGATACAATCACTGAAACAATACGTAGCGCCTCTGGCTGCGCATAGCGATCATAACCATTCATAGCGCATAGTTCTAACCGGCATCGGACAATATTTCGAAATGAGTCGAGTGCTTATGACGAATATTTGTTACCAGGCAGTTCATACCGTAATAAAAATAAAATCCCACAACCCACCTCCCATGGGCATCTGCAGATTGCGATCAATACGCTTGCGGGCTACATTGCATTGGATTTCCAACTTCCCTGAACTCCCGACGTCGTGCAAATCCGCCAGAGTCGCTCCGGTAACAACATCAACATTTGCTTGGTTTTAAAATGACTGATTTTGCTGAAAAAGTTCGCAATTTAAAAATGCTACCGGCGGAAGACAAGGAACTCCTGGCAAATGCCGCAGCAATAAGCTACGGCCACGCGCAGGCAATTTTGGGCGACCTTTCGATTTTTATACAAAAAAATGAAAAAAAACACCACAACAATTACGAATATTATGAAATCTTTAATGAAGACTTGTTTTATTTAGGTGTATATTCACGCACAAATTTAGGAATATTTATAAACAATCACAAGAAAATTTTGTACAAGAGCCGTCATTATACCAGCCACTTCAATGCATTTTTAGAAAATATTGACGCCTGCCTGGAAGCATTAGAGAAAATTGATCTTAGCAAGCAACCAATATTAAATTTTGGAGAAAATTTTATTACTTGTGAAAAGTGGTTCGTAACATACGGTCACTTTAAAGATGAAGCATATAATGTTGGGGATTTATGGAAATCTTTGAGCGTAGAGGGCTATCGTCCATTTCTAGATTATCCAACCGATAATTGGCTGGATAGTGCAGCTTTTCATTTCAATCCAAATTATCAAATGATTGATCAGTTGATATTTGCTGGAAAATCTGTAAACGCATACAATTTTGGTAAAAATATTATAAAAATTAGAAATTTGATCTTGATCTCGAACGGCTTCAATGATCGGTCATTCCACTCATTTCCGATTGCAGTCCGTGATACAATACAAAATCAGGCCGCAACAAAATATATCTCTCGAAATTCGCCGATTCCGCGAAATATATTTATCACAAGATCTAATTCTTACCGAGATATTCAAAATAAAACTGAGGTAGAAAATGCATTTTCTAAGAGTGGGTTCGAAATAATAAATCCAGAAGACATGTCTTATATTGAATTTGTAAATCACGTGAAACTTTCACGCAATGTAGCCATGTACTACGGTTCGGCGTTGACAAACATGACATATTTTGATTTTGGAACAAATGTATATATTGTAAAATCTCAATCCTACATGGAAGAAAATATTTCACTGTGGAAGAAAGTCATTGAAACTTACAAATTAAATGTTATCGAAATTCTTCCGGAAAATAATATCATAAGCATTCAAAATCTCTCTGACCTTATCCCTGAAATGGAAGACACATCTGGTTCTATTTAAGGTCAATTAATCTGAATATATTTATCTTGTACATAACGAACTGCGAATTTTAGTGCCTCCAATGGAGCAATAGGCTGCTCGCGCATTTCAATAGCGATCCACTTCTCGTAGTTCACTTCGCGCAGCAGCATTGATGCCTCACCGTGGTTCTCGGTCGGTTGGCTGAAATCAGCCAACCCCGGCTGCGCCACATGGAAATGCGTCAGCCGGTCACCTGCGGTTTTGATCGCGGCGCCGATTGAGCCCTCGCCGAGGAGAACGCACGCAGTGTCGAGGTGAACACCCAAGCCTGGGCTTGCAACCTCGCGCACCAAATCATTCACCTGTTCCCAATGGGTTAGAAAATCGCCACCGTAGAATGCCGGAACTGGCTCAATTCCAAGCACCGTGCCGGCAGTGGCAACAATCTCGCCCAACACCGCCAAACGCTCTGTGGCAATCGCCCATGCATCCTGCTGGGAAATGTCGCCCCTCAACCGATTGCGCGGTGCCCCGAAGACCATCACTTTCGCCCCCAGCGTTCCTGCAATCTCTGCCACCAAGCGCATATGATCGCAGAAAGCCGCAAAAATCTCGGCACCTCCAAAAAGCTGCAGTTCGGGGCGGCCGAACATGATGGCCTGCAATGAACTCACCACCAGCCCTGCATCGGCGACCTTGCGATGATATTCTGCCAATTTTGCAGGAGTCAGTTGGTCCCAATCGGCCAAGCGCGTCGGTGCCACTTCCAACCCATCGACACCGAGCGCCGCAAGCCGCGCGAATGCCTCTGAATCCAGCGCAGACGGCCACGCCAGATTGGATACAGAGAGACGCATCATCATGAAGCCGCCTCAGATGCCAGGAAATCCGATATCTCGCTCATCACCTGATCACTGGATAAATGATAGCCACCCGCCCCACCCAACAACGAGTCATGAATGGTGCGTAAATTATAGAACGGCGGGGTCGGTACCGGATCGGCAATTTTGACCGCCGGAAAGAAGCGCCGCCGAATGCTTTCCATCTCCACCGGCTCCGTCGTTATATTGGCCAGTCGAATGCCCGCAGCAGTGACTTTTTCAAGGTCTTCGCTCAAGCGGCGCAGCGGGTACCACTGGAATTTCGCATTTGGGACGATTTTTTCCGGCTGATTGCGGTGGATCAGATCGAAAATGGCGTTCTTCTTCAGTCCCGTTCCGAAAAGTGCCGGCAGACGCAGGATTGTGTGGTTTTCAAAAGTCTCAGCTACAAATTCCTCCAGACGCAGGCGGTGCAAGCCATATGGGTGCAACCCTTCCGTGGCAGGAGCATCAAGTTCCGTTTGCCCATTCGGGTCACCGTATACGTCAATCGTCGATACCAACACAAAGGATTGAGTGCGTATGGATTTCAGCGCTGCAATCAGCCGCGAAATCCCATCCCAATCTTGTGCAGGCTCTTTATTTGCGAGCCACTTAACAGCGGAAACGCCTGCGCACACAACTTGATCAAAGCTTTGACCGCGAATGTCTTCAATATTGCGCGAATTGAACAACCCAGAAAACGAGCGGCCCCTCGCTAACGTACTGCCTACGAAGCCCGTATAACCAATCAGCGCATCATTCGACATTGCCGTTTCCTTATCAGAGGAAATTTTCGAGGCCCGCGATTTCGCCACGAAGCCCGCCACTCTCGACACTCGGCATTTCTTCTGCGCCAAGCTCAATCATCGAAAGAATTCTCTCTGTTGCAAAAAATATTGTGTCAATTTTGCCGGACATCACAGAGAACGTCCGCCCTCGTTTATAGACGTAGCAGCTTCTGTCATCGAAGCTTCCAACAGGCTTGGTTTTCAGTGAGAGTTGTGGACCCAGAAACTTGAAAACATCTTTAAAGCCTGGAACATACTTCGAAATCTGAGCCTCCATGCCGGCGACTTTATCCTGTACAGTGCCGCGCGTTAGGCTATCGCTCACGTTCCGCGCCTCTTGGGAAGAATGATATTGACCAAGCGGCGTGTGGATCACACTTGAAAGTGTATAAATATTTGGGTCTTCCGTCGGGTAGACAGAACAAAGTGGCCCATCCACCATCGTGACGGCGGGGAAAGCCTCCTTTGCTTCGTAATACAAAAGCATCGTTGGCTCATAATACAGTTCAATAGGCGGGCGCGTTAAATGCCCCCATGTTGCATCAATTAAAAAATCAAAACGCTGGCCATCAACAAATACACCACTATCGCTTTCTTCAATTTTCTCAACTTTATAATCTAAATTCAAACAAGGGCGCAGCTTTTCTGAAAAATATTTCCGCGCCACATCAAGTAGTAAAACTCGCTCAGATGTTAGAATACACCCATCTATATTTTCTAACATTTCTGGTATATCTGAAATTTCAGTGAACTCAATACCAGACGATGTCATAATGAGCTTATATGTTATGAAATCGATCAGAGAATCTCCACGAGGAACTGCATAGATATTTTGGGCGATCGGGCGGCTCAACGATGGATAACGCTCTATAAAGCGGGAAAATCCATCCCGTGACTGCATGCGCGTTCCATAATGACGCGGGTAATGAAATCCCATATGCAGTCGAAACTGGTTGTTACCAGATGCCAAATGCATGAGTCGGCTTTGTTGCTCGAAGATAGTGACATCGAACCCGAGTGATCGGAATGCCGTTGCGATATGGCAACCATACCAACCACCGCCGACGACTGCAAAAGACAGAGCCATAGCAACTTCACCTCATTCGAATTGCGACGCCAAGCCCGCCCTACATAGCCGATATAGCGTTAATGTCGCCCTCAGCGGAATACCGCAGGGATAATCCCAGCCGCCGCGAGGTAAAAAGCCGCTGCCGGCACAACACACTCGCCCTGCTCAGCCAGAAAACTGAGCAAATCTGCATCAGCAACCAATCGTAGTTCGAGATACTCGTCTGATCCGTTAGCCCGGTAGATGTGTTCCAACTCCGCAAACGCACAATCCGTCTCGATCAGCACGCCCAGATCATGCACATTGCTGTACGGATGAACCACCACAGTCAGTGGACGGAAGCCCGTCACTCGGTCCCAGCCCAGGCCGAGCTCCTCCAAAAGCTCGGTGGCCGCCTGGGCTTGGAAACTGACGCGCGCGCCCTGCTGTGCAGTCGGGTCCACGGCACCGGCCGGCGGCATCTGCCAGCATCCAGCTTCATAGGCAGCCCGGCCACTCCGAAGACCGAATACGATCCCCTCGCGCAATCGCAATAACCCACACACGCTGAGTTGCCGTACGCGCAACCGAGCGGCCAAGGCCGCATCACGATAGCCGGCAACGGCAAAACGGTATTCGGTGAAATGGCCACGTATGTGCGTCGCTGTCAGTTCGGTGACAGAAAAAATTCTACCATTGAATAGCCGCCCGCCCGCCCGCTCTTGTGCGGCCGACCAAGCGGCCTCGATTGCTGGTAAAAGTTCGGATGGAATCGGCGGTGGCCCTTCATCAAGTTCGACGATGAGATCAGACGCAACAGGGAAGGCTGTGTAGCCGACTGCGCTCATCTCAAATCGCCTCAAAGCCGCCACGGCTGGGCTTGGTCAATAGCTCGGGCTGTTCACGTTGCAGCCAATTGTAATAGGAATTCCCTTCCGTGGAGAAGGGATCGTCAAAGGCGGCGTAAAGGTCATCCCGCGTTCTGAACAACACGCGCACAGATTTTGGAATTTTTTCGCCATTATCGAAGCGGCCATATTTCCAGTATCCAGAAGGGATACCATCCACATGCACTTTCTTAATGGCGCGCTTATACCAATTCCAAACTTCCATAATCTCCACATTATCACCGGCATATTTTTCAGTCATGATGTCGCCAGCGGAGTTGATTTTTGTGTAGTGATAGAATTTGAGCGGCGAATTGTTCACTAAAATGACGCCGTCATCGCTGAAGCCAATGCGCCGGGTGCTGAGATTCCAACTGGCGACGTTGCACCCCGGATCGCGCTCCACATAGACACGCGGGAACAAGGCCGGCACGAGATCGCACCATTTTTGGTCGGTGAAAATGCCGTTCTCTACTTCGTCGTAGCATGCAGAATAGAGTTGGCTCGCCCACCAATTTGCAAAACTTCTCCCCACCTCGTCATTGCGCACCGCACAAAAACCTAGGTTGTAAATGCCGTATTTCAACGAAGTGAGCTCGTTGTCACGCACTTGACCAAAGGTGGCATTCGGCGCCACCTGATGGGGGGTCAATAGCACCGAATGGTCGTCAAGATGATCGAGAACGCTGTCGAGTGAGTGGAACACCGCGATGTCAGGGTCAAAATAGACCACCTTGTCGGCGTCACTCTCGAGCAAATAGGACATCATTCGCCCTTTGACAGCTGTGCAAGCTTCAACGATATCGTGCTTGAACAGCCAGGCCGAAAAGCGATCTAGACCGAGTTGCTCAGGATACAGCACCTGATCAAAATCAGCGAGCACAGTCGCGGCATCCACCCCGGGAGGCGGGGTATCGACCATCATCGCCCACAACTCCCAGTCCGGGTGCACTTGGCGCAACGTCCGCGCCAGCATGATTGCGCGCGTAAGGTAGCTGAAGGTAAAGCTACTGAAGCACTTAACTTTACTCATGTAAGCGCCATGCCATTATAAAATTTATCAACCGTCGCCGTGGTGCCAGAATCAATGATGCTGAAACGGTGCGGGTGAGCACGACGCTTTAAGGCGGCATTGACGGCATCGTCACGCAAGAAGAAATTTTGTAGCGCCGCAGCATCTTCAAACACACTGCCACACCCTGTCTTTCGGACCATAGCGGCGACATTGCCGCTATCCTTCAGGCAGAGAAGGTAACATCCGGCTGCCACGCCCTCATGAGCCACGAAGGAGAACGTCTCCGGCCAAGGGGAGAGCATGGCCAGGAAGTCGATTTTGTGTTCATTCAGCAAACGCGTGGTCGCATCCCGATCATCCGGCGTCGTCTCAGTCACCACGAATTCGCATTCCGGGAGACTGGCCACTGAGCGCGCACCGAAATGAACAAACTGATAGCGCGCATCGCTATGGAATTCGTCAACAAGTGAGGAAAATACCTCCCAGCCTTTGCTTGCCGAGGTGAAGCCGACGAATCCGATGCGGACCGGAGACTCACTGTCGACCGCCTGTTGGTCGAATGACAGTTCAGGCGAAACGATCGGGTCAAGCAGCCAGTGCGGATGCGCGGCGGACGAGACAACGGGTAGATCGGAACGGCTGCGCCAGAGGTCGAGTGTGAAAGCAGAAGGTGCCAACACATCGAATTTGCACGCCTCAAATAGCCGATTCATGCGGTCAAGATGATGACCACGAGATTCGCCATAAACACAAATGCGGCAGACTTTGCTGTCGGTTGTTGGCGCATGGCAGAACGCCAGATCGTTACGAAGAAGGTTAAAACCCTCGCAAATCGACGTGTAATCATGCAACCAAAACACGGAATGCGCTGGGGACAGCACTTTGCATAGTTCGATCACCTGATCTTCGTGAAAGCCTAGAACACTGTGCACCACCAGCAGACGTTGCGCCTTGAATTCAGAGGTGCATTTCCCAAGCAGGTCGATAAATGTGGTGATTTTGGCAAACCCTGAAAATTCACCATTGATGACAATTTGAACCTCGAATTCAGGATCAAATGGTGCAAGATTTAATCTGCCACGGCGTGGTGAAAGATGAATATAAGCATAGCCACGCTGAGCGAATCGGCTTCTTTCATCTGCAATGAATATCTGTGTGCCGCCAATAACCTTGATATAGCAATCATGGCTGAGAGAGACGACCAGCCCTCGGGCTGAATTTATCGCTGCATTGATCCGCTTACCCAACTGCCTACGGGCTAGCAGATCACCAGGCGGCGCTTTATATCCCTCTGAGCGCTGCTCTGCAGACCTAGCCGCTTCTATAATCCGCCTACGATACCCCCCTGGACGGCAAGGCGCGCGACCTTCATTGCGACCGGCGACAAGATAGTGCCAGAACGGATTCAAGCCCGCATCATTAACATCCTCATTTGCCTCAAGATAATAACGTGTATCGAATGTCTTATTAGGATTCCGGCCTTCACGCCAACCGGCGTAATAGTAATGCTCAACCGGATCAACGCCCGCTTCAACAACATCGCTATTTTGCGAGAGGTAATAACTGGCGCTCAGCTCAGTTCGAATCAACGCCATGCGATCCATATCCTGAGCTCCATCGGGCTCTGGAGGAGATTCAGGTTGTGGCGCTTGAGCAGCTTCTTTTTCTGCCGCAAAGAGAGTGGCAACTGGCAGCGAAACCACAGTGTGATGCAATGGAGCGCTGTCATGATTATCGGGCAGCGGCACATAGCGCCCGGCGCGCAGTTCGATCTGCGCCAACAACGGATTGACCAAAAACCCAACAGCCTGCGGATGGAGCAGCTTCAGCGTTCCGATCTGCCGATCCGCCGACGCACTGAGCCCTTCACGCCAACCTCGAAATGCAAAATGCGCAACTGGATCGAAGCCATCAGGAAATGGCTGAGGCATATTGCCCGTGTAGTATTCTATATCTACATGCTCACGAAGCACCGAAACCCAGTCAAGGACCGGATATCCAAACAACAGCAGTGAGCGGGTAGAGGGTAATACCCCAGATTCTGCAAGGCGATTTTCTTGTCGTCCAAATTTTAAATAGTGAAAAAATGGGTTAACACCAGCAGCAGCAACATCGGAATGTTGCAATATATAACTAGTTGTATCGAAATATGGATTTGGATTTCGGCCCTCGAACCAACCCAGCCTACAAAAATGTTCAAGTAAGTCTTGTGGTACGCCGGCAAGGTCGGGATATTCGTCAGCATAGAAATCGCTGTCGAATCCCGTCCTTACCAACTCTACATCATCAGTATTTAAAC
>Ga0364874_10452_pt2 | contig 22132 bp, 13 predicted proteins | sample ExccelAu500001D4_2_FD_206922 | JGI IMG/M metagenome (GOLD analysis project Ga0364874, IMG submission 206922) | Enriched cells from Trout Bog Lake Hypolimnion, Wisconsin, USA - BchlTB.Aug07.5000.01.D4 | ecosystem: Environmental > Aquatic > Freshwater > Lake > Hypolimnion/Profundal zone | place... | reverse complement strand
ATGGCATCCCCAAAAATGAAATAGGCTTTACGGGCAGTAATTTCATTATAATTCCCATCAAAAGCACAAATTCCATTCCTTCCGTCAGAAACACCTCCTGCATAATCATTGGTACCTATCATAAACCTGAAATAATTGGTTTTGCCCATTGGGATATAGGTGGGAAGTTCAGGTATCAACGTAGCAGCTTCGGCTGTTACCCCGGGAATTCTTGTCCAATCCCAGGAAGGTTGAATATTAAAATATTCATTGCCTGAAGTATAAATATTAGTTGCCCCAATAGGTAAATAATAACTTTTCAATCCCTCCATATTTATCATTTCAGTACCCCTGGTCCTGCTGGAAATCATCTTAACAGACAAATAATAGTTACTACCATTTTTAGTAAGCATATCAGATTTGAAAAAGTACCTGGCCCCCGGTTTCTTAAAGGGTAAACCATTTACATAGTCTTTATAATCTTTATACTCCATGGCCCTTGCCGGATCATAAATAGCCAATTTATCCAGTGTTTCCACAGAAATACCCTTCGTGTTATCCTTTCGGGTAATATTCCTCCCAACTGTTGAGAAATCTATCGTCTTACGAAAGGAGAGATGCTCCGTGCCCTGCAAAACCATCATAGCCAAAATGGCCAATTTTTCTTTTGTATAAGCCGAATAATACTTGGTTCCATAAACGACATCCAGATTTTCCATTACATCATTAATAAAAGAAAGTCCGTAAGCCCCTGAATATATCTGAGAACCATGTTGATGATAGGAGCCGTCCACTTTTATTCCATCCTCCCCTTCAGTTCCCTTGATCCGCAAAGCAGAGGCACATGCATTTACAGCTTTTGAAATCAGTACATCATCATTTACTGTAGCCCCTTTGATAATATGGTAACGCGAAACCCAAATCAGGTTGCCAGCCTGATCTTTGTAATGGTCTATTATGTCTGTTACATAATCTGAAAGACTTACTAAAAGGTCATGGTCTATCTTCCCTTTTAGAAAGAATAGTGTTTCAATATATGCCTGGGGGCTTCCTATACCCTGGTAAAAAGGGTTGTCACAGATGGGTGGATCTTTTTTCCAATATTGGAGAGTGGCAACTATCTTATCCCTTAGTTTACTGTTATTATAATAGGGTGATTCTTTCATTGAATAGGCTTTTGCCAGTAACAATGCCCGCTGAAGGTGGGTAACAGGATTCCAGTTTACTACCGACCTGCTTGAATAATCAATATCCTTCCAGCTTCCATCTGGTTGTAAATTGGTTATTAATGAATCGATTTTTGAATACTGCAGGGATTCATTGGTAAGTTTAATATAAAGATGTTTATAAATGGTATCTATATCTTTCCCACCAGCTGTTGGCAGAGAATCAAACCTTACACTATACCCTTTGGCAAGAACCAAATCTTTCCTGCGGTATTCCGGAATAACTTTTAAACTGATCACTTTTCCTTTTTTAACTTCGCCTTCTACCGTGGTATTATTCATAGCGTGAAGTTTAAAGGTTAGGTCCCATTCTTTTGGCCATGCCGGAAACAATAATATTTTGCCATTTTCTTCTTGCAGCAACATTCTTTGCAGGGCAATACTACCCGAACCAAAATGATCAAAATCCGGACAGGAATCTGGCCCTTCTTCTCCATACATAGGAAACCTGCATTTCTTTGAGGCAATCCTGAAACGGCGCACCAAACCAATTGCTGCTTCGCTTGCATTACCTGCATACGCCCAATGAATCTGATCCTGTGTCCAGCAGGCATCATTCAATACATCTTTACAGGTTCTGTTTTGCATTGTCTGGTTTACAATATCCTCATTGCCCAATGCAATGCCATAGCACCGGAAAGGAAACACCGGATATAACTCTGCATTTTCCAGATTTTTCCGCTTTTTTACATAATCCTGAGCCGGTGCAATTGCCTGCTTACCGTCAATTGTTTGCATAGGTATGTCAGGCACTTCTTCCAGTAACTTCGCCCAATGGGTTTGGTCATCTGAGGTTCCTGCTTTCATTTTTAATAATCCATTTATACTGTAACGCAAACCAGCTAAATCTGGTGCAGGGTTTACAGCTATCCACCAGGTTTCAAGGCTATTGGCAGGTTCCATATATAGCTTTCCGTCTTTTCTTGGGTAATGTTTATCATAAAACAATAATACTTCCCTTGCAAATGGAACCAGGGTATGATGGGCAAAAGCTGTGTCGTTGGTATAATTTACTTTATCCAGCATCATCGCAATTGTTTCCAAACCGGATGTGTAATAATATCTTGTGTACCAGCCTTCATCGTTCGGTTTTACTAAAGGAGGGTGGCCACTGTCTTTTATGTCCTGTTCTGCCCCGGTAGGTTCTATGTTTTCACGGAAATAAGCCCCCTCATGTCCAAACCAGGCTTTTGTTATCGCTTTTCTCATCTCCAGCATATCTGTATAATAGCTAAAGAATGGGTTCATCAAATCAAAATCCCCACTTGCCAGTAAAGGCCAGTACAGTAAACGTTGGTTTTGGAAAGTAAACCTGCGCCCCCATAAACGGTCATCTTCGTTTATTAGCCAGCTGCTATCTGCCTGTAGTACCCTGGCCGACCTGATATTTTTATCATTTTTATCTGTTCGTAACTGCTGCGTAAATATTCCTCCATTAAATTTTGTCTGTACTTTTCCACGGCTCTGACAAGCCATTAAAAAACGAAATACATTGTAACTCTGAGAGGTTAAAGCTGCACCATCTTTTTCCTCACGTTTTCCGGAAACAGCTACTTCGCCACTCAATTTTTCCCTTTCATTTGCAGGAATTGTATTATCAGAAGCAATAATCCAGCTTTTGTTCCAAAAGTTTGTCCACCATTTACAGTGGTTTTCCCAATCATTTTTTAAGTCAATTTTCCTGTTTCCCAAATCTTCTATGGCAGCAATCCACTTGCCAGAATCGGGTGTTTGCTTGGTTAGCCCAAATACACGAATATCAAAATTTTTGCCATTACCCCTTAAAATACCGTTTGATAAAGACATCTGCGGACATGATAATAAATTACCAAATGTGTTGTACCTGAAGGGATCAGCAAATTTTGCAGCCATACCCTCCACATTATAAAACTTAAGATCGTCTGTATAGGTACTCCTGTTACCAACCGCATAGTACCAAATTATCTTATTCTTTTTTTGCAAAACAATATCTTGTGTTGCAGGTTCATTGGGGTGCCATCCTCCTGCAGCAGTATAGGCTTTAGTATTGTTATAAGATGTATGATCTATCCTGTTCCATAAGTCTGGTTGTACAGAAACAGCAACATTTTTTTGAGATTTAACTTCAATATGAAAGACCGGATGATTGGCATCTGCCCAAACTTTTATAGTTGTTCCGTCTGCTTCAATATCAATTGACCCGGTTGTAAGGTTAAGGGTTTGACTAAAAGGTTTGCCCGAAATGAATGGGTTAGGACTGATAGAAATACGGATACGTCCTGTTTTAAACAGATCACCCATATAGGTGTAGGCATCATTTTTTGAAAGCAACAGATACAAATCTCCATTTTCAATTGCATAAACACCTGCAGCTATATCCCCATTCCCAATCGGCATCACTCCAGATGCATCTTTGGAAGGACTGTCCCAAATTACATTATAGCGGCTCATGGAGTGGCCTGCTTTATTTTGGGCAATTAATAGTGGGGCTTCAATAATAAAAAGCACAATTACAAGGCATAATTTTATCCCCGTGTAATAATCAATATGTCTTTCTGATGAATACTGACAATAACCTTTACTCATTTTAATTTATTTAAAATGTTTATAACGTTTGGTTATTGAAAAAAAGGTGAAGACAAATTGCGCAATTGCTGTCTTGAAGTTACCCTGCAATTAGGATGAGTAAGCTAAAACAAATAAACAGCATATTGCAAATTTCAGTTAATTCTATCGAATAGGCAAGGATATCTTTGAAAAAGAAACAGAAAAGGAATAAAACTTTCATTTTTAATCCTGGAAAGAACTCTATAACTGTTGTACAGGTGATTTCATTATCTTATATTGTTTCCTGATTATATTGGAAAGATAATCGGTAAAAATGTATAAACGGGATGGTTTTATTTTAAGAAAGGATTAATTTCGTTTTTCTGCCCTTGTCTGCCATCCGAAATTAAATATTTTAGTACCAATTATATGAATAAATTACTTTATTTTCCAATCCTATGTATGCCTTTGCTGGTAGGCACAGTCAGGGTTACTGCACAGGCTTCTTCAGATAGCTTGCCTGAACAGCCTACCCTGGAAAATTGTGTCCGTTATGCTTTGCAGCATGTTCCTTTAATAAAGCAGGCTTATCTGGATGAAGCTATTACAGAACATGAGATCAGCAGTAAGCTGGCCGACTGGTATCCTCAGTTAAACCTCACTGCCAGTTACCAGAATTATTTTCAGTTACCCTCTTCTTATTTCAATGGTGGGTTTATAAAAAGTGGTACCTATAACAATTCAACTGCCGGATTTACTGCAACCCAGAATATATTTAACCGGGATGTATTACTGGCCAGCCGTTCTAAAGATGATGTGAGAAAACAGGTAAAGCAAACCACTGCCAGTGATAAAATAGAGATAGCAGTAGGCGTAAGCAAGGCTTTTTATGATGTATTGTTAACTCATAAGCAGATTGATTTGCTGGAGGAAGATATTACCCGTTTAACCCGCAGTTTGAAAGATGCTTATAACCAGTATAAGGGTGGAGTGGTAGACAAAATTGATTATAAACAGGCTACTATTTCCCTGAATAATGCCAAAGCAGAGAAAAAGACCTATGAAGAAATGCTGAAAGCCAAACTGGTTTACCTGAAACAGCAGATGGGCTATGCCGGAACACAGGAAATACAGTTGGTATCAGACAGTACCCAGATGGAAAAAGCTGCCCTGATAGATACCCTTCAGAACCTGAATTACCTGAACCGGATTGAATACCAGTTACTCGAAACCCAGAAAAAGCTTTATCAGTATAACCTGCTGTACAATAAATGGAGTTTTATACCCTCAGTATCTGCATTCGGTTCCTACAATTTTAATTTTCAGAGTGAGAATTTCTCCAATTTATATAACCAGAATTATCCCATTTCCTATGCCGGCATCCAGCTGGCATTCCCTATTTTTCAGGGAACCAAAAGAACCCACAATATAAAAATAGCAGAACTGCAGGTGAAGCGGTTAGATTGGGATATTGAAGCTTTCAAAATCAGTACCAATACCCAGTATGCCGCTGCACTGGCTTCCTATAAAAGTAATCTGAATGATTATTATGTGCTGAAAGAAAACCTGGGTCTTGCCCTGGAAGTATACAATACCGTTCAAATGCAGTACCGTTCCGGTATTAAAGCCTATCTGGATGTGATAACTGCCGAAACCAGTTTAAGAAGCGCACAATCCAATTATGCCAATGCCCTTTACCAGGTATTGAGCAGTAAGCTGGATGTGCAGAAAGCATTGGGAATTATACAATATTAATAAAAGGAAAATGAATTTATATATGAGAATCAACTTACAATCAGCCGGTGCAATCATCCTCCTGCTCGTACTTTCTTCCTGTGGTGGCAAACCGCCAGTGCAGCAGTCAATGCCTGTAGCAGTAGGCGTTTACCAGGTACAAACCGGCAATGCCACTTATTTTGACCAGTACCCTGCAACGGTTACTCCCCTCAACCAGGTAGAGATCAAGCCCCAGGTTTCCGGTAATATCATCGGTATTTATTTCCAGGACGGGCAGGTAGTTCATAAAGGGCAGAAACTCTATGAAATTGATCAGCAGCAATATAAAGGTGCGTATGAACAGGCAGTGGCTAACCTGAATGTAGCAAAAGCCAACCTGGCAAAATCGCAGCAGGATGCCGACCGCTATCTGGAACTTGCTAAACAGGATGCTATTGCACGTCAGGTGCTTGACCACCAGCTGGCCGATCTGGAGAGTGCTAAAAGACAGGTGGAAGCAGCTCAGGCCAATGTTTCCGGTGTACAGACCAACTTAAAGTATTCCGTAATCAGTTCACCACTGGATGGTACAATCGGTATCTCGCAGGTTAAAGTGGGCACTTCTGTGTATCAGCAAACCTTACTCAATACCATTTCATCTGACGACCCGATGGCTGTGGATATCGCTATCACACAGGCTGAAATTCCCCTGTTTAACAACTACCTGCAAAAGCAGCAGGCAAAGGATTCAACCTTTACCCTGGTATTGCCAGATGGAACCATACATCCTTATACCGGACATTTAATATTACTGGACCGCTCTGTTGACCCGCTGACAGGAACCATTAAAGCGAGGCTGGTATTCCCCAATCCCACCAGGGTATTAAAACCAGGCATCACCACCAATATTAAAGTGAAACACAGCGCTGGAGACAGCAGCCTGCTGATACCCTATAAAGCGGTACTGGAACAGCTGGGAGAATATTATGTGTATCTGCTGATAAAGGATAATAAAGTTACCCAGCATAAAGTAGCCCTTGGTGTAAGGATCAATGATAAAATAGTAGTTAAATCCGGTTTACAGCAGGGAGATATGGTGGTTACAGAAGGGGTACAGAAACTGAGGGACAGTGCCTCTGTTCAGATCGGTTCACCCAAACCCAAACAGGGTAATTAGTTCTGTTATTCCGGTTTTACATTTAAAATAAGCAGCAAACAACATGCATTCATCCAATATATTTCTGAAAAGGCCTGTTACCGCCATTGTAATCTCTATCGTTATTGTGATAGTGGGTTCTCTGGCTATTTATACCATGCCGGTAAGCCAGTACCCCAATATTACACCACCCACTGTACAGATCACCAGTAATTTTACCGGTGCAGATGCACAGACTGTGGAACAAACCACTACTACTGCTATTGAAACGCAGATCAATGGGGTGCCGGGTATGACTTATATGCAGAGTAACAGTGCCAATAACGGACTGTCGTCAATTACTGCTACACTTGATATTGGATCAGATCCCAATATTGTGGCACTGGATATTCAGAACAGGGTAGGTATTGCCACACCGGCCCTTCCTGCACAGGTGCAGCGCCTGGGTATTACCACCCTTAAACGTAATCCCAGTATACTGATGCTGGTGGCTATTTATTCACCCAATGGATCGCATAATGTTCCCTTTATGGACAATTATGCCAATATATTCGTTAGAGATGCTTTGCTGCGTGTACCGGGGGTGGGAGATGTTTTCAGTCGCGCTGATAATTTCAGTATGCGTATCTGGTTACAGACCGATAAACTGGCTCAATTAGGCCTTACTGTAAATGATGTGCAGAACGCCATTAATGAACAGAACCTGCAGGTAGCTGCCGGCTCAGTAGCAGCTCCGCCACAAAGTTCCAATTCCGCTTATGAGTTTACGGTATTTACCAATAGCCGGTTAACTACCGAAAAAGAATTCGGGGATATTGTAGTACGTTCCAATCCTTCCCAGAACAGTATTGTTTACCTGAAAGATGTGGCCCGTATACAGTTGGGCAAAGTAAGTTATACCGCCAACAGCTTTGTGGATGGCCGTCGTTCTGCATTCCTGCTGGTGTACCAGGCTCCGGGCAGTAATGCCCTTACTACCGCAGAAGGCGTGTATAAAACCATGGAATCCCTGAAAAAATATTTTCCTGCAGATGTAGCTTATTCTGTTCCTTTTGAATCTGTTACCGTTGTAAAAGTTTCTATTGAAGATGTGGTGGTAACCCTGATCGTGGCTTTATTACTGGTAACTTTTGTAGTATTCCTATTTCTCCAGAACTGGCGTTCCACTTTAATACCGGTACTTGCTATTCCGGTTACCATTATCGGAACCTTTATCTTTTTTATACCGCTTGGTTTTACCATCAATACCCTTACCATGTTTGGTTTTGTACTGGCTATTGGTATTGTGGTGGATGATGCCATTGTGGTGGTGGAAGCCGTACAACGTTATATTGATGAAGAAGGCTATTCTGCCAGGGATGCTACCGGCAGGGCCTTAAAAGACATTACCGGTCCGGTTATAGCCATCGCCCTGATCTTGGCTGCTGTATTTGTACCGGTAGGGTTTATACCGGGTATTGTAGGGCGTTTGTACCAGCAATTTGCGATTACTATTGCTATTTCTGTACTGATATCTGCTTTTGTGGCTTTATCCTTAACACCGGCATTGTGTATGCTTTTATTAAAGCCCCAGAACCTGAGTACAAAATCAACCGGCCTTAACAAATTCTTTTACTGGTTTGATGAAGGTTTTCATAGAATGACCCTGAGTTATACAAAGGGTGTAAGCGGATGGATTAAAAAAGCACCCCTGGTGTTGGTTTTACTGGTGTGTATTGTTGTGGGGGATGTATTTCTTTTTAAAAGCAAACCTACCGGGTTTATACCTACAGAGGATGATGGCCGTTTATATGTAACTTTTGAATTGCCCGAAGCCAGTTCTACCAACCGTTCTCTTACTGTATTGGACAGTATGATGAAGATTGCGATGAACGTTCCGGGTGTGGCGCATATTTCTGCTTTAGGCGGACTTAATTTTATTACCGGTGGTTCCAAATCCAACAGTGGTACCATTTTTATGCAGTTAAAACCCTGGGATGAGCGTAAGGGAAAAAGCCTGCATATGTTGGGAATACTGGCTGAACTGAACAAGCGGTTTTCGGTTATTAAAGAAGCCAAGATTGTGGTAATACCTCCTCCCGCTGTACCGGGATTGGGTAATGCAGGTGGGTTTAGTATACAAATTGAACAGCGGCAGTCGAATGACGATATCAAAACCTTTGAAAAAGTAGTGAATGGTTTTGTGGCTGCAGTCAATAAACAACCCGAAATTTCCAATGCCTTTACATTCTTTTCTGCGCATACACCGGGATACCAGGTAATAGTGGACCGTGATAAATGTAAGAAACTGGGACTGAATATTACGGATGTATACAATACCATGCAGATGTATATGGGTAGTACCTATATTAACCAGCTGAATATTTATGGCAGAAACTTTTATGTGGTAGCCCAGGCAGATTCTTCCTTCAGGAGTGATATTAAAAATATAGGCCAGTACTATGTAAAGAATATGGCTGGGGAAATGATACCTCTCAGTACCGTGGTGAGTTATAAAATTACGGAGAGTGCCCCGCTGATTTCGCATTTTAATATTTACAGAAGTGCTGAAATAGATGGAACCGCCAAACAGGGTTTCAGTAGCGGACAGGCTATTGAAGCACTGAAAAGAACTGCAGAACAGTACTTACCGGAAGGGTATGGGTATGAGTTCTCCGGGTTAAGTTTACAGGAAATCAAATCCGGCTCCAGTGCCGTGTATATTTTTGCACTGTCTGTATTATTTGTATTCCTGTTCCTTGCTGCTTTATACGAAAGCTGGTCCGTTCCATTCTCTGTATTACTGGCGGTGCCCATTGGTGTATTTGGTGCTATCCTGGCTTTGACTTTAATACCCCGTTTATCCAATAATGTATATGCACAGATCGGGTTAATTACCCTAATCGGGTTATCGGCCAAGAATGCAATTTTAATTGTGGAGTTTGCCAAGGAGAGGGTAGACCGTGGCATCCCTGTGGTGCCTGCTACGCTGGAAGCAGTAAAACTGCGTCTGCGCCCTATTTTAATGACTTCTATTGCCTTTATACTGGGTGTATTGCCCCTTGCCCTGGCAAGTGGTGCCAGCTCGGTAGCAAGGAATACCATTGGGTGGACGGTTTTAGGGGGTATGATTGCAGCTACGGGGTTAGCTATATTTATTGTACCGGTACTGTTTGTGGTCATTACCAATCTCAGTTATGGTAAGGAAAAATTAGCGGAACTGCAGGATAAGGCACAACATATTCCGGCAGAGGGGATTGATTAACCAGGAATCAATTAATAATTCTTTCTGAATTTGGTTACAGGATTCACAGCTTACAGGGTTAAACTGTTGCAAAGCAGTTTAACCCTGTTTATCTTGTAAAAAAAGATATGGAAAAACGGGTATTAGGAATTATTTTATCCGTTTTAGGAATAGCCGGACTAATTTATGGTGGTGTTAGTTTTATGAATGGGACAGGTGGGGAAAGAAATATCAAAACCATTATATTCTCGGGAATAGTGGGTGCAATATTCTTTTTTACCGGTATTGGACTGGTAAGCAATTTAAAGGATAAGGAGGAATAAACTACTACTTGCCTGCAGCCAGAATTTTACGAACCTCCGGCGCTACTACAGACCCAAATAGTTCAATAGACCGCATCACCTGTTTATGCGGAATAAATCCCACACTCATCTGTGCCAGGAATCGCGTATGGTGAAACAGTTCATATTCGTATAATATTTTATCAATCACCTGTTGCGGGCTGCCCACCAGCAATGCCCCTCTTTGAGAAGTGGAAGCATCAAACTGAGCCCTGCTTAAAGCTGCCCATCCACGGTCTTTTCCAATACGGTTCATCATCTCAGCATAGGTAGGATAAAATTCAGCACCCGCCTGTTGATAGCTATCAGCAATATAGACATGAGAGTTAATACTTAACTGAACAGAAGCAGGATCCTGTCCACCTTTCAGTGCAGTATTCCGGTACAGGTTTACAAAAGGAATAAATTGTTCGGGCATACCACCAATGATAGCCAAAGCTAAGGGTAACCGCAGTTTAGCAGCCCTAACCGCAGAAGCAGGTGTGCCACCTGCGGCAATCCAGATAGGGATGCTTTCCTGAAAAGGCCTGGGGTAAATACCGCAATTATCGAAGGAAGTCCTGAGTTTTCCTTTCCAGGACAGGTTTTCCTGTTGATTCAGCTGCATCAGTAAATCCAGTTTTTCAGAAAACAGTTCATCATAATCCTGCAGGTCGTACCCAAACAGTGGAAAAGATTCAATAAACGATCCCCTGCCCACCATTATTTCCGCCCTGCCATCTGAAAGCTGGTCAAGCGTGGAAAACTGCTGAAAAACCCTTACAGGGTCATCAGAACTTAAAACAGTAACAGCACTGCTAAGCCTGATGTTTTTGGTAATAGCAGCCGCTGCAGCCAGTACCACAGCAGGTGCTGATACCGCATATTCCGGACGATGGTGTTCTCCCAGTGCAAAAATGTCCAGTCCCAGTTCATCTGCCAGTTTAATTTCTTCCAGCAGGTCTTTCATCCGCTGGTGGGTGTTCATTGCTTTACCTGTAACCGCATCCGGTTGCATATCAGCGAAAGTATAAAGGCCTAATTCCATAAATAGTCATTTTATTAGTAGCTATTCAACTGAAATAGCATAAATAGCAAAGTTAAGCTGATGCAGTCGAGCAGTTCTATTTATCTCTCAAAAGTCATTGTTTATATACTGTTATTATTGTAATTTTCTACAAGTGGAAGTTGCATTGTAAACTGGTCGGACATTGCAGAAATTGCAAAAGCCACCCTGTTTCTGGCAGGTGAGGTTGTCAGTTTCCTGAACGGAACTGTACTGGTTGCAGACAGGGGATGGCGTGCATAGTAGGAACCGCGGAATCCATTTTGTAAAATAATATGATATTTAAATAAAATAGCTTTTTTGGAGAACAGGTGAAAGCAATGTAAATTTATTATTGCATACCTTTCGACAGTCGAAAGTAAATTTAAAATAATATTATGAAGCTGTTTAAAGCAAGGATTCAGAATTACAGAAGTATTATCGATACAGGTGAGTTTGAAATTGAATCTTTGAAAACCATTATGGTAGGCCCCAATGAAGCTGGAAAGACATTGATTCTGAAAGCATTACAGCAGTTGAACAAGCCTGCTGATGTTCCTGGGTTTGATGTATTGAGGGATTATCCCAGATCCTTATACGATGAAATATCCACAGGTAATATTTTAGCAAAAGATATTACGGTTGTTACCGGGTATTTTAAACTGGAACAAAGCGACCGGGATCTGTTGCCCGATGAATTTAAAGATTGTATATATAAGCGTTATAAGAATATTGATAACCAGATTTATCATACCGTAGAAAATGCTCCGGCACTGGTTTATTATAAGGATATTAAAAGTGATTTACTAAGGCTGATTGCACATATTGACAAACAGTTTTTGGCAGGGCACCCTACAGAAGAAACCAGGACTCCCGGAAAACTATACAATGCTTTACTGGATAACTGGAAAGATCAGACTCTTTTATCAGATGATCATTCGGCCAGACTAAAAAATTTATTGGAAGGGCATTATTCTTTAATTGAGGAAGGGAATGAAAAAGAGGAAACCCGATATGCCAGGTTAATTGAACAGATTGACTTCTATAAAAAAAGGGATGAGGCATTAGATATACTGGCCGAAAGAAAACCCATTTTTATTCTGTTCAATAATTATTTTAAAGTAAAGCCATCTGTTCATTTAGAGCATTTAGCCCTGCGGACGGAACAGAAATTGCTGGATGATGAATATTATGATTATGGAAACCTGTGCTTATTAAAACTATTGGGTTTCACTGCCCGGCAACTGGCTAATTTAGGTAATCCACCTAGTCCTGATATAAAGGATAAGCAGGCATTGAAAGCATATAAAGACAGGTTGGATAGCCGGAGTTATCAGTTAAATGCAGCCAGTGCAAAGCTAACGCAGGAAATCAGAAGAGTCTGGATGCCCGATCCCAACAGGCCGGAAGCAGATAAGTTAAAAGTAACGGCAGACGGGCAATACCTGAAAGTAGTGGTGGAAGATGATATTGGTGTGGATATTGAACTGGACCAGCGTTCTGAAGGTTTTCAGTGGATTGTTTCTTTTTTTGTTGTCTTTTTTGCAGAAGCAATGGGTAAACATAAAAATGCCATCTTACTGTTAGATGAGCCAGGTACCAGCTTGCATCCTTTAAAACAAAGAGATTTCAGGGAAACCATTTCCAGACTGGCAGAAAAAAATCAAACTATTTACACCACCCATTCGCCTTTTCTTGTTGGTCCGGATGAACTGGAAATTGTGAAAATAGTAGAAATGAAAGACAGAAGAGAAGGTACTAAAGTACAAACACTTTTGTCATCCAGTGATCCCGTTGGATTATTGCCATTAAAAGAAGCATTGGGCTATGATCTTGCACAGGGGTTATTCTCACAAAAAAAGAATTTAATTCTGGAAAGGATTACTGATTACTGGTATGTTGAAGCTACCATTGCATTGCTTAAAGCGGCAAAAATGGAAAGTTTACAGGAGGAAATTGCATTGGTATTTGCTAATACTTCCAGTAAAGTGGTGTATTACGCCACTATCTTATTTGCCCACCAACTTAAAGTCACTGCATTATTAGATTCCGATGCAAATGGAAATCAGGCAGAACAACAGGATAATCTGGTTTATTTTTTAGGGAATGAAAATATACTTAGGACAAAAGATTTTATTAAAGGTATTTCAAAACCATCCATAGAAGATTTACTAAGATCCACCCTGGTTTCAATTGTAAAAACCGAATTTGGAACAGACTTATCTGAACTTGCAGCGAAACATCCTGAAAAACCTGTGTTAGAAATTTTTTCAGATGAAATAACAGACTTTTCCAAATATGCACTTGCCAAAGCCTATGTAAAATGGACCAGTACGCATGAGGCCAATGCTTTGAAAAAGGAAGAACTGGCAGCCTGGAATAGCTTTGTTCAGCAGGTAAATAAAGTGCTTAATTAAAGAGCAATTAAATTTAAAAAAAAGTAATTGCTGCCCAATGACTGCCTTAGTTACTAAAATTCAATATAATAATTTTGAAACGGGGGAGTTTAGTGAAGTTAGAGAACGGACTTATGAAGAAACGGTTGATTTAATTGAGCATTTTCCCTGGAATAAACAAAGAGAAAAGCTTGTGATTGATTTGACCAATCCTTCTGTTACAATAGAAGGCGGGGATAATGATTTTTTAAAATTTGCTGTTTTTTATAACGGGAAATATGTATTGCATTACCTGAATGCAGAGCAGGTGCTTTATACAAAAAGTTTTACGGAATTAAAGGACAGTTATCCCTATATTAACCATTATTTTTCATCCACATTTGACACCACCGATTTTAAAAAGGAAATCACCTGGTTACAGCATAATCTAAAACATTTTGTAAGCCAGGATTTTAATTACAGGCTTACACCAAACTCAGTAAGAAAATATTTGTTCTCTACTAGTGGAATGAACTTATCTGTTACAGCCTTTTTTATACTCTTTTTTACCTTTAATGGGTTTGGAAAGATCAATGATATTGTTTTTATGGTTATTTCTCTTTGGTTATTTGTGATAGGTGGGGGATTAAATATGATTTTGTTTTTCAATTATTATTTTTATGCGAAAGGCAAATTGCTGATTATGTCAAAAGGAAATGATATTTTCTATTATGGAGAGATAGATTCGCCTGTTAAATATGACAAAAAAGATATTGTACAATATACTGTAAAGAGGGGCCGGGGCTCCCGAAATGTTCTTAATGGATTTGCTTTAATATTGATTGAATTAAAAGATGGTACCCTACTTACGGTACCTAATATACTGGTTGAATATACTGCCATGGAAAATAAATTAAATCAATATCCCAGAATTGAAAAGGGGGGATTCGCTTTTATAAGTTCATAAGTGAATAACAATATTGTCTCTTTTTGATTGTGGTGTATGATTTATAACCAATTCTCCTTTAGCATTGGTTGTCATTGTACTTACTGATTTGCCATTTACTGATATTCTATAGTCTGAACCAGGTTTTAAATGATGTATCACATACTTTACAGATTTTGTAGTGTTTTGCAGCCATTCCATTTTATCAGTATTCCAGCTTTTAATTTCAATATTCAGAGGGGCTGCTGTATTGGCTTGCAATGATACCTCAGACTGGTTGCTATTGAAATAGGACAGTTGATTACCGTCTGAATAAAACCCAAAGTTTGTGGTGGCCCTGATGGTAAAATGCTGATCAGATACCGCATAACTATTACTATCCAGATTAATGGTTAATTGTTTTCCCCTGAAATTATATTTCAAGGCGGTACCCGCCAGTTCAGGCGTAATATGCGGGTCAAGATAAAACCGGTTGTATAAGGGATTGATACCATAAATAGCCTGGTACAACCCAACAATGCTCAAGCTGTTTCCGGACAAAATATCATCACCCAGCCCATCCTGTTTCATTCTGCCATATCGTTGAAAAGCCAGTCCGTTTTTACTATACTGTTGCAATACATTCTTTACATATTTAAGTGCAAGCGCCGGATCATAGCCTGCATAAGCAGCCACACCCAGTGCCCCCCAGGATAAAAACAAATCGCCATTTTCATAAGCCGGAAAGGGGAACTGCCATCCATTGCCTTCCCCCTTTGTGTAGGAAGTCATGCAAAGTGGCCAGAAGAAAAGGTGTTCCTGTTGCATCTGTGTTTCAATACTGCTGAGTATCTTTTTTTTACGGGAATCATCATCGCATATTCCATATGCAATGGCCATAAAGTTAACCGGTGTTACCATATTGGTACCATGTATGCTGCCATCTTTTTCTCTCCAGTGGATATAACATCCTTTTTCCTCATCCCAAAAACCACCTGCTTTGGTGGATTTGTTAAAGCTTGTTTTTAAAAGGGCAGCAAAGTTTTCATAATAAGTTGCTTTAGCCTCATTGTGTAACAAATGTTCAATAACAGCCCATTTTACCAGGGCATGATAGAGTTTGGCATTGATAAAAGCATTTTCATAAGAAGCCCAGATAATATCAATCCAGTCGCTGCTCACTTTTTGTTGCAGGCTATCATTCATGGCTTCTACAAGGCCGTTATGGTTACTATCCCTTTTCAGGATCCAGTCCAATGCTTTCTCACAGGAAAGCTGGTGGGTCTTCACCCAGGAAAGGTCTCCCGTCATATCAAAGAGTTCGGAGATATTGGTTACTATATCCGGGTTAGAATCCATCAGGATGCCCCATTGAGCCTCATAAAAACCATCCTGATTAAATTTACCTGCCATGGCATCTTCATTGGTATAAGCCCAGCGGGGATACACCCTGCCGTCGGGCAGAATAGCATGGTCACGGTAAAAGTCCAGACAACTCTCATCCCCTTTTAAATATTTAGGGTCGTTAATAGCCAGTCCCAGTTGTGCAATATACTGTTCGTGCAGGCAGATAGGCCCATACGGCGTATGCCAGCTATTACCCCCAAAATGCAGGGAATCAATCACCCCAATCCTGGCAATGGTATTCAGAACCGCACTCACTTTCGCCCCATCAATCCCTTTAAATACACCCCTTCCGTATTTTTCATTACAGTCAAAATAAGTCATGCTAATGGTAGCACTGCATTTAGCAGTACTCAGGTTAAAAGGCGACCATACATTGGTAGCCCCGCGAATAAAGCGACGGCGGTTGGTGCCGCTATCTGATAATGGAAGCAATTCATGGTCGGATACTGTAACAGTGTAAGCCAGTTTATCCTCATTGGTCCGACTATACTTCATCGCCACATTTTTGCCCGGTGCATCAACAGCAACCGTTAATCCATTACCAGTTTTACTGTTCCAGAAATCAGATAAGGAAGTATGTACCCCATAAGTACACAGTTTTTCATTAAACAGGTAAAACCAGGCCAGTCCCCCATAGCCCTGATAGGCCCCCTCCCAGGTATTAATACTGTCAAAATTAAAAACAGGCAAAGCAGCTTCCGTTGTTACCACCGGTTTAGAGCAGGATCTTTCCAGTGTCCAGTGAATGTTTTTTTCAGTAACTGTAAAGATCCAGTTTTCCGTAATGGTCAGGTTTTGATCACCGTAACAGATACCGGATAATTTTACAGTATTCCCCGTTTTAGACAATACCGGAGTGGTTTTTAAATGCAGGGAAGAATAAGTAATGCCACCAACTCTAATGCTGGTATAAATACCGTCCGGACTACTGATCAGTTTTTGCCCCTTCAAGGAAAGGGAGACAATACTTGCCCTGTTACCATAATCAAGTAACATAGAAATGGTAGCATTCCCTATTGGTGTTGTATCGGCTATTCCGGCAAGCGGGATAAATAAAATACAGGTATAAAGCAGAACGGTATAAAACGGTTTTAAGTTCATAGGTTGGGGTTGTTTAGTTATTATCCGCAATAAAACCATCATACAAGCAATTCACTGCAGTTTTCAGTACAGTATTAAAAGGGCCGGTGCTCCCGGGGTAGCAGCCATTGCTGATTACTACAATTCCAAACTTCTTTTTTGGTTCAAAGAACATGGCACTATATAAGCCATAAGCAGAACCCGTATGCCCTTTCAGGATTAATCCATCAATCATTTTATCAGTGGTCATTATGGCAAATCCATAGCCTTCTTCCTCAGACAGTGGCGTTTGCATTTGCAGGGCACTTTTCTTCGAGATAATCCGCCTGCCTTTGGTTTTGCCCAGGTTACTGTGCAGGAGCATTATTTGAGCCAGTCCGCCGGCACTGATCTTCATCCCACCGGTAGGTGAAAATATGGGTGTGCTGTACCCCATGGTATAATGGGCTATTTCAGCACTATGTGCAGCATAAGCCGCAGGGGAAGGAATAAACTTGCCAGAATCCGCATTATAATCATAAATCGTTGCAAAACGGCTTTTATCAAGGCTATCCACACAATAACCGCCATACACCTGCAAGGGGTCTAAAATATGGTGTTTTATATACAAGTCAAAACGTTCTCCTGATACTTTTTCTATAATGGCACCTGTGAGGTTAAAATTCAGGTTACAGTACATATACCCCTTTCCCGGTTCATAATTATTATAGCATTTTGCCCAGTTGGGATTCTTATCAGGGTTAAGAGAATCCAAGGAAAAATATCCCTGGCTATCATTAATAGAAGAACGGTGGGATAATAACATGCCCAGGGTGATTACTGTTTCCGGGTATTTGGGATTTCTGACTTTAAAATTAATCAGGGTACTTACATCCTCCTCCAGTGAAAGTTTTTTTGCTTCTGCTAACTGCATTACAGCAGTAGCGGAAAAGGATTTAGAGATAGAAGCAATCCTGAAAATACAATCGTCTGTCAGGGGGGTATTGCCGGCAATATCTTTTAATCCAAAAGAATGGGTATAGATAATTTTATTCTTTTTCACTACTGCCACTGATATACCAACAGCTTTATGCTGCTGTATCAACGAATTAATACAGGCTTCCGCTTTTTCAGATTGAGCAAAATTATTTTGGCAGGTAAATACAGAGATAATTAAGGTAATAAAAAATAATTTGTTCATATTAATACACCTTTACGGATATTTCTAATTTAATCAACAGATTTAAAAAAGGGGCTATAGCAAGTTAAAGCTGTAATGGATAAAAACAAAAAAAGTAATTACCCGATCTGTTCCAGCGGTTTCTCAGATTTAATATCTTCTAAAAGGTTTTCAACAGCCGAATAACGTTTAATAACCTGTATGGTAATCAGGGCAAGTAATATATCCAGTAATTTCACAATCATTTCCATCTTGGTTAGCGTAAGGTAATCATCCAACCATTTCGCATTATTTTCCATTCTGAATACTACTTTTTCAAAAATAGCAGAAACAATCAAAAGAGTCCACCACCAGCCCAGGTGTTTTACGTTCATCAGCTTATTTTCTATATTATTCTTGGAGAGCAGAAACCCAGTTTCAGTATACAATTCCTTCATAATCTGATAGGGGCGATATAAAGATATAATGGGCACAAACCAGCATCCTGCAGCCCATCCTTCTGAAAAAGTTAATGACAATGCTTTTTGGTGCAGATTATAGTAAGCCCTTCTGAACCACTGAATAAAAGTAATAACCGAGCCTATATAAACCAGAAAATACAATATCCCCAGAATAGTTTCCCTCAAATCATTCTCATTAGCGGTATCTGTGGAAAGGGGTGCGCCATATTTAGACCTGTATAATAAATAGTATTGCAGGCTGTGAGAACAGAATAGCACTATTTCAAGAAATAAGACAGCCCAGATAAAGTTAATGACAATCTTTGCCCTTTTTTCATTGTTTTTCAGCAATTCCATATTGCGGTTATATTTTATTAATAAGTATTAAACAGAAATCAGCAATAACTTAAAATCAGGAAGGCATAGGATATTTAAATCAGGAATTGCCAGTATCAAACCGAACTATTTGTTAGAGCATATTTCGTTAATATAAATGTAAGATATTTTTAATTACAGTATGATAATTGAAAAATATAGTCATTAAATATTTCATACTGGAAACTGAATGCATTGATCTTTTATAATTACTATCTGGCTTTGGTTTTCTTAAAGAAAAAGCCCTGCCAAAGTAATACCTGACTATCACCAGCCCCTGACCTGGTTATGACCTGCTTCTGGGTAACCCCACCAATTGGTGGGGTTGGTCATACTCAGGTCATACTCAGGTCAGGGGCTGGTGATAGCCAGTTAGGTAAATGGTATAGGTTTGGGGTAGAGCAGGTATAGAGTAGGCCAAACATAAAAAAGGCTGTCCCAGATATTGGAGACAGCCTTTTACTAAAAGCAGCTAACATGGATTATAATGGCATGGTTACTGCCATGCTTTAGCTTTGGTTATTGTTCGTTCAGCAATTCAGTAATCAGATCATCAAACTCCTTTTTAAACTGGTCATAGAACTTACCGGTGCCGGGGCCATCATAGCCTGTATGAATTTTACGGACATTTCCCTTTTTATCCAGGAATAGGGTAGTAGGGAATGCACTGATACGGTCTATTTGGGGCAGGGTTTTCTCCACTCTTTGCGGATCTGAAGGGGTTACCCCGGTAATGAGAAAAGGATATTGCACGTTAAACCTTTTTCTGAAGGGTGCTAATGCCTTTACGGACTCTTCAAAATTGTCATTCCTTTCATAGGCCAAACCAATTACTTCCACACCCTTCTTATTGTTTTTGCTGTAATACCCGCTCAAAAAAGCGGTTTCATCCATACAATTGGGGCACCAGGACCCAAGTATTTGCACAATTACCACTTTACCCTGGTATCGTTTATCAGTAATGGAAACTAATTTTCCATCTGTGTCTTTAAAGGAAAAATTAAGGCTGGATTCATTGGGCCGCAAGTGCGAATACCCAAACTCATCCGGTAATTTTGCATTTGCATTTTTTACGGCAGACCATTGGGCATGGGCAATGGAACCGGAATAAAAATCTGCGGTTTCAATGGTGGAATCATTTTTAATTACCGCAGTAAATAAAGAGGCAAATCCGCCATCAAAGCCGGATAATTTAAGGGTATCTGCACTGATTACCCCTTCCAGAAAACGGTAATCGCCGGTAGGGGTTAAAAATGATCCTGTTACTTTTCCATCGGGGGTTTGTGTAAAATTACCCACTGCTTTGGTAGCATTGTTTTTCCTTCCTGCAATTAACACATCCCAGGTACCAGAGATGGTATATTTTGGTTTGGCATAAACCGGAAAGCGTTCTTTAATACCGTATAAAGCGGTAAATGGAATTTCCTGCTTTTTGTCGCCATACTTTTTTATATACACCCCCTGTAATTTATTTTCAGAGATGATTTTTGCTGCAATACCGGAGGAGAAAAATGGCAAAGTAATAAAGAAGCTGTCAGCTTTTTGCTGAATATCATCTACCAGTAATCTATCATCTGCATTAATGATATTTAAAATGGTTTTACCCTTTTTTGTTTCAGCAACAAAATTAAAATGAATAGTATAGCTGTCGCTTCGCTGAATTAATCCTAGCCATATACCATTTTTTAAAATAGCCTTTTGAGCATGTGCGGTATAGTGCAAACACAAAAGACAGAGTAAGCCCGATATAATTATTTTTCTGCAATGAGTCATATTATTGGTTTAAAGTGGAAAACTACTGATTATTACAAAATTAATAGACTAATAGGTAATCAGTTTTTCCCTGATCAGTGTAAAAGAATATTTTCTTCCCTTTTTATACAGGGTATTTAACAACTGGGAAGAAACATCATTGATGGTAATATTGGTTCCCTTCTTTATATAAGCACCAGACCGGTTGTCTTTTTGCTGATTGTTGGTACTGTCTTTTTTAATACAAATAAAAGAAGCTTCCAGTAATGCGGAATCGATATATTCAAATTCAGAAGCGGTGATATCTTTTAATTCTATTGTTGCAATAAAGGCTGGCATATAGTTTATTTTTATTTTTTAAAATGATGATTCTACAGATTTTTTTATTGAAATGGGGGAGTGTTGAATAGCAGGATTCTGTCTTACAATTTAGCAACAACAGCTACTGCACATGACCTGTGCAGGTTTAAAGGCAGATATGGAGGTATGTGTATGCATTGTAATCCTACAAATATAGTAGACTATTTAAATTCTCCAAAATATTTTTTTGATATAGGGGGTACCCGGCATTCTAACAGATATTTTTTTTGAAAAAATGAATTTTGGCTGAGCAGTTCATGAAGAAAAGCTAATTCTGCAATATGTTATGAAATTCAATTAGTTCACCAGGAATGCTATTTATGATTAATTCAAAATATAACAAACCAATTACAAAAAGGGAAAAGTTAAAAAGCAACTACTTGTTTCGGGATTCCACTTATCCTGTGGTAATTAATTAGTTCATCAACGGAATAAGAAATCATTAAGCCGGTATTAATGAAAAGTCTGAACACCTATATTTTATTATAACCCACTATAATTTCTGTAACCTCCATACCATCTTGTGTTTTTATAAAATATAATAGTTCTATTCACATCATAGTTGTTGACGTGAAGAATTCCTTTTAATACTAAACACGCAGTATCAATATTTAAAATAGACATTGTATCGGGTAACCACTTAATACTTCTGGATAAAACAACCGATTTATTAATTAAACTGAAATTGACAGTGTCATAATAGGGTTCTGAGTAGGTACTGTTTACGAAAGAAGCAGGCTGTAAATTTGTATTAAAAAAATCAATAGCAGCAAAACTAAAATCACAATCCCGGTTTAAATATAGCATTCCATTATTAGCAACTTTTGCTGTTTCGTTTCCATCAGAAATTATGCACATAATATTAGTCTTATCTGGAAAAGTTACTTTATCATGATATTCTGTAAAAACCCATTTACAACTACTGATAGAATCTAATAAACTTGTAGTTTTTATTTTAGAGACAGCAGAATTATTGTTTATTATTTTCTGGCAACCTGAAACTAAAAAAATAATAGTAATGAAACTTAAAGTATAATATTTCATAGGATGCAATATAAAACTAAATTC
>Ga0364874_10456_pt1 | contig 22306 bp, 18 predicted proteins | sample ExccelAu500001D4_2_FD_206922 | JGI IMG/M metagenome (GOLD analysis project Ga0364874, IMG submission 206922) | Enriched cells from Trout Bog Lake Hypolimnion, Wisconsin, USA - BchlTB.Aug07.5000.01.D4 | ecosystem: Environmental > Aquatic > Freshwater > Lake > Hypolimnion/Profundal zone | place... | reverse complement strand
TTCAGAGCGACGGTCATGATTTCATTGCAAAGGCTGTTTCCTCCGGCGCTGCTGCAGTCATTGTCGATAAGGGCTGGAACGGGGACTGTACGGTTCCCGTTATCGAAACTGATGACAGCAGAGCCGCTCTTTCCTATGTGACTGCGGGCTTCTGCGGGTTTCCCTCTGAAAAAATGACGGTGGTCGGCATCACGGGAACCAACGGCAAGACCTCGACAACCTATATGCTTGAGTCGATATTCCGTGCGGCGGGACTTGTTCCCGGCGTCATCGGAACAGTCAATTACCGCTGGGGAAACAGCGTGATTGATGCTCCCAACACGACGCCTGAATCTGCCGATCTTCAGAGGATCTTTGCACGGATGTATGCTGACGGCGTAAAGGCTGTTGCCATGGAAGTCTCATCTCACGGTCTCAGTCTCGGCCGGGCGGATGATATTGCTTTTGACGGAGCGCTTTTTTCAAATCTCACGCGCGATCATCTCGATTATCATAAAACCTTTGAAGATTATTTTGCAGCGAAGAAGAAGCTTTTTTCACTTGTTGCAAAAAGCGGCAAGGGGAAGGCTTTCGCAGCCGTCAATGCCGATGACCCGTACGGTAAAGAGCTTCTCTCTGAAGCCGGACATTTCGGCTATCAGTTCTTCAGTTACGGCTATGAACCCGGATCATCGTTTCATGTCGACAAGGGATCTGTTCTCAACAGGATAAACGGTATTTCCTATTCCTTGTCGCATAACGGAATTCATTCAAAAGTGCAGCTTCCTCTCGCAGGAATGTTTCATGTTTATAACTCGCTTGCAGCTTTTTCCGCTGCAAGCGCTCTCGGCATAGACGCAGAGACAATTCTCCGCGGGCTTTCACTCTGCACCAATGTCCCCGGCCGCTTTGATACCGTTCATTCCGATCTCGGTTTCTCAGTGGTTGTAGATTACGCTCACACGAACGATGCGATTGAGAAGCTTCTATTGTCGGTGAAGGGGCTTTTCCCCCGTCGTATTACCACTGTCTTTGGCTGCGGCGGCGACCGCGATACCACGAAGCGACCTCTGATGGGACAGGCTGCCTGTGCTCTCTCTGATGAAGTGATCATCACAAGCGATAATCCCCGCACAGAAGATCCGAATGCGATCATTGCTGATATTCTCGAAGGAATCGGCGGGTACAAAGGGAAATACATTGTTGAGCCTGACAGGGAGAAAGCTATTGCCATCGCAATAGACAGCGCGAAAGAGGGTGATATCATCGTTCTTGCAGGCAAGGGGCATGAGGATTATCAGATAATCGGAAAGACGAAGCATCACTTTGATGACAGAGAGATGGCGAGAAAATATATCGCGCGGAGGGATGCATGAACGTGCTCTTTCGCTCAACCGTTGCCGATCTTGTCTCTGCGGCAAATGGTACCCTTCTCTATGGCGATCAGTCTACAGTGATTGAATCTGTTACTTCGGATTCCCGTGACATCGGCATCAGAGCTCTCTTTGTTCCTATCGTCGGTGAAAATTTCGACGGTCATACCTTTGTTGATACGCTCTGTGCAGACAATAAAATCTCAGCATTTCTTACATCGCGGGAGCGCGATAAAGCCGCTGCTGCGGTTCATGATATTCCGGCAATCTTATGTGATGATACAATCCTTGCGCTCGGCAGAATTGCTGCGAAGCACAGATCATCGTTTTCTAACACGCTTGTCGGCATTACCGGAACCAATGGAAAAACAACGACGAAGGAACTGGTTTCGGCAATTCTCTCGTCGAAGGGACCTGTTCTCAAAAGCGATAAAAATTATAATAATGAAATAGGCGTTCCCTTTACGCTCTTCGGTCTCTCGAATCAGCAGTATGCAGTTATTGAGATGGGGATGAATCATCCAGGTGAAATATCTCGCCTCACGGCGATGGCACGTCCCGATGTTGCGATCATCACCAATGCCGGTGAGGGTCATCTCGAGTTTCTCGGCAGCGTTGAAAATGTCGCACATGCCAAATCCGAGATTATGGAAGGCATGAAAGCCGGATCTACGATCCTTCTCAATGAAGAGTCTGAATATGTCGATCTGATGAAAAAGTCTGCTGCGCGCCATTCCCTCAAGGTTGTCACCTTCGGCGTGAATACGGGAACATTCCGCCCCGAATCTTTTAATCTCGGTCCCCGTTCGACGGTTTTTATTTACGGCGGAATCCGTTTCGATGTGCCGCTTTTCGGTATGCATAATGTTTCAAATATTATGGCAGCTGTTGCATGTTCTGAAATTCTCGGCATCGATCTCAAAGACGCAGCTTCAGCGCTTGCATCATTTGAAAATGTCGGGAAGAGAAACGATATCATAGAGAAAGAGTATGTTGTGGTCAACGACACATATAATTCAAATCCTCTTTCCTTACGTTATGCGCTCCGCTCACTCGGCTTGATCTACAAGGGGCGCAGAACAATTGCTGTTCTGTCTGATATGAAGGAACTCGGCGAACATACTGAGAGGTGTCACCTTGACTCAGGTCGCGAGGTCTTTGAAAATAATTTCGCTCGTCTCTACACCTGGGGTGAATATTCCCGATGGATTGCAGAGGGAGCTTTGAAGGCCGGAATGCCTTTATCTGATGTTCTGCACTTTTCATCGAAGGATGAACTGATACACCGTCTTGCGGCTGACGTTAAGGCCGGAGATGCGGTTCTTGTCAAAGGATCGCGCTCAATGAAAATGGAGGAGGTTGCGGACGCCCTTGTCCGCTAAATGCCATGTTTTATCATCTGATCTATCCGCTGCACGAATACTTTTCTTTCCTGCGGCTTTTCAAGTATATTTCGTTCCGCTCTCTGTTTGCGGCAATGACGGCGCTGGTCTTTGTTCTGGTTTTCGGCAATCTGATGATCCGCTGGCTGCGTTCACTTAAATTCAAAGAGGAAATCCGTGAGCTTGGACCGCAGTCGCATAAGGCAAAAGCAGGAACACCGACAATGGGCGGGCTGATCATCCTTTCTGCCGTGACTTTTTCCATCGTGCTCTGGGGAAATTTCACTACGCCGTATCTGCTTCTTCTCGTTATTGCAACAGTGCTTTTTGGAGCTCTTGGATTTGCTGATGACTATATCAAGTCGATCCGCAAAAAGAAATCAGGGGTGCCAGCGAAGGTGAAGTTCCTCTGTCAGACCGGTGTTGCTTTCGGTGTTGCGCTGCTTCTGTATTTGTTCCCGTCCAATCCTGAACAGGCGACGACGCTTTTTGTCCCATTTATCAATAATGCAGTTCTCAATCTCGGCTGGGTATGGGTCGTCTTTGCAATGCTCGTCATCATCGGCAGCTCGAACGCGGTCAATCTCACTGACGGCCTTGACGGACTTGCGATCGGACTTACGCTGATTGTGGTCATGACGCTGGGAATCATTACCTATCTTACCGGCAATATCAAACTCGCGGCCTATCTGCGCATCCCCTATATCGCTCAAGCAGCGGAGCTTACGGTTTTTCTTGCAGCTCTTGCCGGAGCATCGCTCGGTTTCCTGTGGTTCAATTCCAATCCTGCGTCAGTATTTATGGGCGACACGGGTTCTCTTGCACTCGGCGGTATTCTCGGCATCGTTGCTGTGATGACGAAGAAAGAGATTCTTCTTGTTGTCCTCGGAGGCGTCTTTGTGGCTGAAACTCTTTCGGTGATGATTCAGGTAGGCTATTATAAATGGAGAAAGAAACGTATATTTAAAATGGCTCCGCTGCATCATCATTTTGAACTCAAGGGCTGGCCTGAACAGAAGGTTGTCGCGCGCTTCTGCATCATCGGCATTATTCTCGCGATCATCTGCCTTGCAACTCTGAAGATATTGTAGGTAAATAATGGAAATTGATCTTCTGCACAAAAAATACAGAATTCTCGTCGTCGGCTTGGGACTCCGTTCCGGGCTTTCTGCGGCCAACTTCCTCTCTGCAGAAGAGCATATTGTTGAAGTGTCGGACAGCAAGTCCAGAGATGAACTTTCTGAAATTATTTCAAAACTTGATTCCGATGTTGTTGTACACGCAGGGAATCAGCATCCGTTGCTTCTCGATAGAGGGTTTGACCTTGTCGTTCTCTCTCCGGGCGTGCCTGCGAAAATAGATCTTGTTCAGGAAAGCATCCGACGCGGCATTCCTGTCATTTCCGAAATTGAATTGGCATTCCGCTATATAAAAGGTTTGACAATCGGCATCACTGGCACTGACGGCAAGTCGACAACCACAGCCATGACAAATCATGTTCTCAAGGAACTCGGCTGGGATACCCGCATGGGCGGTAATATCGGCATACCTCTTATCAGCCTTGCAGGAGAGACAACTGACAGGTCTGTTACTGTTATCGAACTTTCATCCTATCAGCTTGAAACCATTGACAGCTTCAGACCTGATGCTGCAGCTTTTCTCAATCTCACTCCAGATCACCTCGACAGATACAATTCTCTCGATGATTACTTTGCTGCGAAGATGCGCATTGCAAAAAATCAAACGAAAAATGATTTCTTTATCTATAACGCTGATGATGAGAGGGTTTCTCTCGGCGCTTCTGCTCTTGCTGCAACTCTGTATTCATTCTCACTGACGAAGAAAGCAGATGCCTGGTATGAAGTAGGTTCGGTTTTTATCACTGTGGGGAAACGGTCGGTTAAGGTTTTTGATGCCCGCGAGATGACGGTCATGGGCCTTCATAACGTTCAGAATGCGATGGCTGTTCTTCTCCTCATCCGGAGTCTCTATGAGAAACTCGGTGAAGAGTTTCCTGTTGCCAGAGCAGCAGCTGCTTGCTGCAGTTTCAAAGGGCTTGCTCACAGAATGGAAAAGCTCGGTATATACAACGACCGTCTCTTTATAAATGATTCCAAGGCGACAACTGTCGGCGCTGTGGAAATGGCTCTTCGCAGTCTTGACCGTCAGGCTGTACTTATTCTCGGCGGACGCGCAAAGGGCGATGATTATTCACGCCTCGCAGACGCCATGAAAGGAAAGATACGCGCGCTCGTTCTGATTGGTGAAACGACCGATCAGTTTGCAGAACTTTTCCTTTCTTTTTCGCATGAGGCTGCCTCCGATATGAGCGATGCTGTTTTGAAAGCTATGAATCTTTCACGGCCGGGTGATGCCATTCTTCTCTCTCCCGCAACGGCATCCTTCGATATGTATAAAAGCTTTGAACATCGCGGTGATGTCTTCCGCGAAGCATTTCTTGCTCTGACGGAGAAACGCTAGATGTTCGGATTTCTGAAAAACCGGGAGAAGGGACGTCCTGATATCGTTCTTTTCTTCACAGTTTTTGCTCTTGCAGGGACTGGCCTTGCCATGGTTTACAGCGCGTCAGCTGTGCTTTCTTTGAAAGTCTATGGTGACAGCTTTTATATCCTCAAACGGCAGCTTATGTGGTTTATCGGCGGATTCGCTCTGCTGATGTTTTTTCAGGAGCTTGATTACAAGGTCTATCTGAAGGCGACGCGATATATTCTTCCCGCAGCATTTATACTTCTTATCTGTGTTTTTGTGCCGGGACTCGGTCATAGCGCCAAGGGGTCTTCCCGCTGGATAGGTCAGGCGGCTATTAAGATTCAGCCGTCTGAATTCGTAAAAGTTGTGATGGTGATCTATCTTGCGAAGGTTTTTTCTGCTGAGCATAGATCTGATAAAAATCAGACTGTTCAGGTTCTTCTTCCGCTGGCTGTTCTGGCGGCAATGTTTGTGATGATCCTTCTTCAGCCTGACTTCGGCACTGCTATAGACCTTGTCATTGTTTCTGTTTGTATCCTTTTCGTTTCAGGCTTTTCGCTTTTATACCTTCTCGGACTTTTTGTTCTCAGTGTCCCTGCTTTTTATCTGTTTATCTATCAGGTCGGTTACCGCTGGGATCGAATCAAAGCCTATACCGATCCATGGCACGATAAATTCGGTATCGGGTATCATATTGTTCAGTCGTTTGTCGCTTTCCGTCTGGGCGGACTGCTGGGTGTCGGCCTGGGCTTCGGATCGATGAAGATTGCACGTCTGCCTGAGCCTCATACCGACTTTATTTATGCGGTAATTGCAGAGGAGGCGGGTTTTTTCGGCACCGCTGCTGTTATTATTCTGTTCTGTATTCTTTTCTGGCGCGGAGCCCGCATCGCGCTTGACGCACCGGATTCCTTCAGCAAGCTCCTGGCAACGGGAGTGACTCTGATGGTTGTCATACAGGCCTTTATCAATATCGGCGTTGTGACGGGGTCGCTTCCAACGACGGGAGTGCCCCTTCCATTTATAAGCTACGGCGGTTCCTCGCTCTGGTCGAATATGATTTGCGCAGGAATTCTTTTAAGCATATCCCGCTTCTGTGAAACAGGAAAAGGGAAGGTTGGCGATTTCGGAACACAAGAGGTCTGGTAATGAGTACAGCTAAAAAGAACATTCTGATAACAGGTGGCGGAACCGGCGGGCATATCAGTCCGGGGATCGCTTTATGTGAATATGCTTCTGCAAACGGTATTGATGCATATCTTCTCGTTGGCAAGGTAGATGCGAAATTCAATTATCTCAAAGAAGTTGATGATGAACACAGACTTTTCTATTCAGCGCCTGCTTTTACAAAGAATCTGTTCAAATTCCCGCTGTTTGTCCTCCGCTTTTTTATAGCAGTGACTGCCGCGAAAAATATAATCAGAAAAAAGAAGATCGACTGTGTCATAGGAATGGGCGGTTATGTTTCCGCTCCTGCACTGTGGGCTGCTGCGTCATTGAAAAAACCGATCTATCTCTGTGAGCAGAATACTGTTCCGGGAAAAGTGACTGTTGCCTTTGCAAAAAAAGCCAAAGCTATTCTTACAACCTTTGAAGACACAAAGCATTTTGTTAAACCAGTCACTGCTGCAAAATGCATCTGTGCGGGAAACCCCGTAAGAGGAAAGGTTCTTGCTGATGCAGATAAACAGAAGGCACGCGCATTCTTCAATCTCAAACATTGCGAAAAGGTGATCCTTGCTATCGGTGGAAGCCAGGGAGCTCTTGTTATTAACGAACTCGTTCTCGGCATGAAGAGAAGCTTTGCGGAGGATTTCTCCCGCATCGGCATTATCTGGTGTACCGGCGCAAAATCATTTGAAAAATACCGCGCAATCATTCAGGAAGATGCAGGAATGGGTTCGGTATTCATCTCTCCGTTTATTGAAGATGTCGGTCTTGCGTACCTTGCCGCTGATATTGCAATCAGCCGTTCCGGTTCCGGCGTGATGATGGAAATGGCGGCGATGTCGCTTCCGTCAATTCTTATTCCCTATCCTCATGCTGCGGCAGATCATCAGAATAAGAATGCAGATGTCTTTGCGCGAAGCGGTGCATCTCTCAAGATCGACAATAAAGATGCCGGCGCCGCGAAGGTTGCGCCTCTTATTCTCGATATTCTTTCAAGCAAACAGAAGCTCCGCATGATGTCTGCAAAAGCAAAATCTGAAGCGAAGACCGATGCGGCTGCGCAGATTATCAAGATTGTGACGGAGTAAGACTATGGCAGTTTTCCGCAAATCAAAGAAGATGCATTTTATCGGAATCGGCGGAGCCGGCATGAGCGGCATTGCTGAAATTCTCATAAACCTCGGCTATGAGGTATCCGGCTCAGATCTCAAGGAGTCGGATGTAACACGCCGTCTCAAATCAATGGGTGCGAAGATATTCATCGGACATGCTCCGTCCAATATCATCGACTATAATGTTGTTATCACATCTACTGCAGTGAATATGATTTCGAATCCGGAAGTGATTGAAGCTCATAACAGGAAAATTCCTGTTATTCACCGCTCTGAGATGCTTGCCGAACTTGTCCGCCTTAAACACGGTATCGGTGTTGCAGGAACTCATGGAAAAACGACAACCTCTTCGATGCTCGCGCACCTTCTCTGGAGCTGTGCGATGAATCCGACCTCTGTCATCGGCGGCAAGGTTCTCAACTTCGGATCAAATGCCCGCGCCGGCGAAGGTGAGTATATCGTTTTTGAGGCGGACGAATCAGATGGCAGCTTTCTTAAGCTTCTTCCTACAATAACGATTGTCACCAATATCGATGCTGATCATCTTGACCACTATAAATATTTTGAAGGTCTGAAGGACGCATTCATCGAATATATCAATAATATTCCATTTTACGGCTACTCCGTATTGTGCATTGATGATCCTGTAATCCGGGAAATTCTTCCTCAGATTGATCGTCCGTATTTCACCTATGGAACCTCAGAGGGTGCTGACTTCCGTGCGGCAAACATCAGCTTTGATAACGGAAGAACTTCCTATGACTGTTTCTTTCGCGGTGAATTCTTCGGCCGCGTCGAGCTCAAGCTGCTCGGCCGCCATAATGTCATAAACTCTCTTGCTGTTATCGCTGTTGCACATGAACTGGAACTCGACTTCAGTTGTATCCGTGAAGGGCTTGCTGCTTTCTCCGGCGTGGGACGCAGGCTTGAACTTGTCGGCGAGAAAAACGGGATTACGGTTATCGACGACTACGGACATCATCCGACCGAAGTCAAGGCTACACTTGAAGCGCTTTCCACTCTCGGACGCAGGGTGCTTGTTGTGTTTCAGCCGCACCGCTATTCGCGGACCCAGCTGCTCTATGAAGATTTCGGGAAGGCTTTCGCTTCTGCTGACGGTGTTTTTCTTACAGAGGTATATCCTGCCGGAGAAGCTCCGATTGAAGGAGTTTCGAGCGAGCTTATCCGCGCATCTGTCGAAAAGCATGAGGGATCATCTCCGGTTATGATAAGGAAATTTGAAGATATAGGTTCAGTGATGGCGCAAGCGTCGAAGAAGGGGGATATCATTCTCACTCTCGGCGCAGGCGACATCACCAAGGCCGGCGTTCATATTCTTGAAGAGATCGGGAAGCTGTGAAATATTCAGTGTTTCACATTGTGCATTCAACTCGTTCCCGGAGCTTTTCGCATCTCCGCGTGAAAAATGCATTTTCCCTTTCTCAAACAGCTATGAATATGAGATTTCTTATGCGTCGGGAGCCCATTTGAAATGATATCTGCATCACACATAAAGTCAGTTATAATACTGATTCTTATATCGGTCTCTGCTTCGGCTTTTGGGGCTGTTCGCGAGTTTGACAGGGTTGAATTCGGATCGCTCAAGTTTATAACCAGAGCTGATATCGCTGCAGGTTCCGGCATGGCGAGAAACGGGGTGAAGATCGTCGTTGATATTCCTCGGCTTGACGCTTGGCTTTCAAAAGAATCGATGGTTAAGAGCTATAAATTAATTGATAAAAATAGCGTACTGACTATACTTGTCTGCGAGTATGAGCCTGCGTTTACCGTTGTGCTCAAAGGTAAAAACAGAACAGTATTGTGTGAAGCGGACCGGGGCGGAAAGATCGTTTCCGCCGGGCGCGTATATAAACATGATTCGCCGGTCATTATAGCTTCTCTTGACGAAATGAAGGGGAATACCCTTCCCCCCGGAGTTCTATCCTTAATCGGTTTTCTTGCCGATGATAAGAATAAGAGGATTCGCAGTGAACTTGGTCAGATAACATTACGGCAGGATGGCCAGTACGATCTGATATTCCGCGGAAGGCCGACTGTTTTTACGTCAGGCTCCGATGAAGGGTCGTTTCTCAGGCTTGAAGCAGTTACCGGACAGCTGGATAGGGAAGGAAAATACCCCAAAACAGCCGTTATACATGAGAATTTTGTCGTGGTTTACAGTGCAGATTAGCTGATTTCCGGTGATATGATATTGTGCCGCTCTTTCTGAAAAACGCCGATGACGGCGGCAGAGAAACAGGAAAAGGTGTTCAGATAATGGATGAAGTGATTGTCGGACTAGACATAGGAACAACAAAAACCTGTGCAGTCATAGGCTTTCTCAATGAAAGCGGCCAGGTTGAAATCGCAGGCGTGGGCGTTGCTCCGTCGCGCGGACTCAAAAACGGCGTCATTATCAATATCGACAGCACCGTTCAATCGATTACGAAAGCTATTGAAGACGCTGAATTGATGGCCGGCTGTGAAGTTGCCAATGTTTACGTGAATATGTCCGGTCTGCATATGAAGGGTGAGAACTCAAAAGGCGTCGTTGCTGTTGCGAGCAGAAATAGAACTATTACACATTCAGAGATAAAGCGCGTTATAGAAGCGGCTCAAGCTGTAGTTATTCCTACAGACAGGGAGATTGTTCATGTTCTTTCTAAGGAATTCAGCGTTGATGATCAGTCCGGCATAAAAGATCCGGTCGGCATGAGCGGCGTGAGACTTGAAGCTGAGGTTCATATTGTAACGGGAGCCAGCGCTAGCATCCAGAATCTTTCCAAATCTGTCGGCCGCGCAGGATTCCAGTGTTCAGATGTTGTTTTCTCTCCGCTGGCATCTGCTGAAGCAACCCTTGCACGAGATGAAAAGGAACTTGGTGTTGCTCTTGTTGATATCGGCGGCGGAAAGACAGATGTTCTCGTTTATGCAGACGGTGGAGTATCCTATTCAGCTGTTCTCGGCATCGGCGGCATGCACGTCACCAGCGATATATCCATTGTCATGAGAACGCCGATGGAATCTGCTGAAATCATCAAGAAAAAGCACGGCTGTGCCCTTGTCGATCTCGTTGATCCTTCTGAATCGATTGAAGTGCCGATGGTAGGAGGAAGAGCACCTCAGAGACGCTTTCGTCAGGAGCTTGCTCAAATTATCGAACCGAGAATGATGGAACTTATGGAATTAATTGACCATGAACTCCTCAAAAGCGGCAAAAAGGATATACTTGCGGCCGGTGTTGTTCTTACCGGCGGCGGATGTATGATTGACGGATGTGTTGAAGCAGGGGAGCGCAAACTCGGACTCCCTGTCCGTCTCGGTCTCCCTCGTGATATTGCAGGTTTGCGTGATGTCGTTGCGACACCGCAGTATGCAAACGGCGTAGGACTACTTAAATACGGCATAAAATCAGCTCAATACAGGCAAACTAAGGCACCGAAGAAGGGAGGGATCTCTTTCGGCGGTTCAATCAGGCGTTTTATTGAGGAGTATCTCTGATGGTCACATGGTCAATTAATGAACCGAAAATGAAAAAAAATCAGATAAAAACCGTTTTTTGGATGACATAATGAGACATAATGTGGTACTAGGAATCTCTATCCAACGGGGGAAACGTCATGTTCAAGCTTGAAGAGCAAAAGACGGTCAATACGATCATCAAGGTTGTCGGTGTGGGCGGTGCTGGCACCAACGCTGTTGGCCGCATGGTTGCGACCGGAATGGCAGATGTTGACTTTATTGTTGTCAATACTGACAAACAGCAGCTCGACAGATCACTAGTCCAGAATCAGATCCAGATAGGGCAGAAGCTCACACGCGGACTCGGTGCCGGCGCAGATCCTTCCGTTGGACGCGAAGCTGCAAATGAAGACCGAGATAAGATACAGAAGATGATCAAAGGTGCAGATATGGTCTTTATCACTGCAGGTATGGGCGGCGGTACGGGTACAGGAGCTGCTCCCATCGTTGCAGAAGTTGCAAAGGAGTTCGGAGCTCTTGTTGTCGGCGTGGTCACAAAGCCGTTTCGCTGTGAAGGGAAAACCCGTATGGCCCGCGCAGATGAAGGTATACGTAATCTGCGTGAAAAGGTTGATACACTTATCACTATTCCAAATGAAATGCTCCTCAAAATTATCGATAAACGCACTCCGATGGATGATGCCTTCCGTCTTGCAGATGATATTCTCCGTCAGGCAGTGCAGGGTATCTCTGATATCATCACCGTCACCGGTCTTATCAATGTCGACTTTGCCGATGTCCGCACTGTTATGAAGGAAACCGGTGATGCTCTTATGGGTGTTGGTATCGGAACCGGAGAGAATAGAGCTTCTGAAGCTACAGATATGGCGATCCGTAGTCCTCTTCTCGAAGAAAACGGCATCGAAGGTGCGAGGGCGGTTCTTGTCAATATCGCCGGAGGTAGTGATCTTTCTCTTCATGAGGCTACAGAGGTTACAGAGCGGATTACGTCTCAGGCGGATCCTGATGTCAATGTGATCTTTGGCACGACTATTGATCCTGCTCTTGATGAACGCATTCGCGTCACCGTTATTGCAACGGGTTTCGACAGAAAAAAGAATCTTCTCAATGCAGCACGTGCGAATATAGAAAAAGATATGACCGCGATCCCTCCTCAGAATTTCCGTCCTGCGGTACGTGAATCCCCGCAGCCCTCTTTTTATCATGAGTTTGCAGCTGCGGAACGTAAGATTCCATTGAATACGCAGAGTGTGCCTTCTCTTGATTACAGCACTTCATCCATTAAGAGCAAGCGTGTCTTTGATGAAGACCTCAGTGTCCCTGCCTGCCTCAGAAGAGGCGGTTCAGATTCAGTTTATTGAGTGTAAAAGGGTCGCGAAAGCGGTCCTTTTGTTTCAAAATGTAATGGGGCTGCCTTTTGGGGATAGCCCTTTTGACTTTGGTATGCCCAGTATGATTGTATTCTTGACGGTGTAAGGCCGTTACAGAGCACAGACAGGGAAGGTATCGCGGGTGACTGCTCTGAAGGAAGTAGTAGGCAAAGTATCGGTCTAAGGAACATGAATCGCATGAGGCTAGTCAAGCTGGGTGCGAAATTGCCAAACAAAGCAAAGCCCGATATTATTAAGGGTTCTAAAGGTAGATGCGGCAGGTAAATGTGTGTTCTTCCTTCAGGATATCTGTTGATACGTCGCTGACTGTATGAATGAATTTATTACAGCGACAACTCTTGCAGAGGTGCAAGACTGAATTATCAGAAGTCAGCAGAGGCCATGGTGTCTGAGAGGGGAAGGGCTAAATAATAGAGTGTGTCCTGAAATACACATATTTATATGGATATCGATGATTACAGCCAATTTTTTGATAAAGAATACTCCTTCGGATGTTAATGATGAAGCCTGATGTCAGGGGGGAGTGTGTAGTATTTGTTACCAATGTGTAGGAAACAGAAATAACGCGGAAACGCGCGTTAACCTCAGTTGAACCGCCGTATATAGAAGGTGTGAGAGGATAGCAGGTGAACTGATTACCTGCCTTCTGCTTGAATGCTTTTATCTATCCCAGAGTTGTTTGCGTTTTCGTATGTAAATATGTCTTTGCGTTAACGACTGTACTTGAAACTTTGTTGTATTGCTTTTCCCGTGAAAGTCGGATTTTAAACTGGAATGCTGGATTTTCTTCGGCTCTGACGGCATCAACCCGCCGGGGTGATTTCAGAATTAGAAGGAGAAAAAGAGTTGCAACTGTCAAAAGAAAAGATCTATAATAATCCCGTTAAGGCTCCGGTTTATTCGTGGAGCTGTACTATCTGGGAGGTTATCTGTAATGAAGAAGATCATGATCTTAGCCGCCGTTGCTGCCACCACACTGTTTCTTCTGCCGAACGCTTTTGCTCAACAGACCGCTCAGCCACCTGTAAATGGGAACGGTTCTAACGCTGCAACAGCCGAAAAGATCGATCAGGATTCCAAAAACCTTGATGCAATCATTAAGGATATCAATACTAAAATTCAGACTGTCATACAGAAGAACAAAATGATGGAGAATAACGATATCAAAATCATTCCCTATCAGACTGACTATACACTCGAAAAAGATTATATCCAGATTGAACGTCACGTATTCGTGCGTGATAATTATGACAAAATTGTCGGTGAAAGGCGCAAGATCGTCAAATTCTGGGTAACCGGAGGCAACCTTTCAAAAGTCGAGTCCGTCATCTATGAAAGAGACTATAATGCATCGGACGAAATGACTGTTGAAATCATCGATTCGACACCGCTGAACGATAATAAAGACAATCTTACGATCAAACAGACCAGGAATAAAAAGGTTCAGATAGAGGGAAAGCTTCTTTCCGATGTTAAAAACACAACAGCCTTTCCGGTGCGAAATGAATTCAAACGCGATTTCTATATTCAGCACCTTAGCTATTTCTATAATACGATTCTCGGCATCGCTGAAACCTACAGCAAGTCTGCGAAGGATTCCGATGCTGCAGTCACTGAGTTCCTTAAAAAATCAACTCAGTACTGATTTAAGACAAAACAATGTACTTGACGGCGGACGCCTTTATGGGCGTCCGTTTTTATTGACCTGACTCTACCTTTTTTTATTGAAGAAAATGAGGTTGGATTTATGTTTGTTTAATTTTTTAGCGGCTCTTATTGTGGAGGATGTTGTGAAAATTCTTGTTACCGGTTCAGCAGGTTTTGTCGGGTTTCATCTTGTGCGCAGGCTTCTTTCTGAAGGATATACGGTAGTCGGTGCAGACTGTGTTAACGATTATTATGATTCTTCTCTGAAAGAAAGCCGCCTGGATATTCTCTCTTCTGTAGGCGGGAACTACTGCTTTAAAAAAATCGATCTTGCTGATAGCGCCGCTGTTAATGCTCTTTTTGCTGATAACAGTTTTTCTCATGTCGTTCATCTCGCTGCTCAGGCCGGGGTACGTTACAGCATTACCAACCCTCATGCGTATTCTGAGTCTAATCTTGTAGGTTTTGTAAATATGCTTGAAGCATGCAGGGCTTATAATCCGGAGCATTTTATCTATGCATCATCATCATCTGTTTATGGAATGAACACTGTTTCTCCTTTCTCCGTTCATCACAATGTTGATCACCCTGTTTCTCTGTATGCGGCAACGAAAAAATGCAACGAACTCCTTGCTCACAGCTACTCCCATCTTTACGGTATTCCTTCTACCGGTCTGAGATTTTTCACTGTTTATGGTCCATGGGGCCGTCCGGATATGGCGTATTTTCTTTTTGCCCGTGCAATAGCTGATAATAAGCCGATTGATGTTTTCAACAACGGACAGATGGAGCGCGATTTTACATATGTTGATGATATTATCGAAGGAATCGTGAGGCTGATTCCTCTTGCGCCCAAGAAAGATCCTTCGTGGGATGCTGCCAAAGGAGATCCGGGGACAAGCTCTGCTCCATACAGGGTTTATAATATCGGAAATAATAGCCCTGTCAAGCTTATGGACTTTATTACTACGATTGAAAAACATATGGGGAAGAAGGCTATGATTAACTTCAAGCCTATGCAGCCAGGAGATGTTGTCATGACTTGCGCTGACATTTCTGACCTTGCACGAGATACCGGCTATTCTCCCTCAACGACTATTGACGAGGGTATCGGCCGGTTCGTGAAGTGGTTCAGAGACTATTACGGCATCTGACGTGCTTTTTTTTCTCAAAAAAGCTTTTACTTCATGCATACTCCCTCCTGGAATCTTTGTTCTTCTTGCTGCGGTCTTTTCTTTTTATGTAAAAGGAAAGCCGCGGGTTCTTTTTTTTATTCTTGCGGTCTTCATGTATTTGCTTGCGATCCCCTTTGTTTCAACCCGTCTGGTTTCTTTAATCGAATACAGATCAGAACCTTCTGATTTCTCATCCTGTGATGTTATTGTGCTTTTAGGTGGAGGTGTTATTGAAAATGCAGCTGATCTTTCCGGGAGGGATGCGCTTTCACAGGAGTCTGTAGTTCGGACCTGTGATGCCGCTCGTATCTGGAGGAGTATTCATAAACCGATTATCATCTGCGGCGGTTCTGTAAATGGTTCTCCTGCAGAATCATTGATTGCAGCCCGTTACCTGCGTGATCTCGGCGTTTCGGCTGCTGACATTATTGTCGAAGATCGATCACGCGATACAACTGAGAATGCTGAAAATGCCTCAGTAATAATGCAATGTAAATCTTTCAGGCAACCTCTTGTTGTAACCTCATCATGGCACTGCCGTCGTGCAGGGAAAAAATTCAGAGAGAGTGGAATAACTCCGCTTTTATTTCCCTCCGGCAAATCGGGCGTCGGCAGGACTGGCACTGATAGCTTTCTGCCGTCAGCTTTTGCTTTGAGAGAAAGTTCTCTTTCTCTCAAAGAACTGGTAAGCAGCTTTTTTTAATTTAATGCATTTCTCTTGATGTGGTAACAGATAATAGTCAGACATTTCAAACAAAGGATAATCCGGTAAATGGATGACTGAGTTTTCCATGAATTGTCGGCCATCAATCTGTGCTGAGCGTGAAAATATATCTTGACGGCCCCTTGGTCTGATCAATTGAGCATAAACTCACTGTGAGGAAATAATGGAATCTGATTTTGTAAATATCTATGCAACAACGGCAGAGGCTCTGGAATAGTTTTCCGATATCCCTTTCACGCTGTTCAAAGCGAAAATAGCTTCGCAATGTTTTTTTCTGCCTGCTCTGCAATCTGTTCTTCCTGAACGCCGAGAATTGCGGAACAGGATGCGAGCACATAACGTATATACGATGGCTCATTTCTTTCACCCTTTTTTTCCGCTGGGGGGATATCAGGACTGTCGGTCTCAAGAAGAAAAAAATCAGGATAGATTGTGCGGAGCATTTTTTCTCTTTTTCTGCTGTCGTGATACGTGATGACTCCTCCTATCGAAAGGAGAAATCCATGGCGGATGAGATCTTTTGCAAGTTCTTCACTGCCGTTGAATGCGTGAATTGCCGCGCCGGAACCAAGTCCGACTTTTTTTGCAGAAGCGATCAGTTCGCCGAATGCTCCTCTGCAGTGGATAATGCTGGGGATCCGCAGCTCTTTAGCGATACTGAGCTGCTTCTCAAAAACGATGATCTGACGGTCAATCGGTATCAGCTCTGTTGTCTTATCAAGTCCGATTTCTCCGATCGCTGCTGCACTATGAAAGTCATTATCGGTGAGCGAATCGAGAAAGTTTTCCGCACCAATGGGGATATACCAAGGGTGGATGCCGAGCGCAGACAGACATATAGGACTTTTCCGTGAAAGATCAAGGACATTACTCCAGTCAGATGGTTCTGTTGCAGCGTTGAGTATTTTCTCCACTCCTGCTGCCTGAGCACGGTTGAGTACATCCATAAGGTCTGCTGAGAACTTTTTAGACTGAAGATGCGCATGTATATCGAACAGTTTCATTACTCACCTATAATTTTCACAAGAACACGCTTCGGCCGCCTGCCGTCGAATTCACCATAAAATATCTGTTCCCATGGGCCGAAGTCAAGTTCCCCGTTTGTGACGGCTATTGTGACATCTCTTCCCATCAGCTGCCGCTTGATATGTGCATCCCCATTGTCTTCTCCGGTTCTGTTGTGGAGGTAATGATCTGTCGGTTCATGAGGCAGCAGTTTTTCGAGGAAATCATCGAAGTCGCGAAGCAGTCCCTGTTCGTCGTCGTTGATATAGATTGATGCAGTGATATTCATCGCGTTGACGAGGCAGAGCCCTTCCAGTATGCCACTCTTCTTAAGAGCTGATTCAACTTTCTCTGTAATATTGATATAACCCCTACGGTTTGGCGTGTTGAATGTGAACTCTTCGCGATATGATTTCATATTTTCCCCGTCATTTTTCTCTAGATTATCGTTCCTGCAGTGCAGATCAGCGGCAGCATTGTGATGACCGGTTGAATTGAAAGGATCAGGTCATCATGAAAGCTCATCTCTACTCTATAATCGGTCATCGCTTCAAGGTGCAAATCAAATTTGTAAGCGCTTTAAAGCAGCATTATCTGATAGCAACTCATTTTTCGCTGTCACTGTGATTGAATTGACATCGTAAAACGAAGAGAACAATATGTTCCGAGAGGTGGTGAGTATGATTCTTCATAAAGATAGAAATGTCGTTGCATCGGTTGCTGTCATTGTTGTAGCATCTTTTTCCGCCGGTATTATCCTTTCATTTATTGCAGTGCTCATTATCTCGTTTTTTTCATCAACCTCTGCCATTCTCACCGACCGAAGCGGCCGCATCTTCAAAGTCAAGGTTTGTGGCATTATTGGTGATATGGTTATCATCTCTGAAAAATCTGACCCGTCAAAGACGAAAGAGGGGATTGACTCTCTGGAATGTACTCCTGATCTGAGTGTCTATGACAGCAGTGAGATTGTCACTCTCGAGTTTGCTGCTCCGGTTGCTGCTGAAAATGCAAAAACAGAGGAAACGTTATCCAGGGTTTCTGTCGTCGGAGTATATTCTATTCAGGTGACTGGCTTCAGGGGAATTCTTTCCTTGTATCAGAAGGACGGTTGTTTTTTCGGCTATATGCAGTTTCCCCAATGGGCTAAAGGTGAGAAGGAGATTCTCAAAAACCTCCGCGTTGCCGGCAGACGTGTGAGTTTTGTGCGCTCCGTTCAGACCTATGCAGAGCAGAAACGGGTAGGAGCGCCGACTTTCTTTGTGCAGGATTTTGATGGTGAAATTCTCGATGGCGGCAGAAAAATAAAGGGATTTTATACTAACCATGGAGTAAAAGAGCCCTGGGACGGTGAGAGAAAATGAGAAATGCTCGTTGTCTGACTTTGCAGTTTTATTGCGCTATGTAATCTTTATGAGATATTCAGATCTGATCTTTCTTCTGCCGGCTGCAGCATTTTCTACCGCAGTAGCTTTTGTATCCGGGATTCCCTTCGTTGTAAGGATCACGGCTGTAATAGCATTGCTCAGCCTTGTTTTTTTCTGTATTCGTGTGTTCCGACTATATGTAAGTCGTGCGGCCGGTATTCCGGCCGGTTCGACATCGCTTGAGGCTGTACTTCAATCGGTTCCAGGTCTTGTATCTGTTAGAGACAGAAACGGACGGTTTATAATGTCGAACAATGAATGCGAAAAGTATTTCGGATTTTCATCTGAGAATATTGTCGGTAGACGTTTATCCGATCTGCCACTGCCAGCGGATGAGATTGAGCGCTTTGGAAAAAGCGATCAGGCTGTGTTTAAATCGGGAAAAGCCGTCACCAGCTTTGAAGAAAAAGTAATTTTTGCAGACGGGTCAGAGCATTGGATGTCGATAGCAACGATTCCCCTGTATAACGGCGTCAGAACGGTTGATCGGGTGCTTGTTGTGGGGCAGGAGATCTCTGCTTTGAAACACGCCATTGAGACAATGAAATCACGTGACGAGCTTCTTAAGTCCGTTCTTAATACATCCCCTGATGACATATCCATTACAGACATTGAAGGGAGGCTGCTCTTTGTTTCCCCTGCTGGACTTCGCATGTTCGGAGTTGAGCTGACCGATGATGTGATCGGCAGGGAGGTTTCCTGTTTTATTGATGCGCCGGACAGGCAACGGGCTGAATCTGATATTGCAGATCTTCTCGCCGGCAATAATCACGGAACCTGCGAATATAATGCTGTCCGTTCCGACGGTGTTCGCTTTCCGATTGAAGTCAACGGTGAAAAAATTTCTGATGATATGGGATCACTTCTTGGCGTTGTCCTTGTCGTGCGTGATGTGACATCACGTTTAAATGCGGATAGAAAAGTTAGAGAATCTCAGCACCTCCTCCGGGCCGTTATGGACACCATGGCGCAGGGAATGGTTGTTGTAGACAGCACGTATCATCTTATGACATTCAATAATACATTCCTTCGCTTTTTTGACTTTTCGCCCGGAGATGTTTCAGTTGGTGATTCTTATGATGATATTGTCGATAAGCTTCTTTACCTCGGCAGAATCGACGAAAAGGATTCCGCATCTATTAAGCAGGGTATTCGTACAGATTCTGCGATAACGTTTGACCGTTGCCAAGTCACAACGGAGGGATTTCGCTGGATCCAGGTTTTTCATAATCCGCTTCCTTCTGGAGGATTTGTCCGTACGTTCTCTGATATCACTGGCAGAAAAACTGCTGAGGATCTGCTTCTCGAAAAGAATGAAGAACTTGACCGCTTCTTCAGTGTTTCTCTTGACCTCATGTGTATTACTGATACAAAAGGTGTCTTCAAGCGTCTCAATAATCAGTGGGAGATTTCATTCGGATATCAGATTGCTGAGCTTGAAGGCGCGCGATATCTGGATTTTGTGCATCCTGATGATGTGGCACGAACTATTGAAGTGATGCAGAACCTTCAATCTGGAAGGCCGATCTTTAACTTTGTCAACCGATATAGACGAAAAGACGGTGTTTACAGGTGGATTGAATGGAGAACTGTTCCTGTTGGTGATAATGTTTATGCGTCTGCCCGTGATATTACCGGCAGAATTGAGTCGGAGGAGAAAATTCTCATTTCAATGCAGGAGGCAGATATTGCCCGGGAGGCGGCAGACCGGGCCAATAGGGCCAAGTCTGAATTCCTTGCAAATATGAGCCATGAGATCCGCACTCCTCTCAATGCCATCTTCGGTTTTACAAATCTTTTGAAGGAAAAAATCGGTTCGGACGATGATGGGTATGTTGAAGATATTCTTGCTGCAGGGAAGAATCTTCTTTCTCTCATCAATGATCTTCTTGATCTTTCCAAGATTGAAGCCGGGAAAATGGAAATTCGGATCGAGGAGTGCAATATCCGGTCGCTTCTTTCAGAGTTCAGAGCTGTTTTCGCTCCCAAGGTGAAGGAGAGCGGTTTGATTTTTACAATTGATATTGACCCGTCATTGCCTGAAGTTGTGGCTGCTGACGGAATCAGGATACGGCAAATTCTTTTCAATATCATCGGCAATGCATTCAAATTCACCCATGAAGGTTTTGTCAATCTGCGTGCAAGAGCTGAAAAGCCGGATAACGGTTCTTATATGATGATTCTTGAGGTTTCGGATTCCGGCATAGGTATCCCTCCAGCTCAGCAGGATGCAGTCTTCCAAGCATTTGTACAACAGGACGGACAGAGTACCAGACGATATGGAGGGACGGGACTCGGTCTTGCTATCACGCGTCGTCTTGTCCTTCTGATGGGCGGCAGTCTGAATGTTGTAAGTGAACCTGGGAAAGGTTCGGTTTTTACTGTCGTTGTTCCCCTGTCTTTTCCAGAAGGGGAAGGCTTTGCATCAGAAGAAGACACTGATGATCTTGTTTTCGAAAAGGCGAGAATTCTTATCGTAACACAATCAAAAGGGCAGTATGAAAAGATCTGCACTTTTTTGAAACATCAGGATATTGTCTGTATTCAGGCAGAAAGCCACACTGCTGCATTACATCTGTCTGACAACGAGCGGCCTTCTCTGATTATCGTGGATTGTATTACTCAGAGCGTTGACTACGCTGCCATTCGAGAGCTGCTGCGCGGGATATATGCCGGCATTCCGACGCTGGCTCTCGCAGGGCGGGATGATGAAAAACTGAAAATGCTATTTTCCGGATCTCTTTATGAACCGTTTACAAAAAAGGATCTTCTTTCGGGATTTATGAGGTATCTTCCCTATAGAAGAAAGATTTAATCTGACAGTTTATTCTCGCTCAGGTGTGTTTTGATGATCTCCATATTTCTGTTGTTTCCTCTGGCAAATCAGGCACTCCCCATGCAGACTGAAATGACCTTTTTCTTCATACGATACCTCTTCCTGCGGTAGAGTCCCATTGATAACCAATAGTAGAGTCGTTTCCTGCATTTGAGTCTGAATCGTCAAGTTTATTGTGAACAAAATCACATGATAGTGTTTTTGAGATCGTTATTTATTGACATGAGCGCATGTAAATCGTAGATGTTGGCATCAATAATAAGGAGCCAGCATATGATTATCAATAAAAACTGCATCCTCAGACTATCCAGATACAAGAAATCAGTTGTGCGTCTTCGCGCTATGGGATTCAAGAAAGTCTTTTCTGAAAATCTCGCTGATGCGGTAGGGGTCACTCCGTCTCAGGTTCGTAAGGATTTTTCCCAGTTTGGCATAACAGGTAATAAAAAGGGGGGATATGAGATTGATGACCTTGTTGGAAAACTGAACAGCGTTCTTGGTAAAGATGATGAGGAACGTGTTGTTCTGATCGGCTGTGGAAATATCGGTTCAGCTCTTATGAAATACAGCGGCTTTAAAAAAGAAGGGATCAATATCATTGCAGCCTTTGATTCCGATCCGGTCCGCATAAGCGATCGGTCAACGCCTCCGGTTTTTCCGGTAGATATGCTTGAATCCTATATCAGTAAAAATGAAATCAAGACTGCAATCATAGCTGTGCCGGATATGGCGGCTCAGTCTGTTTTTGAATCGATCGTTCGCGCCGGTATACGCGGTGTTCTCAATTTTGCGCCCATTCATCTCAAGTCGATGAGCAATGTCGTCATAACCAATGTAAATCTCGAGATGGAGCTTGAAGCGGTTATCTACTTTGTCCATTTCGGAGGAATAATTGCCGAGGAACTCGAGGCGGAATAATCGTACCCCCTCGGCAGCGTCATCCGCTCTGGATCACGGGCGGAAATTCCCGACAGACAGCGATTGTTGCCCGTCGGCGAGAAACCATAGTAATTCACGAGTGGATGAAAAGCTTTTCCTCTGTTGTGACACCGCTATAGGGTTCACGAAGTAAAAGATACCATCCCGCATGGAGCTTGCATGGATTTCCCCAC
>Ga0364874_10359_pt1 | contig 22474 bp, 16 predicted proteins | sample ExccelAu500001D4_2_FD_206922 | JGI IMG/M metagenome (GOLD analysis project Ga0364874, IMG submission 206922) | Enriched cells from Trout Bog Lake Hypolimnion, Wisconsin, USA - BchlTB.Aug07.5000.01.D4 | ecosystem: Environmental > Aquatic > Freshwater > Lake > Hypolimnion/Profundal zone | place... | reverse complement strand
TACAGTAACCCTGACGGCAATAGACCAGAGCGGCAATACATCAACCAATACAGCCACCATCACGGTACTGGATCAGATCAATCCAAAAGTGATCACCAACAGCCCAACAGTATATCTGGATGCGAGCGGCAATGCATCAGTAACAGCCGCATCGATCAACAACGGCAGTTATGACAATTGCCATATCGCATCGATCAGCCTTGATGACAGTGTATTCAACTGCAGCAACCTGGGATCGAATACCATAAAACTGACAGCCGTAGATCAGAGTGGCAATAGTTCTATATCTACAGCCACGGTAACAGTATTGGATAATATCAATCCAACAGTGATCACCAACAGCCCAACGGTATATCTGGATGCGAGCGGCAATGCATCCGTAACAGCCGCATCGATCAACAACGGCAGTTATGACAATTGCCATATCGCATCTATCAGCCTTGATGACAGCGTGTTCAACTGCAGCAATCTGAATTCAGAAAATGTAATAACACTCACAGCCGTGGATCAAAGCAATAATACAAGCCAGGCAACCGCCACAGTAACAGTGCTTGATACCACCCGACCGGTAGTGTCAGTTCAGAATCTTAAAGTATATCTGGATGCGAGTGGTAATGGATCCATTACTGCAGCCCAGGTCAACAATGGTTCATCTGACAATTGCCATATAGCGAAGATCAGCCTGGACGACAGCCTGTTCAATTGCAGCAACCTTGGTTCCAATAATACAGTTAAACTTACCGCAGTGGATGAAAGTGGGAATACCAATCATGCATATGCCACAGTAACAGTGCTTGATACCACCCGTCCTGTGATGGCAACGCAGAACCTGACCGTATATCTTAATGCAAGCGGCAATGCTTCTATAACAGCTTCCCAGGTAAATAATGGATCATCAGACAATTGCCATATATCGAAGATCAGCCTGGATGACAGCCTGTTCAATTGCAGCAACCTGGGCTCCAACAATGTTGTTAAACTTACCGCTGTTGATGAAAGTGGCAATACCAATCATGCATACAGCACAATTACAGTATATGATACTACGCGTCCGGTGATGGCAGTACAAAATCTGACGGTGTATCTTGATGCCACAGGAAAGACTTCCATAACAGCGTCCCGGGTAAACCATGGTTCATCAGACAATTGCCATATTGCGAAGATCAGCCTGGATGACAGTCTGTTCAATTGCAGCAACCTGGGTAATAACACTGTAAAACTTACAGCTGTTGATGAAAGCGGTAATACCAATCATGCGTATGCAACCATACTTGTCAAAGACACAACCCGGCCGGTAGTTAAAACGCAGAATGTACTTATTACCCTTAACAGCAGCAATCTGGCCTACACCACAGCATCGGCAGTAAATAATGGAACAACCGATAACTGTTCGATCATCTCCTACAGTTTGAGCAAAACGACCTTTGACTGCAGCAATGTGGGCAATAATATAGTGACCCTGTCGGTGACCGATGAAAGCGGTAATGTGGGAACGGCAACTGCCGTGGTAACGGTAAAAGACCCAACGCCACCGGTGGCCAGAGCGAAGAACATTACCGTATATCTTGATAAAACAGGTAATGTAACTGTAGCGGGAAAAGCCGTTGATAACGGAAGTACCGATAACTGCAGCGTTGTGTCCTATACAGTAAGTCCGGCCACCTACAGTTGTTCGAATACGGGCTGGAATAAAGCAACATTAACCGTAGCTGATGCATGGGGCAATACAAATGCTGCAACATGTTATATAGATGTTCTGGATACGATCAGGCCTGTTGCAAAAGCTAAAAATGTAACGGTATACCTGGATGCCACGGGCAGAGCTACCTTAAATGCCAACCAGATGGATAATGGCAGCTATGACAATTGTGCGTTCCTGCTTGCATTTGACCATGACGGCGATGAGTGGACAGAACCGAACAGAGATGATCTGTACAGACATTTTGATTGTGACGATATAGGAACACACCAGGTAACCCTGTTTGCCATTGATAAATCATACAACTTTGGATATGCCACAGCTACCGTAACTGTACTTGATACGATGAAACCGGTGATCAGGCTCAAGAATATCGTAGTAAACCTGGGAACAGATAATGATAACTGGTGGTGGGGCGATGATGACGATGATGACAACGGCGGCAACTCTTCAACAATAACAGAAGCGATGCTGGATAATGGCAGTTATGATAATTGCGGCATTAACTCGGTTAGTATGAGCCAGTCCACATTCAGCTGTGCAAATATTGGCACCAACAAAGTAACGGTTACGATGAAAGATGCATCAGGCAACACTTCTACAGCTACGGCCATTGTAACCGTGGAAGACAATACGGCACCGGATGTTAAGACCAAAAATATTACAGTTGCCCTTAACGCATCAGGTTCTGCAACCATAGCAACAACGAATATAGATAATGGTAGTTCAGATAATTGTGGAATAGCCAGTGAGAAATTAAGTGCAAGCAGCTTTAGTTGCAGCAATCTTGGCAAAAACACAGTGACCTTAACAATTACAGATGCAAGTGGTAATACATCATCAGCAGATGCAACAGTAACCGTTGTAGATAATATAGCACCGGTAGCCAGGGCAAAAAATGCGACAGTTTACCTGGATGCCAACGGCAATGCAAGCATCGCAGCCAGTCAGCTGGATAACGGAAGTTCAGATAATTGCGGATATGTGATGGCCTTTGATCATGACGGTGATGAGTGGACCAACCCGAATGCAGATGAAAAGACCATGAATTTCACATGCAGGAATATCGGCAGCAATAATGTAACGGTGTATGCTATAGACAAGTCAAATAATTATTCGGCAGCCAGTGTGGTTGTAACAGTCATAGACAATATAGCGCCAGTAGTGAAAACGAAGAATATTACTGTGAACCTTGGTGCCAATGGCAGTGTAGTGGTACCGGCAGCTTCGGTTGATGGTGGCAGTTATGATAATTGTTCCATAGCATCAGAAAGCCTGAGTCAGTCGACCTTTACATGTGCCAATATAGGCAATACCACAGTAAAACTTACCGTTACAGACCCTGCAGGCAATAGTTCAATGGGTACGGCAGTTATAACGGTGAAAGATGCAACGGCCCCGGTTGTAAAAACAAAGAATGTTACAGTATATCTGGATGGCAGCGGCAATGCATCCGTTACAGCAGCAATGATCGATAACGGCAGTACCGATAACTGTTCTATAGCAAGCGAAAGCCTGAGCAAAACAAGTTTCACCTGTGCCAATACAGGGAATAATAATGTAACGCTTACAGTTACCGACGCATCAGGCAACAGCGCATCAGCCAATGCGGTTGTTACCGTCATTGATAACAGTTCACCGGTCGTAAAAACAAAGAATATTACGGTTTACCTGGATAAGAATGGCAACGCAAGTGTAACCCCATCCCAGATAGATGGAGGAAGCTATGATAATTGTTCGGTATCACTGAGCTTTGGCAATGACAAACATTGCGGCCCGGGCAACAAGCAGATCAATTACAATTGTTCAGATATCGGGACCTTGCAGGTAACCCTGATCGGCACCGATCCATCGGGCAACAGTTCAACGGCTAATGCAAGTGTTACCGTGAAAGATACAACCAAACCGGTAATGGTTCCCAATAACCTGACGGTTACACTGAACAACAAAGGTCAGGCATCGATAAAAGTGTCAGATGTGGATAATGGCAGCTATGACAATTGCTCGATCGTAAATGAAACGATAGATATCAGCAGCTTTACATGTGCCAACCTGGGGGCCAATACAGTTACCTTAACGGCAACAGATGCCAGTGGCAATAAAGCAACAGCCAAAGCGATTGTAACAGTTAATACCACCCTGAGTGCCAGTGCCGGCAAAGGGCAGACCGTATATTATGGCTATACTGCAGCATATAACACCGCTGGCCTGAGTGCATCCGCCTCAGGAGGAAGTGGCAGCAACTATAGTTATAAATGGAGTACGGGTGCAAGCACACAGTCCATATCAGTAGCGCCATCCACAACCACTACCTATACAGTAACCGTAACAGACGGCAACGGATGTACGGCAAGTGCCACAGTACAGGTGCAGGTGATAGATGTTCGCTGCAATCAGAATGGCGGATCGGTACTGGTATGTCTGAAAGGGACAACTTATTGCCTGCCAGTTTCAGATGTGGCCGCCTATCTTAAGAAAGGAGCTACCCTTGGATCATGCGACGAAGATGCACCGATCTCAGAGAACCAGGCAGACCTGTATGGCATAACCCTTGGCGCGTATCCGAATCCGTTCAGCCTGCATACTACTATTAATTTTACTGTATCAACCAGCAATACCGTAACCCTTGAGCTTTACAATCTTAAAGGTGAAAAAGTAAGTACTTTGTTTAACGGAAATGCTGAGATGAACAACATATATACTGTAGACCTGAATCCGGCATTCATGGAGCCGGGCGTATATATGATCAGGCTTACCACCCCTGAAAATGTGAAATACATGAAACTAGTAAAAATTGAATAATGGAACACTAATTCCTTGATAGTTTTGATAAAAAAGCCGCCCCTCAAAAGGCGGCTTTTTTTATCGCAGTGTTTTAATCTTCAATGAAGCCATAACAAATTTCTCATCCAAAATAAATGGATAAAATAATTAACTTAGCGGCTGGAAAATGACATTCTGATGAAAAAACTTTACCTTGTTCGTCATGCAAAATCAACCAGGGAATTTTCTGAACTTCCTGATTTTGAACGCCCACTTAATTACAGAGGGCGCAGCGATGCACCAATTATGGGTGAAGTACTCAAAAAGATGAATATTATTCCGGATATCATTATCACAAGTCCGGCTACAAGAGCATTGGCTACAGCCCGTCTCATGGCTGAACATTTGAATTATCCATTGAATAAAATCTTAGTCAGTGAGGATATATACGAAGCATGGTTGGATGACTTGCTTGATGTATTGCGAATGATAAGTTCAAACCATATTTCGGTTATGCTTATAGGACATAACCCGGGTTTGCAATTGCTGGCAGAATATATAACTGAATTCCCTTACGATAATATACCTACCTGCGGCGTGGTAGGGTTAGACATTTTATTAGATAACTGGAAAGATATTCATAAAGACTGTGGAAGGATATTGTTTTTTGAGATTCCCAAAAAAGATGAAAGGCCATAAAAATTATATTCCTTCAAAATCTATTGAATAACGATTTAAATAAATATTTCTCAATGATAACCCTCATATTTGCATCAAAATTTTAGGTTTATGGTAGTTTCAATGACGGGATTCGGAAATGCAGTATCAGAATTATCTGACTTCAATATCCGTGTTGAAATTAAATCTTTAAACAGCAGGGGATTGGATTTGAGTATAAGAGTCCCTAAAAATTATTCTGAAAAGGAAATCACACTCAGATCAAAACTCAGTACACGACTGCAACGCGGAAAGGTTACGATAAACGTTGATTTGGAACCAACGGGGGCAAGAGTTTCTAAAAGTTTAATAAACAAAGAATTATTGTTAAGTTATTACAATGAGCTTAAGTCTATCGGAGCTTCCGAAGGCGCATCTGTTGATAATCTTTTCTCCAGCCTTATCACAATCCCTGAAATTATTCAGATACAGAGTACGGAAAATAATGGAGAGCGGGATGATTGGCCAGATATTGAAAAAACGCTTGATGAAGCATTGGAAAAATTCGAATCTTTCAGGAGAACAGAAGGTGAAGCGCTTCATAAGGAATTGGTATCATATATTAACAGTATCAGTAATTGCCTGGAGAAAGTTGTAAAGCATAAAGACAGCAGAATAGATAAGATCAAATCTGATTTGCGGGAGAAACTGATGCAGATACAGGATGAAGGAAGGATAGATGAAAACAGATTTGAGCAGGAGCTTATCTATTTTGCTGAAAAACTTGATATTACAGAAGAAATAGTTCGTTTGGGCGCACATCTTAAATATTTTCTTGAGGCCATGAACGAAGCCGCACCCGGCAAAAAACTTGGTTTTATATCCCAGGAAATTGGCAGAGAGATAAACACAATCGGTTCAAAGGCCAATGATGCATTGATACAGAAAGACATCGTTCTTATGAAAGAAGAACTTGAAAAGATCAAGGAGCAATGCCTTAATGTATTATAATGCCTTTAAATAAATTAGTCATATTATGCGGCCCATCCGGATCTGGTAAAACCACGATAACAAACCGGCTGATCAGCATGTTCCCGGAACTGGTTTTTTCTATTTCGGCTACTACTCGTCCGCAGCGCCACACGGAGAATCATGCAAAGGATTATCATTTTTTAAGTTTAAGCGATTTCAAAGAAAAAATCAGCCATGATGATTTTGTGGAATATGAAGAAGTGTACCCGGGTATATATTACGGCACCTTAAAAAGTGAACTTGAGCGCATCTGGCAAGAAAAAAAAATTCCAATTCTAGATATTGATGTGGTAGGTGCTGCAAATATTAAGAAGAGTTATGCACCTGATTCATTAACGATTTTTGTGCATCCCCTTTCGCTTGAAAACCTGAAGCACAGGCTGCATCAAAGAGCTACAGAATCTGCTGAAAGTTTTTCAAAGCGGATTCATAAATCGGCAGAAGAACTGAATGCAGCAGAATCATTTGACAGGATTGTTTACAATGACAATCTGGAGCAGGCTGTTAATACCGCAAGTGCATTTGTGAACCAGTATCTGCACGATAAAAATTAAAAATAAATTTGAAAACAGGTTTGTTTTTTGGTTCTTTTAATCCTATTCATACGGGACACCTGATTATTGCCAACTATTTTGCGCAGGGCCTTGATTTGCAGCAGGTATGGTTTGTGGTTTCGCCGCAAAATCCCTTAAAAAATTCGGAAGATCTTTTGGATCAGGAACACAGGTTAAACATGGTAAAACTAGCCATAGAAAATAATGCCTGTCTTAAAGCCTGCGACGAAGAATTTTATCTGCCAAAACCTTCATATACCATAGATACCCTCAATCATCTTGAAATAAAGTATCCAGCCAATCAATGGGTACTTATAATGGGTGCTGATACTGTAGGCACACTCCCTCAGTGGAAAGATTACAGAAAAATTGTAGATCAATATGAAATACTCATCTATCCCAGACCTTTTTATTCTATGAAAGAAATTTCAATGTTTCCCGGCATGAAATTGATAAAGGAGGTCCCTTTGATTGAAATTTCAGCTACTTACATCCGTACAGCAATACGTGCAGGCAAAAACTGCCGCTATCTCCTCCCTGAAAAAGTTTATGAATATATTGTGCGAAACGGATTATATGGTTGATTATTAATTTCTTATCTGTTAATAATTTCCATTGGAATCAGTTCTGACAAATAAAGCTGTAAAGCCAGTAGATCCTTTCCCAAATTGTTGCGATTCGCCTACCAGTGCATAACCTCCGTCCATAAGTTCCGTGCCGGATACAAACCAGCCCGAACCTGCATTTGAAGTTATGGTTTTATCCCATACTTTATTTCCGTCTTTATCTATTTTTAATGCATAAGGAAGATTATTTCCTCCAAATCCGGCTACGCGTATTGAACCAACAATAATGTATCCACCATCCCGGCACGTACTTATCTGACGAGGGAAAATGGCGCTATTGTTTACGGAGTATTCCTTATTCCAAATGATATTCAGGTTTTTATCGAATTTTATAACCACAGGATACACAAATTCGCCTGATGAAGTAACATCTGTGCGCTGTCCAAGAATAACCATATTTGAATCCAACGCGTTTGCCTGCCATTCTACCTGGTCAGAATGTGTCTGATCATTTGTGTCAATAATAGTTTGAATCGCTTTTCCACCGTTTTCAGGAATTTTTGCAGCAAAAAGTTTAGAATTATCAAGCGTAGTAAATGCCGATCTGGTATATTTGGCACCGAGGATATAATAAGATCCACTTGCATAAACCGGATTTACAAAAAAATCAAGCACTTTCCCGGGCCCTAACATCGAATCCTGAAATGAAAAAGTTTTGTTAAGTTTAAATCCGGAATTATATTCATAAATGGTATTCAATGAAGGAACTGTCCCTGAAAGCAAACCATCACAGGAGGAAGTAATAAAATTGGTATTTTGCGGTTCCATCTCACTATTAATAACAATATTATACAGGTTCCCTTTTATGTTGCCTGATGAGTCAAAACTAGTAATGGTTCCGCCTGATTGCACGATGTAATTACCGGCAGCAGTTGCAATTCCATTGAAAATCCAGGGTGGGGTAGATGTCTGATAATACTGGACATAACCGGATTTAATAATTGTTTTCTGCCATAATAAATTTCCGAATTTATTGGTTCGTGATAATAATAATGATGAATTCCCAACTGTGGAAACCACGAAAAATCCGCCATCATTTAATTGATTGACATAAAACGATATGGCAATAGAATCTTCAGTCTGATAGGTTTTGATGAACAGTTCAGGATTGGACAATGTCTGGTTTTTGGTGCATGACGATAACCCTAAAGTACAGGTTATCAATATTATTAACAGGAAAAGTTTTTTATTTAGGATTGCCATTCTTATCTGTTCTTAGAAAACCAAAATAATTAGCATGGGTATTTAATGGCGTGGTGAGGTTAATACCTGCAGCAATATCATTACCCGAAAAAACAGCACCTGCAGCCCATTCATTTTCAGGAGCCGGAAGAAAACTCTCCTTGAGCTTATTTCCACTTGCATCAATTTGCAATAACCAATTATAATAGGAAGATTTTGATGAATTTAACTGAAATGTACCACCGCTGATTAATAATCCGCCGTCAGGCCCATCAGTGGCATCATTAAAATACACGGCGCCTCCGATACCTGGAAAAAGATGTAACCATTGCTGCGTACCATTAAGGTCTATTTTAAAAACTTCTATTGCTTTAAATCCTTCCGTATTTGCAACATAAATATATCCATCGGGCCTGCTGATAATTTTTTCACAGCATAATGGGGTTGAAAGATTTATAAAAGACTGAATATATGATGAATTGTTTATTGCTGAAGTATTATACAGATAGCCTTGAACATTTACATTGTATTCTATGTAGTGTATCAGAAAAGTACCGCCGGAAGTTAACAAAGTGAAGGAAGGATATCCCAGCAATTGGGTATCCTTGTTTTGTTCATAACCGCCTATAGCTACTTCACCGTTTGGGCCAAAACTAATAGAAGCGCCGAAACTTCTTATATATCCTTTGAATAAAGTATGTGTCCATAAGCTATCGCCATTCTCATCCGTCTTTACTACAAAAAACTGTCCTCCTTCACTTCCAACGGCTATAAAACCATGGTCAGGAGCTTCTGCAACATCATAAAACAGGTCGGCATTTTTGCCTCCATAAGTTTTTTGCCATTGCAGGTTGCCATCGGCATTTGTTTTTACAAGATATGCATCCTGAAGGTTGTTATTAAGAGCGGCACCAAAACCATAAGAAGTAGTAGCACCGGCTGCAATATATCCCCCATCTGAAGTAGGGCGCACCATCCAGAATAAATCCTGTTTAGGGCCTCCAAAAGTTTTATACCATTTTAGTGTTCCGTTAGGATCGCATTTCTGTATAAAACCCTGCTGCCCTTGCGAATCGCTATTTACTGTATACCCTCCAAATACATATCCGCCATCTGATACAGATTCAAATGAGCTCAGGAAATTGCCATACTGGTTCCCATATACTTTAATACCTGAGGTACTTGTCTGTGAATTGCCGGGCAATGACAGTTTTGTGCATCCGGGAAAAAATAAAACAGATACTATACAGAAAAGTGAAAAAAACCTTGTCATGATTATATGCAAATAACATCAAAAAGCCGATAAATTCCAATTAATAATTTCAAAATTACGGATCGGTCCGATAGCATACGAAATATAAGAACCATATATAAAAACAACTCCCCGGCAATTATGCGGGGGAGTTGAAAATTATCATTTTATAATTAATTCAGCTTACTGAACGATATTGAGTTTTGATGAACCTAAAACATTTCCATTCTCGTCAGACACCTGAATAAAATACAGCCCGTTTTTCATTCCTGTCAGATCCATTTGGAAATTCAGTTTACCATTGCCCTCCACCTTCATGGTTTTCAGATTCTGCCCCAAAGCATTTGCTACAGCTAAATTCCAGTTTGAGTTTGATGATTTCATAAGTTCAAGATTGATAAATCCGGCTTTTGCTGGATTGGGAAATACATTAAAAATTTCCAGAGATGATGCCGGGGCTTCAACACTGCTTTGCACATTATCGGCATCGTAAGTAACCGTAGTTGGCGTAGTATATGTAGCATCATAACCAAAATCGAGGGTTAGAAGCGGCGTTCCGGTTCCTGCCCGATAAAAAGATTCCGAATAGTCAATAGTGCTGGTGTCATTCTGTTTGGAATGGAAAGCAAGAAGCATAAATGAAGGAGCCACCTGTCCATTTAAATAGAAACTATCGGTTGAAACTATAAAATGCCTTACAAGCAATACATTATAAGCCTGACTTGGTTTTGATCCTGCCGGTATTTGCAATGTTCCCCATCCTACAACGGAGTCCTTCGTTACACTATGAACATTGATATCAACCGATGCATTTGTAATTCCGTATGTGGTTAAATTTATTTTAGAATTTAGCGGATGTACGGTATTTGAAGACCATGCGCTGCTCATTGTTGCAGGGAAAGCAATGATATTCTGACGTGCCTTATAGGATTGGACTTGCCAGAGCGTACTGTCCTTAGGGTTTCCGGTTATAATGGCATCGCTGTAATCCTGATGTGGCAACATTCTTCCCGGTGTAAAATATCCTTTTGAATCAATATCGTATATAATAAACGATTTGACAGGCGAAGTTTGTACAACATTTTCATGTGTGGAGGTATCCATTACAGCAGTTTTAGAAACTGTTGTATCTACCAGAAGATTTGTACTTACGGCAACACCTCCTGATAAGTTTGTGTAATTCCAAACCTGGTTTGCGCCGGTCTTGGGTGCAGAAACACCGGTAGCTGAAGCCGTATGGGTATGTATGGTTCCTTTTACCTGGCCTGTAATATTGGATTTATCTAGTGTTATGGCAGATTGTGCATTTGCATGTACTGCCCCAAGCGATATTAATACCGCAGAAATAAAATAAAATGAATTTTTCATTTGTTTGTTATACAATCATTTAAAGGTTTTTTAAAGGCCAAAGATAATAACAAAAACTTAATAAGGAAAATAATATTTTTCCGGGATTTTGATATGTAAGAAATTAGATTTTAACTACAGGATCCCGTTTGCATCAGTTTTTACAAAAATTACCTGGCTGCTTTTGCCGTTGCCAAAACCGGTGGTACCCCCAACAAAAATGGCGCCTCCGTCAGCACAGGGTATGGCCCAGTCAAAAAAACTATTCCCGGGAATCGGGATTGTTCTTGACCACACTTTGTTGCCATTTGCATCCAGTTTTAGCTCATAGGGCAGTGTGTTGTTTGATCCATTATTTGTTTGCCCTGTAATCAGATATCCGCCATCACTCATAGGCGAAATGCTCCATGTAAGGATATTTTTGTTGATCTCTTCTACATTTGTTTCCCAATCCACTTTCAGATTTTTATCTACTTTAACAACATATGGAGTACTTTTGTTAATGGTGTAATCGATGCGCTGGCAAACGACTACCACCGCAGAATCAGGATTGACAATATACCAGTAAGGGTTTACATCTGCTGATTGATCTGCACTGTCAATAATAGTTATAGCAGTCTTCTTACCTTTTGCCACTCTTGCAAAATACAATTTCCTGGAATCGGACCAGTTCCAGTTTTGTTTTAAATACTTTTGCCCGAACACATTAAAAGTTCCCGAACTATTTTCCTGGTAGGCACCAAACGTAATTGTTTTCCCTGAAAAATAATTCGAATCGTTAAAATTATCCTGCCCTATATAATTCAGGTTATGGTCAAAATGAAGCACCGTGTTTTGGGATGAACCTCCATAACCTCCTGTACTTAATGAAATTAAATAAGTTCCAGCAGGCCCGATCTCAAGTTGTTGATTATTTAATACATCCGTGCCTGCAGAACCATACTGTTTGTGGATAATAATCCGGCCAAAAGTGTCTATTTTGTTTACCCTGAAATGGTTGTAGTCAGATACCATGTAGGTGCCATCGCCGTTTGGATGTACAAAATAAGTTACAAAACTATCGCCTGCAATGACGCGCTTCCATTCCAGGTTACCGTATTTGCTCAGGCGAATTATTATTGATTCTGTTGAACCACCATCCATGCCAAACATAAGATATCCGCCATCCTTCAATTGTTCAATATAGTTCGTATTAAAAGAAGGGAAGCCAATATCAAATTCCTTGATAAAAGTTATTGCCTTACTATTGACAGAAGTGTCAGACTTTTTGCAGGTTATGCCTGATAAAGCCAATAAAATCAATAATATGTATAATATATTTTTTCTATTTGACATGATCAGTTATTTTACCATTTTGATCTGTGAAAAATACAGCAAACATATTATTGGAATTAAAACTTGAATTGGAAAGTGCAGCACCCACAGCATATCCATGAGTGGAAGGCAGAATATTGATGGTTGTAGGCTGCGAAGCGAAAAATTTATTATTGTTTAAATCTGTATTTGCTAATTCAAGGTTGGAACTCAGGTTGCCTGTACCGTCTATACCCAATAAGGCACATGTATTTGTAACCGCGCCAGATGTTCCTGCAAGAATAAAACCACCACTGCTGTTTGTTCCAAGTTTTGAAACGATAAAGCCTGGCATATATTTTTTTTGCCATAAGACATTCAGTGAATTATCTGTTTTAATAACGTATGGGACTTCTGTACTATCCTGAGCATTGTCTGTTGCCAAAACACATCCATCGGAAGTTGCTACAACTTTTGATTGATTACAATTAGTGAAACCATTGAATATAATACCAGAGCCTTTCTGAAGACCATTGATGGCATTTACATGAACAAGGCAAGGGAAATGTGTATTCTGATCTAATATTTGATCTGACTTGACCACGATCCCGGAAGCAATTATATCTCCGTTTGGGCTGATATCAATTGACTGACCGGCACTATAGTAAGATGTTGTAAAATAACCATTTTCCCATTTTTTGTTCCCGGTTTGATCCGTCCTAATGACATAAAGCTGGTAAATGTAAGACTGATAATATGAATTCATCACTTTTACCCGTCCTGTGGTTACAAAACCATGATCGGGCATTTCTTTTATGTCATAAAGTGTATCAAAATAGATGTCACCATACGTTTTTTGCCATGTCATATTTCCATTTGCATCCGTTTTCACCAGATAGCCATCAGGGAAATAATCGCCATTTTTTTGGCCATTGCCATAGGAACAAGTATAGCCAACTGCAATATAACCTCCATCAGAAGTTTGTATTGTTTTCTCAAAACCATTGTTTTTCGGGCCGCCAAATGTCTTCAGCCATTGCTGGTTGCCATTTGCATCCGTTTTAAGCATAAAAGCAAGGTCTCCGGAGGACGGCCCGGTTCCGGAACTTCCCGAGAATATAAATCCTCCGTCGCTGGTGGGTTCCATATCATGTACCAACATGCTGATATTACCTCCATATATTAATATGGCAGAAGATTCTTTGTTAGCCGGCACTGTTGTTTTTGTGCATGCCAGGCATATAATAAACAACCCGGCTATCAGGAATAATGCATATTTTCTAAAATCCACAGACAAAGTAAATCATTTATTAATATTCATCAAAATATTTATGAATTTTAATCCCGAAATCTGATTCCAGAAATTTGGGGCCTCTGCATGCGAAAGGCATAATTGATTAGTAATTACCATTTGCATCAGTCCTCACATAAATTATCTGGTTGCCACTTTTTCCTTTTCCAAATTGTTTTGTATCACCAATAAAAGCATAGCCTCCGTCGGCAAGTTGTGTTCCGTTGAAAAACTCACCGGACCCAGTTGGGGAAGTAAAGGCTTTTTCCCATAGTTTATTTCCACTTGCATCAATTTTTAGCACCCATGGTTTATAATCAGGGTAGCCAGCCCGTCCAATAGAACCTACTATAATAAATCCGCCATCCATACAGCGGATAATATTATAACAACTACAACTGCCAAAATCTACATCATAGGTTTGTTTCCAAACAATATTCAGGTTTTTGTCAAATTTAATGGCTATTGGATAATATATATTCGTATTAACCATGCTATATCTCTGTCCCAGAACTACAACCTGGCTATCTGCGCTTAGTGTTTGAAGAACATATTGATCTTGTGTAAGCAGGTCACCTGTATCAATTAAGGTTTGCGTGACCTTGCCGGTAGCAGGCACTCTCGCGGCAAATATTTTGGTATTATTGTAGCTATTCCAAAGGGTCCGTGGAAGTTTTTGCCCAAAAATAGCATATGGCTCAGATTGTATTCCCGTGCATAAATATATTGACTGGGTACGACCGCCCAGTCTTTTATCTGAAATGGAATCTGTTTTGAGAAGATTGAAATTGCCGTCATAAGTATATATCTTATTTGTTGAGGAAACCTCAAGCCCAAGGCCATCGCAATATGGTACGATAAATTCATTCCCATTTTGTACCGCGTTAAAGAAATAAGAATTCGTATTTGTTGAGGTCATGCTGCTTTGAGGAACTTTGGTTTGGAATGATATTTTGCCTGAAGTGTCAAATCTCATAATCAATGGTCCTGCCTGTCCTAGAAAATGCCAGGGGTCACCTGTTGAACTCATTGCTATAACAGATCCGCTTTGTAGATTAAAGCTGCTGTTTGAAACTGCTTTTTGAGAAATAATATTTCCAAATTGATCTGTTTTTGTAATCAACGGGTAATAATTTTCCACTGAAACAATAATAAATCCTCCATTATTCAATGGAGCAATGACTAAACCATAATCGGAAAAAGCAGAATCAGATTCGAATGTTTTTATAAAAAGCCTGTGATCAGCGTTGAATGGCGCTTTTTGGCATGAATTAAGCTGGTATAATCCCAAAATCACCAGAAAATAAAAGGCTATATGTTTACTTAATTTTCCCATTTTGATCTGTGATGGCCATTCCAAAATAATAAGCATGGCTTGAATTAGCAGGTATCAGGTTTATTCCCAAGGCATAAAAATTGTCAACGGGAGTGCATCCTTCGGCAAAACCAACACCCGGGATAAATATTTCTGATGTGTTGGTACCTGCAGAATTAAGGTTCAGAAGCCAGGCTGCATCGGGCAAATTAACTGAGATCAAAAGGCTTCCGTCGTTGTTCATAACAGCATCACACAGGTCAACCCCATTCCCATGTCCGATAAATGCATGATTCCAGCCGAAATTGCCTTTCTGATCAATTTTAGCTGCAATGATTGTTACCTCAAAATAATTATCCCCCGTTTTATCTAAGCGAGATGGAGACGGTAAGGGACTCGACCCACAAATAAAAATAAAACCATCTTGCATACTTATTAATTTTTCATTTTTAATGCGTTCTGCAGAATTATTTAACAAATCATCATGCATCACAATTGTGTCAAATGTGATTACAGGGTTTATTACCTGCCCACTTGTAGCAAAAGAGGCAAACAGTGGATGTATATATGAAGTGTCCGTTTTTTTTGCATATCCGGTTACACCTATTATTCCATCGCTGCAAATGGCAACAGAGGTACCTGTGCTGAGGGTATAGGATGATGTTGTATGAGTCCATAAGCTATCACCGTTTTGATCTACCTTCACTATATAAAGCCATTTTTGAATTAGAGTACCTGAAACACCCTCAAAAAAGCCCGTCGCAACAAAACTGTGATCAGGCGTTTCCGCCACGTCATAAAATTGATCATTAAATGGCCCGCCAAATACTTTCTGCCATAATACTTGCCCATTGGCATCTGTTTTTAAAATATAGGCATGGGTGTTATAATTTGGTTGAGGTATGTTAAGAGGTATAGATGAAGTGGATCCAACAGCTATAAAGCCGCCATCTGACGTTTGGTGTACTGAAAGAAATTCATCGAGATACTTTCCGCCGTACTCATGATACCATAATATTTTTCCATTTTTATCAGTTTTCTGAATAAAACCCTGTTGATTTAATCCATTGCTAGCGAGCGTATATCCGGATAAGAAATAACCGCCGTCAACTGTTCTTCCAAAACTTTGCAGTTTATTTCCGTATTGGTTTCCATACATGATTATACCGGAGGAGCTAGTGTTAGATGCGATATTTACCGGAACTTTCGTGCAGGAAGGACATACGAATGCTAAAAATGTAATAAAGGATATTATGTGTTTTCTAAATACCACAAGCAAAGAAATTCATAATTTATCTAAGAAGCAAATTATGATTTTTTATTAAATTGGCGATGATTGTCAGAACCAGGAAAATACTAGCAGGTTGGGGAACTACAGGTTGCCATTCGCATCGGTTTTTATAAACAAAATCCTGCTGCCCAGTTTTTCATTGCCAAACCCATTGGTATATCCCAGAAAAGCATAGCTGCCATCTGCAAGCTGCCGGGCATAATACAGCACGCTATTGCCTGCAGTTGCAAATGTTTTATCCCAGAGTTTGTTCCCGTTTTTATCAATTCTTAATATATAGGGCTGGTTGTTCTGGTATGCCGTATTTCCTATTTGCCCAACGAGGATAATACCACCATCGCTGCATACGGTCATATTATGAAGCTCACTTTGATTTGTCCCCACCTGGTATTCCATTTGCCATACAACATTCATATTGATGTCAAATTTAATAACCATAGGATAATATCTTGCAGTGCCAACATCGGATCTGACACATAACATAATTATTCCGGAATCTGCTGTGTTGGTACTCCATGCAATCTGGTCATTCAGGCGTTGATTTCCTGTATCAATCATGGTTTCCTGCACTTTACCTGATTTAGAAATCCGCGCCACAAAGACTTTTGTAGGGGCATACCAGTTAAGTACAGTTCTGGGAAACTTTTGACCGCTGATGATAAAATCGCCTCCTGTACTCAGATAATTAGCAAAAAAGGCAAGCGTTTTGCCACCTAATTTCGTGTCAGGAATCGTATCTGTATGCAGAAGATTCAGATTATTATCCAGCGTATAAATTTTATTTATAGTAGAATTACCGGAGTAATTTCCATCGCATGAGCATAACAGGGATTGGGGACCCGTCTGAGTAAGCAATCCAAATCCGGTTTGATAGGAGGTATTTAAATTGATATTTTGTCCAGCGTTGCCAAGCGTATCAAAATAGGTACAATCACCATTAAACTGGGTTACAAAATGCCCTGCATCCTGCCTGAAAAAAGCATCCCAGACCGAGGTATTAGGATTAAACGGGCCACCAAAACATAAATTCTGTATTTTTTTTTGCCAAACCTGATTGCCTGCCTTGTCAGTTCTTACCATAAGAGGATAGCCTGCCCCCTCATTGGCAATGATGAGGAAGCCTCCATCGGCCAGTTGTTCCAGAGTTACAGCTTCAGCATCAGTATCAGATTGAAATGTTTTTATAAAGGTTTTCGAATTAACTGGCGCTGTTGATTTTTTGCATGAAATGAAAATGCATACCATTGCGAGCATAAACAAGGGGCCCGCAATTTTTTTGTTATTTATTTTCAACAAGATTTCCATTTTGATTTACTGTAAAAAATCCGAAGATATTTGGAATATTCAAATGCGTTGAACTCAGGCTGGCGCCAATGGAATAGTTATTTGCCGTTTGTGCCACCCCGGCTGCGTATGCATTATAACCCTGAACGGGGATATCAGTTTCCCATAATTTATTGCCGTTTGGATCAAGGTTAAGCAACCATGCATAGTTTTTGAATTTGGTATCTACGGTGACCCCTGAAATTAAAAGATTTGATTTATTATCAACGATGATATCATTACACGATGCGGTTGACAATCCGGTAAACTGTTTGTTCCATAACATATTGCCCATTGTATCTATATTGAAAACCTTCAACAGGTTGAAAGGGGTATCTATATTGGCTGCAATGATAAAACCTTTCCCATAAGAGATAATTTTTTCAGAACGAAATGTATTGTTATAGATCGGAACCAGGCCTCCCCATGTTTTGTATTCCGGATATGGAATCGGGTTTACTCCGGTAGTGTGATTTATGGGCCGACCTGCAGCATTTAATAAAATAAAGACAGGATAGTTGGTCCCCTGGTCTACAGCAAATGCGGATTTAACAACTGCACCAAGTACAGCAATGTCACCATTCGGGGCCACACAAACAGAAGTGCCGGCCGAATAAAAGAACCCCTGGAAAAATTCTTTGCTCCAAAGCTTTTTCCCATTCTGGTCTGTTTTTACGACATATATAGTTGTATAATTGTTAATACTATAGGTGCGTCCTACAGCTACATATCCATGATCGGGCGTTTCGGCAACATCATAAAATAAATCTGGATAGATATCACCATACGGGTTCTGCCAGACTATATTTCCATTTGGACCTGTTTTTACCAGGTACCCATCCCCATAAAAATCCTGCCGGGATGCACCGAAACCAAATGAATTTGTACCACCTGCCGCAATAAATCCGCCATCTGTTGTTGAATGTACTGCTGCAAATAGATCCTGCAATGGCCCACCATAATTCTGATACCACAATACATTGCCATTTTTGTCTGTTTTCTGGATAAATCCCTGGCCCGCATCAGCAGCGCTGCTATTGGTAGAGCCCCCAAAATAGTATCCTCCGTCAGGTGTCTGGCCAAAGGAATATAACAGATTCCCATACTCGTTCCCATAAAAGCGGATCGCGCTGGTTGTAGGATTGCTGATAGTGTTTTCAGATGTTTTTTTACATCCCGAAGAAAAAACGAACAATCCTGATAAAATGATTACCCCCCAAATGACTCTCATCGTTGACAAAATAAATTATTATTTGATTATAAACCAAATAATAGTTTCGTTTGAAATTTGAAACCTGAAATGGGGTGCTTCGGTGTGTATTTCTAATTAACTACAAATTCCCGTTTGCATCAGTTTTTAAGAAAATAATTCTGGTGCCCAGTTTTTCATTGCCAAAGCCATTTGAATTTCCCAGAAACAGGTAGTGCCCATCGCTTAACTCCTGTGCATACCATAAGGCGCTTGCTCCGGCAAATGAAAATGTTTTTTCCCAGATTTCATTGCCGTCTTTGTCGATTTTTATGGCAAATGGCTGGCTGTTTTGATAGGCAGTGTTCGCAATTTGACCAACCATAATAAAACCACCATCGCTGCAGTTCGACATATTGTGCAGTAAGCTGATATTATCTCCATACTGAAATTCTTTTTGCCAGACTACATTGAGATTTTTATCCATTTTTATGACCAGCGGATGAGACCAAGTGGTTAAGTAATCAGTTCTTGAACAGAGCAATACCATCCCTGAATCATCAGTATTAGTAGTCCAGACCGTCTGGTCAGAAAATTGAGTATTTAAACTGTCAATTATTGTTTCCTTAAAATTTCCGTTTGAATAAAATTTTGCTGCAAAGATTTTATTGGCGTTTCCCCATTGCCACACCTTATTAACGAATTTAAAACCTGATATAATATAATCGTGAGATGGCGTAATATAATTTGCAAAAAAGTAAAGGGTTTTTCCCCTGATTTTTGAATCCTGAAATGAATCAACTTTTAGCAATTGCAGGCTGCTGTTATACGTGTATATTATATTCACAGATGGTAAACCGGAATATTCCCCGTTGCATGAAGGCAATAAATAGGTTGATCCCTGGGGTTGCATGGCACCAAATGCGGTATTAGCATTTGGCTTATATGATGAATATATTATTGTTCCATTAGAATCAAAAACTGTGTTTGTGCCATCAAACTGGTAAATGAAATGTCCCTGGTCCGTTGTATTGAAGGCGTTCCACGCGGTAGAATTTTGACTAAACGGCCCCCCGGCACAATATTTTTGAATTGTTTTTTGCCATTTCAGGTTCCCGAATTTATCTGTACGCAGGATAACAGGCCGGCCTGCGCCTTCGTTGGCAACAATCATAAAACCGCCATCAGGCAATTGCTCACAAGTGGTTCCTTCTGCCTGTGAATCTGTCTGATATGTTTTAATAAAAGTATCTGAGTTAGAAACCACAGATTCTTTTTTGCAGGATAGAAACTGGCTTAGTATCATTAAAGATATGAAAAGCCTAAGAAAATTATTTAATCTCAAGAATGTTCCCATTTTGATCAGTTGTGAGAAATCCAAAATTATTGGCAAGGTTTAAAAGCATGGAGCTCAGGTTTATTCCCATGGCATAATTTTTTCCTGTGGGACACAGACCTGCAGCAAATGCACTATATCCTTTCACCGGTATATGCGTTTCCCATAGTTTATTGCCAGCAGGGTCCGTATTCAGGATCCAGCAATAGTTTTTCCCTGAAGTATCATTGGTAACACCTGAAATCAGATATCCACCGGTTGCATTTACGGTCATATCATTCATGGAGGCTGATTTTAATCCAAAAAATTGATGGTTCCAGACGACATTGCCAATAGTATCAACTTTAAATAGCATAACTGAATTTACAGGTGATCCCAGGTTCACTGCATATATGTTTCCATCAGGCACTGCAACAATTTTTTCATTTCTGATATTGCCATTATTCGATCCAATGCTTCCCCAGTTTTTATATTCCGGATAAGGATTGCCGCTTCCTGATATGGCATTCAATGAATGTCCTGAAGGGGACAATAAAATAAAGACAGGATAATTGGTCCCCTGATCAACTGCATAAGTAGATTTTACAACATAACCGCCCACAGCGATATCGCCATTCGGATTAACTGTTACTGTACATCCCTGACTGATAAAGTAACCATTAAATAATTCTCTATACCATAACATTTTTCCATTTATATCGGTCTTCAAAATATACAACTCACTGTTGTCACTGTTTATCTGGATGCCGCCAACGGCCACAAATCCATGATCTGGTGTTTCGGCTACGTCAAAAAATTCGCTCCAATATATATATCCGAATGTATTAAACCAGGTTTGATTTCCTCTCGAATCTGTTTTTACCAAATAGCAGCTGGGATAATATTTCTTTGCCCCCAGCCCATAGGATACAGTACTTCCTGCGCAAATAAAACCACCATCTGAAGTAGCTTTCACAGATTGGAATACATCCTGCGCCGGCCCGCCATAATTATTATACCATAATACATTACCGTGAATATCTGTTTTCTGAATAAATCCCTGTCCTGCATTGGCCGGGCTGCTATTGGTTGAGCCTCCAAAATAATAACCGCCGTCCCGGGTTTGCCCAAAACAACTAAGAAGATTCCCATACTCGTTTCCATAAAAACGGATCGCGCTGGTAGTGGAATTGGAAACAGTGTTTTCTGAAACTTTTTTACAACCCGATGAAAACACTATCATTCCTGATAGAATTATTACGCCCCCAATGAATTTCATCTGGGTCAAAATTAAATTTTATATAATTAACATACAAATAATTATGAAAGTTTTTTACTCGATTTATTCCTGATTCAGATCATGTTTTTTTACAGGACTATAAAATAAACGGAGCTTATATGTATTCATACCTATATATTAATCATCTCTGCACCAAATGTTCTTAAAATTAAAGAAATTGCGCCGATATGTTTTTTAAACAGATTTTGAGATTTTGTCTCCTAAAACAATAAAAATATTAGCCAATACTGCCTGGGTTATCTGCCTTTTGGTTGCTGTTGTTCTGGGTTTTAAAAACCTGAGGGAACCTGATATCTGGTGGCAGCTGCGTACAGGCGAATGGATTATTCAGCACCATGCTGTTCCGTTTAAAGACATCTTTTCATTTACCTATGAAGGCACGCCCTGGATCAATGTAAAATGGGGTTTTGAAGTGCTCTTGCAATGCATGGCCTATATTGGAGGACCGGAATTTACGCCGGTATTGCAATGCATTGCAGATATTTTAATACTGGTTTTTGTACTCAAAATCTACAATTCTTTTAGAAGGAATATTTTGGGAAATGCTACAAAATTACCATCTCCCACAATCCTGTTTTCATCATTTTTATTAATGGCAATCTGCGCCTTTCGTTTTATTGGCAGGCCCGAAATGGCGAGCCATGTGCTGGCTGTTGTTTTTCTCTTTTTTATTCTTTCAGATCATAATAAGTCCTCAAGAAAAATCCTCTGGCTCATCCCTTTGCAGATCCTGTGGGCAAATCTCCACGAAGCTTACGGTATAGGAACGGTAATGGTTGTGGCAGCCATGGTCGCAGCGTGGATAGAATACTTTATACATGGTCTGGATATCATGACGAAAAGAAAAGTAGAAAATAAGCCATCAAAGAACAAGAAGAAAGAACCGGAGCCTGAGCCGGTTGTTGCACCCAGACCTATCATGCCCAAGTGGTTATCCATTACTGCTATAGGAGTTATTCTTGCACCGGCAGTACATCCTTACGGATTCACCATGATCACCCATCCTCTTGAGATATTTTCACAAGTGGAAAGCAATAAATTTACG
>Ga0364874_10068_pt2 | contig 22482 bp, 24 predicted proteins | sample ExccelAu500001D4_2_FD_206922 | JGI IMG/M metagenome (GOLD analysis project Ga0364874, IMG submission 206922) | Enriched cells from Trout Bog Lake Hypolimnion, Wisconsin, USA - BchlTB.Aug07.5000.01.D4 | ecosystem: Environmental > Aquatic > Freshwater > Lake > Hypolimnion/Profundal zone | place... | reverse complement strand
AATGCAATCTATGCTGAAGATGATGTTCCTGGTGATCAACAAGATTTCATCAGGCTCAATGCTGACTTGTCTCCATCCTTTACCTCCATCACCAAATCCAAAGCTGCACTACCTGATGCGGATGAATGGAAAGATGTCAAAAACAAGCTTGATCAATTGGCTAAGTAATTCCAATGGCTAATTGTAAATACAGCCAAGAGATTTAACGTTGCAACAACCCATTGAAACCGATGCAGTCATCATTGGCGCCGGTCCGGTGGGTCTCTTTCAGGTCTTTGAACTAGGCCTATTAGAAATCAAAGCACATGTGATTGATTCCCTGCCAGAGGTCGGCGGGCAATGCATAGAGCTATATCCCGATAAGCCTATCTACGACATCCCAGCAATCCCAGTCTGCACTGGACGAGAGTTAACCAACAATCTCCTCAAGCAAATCGAACCATTTGGAGCGCAGTTCCATTTAGGGCAAGAAGTCGATTCTCTAGAAAAGCTTGAGGATGGTCGTATTAGGCTAAAGACTTCGCTAAACAATGAATTTATCAGCAAAACAGTTTTCATTGCCGCTGGGGTTGGCGCCTTCCAACCGCGCACCCTAAGGCTTGAGGGCATCGAGGCCTTTGAAGGGAGGCAACTTTTCTATAGCATCAAAGATCCGGAACGATTTAGCAACAAGGACATTGTGATTTGCGGTGGTGGCGATACAGCACTAGATTGGGCCATTCATTTTGCCGGAAAAGCCAAGAGTGTAGCCCTTGTACACCGTAGGGATGACTTCAAGGCGGCGCCAAAATCAATTGCCAAGATGCGAGAGCTTTGTGCTGTAAATGAGATGCGACTTATCATTGGCCAACCAAGCAATTACAAAACCATCGATGATCGTCTTAGCGAAATTACGGTTACCGATATTGATGGCATTACCCATGATCTGCCGCTAGATGACTTGCTAGTCTTTTTTGGTCTATCACCAAAGTTAGGGCCTATTGCTGACTGGGGTCTTGAAATCGATCGCAAACAAATTGTGGTCAATACCGCAAACTTCCAAACAAGCATTCCTGGAATTTACGCGGTTGGAGACATCAATATTTACCCTGGCAAAAAGAAGCTCATTCTGTCGGGATTTCATGAGACGGCGCTGGCAGCCTTTGCCGCAGCGGAATATTTGCACCCCGAAAAACAGATTCAACTCCAATACACCACAACCTCCCCCAAGCTTCATAAGGCGCTTGGAGTAAAGAGCTCCACATTCGAGTAAGCTCTATCTAAATCATCTACTTTTAGACAATATTTATATGCGCCAATATCACGATCTCATGAAAGAAGTCCTAACCAAGGGCGTTAAAAAGTCAGACAGGACAGGCACTGGCACGATCTCTGTATTCGGCCATCAAATGCGCTTTAACTTGGCCGAAGGCTTCCCCATGGTGACCACCAAGAAACTTCACCTCAAATCTATCATTTATGAATTACTTTGGTTCCTCAAAGGAAGCACTGATAACAATTGGTTAAAAGAACGCGGTGTATCCATTTGGAATGAATGGGCAGCGCCGGATGGCGATCTGGGACCAATCTATGGTTACCAATGGCGCTCTTGGCCTGCGCCCAATGGTCAGCATATTGATCAAATTTCAGAAGTAATAGAGACCATCAAGAAAAATCCAGACTCACGCCGCATCATTGTCTCGGCTTGGAACGTTGCCGATATCCCTCGCATGGCCTTAGCACCTTGCCATGCTTTCTTTCAGTTTTATGTAGCGGATGGCAAGCTATCATGCCAGCTCTATCAGCGCAGTGCGGATATTTTTCTGGGTGTGCCATTCAATATTGCAAGCTATGCACTACTTACCCATATGGTTGCTCAACAATGCAATCTCCAAGTTGGTGACTTTATTTGGACGGGCGGAGATTGCCATCTTTACAGCAATCACCTGGAACAAGTGGATTTGCAGCTCTCAAGGGATTTTTACCCCTTGCCTAAACTGAACATTCTTCGCAAACCCGATTCATTGTTTAATTATGAGTTCGAAGATTTTGAGATTGTTGGTTATGAATCACACCCACATATCAAGGCTCCAGTAGCCATTTAAGAAAAGTAATTTAATCATGACTCAACCAGCTATTTCGATGATCGTTGCGCGCTCGCGTAATCATGTCATTGGTCGCGACAACCAAATGCCTTGGAAGATTTCCGCGGACTTGCAATTCTTCAAGCGCGTTACTATGGGTCACCCTGTCATTATGGGTCGCAAGACTTGGGAATCAATTGGTCGCCCCCTCCCTGGCAGACGCAATATTGTAGTGAGCAGAAACCCAGACCTCCAATTAACTGGTGCCGAAGTAGTTAGCTCGCTGGATGAGGCGCTCAATCGCCTAAGCGAATTCCCTCGCGCGTTCGTCATCGGCGGCGAACAACTCTTCAAGCAGGGCTTTGATAAAGCAGATCGTCTTTATATTACCGAGATCGACATTAATGTAGATGGTGGAGATACTTTCTTTGAGATCCCCAATCCATCCGATTGGAAAGAGTTAGAGCGGACACCCAGTAGCGAAGGTGATATCCACTTTAACTTTGTAACGCTTGAACGTAAATAAAGCACATCGGAAAAATAAACAATAAAAAGAGCTCCAAGGAGCTCTTTTTATTTACCGAAAATATTTCTGCATATCAAAGCTTCTTGCTAAAGCTATATTGAGCAAAAGCTTGCTCAGCCAATCCAAACCACTGCGCTTCCATGTTTCTGAATTGGCGGTAATCCTCGTAGATCTTTTTAAACTGAGGATTCTTAGCGGACTCTTCTGCATACGTTTCTTGCGATGCCTTAAAGCAAGCATCCATCACGGAGGTGTTGAATTTTCGCAGTACTGCGCCGCTCTGAACTAAACGCTGAAGTGCCGGTGGATTAAGCGCATCGTACTTGGCACACATATCGGTATGCGCCTCAAAACAAGCAGCCTCCCAAGCGGCCTGATAAGAAGGCGGCAATTCATCCCACTTCTTCTTGTTCACCAAGAATGACAATGCTGCACTACCCTCCCACCAAGCTGGATAGTAATAATTCTTGGCGACTTTGGCCAAGCCTAGCTTTTCATCATCATATGGGCCAACAAATTCAGCCGCATCAATGGTGCCTTTTTCAAGCGCTGAATAAATTTCACCAGCCGGCAATTGTTGCGGCACCACACCCAACTTCGATAAAACCTGACCGGCAAAACCGGCAATACGGAACTTCAGACCTTTCAAGTCCTCAGGCGATTTAATTTCCTTACGAAACCATCCACCCATCTGTGTGCCAGTCTGACCACCAAGAAAGTTGACCAAGTTATAGCTGCCATATAGCTCGCGCATTAACTTCATGCCATTACCATGGAGCATCCAAGCCGTTTGTTGACGCGCAGTCATACCAAAAGGTGCTGCCGTATCAAAAATGAAGGAGCTATTTTTTCCAAGATAGTAATAGCTCGCAGTATGCCCGCACTCGACAGTGCCGTTTTGAACAGCATCTAACACCTGCAGCGCCGGGACAACTTCACCCGCCGCAAATACTTTGACAGTAAATTTGCCATCTGTCGCTTTATGCAAGGCATTAGCAAAAACCTCTGGGGTACCGTATAGGGTATCCAAAGATTTAGGAAAACTAGAAACCAAACGCCAATTAAGGGTAGGCAGACTTTGGGCAAGTGCGGGAACGGCTAAAGCGGCTGCGCCGGCACCTAAAGTGGCTTTCTTTAAAAAGGAACGTCTTTGCATTTTGTTCTCCTTAGATTTTTTTGATGGAATGTGAAAAGTATATCCTCACCCGTTAACCGGACTATTTGCCTCCAACCATCATTGAGCGAATCAAGATAGAACCGGTTTCTTTCGTACCCCGAATTAATGTATCGCCACCGATTAATTCAATTTCAAGCAACATGTCTCGCAAATTACCAGCAATCGTAATACCCTCAACTGGATATTGAATTTCACCGTTCTCTACCCAGTAACCAAAAGCACCGCGTGAATAATCGCCAGTCACGTAGTTCACGCCCTGGCCCATGAGTTCGGTGACCAGCAAGCCCGTTCCCATTGCCTCTAAAAGCGCTGGCAAACCACCCTTAGGCGTCTTGCTACTTTTTAAAGTTAAGTGATGAGCTCCACCAGCATTGCCAGTAGTTTTCATACCCAACTTACGAGCGGAGTAAGTGGATAAAAAGTAGCCCCCCAAAATTCCCTTATCAACAACCGTCCGAGCAGAAGTCTTTACGCCTTCCTCATCGAAAGGCGCACTTCCAGCCATTGATTTAAGGTGGGGGTTTTCAAACAGACTGATATGTTTAGGCAACACCCGCTTACCTAGGCTATCCAATAAAAAACTGGAGCGGCGATAGAGAGCTCCGCCCGATACCGCTTGCACTAAACCACCCAATAAGCCAGCAGCCAACGGCGCCTCAAAGATCACCGGACAACGGCGTGTTGTAAGTGATCGCGCCTTTAATCTGGATAGCGCACGCTGTGCGGCATACCCTCCAATCGCCGCTGGATCTGCAAGCCCTTCAGGGATACGCGAGCTCGAATACCAGTCATCGCGTTGCATTGCGGATTGCTTTCCACCCCCGCTTGCAATCGGAGCACAAGAAATGTAGTGTCGCGAAAAAGGATAGCCGCCCATAAAGCCACGAGTCGTCCCCATCATGAAATGCGCATGATGTGCGGATGCTGATGCGCCATCGCTGTTTTTGATTTGCTTGCTTACTGCAAACGCAGCACCCTCAGCAGCACGAGCAATTTCCACTGCTTGCTCTGATTCCAACAGCCATGGATGAAATAAATCCAAATCCAACGGATTCTTTTCCAAGAGGTCTGCTTCCGCAGGTCCCGCACAATTATCCTCGGCTGTGTGTTGAGCAATACGGTACGCAGCTTCTACTGTGGCCTTTAAAGAGGTCTTAGAAAAATCACCAGTACTGGCGTTCCCTCGGCGATGACCCAAAAAGACGGTTACGCCAACCTGCTTATCGAGGCTTTGCTCAATGGTCTCCACCTCTCCCTTGCGCACGGTTACAGACAAGCCCTGCCCCTCTGAAACCTCCGCAATAGCGTCTGACGCACCCCGCTTACGGGCCTCTAAAAGCATGAAATCGATGATTTCCGTGAACTGATTTGATGTATATGTAAACATATCCTAATAATAGCTAGAATGGAAACATGAAGCATACTGAAGCTTGGAAGCGCACCACCCCCAATGAAATCAAAATTGGTCTGATCTCAATCTCAGACCGAGCCAGCAAAGGCGTCTATAGTGACGAGGGCATTCCCGCCCTACAAAACTGGCTAATCGAAGCTATCAGCACACCATGCGTCTTCCATGAGCGCCTCATAGCCGATGAGCGCGAAACCATCACTGAGACGATTGTGGAGCTTGTCGACGATATGGGTTGCGACCTAGTCCTCACTACAGGAGGCACAGGCCCATCCCGCAGAGATGTCACCCCAGAAGCAACCCTAGAGGCTGGAACACGTGAAATGCCCGGTTTTGGCGAGCAAATGCGTCAAATTAGCCTGCGCTTTGTACCAACAGCTATTTTGTCCCGCCAAACTGCAGTGCTACGCGAGCTTGAGGGGCACGCCGCCTTAGTGATTAACCTGCCTGGACAACCTAAAGCCATTGCAGAAACGCTCGAAGGCCTTAAAGATGTAGATGGAAAATCGATTGTTCCAGGCATCTTCGCTGCCGTACCGTACTGTATTGATCTGATTGGCGGCCCTTACATCGAAACCAACGAAGCCATCATCAAAGCCTTTAGACCCAAGAGCGCTATCAAGAAATAAAAAGTCCACATTAGCGGACTTTTTACATACCCAAATTACTCGGGCAAGGGGACAATAAATTTGTCCCGATAGTACCTCAGCTCTTCGATAGATTCTTCAATATCAGCCAAAGCGGTATGGGCTTGCTTCTTGGTAAAACCCTTTACCAACTCTGGATGCCAGCGTTTGCAGAGTTCCTTTAGGGTGGAAACATCAATATTTCGATAATGAAAGAACGCTTCTAATTTAGGCATGTACTTGGCCATGAAGCGACGATCTTGACCAATCGTATTGCCACACATTGGGGCAATACCTGGTTTAACATACTGCTTCAGAAAAGCGATGCATTCAGCCTCCACAGTCGCCTCGTTTTGCGTGGCAGACTTCACCTTCTCAATCAACCCTGAGCGGCCGTGAGTACCCTTATTCCAAGCATCCATTGCATCAAGCAAGGCGTCCTCTTGATGCACCACCCAAACAGGGGCAATAGCAATCGTATTGAGGTGGGCATCAGTGACAATAATGGCAATTTCTAGGATGCGCTCGGACTCAGGGTTGAGTCCTGACATTTCCATATCAACCCAGACTAGATTTTCACTGGCTGGCGCCGACTTTGGGACTGGAGTATTCGTTTTTTCGCTCATATCTATAATGATCTCATGACATTCACAATTATTTTTCTAGTCGCCTTCTTTGCAAGCTTTGGCCTACGCCACTGGTTAGCCCAACGTCAAATGCGCTTCGTGACCAAACACCGCGATAGCGTCCCAGTGGACTTCGCAGAAAAAGTGACTTTAGCTGAACACCAAAAAGCTGCAGACTACACAATTGCCAAATTAAGACTCGGTATTTTAGAAAATGGCGTCAGTGCCATTATTTTAATTGCCTTCACGCTTGTAGGTGGTCTACAGATTTTGAACGTCACCCTTCTTGAAATATTAGGCGAAGGCATCACGCAACAGATTGTCTTATTAGCTTCGATTGCGATCATCTCGGGAGTAATTGATCTTCCCTTCTCCTGGTACAAGCAGTTCCATTTGGAAGAGCGCTTTGGATTTAATCGGATGGGGAAGGCGTTGTTCTTCACCGATATGATTAAGGGGCTCGCAGTTGGTGCTGCCATTGGCATTCCATTGTTATGGGCCATTTTGAGTTTGATGGCTAAAGCGGGTGAGTTCTGGTGGCTTTGGGCCTGGGTAGTTCTCACGGCATTTAGTTTGTTGATGCAGTGGATTTTCCCTAGCTTCATCGCGCCGCTATTTAATAAATTCCAACCGCTGGCAGATGGCGCCTTAAAAACTCAGATCGAAGCTCTTCTGGCGCGCTGTGACTTTGCTAGCCAGGGCCTGTTCGTGATGGATGGCAGCAAGCGTAGTGCCCATGGCAATGCTTTCTTTGCTGGGATGGGCAAAGCCAAGCGTATCGTGTTTTTCGATACCCTGATTGAAAAATTAAATCCCGATGAAGTTGAGGCGGTCCTAGCTCACGAACTCGGCCACTATAAGTGCAAACACATTCGCAAACGTTTATTGGTTTCATTTGCCCTGAGCTTTGGAATGCTTGCATTATTAGGCTGGATTAGCACTCAGATATGGTTTTATACCGATCTAGGGGTAATGCCAAATTTAAATGGTTATAACGGCGGCTTAGCACTAGCCTTATTCATGCTGGTATCGCCCGTCTTTAGCTTCTTCTTCACACCTCTCGCGAGCATTGCTTCTCGCAAACACGAATATGAGGCCGATGGATTTGCAGCAACAAAATCTTCTGCGAAAGATCTGATCTCTGCATTGGTAAAACTATACCAAGATAACGCCTCTACCTTAACGCCCGATCCAATCTATACCGCGTTTTATAGCTCGCATCCACCCGCCCCACTTCGTATCGCCAATCTGCAGCGTCACAGCCAATAAGATGGAGCAATTTCACGCGCTACTGACAGCCTCCTACGGAAGGCATTATTTAGCGCAACGTTTGGTGAAAGATGCCCGCGGAAATCAATCGCCTAATGGCCCACTGATCCAGGTAAGCACACCTGCTAAGCAACATATCGGCGCCGTAGGTGATCGCATGTTATTGGAAATGACTTCACCAAATCAGGCGCGCATCATTCAGATTGAACCCAGAAATAACATTCTCTATCGATCGGATGCCTTTAAGAACAAGGTTATTGCCTCTAATGTCGATCAAATTTTAGTAGTACTTGCAACACAACCCGCCTTCTCCCCAGACTTATTAGGCAGAGCAGTGGTTGCTGCAGAAGCAAATCAAATTGGCTTGCATATCATCCTCAACAAAAGTGATCTGCCAGACAACTTGGCTCAGGCCAGCAAAATCATTGCACCCTATGCCCGCATGGGCTATCCCGTCAGCGAAGTTTCTGCGAAATTTGATACTGCCTCAATGGAAGCTTTGCGCCCTGCTTTACAAGGCAAAGTCTCTGTATTTGTGGGCCAATCTGGCATGGGCAAATCCAGCCTTCTCAATGCCTGGGTGCCCAATGCCGCCGCCCTCACGCAAGAATATTCAGTGCGCTTGGATACGGGCAAGCACACCACTACAGCCTGTCGTTATTTTGAACTACCTGAGGCATGGGGGCGAAATACCAAAGGCAAATTGGGTGCCTTAATCGACTCTCCAGGCTTTCAGGAGTTTGGCCTAGCGCATATGTCAGTGAGCGAACTAGAGCATGCCTTTAGGGAATTCCAAGCCTTCTTAGGCAAATGCCGCTTTCATAATTGTGCGCATGAATCTGAGCCGGATTGCGCAGTGCGTGCTGCGGTAGACAGAAACGAAATAGCGCCAGAAAGACTGGCGCTATTTAGACAATTGCGCTCTGACTCAAAAACAGCAGATACGCAGATTCAAGGGATTAGCCAAGCCAAAGAGCGATGGTCAGCATTAGCAATAAAGCCATCCAAGCGATAACCAAACGCCATACCAAACCAATTGCAGAGCGCATCGTACGCTCGGTTGGCTCAAGACCCACCTCATAAATCAAAGGCTCGCCCGCCTCAGCCATTCTCAAAGCTTCATCGCTATCAAGCTCTCTTAGGGGCTCACCAAGACGCACGCCAAGCGCACCACTACCAGCGGCAAGAATCACCGAAGATAACGAATCAGCCCATTTACCAGTGAGATAACGCCAAGCATAAACCGCGCCTTCAAAGTTACCAACAATAGCAAATCCCATTGCAGTAATGCGCGCAGGAATCCAATCCAAAACATAAAAGAAATGGCGAGCCGCTTCACTTAAATTAAAGTCGCCTCTAGCCGACCAGCGCTCAGCAGCCGCATCCGCTAAACGATAGAGCACCACACCTGCCGGTCCCATCGGCATCATAAACCAGAACAACACCCCAAAAACATGGTGATGTGATCCAATAATGGCGCGCTCTAGCGCAAGGGATATCACCTCGGTCTCACTTAAATGCGATACATCCAACTCAGGGTCATACCACTCACCCAATACTACGCGAGCTGCGGGTAAATCGTGATTCTCAATCGCCTCATGAACCCTAGTAAATGAGTGGCTAAATTGACGAAAGCCAAAAAATAAATAGGCAATGATCACATTCCAAATGAAGCCCAAAATTGGATACGAGAGCATGCAAGCCACATAAATTACAAAAACAAAGAATGTTGGCAGAATAAAAGCTACCAAACAGGCAATACGAGCACCGACAGGACTAGCGCCATCTTCAGTTTTGCCACCAAACTCACCAGCAACCCAATCCAACCATCGAGTACCTACTCGATGAACCCAATGATTGGCCGATACCGGGCGATATTGTTCGGCAATAAGAGCGAAGAGAATAGAAAAGAAAGTCATACTTTTAATAAATGGTAAAGATTACGTAACATTCCTGCGGTTGCTCCCCAAATAAAACGGCCTTCATACGGCATTGAATAAAAACGGCGACCACCCTGCTCACTCTGCCAAACCCGAACCTGATGATTTGCTGGGTCCATCAAAAAATGGAGTGGAACTTCGAATATATCCGCCACTTCAAATTCATCTAAGGCATATTCTGCCTGAGGTTTGACCAAACCGACAATTGGTGTAACGCTATAGCCGGAAACGGTTAAATATTCCGGCAAATGGCCGATAATTTCGACGCCTGCCCTGTGCAGACCAATCTCCTCTTCACTTTCGCGCAAGGCAGTCTCATCAGGGCTAGCATCCCCTGGATCCACGCGACCACCCGGAAAGCTAATCTGCCCAGCATGATCTCGCAAGTGATTGGTTCTTTGGGTTAATAAGACGTACAAACCATCCGGCTTTAATAACAAAGGAATTAACACTGCGGCGCGAGTCACCTTACCCGCAGCATGACGCCTTGCAATGATATCAGCGGCAATCACATGCCGGTTTTCATCAGTAATCTCAGGCTCCCATTGAGGGGGTGACTGCAATCGCCTTTTGATAGCCAGTGGATTTAAAAGCTCGGCAGCAACCTTAAGCTGCTGATCACAAACCTCATAAATAGGAATTGCCTCCGCATCAAATCCTGCGGGAACGGCAAGATTGATTATATTTTCTTCAGGCTTGGAGATCTTTGGCATGTTCTTATTTTAGGGCAACAAAAAAGGCGACCAAGGCCGCCTTTTTACCTCAAGCCGACAAATTATTGAGCGGCTGGAACAGCTGCTGCCTTGCGAGCAGGAAGCTTTTCTTTAATACGCGCAGACTTACCTGAACGATCGCGCAAGTAGTACAACTTCGCACGACGCACATCACCGCGACGTTTCACTTCAATGCTAGCGATCAATGGTGAGTAAGTTTGGAATGTGCGCTCTACACCTTCGCCAGATGAAATCTTACGAACGATAAAGCTGGAATTGAGTCCGCGATTACGTTTAGCAATCACAACGCCTTCAAAGGCCTGGGTACGCTTACGTGTGCCTTCAACTACATTCACACCAACGATTACTGTATCGCCAGGAGCAAAACTTGGCAAAGTTTTGTTAGCGCTTAAGCGAGCAATTTCTTCTTGCTCAATTTTTTCAATCAGATTCATTTTTAATCCTTAAACATCTTGTCAGCGTTTAATCCCGAGATATAAATCAGCGGACCAGACAGAGGATGCAGTTAAAACAATTTCACTAAACCAAAACACAAGCTTCCAACGCAATACCGTGATAACTCACAGCGTGCGAAGAAATTGCTCATCTTCTCGGGTTAGCAACCCTTTGGCTCTGGCAGATTCAATTAAATCCGGCCTTAACCTTAACGTCAGCTCTAAAGACCTTTGCCGACGCCAATCTGTTATTTTAGCGTGATGTCCGCCCAAAAGCACGTCCGGAACTGATAAATTTTCATATATTTCGGGGCGAGTGTAGTGTGGATAGTCCAAAAGACCATTTATAAAGCTATCCTGGGCCGCAGAATCATCATCCCCTAGCACTCCCGGGATCAGCCTAATAACCGCATCCATCATGGCCATAGCAGGTATTTCGCCCCCAGAAACTACAAAATCACCGATAGAAAGCTGTAAATCAACATTTCGATCTACAAAACGTTGGTCAATAGCCTCATACCGGCCACAAATAAAACTGATATTCCTATGAGTAAGGATATCTGACGCCATCTTTTGGGAAAAAATCTCACCCTGGGGAGCCAAAAGACAAATGGGGCCAGATTTGATCTCATCGACTTGATGGGCCACCTTAATGGCATTAACCGCATCCTCCAAGGGCTTGACCATCATGACCATGCCAGGTCCACCACCATAAGCGCGGTCATCCACCGTCTTACGGGGATCACTGCAATAGTTGCGGGGATTCCATAGTCTCACACTTGCTAAACCTTTTTCACAAGCGCGTCCAGTAACACCCCACTGCGTTAAAGCGAGGAACATTTCTGGGAAAAGGGTTACAACATCAAAGCGCATGTTCGGATTAAAAAGAAGTATTAGCGACCTACCAGTCAGCTTGCCAATCTAGCGTAATCGATTTATTGGGTAGGTCTACATTGTGAACAACCTCCTTCACAAAGGGCACTAATTGCTTGGTGACTTTGCTTGCGAAGTCTCCGAGCGCAATCACACCATGTGCGCCATTCTCAGTGACGTCTATAACCTCACCCAAATGTTCGCCTTGAAGATTGCTTGCTTGGCAGCCGATCAAATCGACCCAGTAATACGTATCTTTATCTGCTTTAGGAAAATCATCACGCCTAACGAGGATGCGCGCACCCTTCAATGCAAGTGCCTGATCACGATCAGTGATGCCACCCAAGGCAAGAACCACTGTGCCACTATGCATTTTTGCATTCCTAACCTTGTAAGCACGCAATGATGCCTGCTCTTGAGAAGCGGACGCACCCGCCTCCCGACGAGGGATAAGGGAAAGCCAAATTTCTTTGGAAGATAAAAGTGCTACAGGGTCTGAAGAGTGAGGGCGAACCTTAACTTGACCTTGTAAGCCTTGAGCTTCAGCGATTGCGCCAAGCTCAATTAAATCATTCAGGGATGGCGCACTCATATTGAATTCACATACCTCCCCAAGTAGCACTACTGATGAATTCTGCGACTAGAAACTCCATCAAGAAGACAGAGCTTCTAGAAAAATAGTCTTTAGACTGCGGGATTATTTTTGATCAAACGAGCAACTGTTGGAGAGATTTGCGCGCCAACACCAGTCCAATAAGTCAAACGGTCTTGAGCAACGCGCATTGCTTGCTCAGACTCAGCCGCCTTAGGATTGAAATAACCAATACGCTCGATAAAGTTCGAGTCGCGACGATTGCGCTTGTCTGTAGCCACGATGCTATAAAAAGGGCGCTTCTTAGAGCCGCCGCGTGCTAGTCGAATGACGACCATAGTTATTCCTTAAATCTAAAATTAAAAACAGGTTGATTACAACCCAATGAAATTTCTACAAAAATCTTGGGCTCCAGCCGACCGAGCAAACGAACAAAACAAATGAATGCACGATATAGCGGAAAACCTCATATTCTAGACGAAAATCGCTACTTATTCCACCTATTTCAACGCTTAACTCAGTAGAATAGCTAGGTTAAACCAGTAAAAATTTATTTAAAAACAATAGTTTAGAGAAATATACCTAAAAAAATGAATCTGCCAACCGTACATAGAAGCAGCTTAAATCGACCCTTCCTCGCATTATCTTGTCTTGGTTTAAGCCTTTTAACCGCCTGCGCAAATGTCATTCCACCTTGTGGGGCCAAAATTAGCCCCCCAAGCCGAGAATTGAGAAATACCAGGTGGGAGCTCATTCGCTGGAATTTGACCCCAAATGCCAATGGTGAAGTACGTGGACGACAAATTCCTCAGGGCGAAAGCAGCAATCCTATCCAGATTGCGTTTGATACGAGCGGTGAACACCTCAGTGGTTCCACAGGATGCAATCGATTTACAGCGCAAATTAGCGAAGATGAGCGTGGCTTCACCCTAGAAAAAATTGTTACCACCAAGATGGCTTGCAGCCCACAACGAATGGAACTAGAGAATGACTTTCTTTATGAGCTAAATGATTACCGTACGATTGTTCGCGATGGTGATCGACTACTCGTGATTGGTCGTGATCGCGAAGTTCTTAGCTTTGCACAGCGTGACACTCAAGCAACAAAGAAGTAAAAACAGCAAAGACTTTAAAACTGATCTACTTCCAAAGCATTTGTTGAGTGACCGCCTTCCAAGATGGATGTTGCTAGGGCCTGTGCTTGCGGCAATAAATTCTCCGCAAAGAAACGCGCAGTTGCAATCTTGGCACCATAGAAGCTGGGATCTCCATCACGTAAGTGCTCAGCTGCTAGGAGTGCGCGAGCCATCTGCCAAGCGCCCAAGACTAAGCCACACAAACGAAGATAAGCAAAGCTACCTGCGTACACCGCTTTAACATCTGTTTTTGCATTAGCCACGATATACGTAACAGATACTTCAAAAGCTTCGCGTGCGGAAATTAATTGTTTGAGCACGGCCTTAGCATCTGGACTACCTGCGGATGCTAAATCTTTCTCGGTTTCCTTGATTTTTCCTATGAGCGCCTGGGCTATTGCGCCGCCATCACGCACCGTTTTTCTTCCGACTAGATCATTCGCCTGAATGGCAGTTGTGCCTTCATAGATCGTCAAGATACGAGCATCGCGATAATGCTGGGCAGCCCCAGTCTCTTCAATAAAGCCCATTCCACCATGCACTTGCACACCTAGACTAGCAACATCAATCGACATCTCCGTAGAAAAGCCCTTCACAATGGGGACCAAGAACTCATAGATTGCTTGACTCGCTTTGCGGGCGGCTTCGTCTGGTGAAGCATGCTGCGCGTCAAATTCACTGGCGGCGTAATACGCCAAAGCTCTAGAGGCTTCAATATACGCACGCATTGTCATTAGCATGCGCTTTACATCCGGTTGATAAATAATCGCGACAGGGCCAGGAGAACCAGCAAGGTCGCGACTTTGTACACGATCTTTGGCGTACTGTACCGCCTTTTGATAGGCGCGCTCGGCGACTGCAACGCCTTGCATGCCTACAGAAAAACGTGCGGCATTCATCATGACAAACATGTACTCGAGACCACGATTTTCTTCGCCGACCAGATAGCCGGTAGCACCACCATGATCACCAAATTGCAATACTGCGGTTGGACTCGCCTTGATGCCGAGTTTATGCTCTAAAGAAACGCACTGAATGTCATTGCGCTCACCCAAAGAATCATCGGCACCCACCATAAATTTCGGCGCAACGAACAAAGAGATCCCCTTCACACCTTCGGGTGCATCCGGAGTGCGGGCCAATACAAGATGAACGATATTCTTCGCCATATCGTGCTCGCCGTAAGTAATAAAGATCTTGGTGCCAAAGATCTTATAAGTGCCATCGCCTTGCGGCACGGCACGTGAGCGCACCATAGATAAATCGGAGCCTGCTTGAGGTTCAGTCAGATTCATGGTGCCCGTCCACTCGCCAGAAATCATTTTCGGCACGAACAATTCCTGAAGCTCTGGACTTGCAGCAGTAAGCAATGCTTCAATTGCCCCATCCGTCAATAAAGGACAGAGCGCAAAAGATAAATTTGCCGAGTTCACCATCTCCAAGCAGGCAGTTGAAATCAGCTTGGGAAGGCCTTGCCCACCGAACTCAGTTGGATGAATAACGCCTTGCCAACCAGCGGCGGCATATTGCGCAAACGCCTCTTTAAATCCGGGGGTAGTTGCAACCACACCATCTTTCCATGAGCTTGGATTCTGATCGCCAGACCAATTGAGTGGCGCCACCACATCTTGATTAAATTTAGCAGCCTCTTCCAAAATAGCGGGAACTAAATCAACATCCGCCCCAGCTTCAGCATATGCAGGATAAGTAACCACATCTGATAGCCCCGCTAATTCATTCATCACAAACAGCATCTCTTTTATTGGGGCTACATATGGCATTACAACTCCTCTTTATTCAAGTTGAATAAACAATAAATCCCGGGCCCATTAACCAAGCGCTTTGGTTAACTCGGGTACTGCGGTAAACAAGTCGGCAACAAGTCCATAGTCGGCCACGCTAAAGATCGGCGCTTCGGGATCCTTGTTGATCGCAACGATCACTTTAGAGTCTTTCATACCAGCCAAGTGTTGGATGGCGCCAGAGATACCAACGGCAACATAGAGCTGTGGAGCAACAATCTTGCCGGTTTGCCCCACCTGATAATCATTTGGCACATAACCGGCATCTACCGCAGCCCGGGAGGCACCCAAGGCAGCGCCTAATTTGTCAGCCAATGGCACTACTAGCTCTTGGTATTTTTCACCAGAACCTAAGCCGCGACCACCAGAAACAATCGTCTTGGCGGCAGTGAGTTCCGGGCGATCTGATTGAGTCAGTTCGCGACCAACAAAGCTAGATGAAGCGGAGTTGCTGACGGCGGCATCGGCAGCTGGTTTCTCAATGGCAGCCGATCCACCAGTAGCGGCAACCGGATCAAAGCCAGTGGTGCGAACAGTGATGATCTTCACCGAATCGGAAGATTGCACGGTAGCAATGGCATTGCCAGCATAAATGGGGCGCTCAAAGGTATCCACACCAACTACCTTGGTGACATCCGATAGCTGAGCTACATCAAGCTTAGCGGCAACCCTAGGAAGCACGTTTTTTCCATTGGCGGTTGCTGGCGCCAAGATATGGCTGTAGTTACTTGCTAGGGCAAGGATCTGGGCAGCCAAAGGTTCGGCCAACTGATCTGCCAAGCTTGGGGCGTCGATCTGGATTACTTTACGAACACCAGTCATTTGAGAGGCTGTACCTGCAGCAACATCAGATTGGTTGCCGGCAACCAAAACATCCACCTCAGGCGAACACTGTAGGGCTGCGGCAACGGCATTTAAGGTTGCAGCTTTTAGGGATTGATTGTCGTGTTCGGCAATAACAAGAGCGGCCATTTAAATCACCTTCGCTTCATTTTTGAGTTTTTCAACAAGAGCCGCAACATCGGCCACCATGACACCAGCGCTACGCTTCGGAGGCTCCTCTACTTTGAGGGTTTTAAGACGCGGGGAGATATCAACACCCAAGTCTTCTGGCTTGATTAACTCCAAAGGCTTTTTCTTGGCTTTCATAATATTCGGTAAGGTCACATAACGCGGCTCGTTCAAGCGTAGATCAGTGGTGACCACTGCCGGCAATGACACCGCAATGGTTTCCAGGCCGCCATCGACTTCACGGGTGACGCTCGCCTTGCCATCCGCCACAACCAGCTTGGATGCGAATGTCGCTTGCGGAATATCGAGCAAGGCCGCCAACATTTGACCCGTTTGATTGCTATCGTCATCAATTGCTTGTTTACCCAAAATAACGATTTGGGCTTGCTCTTTTTCGCAAAGGGATTTGAGAATCTTCGCGACTGCCAATGGCTGCAATTCGGCGGCGCTTTCAACAAGGATGGCGCGATCAGCGCCAATCGCTAATGCTGTACGCAGTGTTTCCTGGCATTGAGTTGGCCCAGCGGAAACGACCACCACTTCGGTGGCAACGCCAGCTTCTTTGAGGCGAACCGCCTCTTCAACCGCGATCTCATCGAAAGGATTCATACTCATTTTGACATTGGCAATATCAACACCTGAATTATCGGACTTGACACGCACTTTGACGTTGTAATCCACTACTCGTTTTACCGCTACTAAGATCTTCATCTTGGTTTCTCAATCTTTTCAAAAACGATATTTATCAAAATCTGGGTAACCGCCTATTTTATCCGCCTCTTAAAGGCTTGGGCTAAACGTCGATAGCAGAGGCGGAGCCAGCCTTCTTCCGCAACTCAAACTTCTGAATCTTGCCAGTCGAGGTCTTAGGCAACTCCCCAAAAACGACCGCTCTCGGAACCTTGAATCCGGCCAAATGCTTCTTGCAATGGGCAACAATTTCCTCAACTGTCACCTCAACATCAGGCTTAATTTCCAAGAATGCGCAAGGGGTTTCGCCCCACTTTGGATCTGGCATCGCCACTACAGCCGCAGCAATAACGGCAGGATGCCTAAAGAGTACGTCCTCAACTTCAATAGAGGAGATATTCTCGCCACCAGAAATGATGATATCTTTGCTGCGATCTTTGATCTTGACGTAACCATCAGGGCTCATCACCGCCAAGTCGCCCGAATGAAACCAACCGCCCTCGAAAGCTTCTTTAGTGGCTTGCTCATTTTTTAAATAACCCTTCATGGCGATATTGCCCTTGAACATAATTTCGCCCATGGTTTCACCATCAGCAGGAACCGGCTTCATGGTTATCGGATCCAATACGGAAATTGCTTGTTGCATGTGATAGCGCACACCCTGACGGGCATTTAAGCGTGCTCGCTCGCCGATATCCAAATCATTCCATTCGTCTTGCTTCACACAAATGGCTGCGGGACCATAAACCTCAGTAAGCCCGTAGACATGGGTGAGATCAAAGCCCAGCTTCTCCATTCCTTCAATAATGGATGCTGGTGGTGCGGCGCCAGCGATAAGCCCTTTAACGCCTGCTGGCACACCAAGCTTCATTGCCTCTGGGGCATTGACTAATAGGTTATGAACAATCGGAGCGGCACAGTAATGAGTCACCCCATGCTCTTTAATTGCAGCAAAGATATGTTGTGCATCAACACGGCGTAAGCAAACATTAACGCCGGCACGGGCAGCGACAGTCCAAGGGAAGCACCAGCCATTGCAATGGAACATTGGCAGTGTCCATAAATACACTGGGTGCTTATTAATATCCCAGTCCAAGATATTGGACACCGCATTAATCGCGGCGCCACGATGGTGATAAACAACCCCTTTAGGATTGCCAGTCGTACCAGAGGTGTAGTTCAAGCAAATCGCTTGCCATTCATCCGCTGGCAATTGCCATGCAAACTGTGGGTCACCTTCAGCCAATAATTGTTCATACGTCAGCTCGCCCAGTCTCTCGCCAGGAACATCAAACTCCCTTTCCTCGACATCAATGACCAAGAACTCACGACCGCTTTCTTTTTTAGCGATCTCTAAGGCCTTTTTCATTGTTCCGGAAAATTCGGGGTCAACAATCACTACCTTTGCTTCGCCATGATTCAACATAAAAGCAATGGATTCTGGATCCAATCGAGTATTGAGAGCATTTAAAACAGCACCAACCATAGGAATGCCGAAGTGCGCCTCAACCATGGGTGGCGTATTAGGCAACATGACTGCAACGGTGTCGCCAAGCCCAATGCCATACTTACTTAGGGCGCTGGCAAGCTGTCGGCAACGATCATAGGTCTGACCCCAAGTTTGCCGCAATGCCCCATGAATCACCGCTAAGCGATTGGGATAAATCTGCGCCGACCTCTCCAAAAACAATACAGGGGTAATGGGGGTAAAGTTTGCAGAGTTTCGCTCTAAATCTTGTTCATAAATATTTGCCATGTTTACCCTTGATGTTCATTTCTTCATTAGAGGTCTGCTAAAGCTTTAATATGCGCTACAACACTACGGCCCAACGCAGACAAGTTGTAGCCACCTTCTAAGCAACTCACGATCCGGCCTTGGGCATATTGATCTGCAATTTCTTTCAATCGCTTAGTAAGCCATACGTAATCCTCTTCCACCAATCCCATTTGCCCTAAATCATCTTCGCGATGAGCATCAAACCCAGCAGAAATAATGATGAGCCGTGGCTCGAAGTCCCGCAAGCGCGGTAGCCATTGCTCCTCAACAATAGAGCGAACGACATCACCGCGAGTGGATGCGGGCAGAGGAATATTCACCATATTGTTTGCACCGTCTAATCCGCTATAAGGATAAAAGGGATGCTGAAAGAAGCTGCACATCAAAACATTGGGATCATTAAAGAAGGCTGCCTCAGTGCCATTGCCGTGATGAACGTCAAAATCAATAATTGCCACCCGCTCAATCCCGTATTGCTCCATGGCGTAGCGTGCGGCAATTGCAACATTATCAAAAACACAAAAACCCATAGAGCGCGTTGGCTCAGCATGGTGCCCTGGCGGCCGTACCGCGCAAAATACATTTTGAACCTCACCCTTCATGACGGCGTCCACCCCCGCAATCGCAGCACCTGCTGCGCGCAGACATGCCCTCCAAGTATGGGGATTCATAATCGTATCGCCATCGAGCATAAAATAACCACTCTCTGGAGAGCGCTTTTTTACAAAAGCAATATGATCAGGCGTATGAACCAATTCCAATTGATCCTCGGTAGCTAAAGGCGCATCGAGATGATGAAGAAGTGGATCTACTCCACTCCGAATGAGCTGGTCATTAATAGCTTGAATGCGCTCTGGGCATTCGGGATGGTGACTTCCCATCTCATGTTTTAGAAAGTCTGGATGAGTTATGTATCCTGTTGTCATTACTTGAAACTTTCAATAACGAAATTACAATTTTTTTAATTCAATAAACGTGCCATCTAGCCAAAGCCGAAATTACTTGAATACCTGCCTCCGAAGCATTTTCATTACCCTAGCCTTGCTTCTGGGTGCTTGCTCCAGCAGCCCCACACAACAAAACAACGGCAATCAGGCTATCGTAAACCAAGGCGAGGATGCTGCCTCTGAGACTCTCTTTGCCCAAAATATTCACGACTTACTTGCCCAAGTAGCCCAGAGTCAAGAAATACCCCTTCCAACCCTTGAATCTGGTTTCCTTGATACTAAGACGGTTCCCTCCATACGCAAATTGGTATTACCACCATCCAGCAGCCTTAAGAAAAACTGGGTGGCTTACCGCAAGCGCTTCATTGAGCCAATTCGACTCAAGGCCGGCAAAGTATTCTGGGAGCAAAACCGGGCCTTTTTAAGCCAGACAGAACAAGCAACTGGAGCGCCTGCCGAGGTCATCGTGGCCATTATTGGCATAGAAACAATCTATGGACGCCAAACTGGAAACTTTAGGGTAAAGGATGTTCTATCCACCCTGGCATTTAGCTATCCAGATACCCCCAACAAAGTCGGTCGTGAGCAGCTTTTTAAAGACCAACTTAAAGAACTCATTCTGATGTGTTGGTCGGATGCCGGCGGCACTCTTCCAGCCAGAAATAGCGCACAAGGTTTAAAAAGCAATCGCTTTAGTAATTGCCTGAACCAGAACAGCTCTTATGCAGGCGCAATAGGTTTGCCTCAATTTATGCCCAGCAGTATTCGCAGTTTTGCAGTGGACGGGGATGGAGATGACCGCATCGATCTAAGACTGAGCCCTAAAGATGCTATTGCCAGCGTTGCCAATTTCATGAAAAAACATGGTTGGGAACCAGGGATGCCAATGTATTTTCCTGTTCAAGAGTCAGCCATAGGCGAGGCCAAGGCACTAGCTGACGGCGACCCTCAACTGAAGTACAGCATCGAAGAATTGATTGGCAAGGGGATTCTGAAGTCAGATCAAGGGGATCTACAGGCCGGGGGTGTGGCGCCTCAAAGCAAAGCATTTATTGTGGATCTACCCTATTCAGATTCAGAAGGGAATGACCAGGTTCGCTACGTAGTGGGTTTAAATAATTTTCTGACGATTGTGCAATACAACCGTAGCTATTTTTACGCACAAAGTGTTGCAGAATTTGCGGAAGCCTTGGGATATAAAAATCAGAGCGCGGTTCCAGTTAGCAACCCCAATAAGGACGGAAGCGCGGAAACTAGCTCAGCTAAAACCAAAAAAACACAGAACAAGAAAAAGCTTAAGAAATCTTAAGCAGGAAAAACACCTGTAGATAGATACCGGTCTCCGCGATCGCAGACAATAAAGACGATCGTCGCATTTTCCACCTGGCGAGCAATACGCAAAGCGACTACCAGAGCTCCTCCGGCAGAAATACCGCAAAAGATTCCCTCTTTAGCAGCTAAGCGGCGCGCCATATCCTCCGCGTCAGCCTGAGAAACATGCTCAATGCGATCCACCTTATCACCCTGATATATCTTGGGCAAATACTCTGGAGCCCACTTTCGAATTCCAGAAATTTGCGAGCCTTCTTCAGGTTGTGCGCCAATAATCTGAATCTCGGGATTCATGGACTTAAGATAAGTCGACACTCCAGTGATTGTGCCAGTGGTGCCCATTGCTGAAATGAAATGGGTTATCTGGCCATCTGTATCTCGCCAAATTTCGGGACCAGTGGTTTCCATATGGGCACGCGGATTATCTGAATTGGCAAATTGATCAAGCAATTTACCGCGCCCCTCTTTTTGAAGCTGCAAAGCGTAATCTCTAGCAAACTCCATGCCACCAGATGCCGCCGTCAGGATTAATTCAGCGCCATAAGCCGCCATGCTTTGACGACGTTCAATACTTTGATTCTCCGGCATCACCAAAACCATTTTGTAGCCGAGCATTGCAGCCGTCATCGCTAATGCGATGCCAGTATTGCCACTCGTTGCTTCAATCAAGGTATCTCCAGGTTTAATTTCGCCACGCTCCTGGGCGCGGGTAATCATCGACAGCGCAGGTCGGTCCTTCACCGACCCGGCTGGATTATTTCCTTCCAACTTACCCAAAATCACATTGCCACAATTTTCATTTTCAAGACCGGGGATACGTTGCAGGCGAACCAAGGGCGTATTGCCCACGGTTTGCGAAATAGTTAAGTAAGAAGGTGTACTCATAGAAACATTTTAGCCGTAAGCCCACCTACGCGTGCAAGGGCTTAATTGCGGCGCCCTGCTCCCGCACGATCCGGACTAGGGCGAGAACCACTTTGACTACGAGAACTGCGTCGGCTAGAGCTAAGCCCTTCTTTCCTCGTCTTCCCATTAGGTTCACGAAAAGAGCCCGGAGCTTCAATTGTTAAACCGTTTTCCACCATTTTTTCGACTGACTTCATGCCGATACCTCTTACGCGTTTTTGCAAATCATTGGCATCTTGAAAATGCCCGCCATCAAGCCGCTCCGCAATAATCGTTTTTGCCTTGGAAGGACCTATTCCTTTAATGCTCTCTAGCTCAGTTTGAGTGGCAGTATTCACATTGATTGGTGATGCGTTGGCAGAAAAAGCGCCTAAGCCAGAAGCGGCCAATAATGCGGAAAACACTACAGCTTTAAGTAAATGATGTGCGCTACTTAATTGCAATTGATAAGTCATTTTTTCTCCAATAGTAAATAAAAAATCCGCAAATACAAAGTGCCTGCGGATCGTTTACAACGAAGTAAAAGCTCAGGCGCGTGAAGTATTTGACGTATCAGGCGCTGGCGATACCGTGATTGCTACCTTGGCTGTTGCATTGGCATCCAAATGGCCAC
>Ga0364874_10446_pt1 | contig 22633 bp, 28 predicted proteins | sample ExccelAu500001D4_2_FD_206922 | JGI IMG/M metagenome (GOLD analysis project Ga0364874, IMG submission 206922) | Enriched cells from Trout Bog Lake Hypolimnion, Wisconsin, USA - BchlTB.Aug07.5000.01.D4 | ecosystem: Environmental > Aquatic > Freshwater > Lake > Hypolimnion/Profundal zone | place... | reverse complement strand
GAGGTTGGCAAGTTGTATTACGATTGCTGTATTACGACGATTGCTCGGCAGCGAATTGGAGGTCGGCATCCTTGATGGCGGTGCGGACGTTGCCGCAGGCGAATTGCGCAATCTGTTTGATGGCGCCTTCGGTCTGGAGCCAGCGGCATAGGAGTGTTTCAATTTCGTCGCTGCTGGGAGGCTGGAGTTCAAACACGGTGAACCGGCTGCTGAAGCGCGGCTCGAAATCTTTCAGGGCGCAGTTGCTGGTGCAGAGGATGACGTTGCCGGGCGTTTCGTTGAGGTCATCGAGGAGGGTCAACATGCCGCCCTGGGCGGCCTTGGTCATCAGATCGCATTCCTCGAACCAGACGGCTTTGTAGTCGGCGTAGAGATCGCGGTAGGGCAGGCCGGCGGCGATGTCGTCAACGCGTTCGAGGTTGACCTTCGTGCCGTTGAGCTTGGTGACGCTGAACTTGGAACAGCCAAGCACGTCGTAGATGAACCAGCGCGCGAGCGCAGATTTTCCGATCCCCGGGCGGCCGTTGATCAGGATGGACATGGAAGCGTTCTTGTTCGCGCGCGACTGGGCGACGAGGGCTTGGAGGCTGCGTGCGGCGGTGGCCGCGCCGAAATCGCCGTGGCCGATAAAATCGGCGGCGGTGCTGGGGATGAATTTGGAGGGAGTCATGTTCATAAATTAGGCGGCGATGGCTTCGCGGCAGGCGGCGAGGGTTTGTGGTTTGAAGTGCATGTCAATCTCGATGCCGATGCCCATGCGACCGCGGACGTTGGCCAGCTCGTTGAGGTCAATGTAGCCGATTTCTGCTTCGTGACCGTTGACCAGGCCAAAGGCGGTGTTGTTGGTGGGGTCGAATTCGGTGATGAACCACGTCCATGAGCCGGTCGGGTCGAACAGCTTGACGTGGACTAGGGCTTCGTCGCCTTTGGCTTCCTGGGCGTAGAGCCGGGGGGTGCCGGTGAGTTCCATGATCTCGCGGAACTGCGCGAGCTTCTTGGGGCCGGGCTGCACGCCGTTCTGGTAGGTGTCGCCGTACCATTCTTCGCAACCATTGCCGGCGACTTCATCACCGGATTTGCCGCGATACTTGCGGTTCACCAGCATGGCGGGCGCGCAGACGACGTCGTTGGGTTCGGTTGGTGGATCGGCCGGGATTTGAAAGGGGCCTACCATCGCGCCGGGCTTGGCCTTGGCGGCGATGTCGGCTATGATCTCGTCTTGCTTGGCCTGGGGGACGCCTTGCTCGGTCCAGAGCTTGCGGGCGGCGGTTTCGGCGGCGGCGTAGGGTGCCGGGGTGGGAAGGCAGCCGGGTGGAACTTCGGTCGGCGGGACGCCGACCGGAGTAGGCGGGGCGCCTGTGCTCCCCAAGGCCGACTGCAGGAGGTCGGTAGGCAACTGGCGGTGATACTTGCGGATGAGCTTCTGACCGTGGACGGCCTGCTTGGGACTCAAAGCATGGGCATCGGCCAGCGAGTGGCCGAATTCGGCGTCCATTTTGTTGAAACCGGTGCCGTCAATCCGGCGGGCGTGGTCGCAAGTGCCGGCCAAGATGCGGAGACACCGGTGAATGGCAGCGATGGTTTCGGGCGGAATCTGGATGGTGATGCGCGTGTCGGCGATGCGGTCATCTTCCGCGCGCTGGGCGGCTGCTTCGAGCGCGGCCGCTTCGGCCAGGAGGTCCCAGATGTCGGGGACTTCGCGGAGGAAATCAAACTCGCGGACGTGGACGCCTTCGCCCTGGCCTTCGAGGCTGACTTTGGTGCCTTCCACGTCGTCCAGGGTTTGGGCGTCGCGGTTGGCAAAGACCACGAGGAGTGCCGCGGTGACTGCGTCACGGCCACTATTGGGCGTTTCGGTGTAGATGGCGATGAATGGTTTGTTCATGTGTGGATTCCGTAGGAGTTGTCAGAGATGTGAGGGATGATGCCGCCGTTGAAACCGCATTGGCCGGCGCGACGGCCGTCAAAGTAGAATTCGTCGCCGCAGGCGGCGAGCGTGGCGTTCCGAACGTAGTGGGAGAGATCCCACATGAGGTTCTGGAAGGTGCGGCTGCGGTCCGTGCCGGACTGGCCATCTTGGTCCCGGCCGGCTTTGGCCAGGAGTTGCCGAAAATAGCGGAGAGTCTTGCCGAGCAGGTCGCGATTGCGCAGGTTGGGATGGGCGGCGAGTTGGGCGACGGTAAGCGGCACCTCGGTGAAGACGCTGCGAAAGCGGTCGGTGACGAGGTCGGTCTCGGGGATGCGCTTGGCGTGCAACTTGCGGATGACTTCCAAAAGCTTTTGGGTGTCGCAGTACACGTTTTCGCAACGCGTGCGGGCAATAAAGTCCCGACAATAGTCCTGGTCCGGGGCGTGGAACAAAACGAAGTGGTCGTGGTAAAACACGGCAACACGCGACAAGTCCTTCACGGCGTGCGGATAGGCCTTGGGTTCGAGTTCGGCGGGCAGCAGGTAGAGGCTGCTGCGCTCGTAGCCGCGGGCGTCCACGGTTTCGCCGGGCATCGTCCATTTGAGGCCGATGGCGGCTTCGGGATGTTCGGGGTCAATGTTGACGGTGATTTTCATGTTATTTGGGGGCGTTGGTTACGAGGTAATGAATTTCGGAATTGGTGCGCGCATGGGTGTCGCCGGATTTGGAGGCAACACGGGGCAGGCCCAGGACGTAACGCGCGTAGGAGGTGGTCCAATAGACCCGGACGCGGGTTGGCTCCTCGGGCGACGTGGCAGAAAATGCGAAGTGGTCGCTGGCTGGATCGCGCCGGACGGTCAGGCCGAGGCTGGCGCAGGTGCGAAGGATGGATGCGTGAGTCATAAAGGTTTGTTCCACTGGCAGTTTGCCGTCTGATACCGCGTCACGCCGGCAGCCTCAATGGCCTGGGCGCATTCACTCTCTGTGTCGTAAAAGAAACTGCCTCCGCGCTCACGGTCGTAACAGGCGGCGGGGATGGAGCCGACAATGAAAAATTTGCCGTGCGCCGAATTGGGCTGGCCATTGTGAACGGGGTAATTAACTTGCTGAATGGCGGTGCTGAGCCGCGTGGTCAAAAATTGTGAGAGCATAAATCAGGGTTTCTTCGCCGCCTCCAAGGCGGCCGCAAAGAGAGGTTCTTTCATGGCGGCTTGCGTGATGAGTGTGCGGGACTGCGGCGACGTGGACGCGCGATAGACCAAAGCTTCCAAAGCTTCGCCGTCGCTGTTGCAGCCGGGAATGGATTTGCGCTCGAGTTTGATGAGGTCCATGCACACAGGGGTGATGCGGACATTGAGTTGTGATTTCATAAAGTGGTGGAGCGAGGCGGGGGTTGCACCCGCTCGACGCCGGCCCGGAGGCAACAGCGCGTCTCTCTGGAAGGGCGTGCGGATTGATTACCGCAGCCTTTATCAGCGTTGCGCGGACTTCGCTCGCCCCATTTCATAGCTGGCGGCCGGTGAGGGCGATGGCGGCTTCGGCGCGACGGGTGAGGTCGAAAAGCATTGCCCACATGGGCGGCGTCAGCACCAGGCCGGCGGCTTGCCGGGAGTGCAACGTCTTGGCCAGGTGCGCGAGCGCGCGGAGTTCGGTCAGCAGGAGGGGCGCGGTCACGGCCACCAAGGCGTTGTGCCGGCCTTCGCAGCGACCGGTGCCGCTGCCGCCCATCTCGTCAAAGATGGCGAGGCGCGGGTTGGCTTTGCAGCCTTCGGTGGCACCGGTGGGCCGCTCGGTGGAAATGATCCACTCCAAGCAGTCGGGGTTGCGGTGAACTTCGGTTAAAATCCAAGGGGTGTTGGTCATAGTTCCTGGGTGTTGAGAACGATATTTGGGAAAGGTGGCTGGCCAGGCTCACGCAGGCGGCGTGTGATTCAAATTTGCCAAAAAAGAGCTAGTATTTGCCAAAATAAGTTGGGCAAAAAAAGAAAATTCCAGCAATGTTTTTTCAAGGGGCGAAAGGGTTTAGCTGTAGAGGTCATTTAAAGAAAGAAAAACCATGAATGACAGGTTGACAGCCGGCGGTGGAAAACAGCCAAAACGACTTCAAGGCTGGAAAAAGGAGACTGTGCCAAAAAATGACGCCAGCGGGGCGGCTCCGGTTTCGGATTTTCTACGGATTGAGGACACCCACAAGGTTCCTTCCAATGACTCATCGGTCGGGAGCCCTCAAGCCCCATGAAAAAAACACCGCCGCATGCCAGCCGGACAAAGGCTTCAGGCTGGAAGGCCAGCGAGATTTCACCTGCGGCTGTTGCGGAGCGGCGTTCGCTCACGACTTGGGCAGGGATGATTCGTCAGGCTTGGTTTCGAGGTGCGGACAGCACCTTGGAGTTGGCCCGGCTTATGAGCCAGGCACGGGCAAGTCTGCCTTACGGAGGCTGGGGCCAGCTCTGGAAGACGGGGGAAATGCCATTTTCCAAGCGCAAAGGCGAAAAGTTGGTGGCCATCGGCCAAGGACTGGGAGGTCTAGATGCGAACGATCGTTCGCAACTTCCTTCCGTTTTTGGTGCGCTGTATTATTTGGCTCAACTGGGCCAGACGGTGGTGGAGGAATTCATCTGGCAAAGGCTGATTCTTCCCGGGATGAGCGTCGGAGACGCCAGAGCACTGCTGCGGGAGCCTCATTCTGAATCGCAACGGAAAAACTTGCCCGCTGGATTCAAGGCTCGTCTGGCACGCCTGAGGGCATGGATTCGCGCCGAGATCGAGAACTGGCCGGAGGAACAACGGAGGCTGGTTCACACGCAGCTATTGGTCTTGGCTAATGAGATTCGTGGCGACAAACCAATCAATGGCGCTGGCGCCCATGAGGCGCCAACCGGTTCGTTCAATTCGTGGCCATGCCCGAAATTCATGGATAAACCCTCCGGTAGCACCACTGTGGCCGGTTCACTTCCCCAAACGCTGGAAACAACTCGAACCATTGCCACCTTATGAAAACTACAACCACTCGAAGTTTGCTCGCTCTCTGTCTGGCCTTGACTGCCACCGCTGTGCGCGCCCAATTGACCACGCCGCCGGATTCTCTGGTCAGCCTCATAGCAGAGGCACGTGGGCTTCCATTGATACAGCCGGACCAAGTTCCAATCCGCGGAGGAACCTACTGGGTCATCGAGCCTTGGGGGATCAACGGAGTCACGGCTGTGCCGTGGCCGTGTCCCCCATTTGATCCGACATTGCCAATTTACGCGATCACACCAGAGAGCCATGTATTCCTTGTTGATGGCACCATTGGCACACGGCCGTCTTTAATTCCCTCGCTGTCCCGGCGACTCGGTGCCAGCTACACACTGGAAACGGTTCTGGAAGCAGAAGCGACATCGGTCGTGAATCTGATAACGCAGGTTCAGACCGAGCAAGCCAACCTGAACCAGAATGGTTATCCAGCTCTCGGAACCAACGGCTTCGGCGAGGGGGGCCTGCCTATCAGCAGCTACGTTTACAAGATTGACACCAATTTGCTTTGGCTGCAAATCACAAACATCTCAGACGGAACTGTTTACGCAAACATGTACAAGGCAACTGATTATGTTTACGCAGTGTGGTCAACAACCGATCTGTCAATTCCATTCCCGCTGTGGCAGGTGGAGACGGAAGTCTTCCCGACCAACACCAACTGCATGCCTTTTACCGTTTCCCAATCCGGCCGTCAAGACCTGTTCCTGCGCGCTGAAGACTGGACGGGTGTGTCCGCGAACGGAAATGTGACTGAGTTGTGGTGGTTGTATTATTACTTTGGCAATGCTGGGTTGTCTTTGTCGGACACAAATTTGGACGTATGGGGCAGCAACACGCTGGTATTTGACTACACCAACGGCCTCGCGCCGACGGATTATTACGGCGGATTCCTGCCCTACTTGCAAACCTTCAGTGGGGATCAACAGAGCGGCCCGCTGGGCGCTTTCCTGCCCCAGCCGTTGGTGGTGCAGGTGACTGATGGGTTCAATAACTGTTTGAGCAATGCGCCGCTCACGTTCAGCGTCAGCAGCGGGTTTAATCAATTGGCGGCAACCAATGGCGGCACGCTGGTGACCAATCTGAACGTGACCACCGACGGCAATGGGCTGGCCGAGGCCTGGCTTTTTCTACCCACCAACGCACCCATCGTCAATGTCGTCACGGTGACAGCGCAAAGCGGCCCGAATGCAACACAACTTTATTTCACAGCTTATGAGGGCGCGGTGGCGGCTCCAACTATTTCGCCCGCTGGCGGCGCTTTCACCTTTATCCAGAATGTGGCGGTCAGTTGCTCCACAACCGGCGCGACCATGCACTATACGCTGGATGGCAGTGATCCCACCGAGGAGGATCCGGCGGCCACCAACGGACAAGCCTTGCTTGTGCCTTGGACTGCCACCTTGAATGTGGCCGCGTTTGATGATGCCATTTTGCTGGCTAGCGCGGTTTCATCGGCAGATTTCACCATCATTCATCCGCTCGTGGCGGGACGGGAACACACGATGATCCTTAATCCTGATGAAACGATCCTTGCCGCCGGGTCAAACGGCAGTGGGCAGTTGGGGGATGCCACGATCACTGACCGGACCAATCTGGTTCAGGTTTTGAATCTGACCAACGCGGTGGGAATTGCGGCGGGCGCATTGCACAGTCTAGCCTGGGCAGCGGACGGATCGGCATGGTCCTGGGGCGACAACAGCTATGGCCAGCTGGGCGATGGGCAAAGCTCGGGCCAGCAGTCCAGTCCAACCAACATCAGCGGTTTAAGTGGAATCATACAAATGTCCGGCGGCTACCAGCATTCGCTGGCATTGGACGGCAACAACGACGTTTGGGCCTGGGGCAACAACGCCAGCGGCCAGTTAGGCGACGGCACGATGACGCCACAGACCACCCCGGAACAATTGATCGTTCTGAGCAACATCGTTGAGATTGCCGCCGGTGGCGCACACAGCCTGGCCTTGGCGTCTGATGAATCTGTCCGCGCTTGGGGAAATAACGCTTACGGCCAGCTTGGGGACGGCACCAACACGGAACAACCGTCGCCGGTGATTGTAAGCGGATTGACCAACGCCCTGGCGATTGCCGTCGGCTTAAACCATAGCCTGGCCTTGGCTTTGGACGAAACCGTCCGGGCTTGGGGAGACAACACCTATGGCCAGCTTGGCGATGGCTCGTTCACCGAACGTAATCAGCCGGTACGTGTGTTGGGGGTGAGCAACATTGTAGCCATTGCCGCAGGTGAATATCACAATTTGGCGCTTAAATCCGACGGCACGGTCTGGTCTTGGGGTTACAATTCGCATGGCCAATTGGGCGACGGGACCATCACCACCCGGACCAATCCGGTGCAAGTGTTGGGGTTGAGTAACGTCCTGGCCATCGCCGCCGGCTGGGCGCATAGCGCGGCTTTGAAATCGGATGGCACCGTGGTGGTCTGGGGCAGCATTCCTTATGGCCTGAATGGGGATGTCAGCTCCAGTTTCAGCACCGTTCCCGTCTCGGAAGAACCCTCGGTACTGGTGAACTGGGAGCCGCCAACCATCACTGTGCAGCCATTCAGCCAGGAAGTTCTGGCCGGGGATGATGTGACTTTCAGTGTCGTGGCCACCGGTACCAACCTGACCTACCAGTGGAACCTGGAAGGCACCCCCATTTCGGGCGCGAACGCCAGCGTTTACACCGCCAACAATGTCCAAAGCGGCGGCAATTACACCGTGACGGTCGGCACTGGCCTGAATTCCGTGGTCAGCTCCAATGCCGTGTTGACTGTGGACTGGGGGACAGGCTGGCCAAACCTGATGGAAGTGCTCGGTCAGCGTTTGAATTACACCTTCAAGAATGGGGTCACGTATTATATCGGTTCGCCTGTTCAATTGTATGGCACAACCACCATCGAAGGTGGTGCCGTGATAAAATTTGATTACACAATGGATTCCAGCTTGAGTGTGCTGGGCTCGATCAATTGCAAGACCGAATCGTATTATCCTGCTTTTCTGACATCGGTGGACGATCCTTGCGTGGGAGAGAATATCGGCTACGGCTATTATCCGCAGCCCTACCCCACAGGGACGCCGTACCTGGATTTGTCACAAACGACAAATTCATCAGTCAGCAACCTGCGAATCTCCTATGCGGATCTCGGCGTTACCACCCCTGCTTCAGAACAACTTGATATCTGGGATTGCCAGTTCCTGCAATGCAATTCCGGGGTTGTGAATGCATTTGGCGGCGTGGACAGCTTGCACAACGTGCTGTTTGCCGGCTGCGGCGACGCCGTATGCGCGTGTACCAACAATTGCACGATCATTGCAGAACAAATGACGGCTGACGTGTCCCAGTTCGTGAATTCATCCGGTGCATCGCCTCGTGTCAGTCTGACGAACAGCATAATCATGGGCGGCGCGGGATCGGTTTCGGCTACGAACATCCAGGCTGTCGGCGCGGGGAATTATTATCTTGCAGCGAACAGCCCGCTCCGCCAGTCCGGAACCACAAACATAAGCCGAAGATTGTTGACCGAATTGAAAACCAGGACGACTTATCCGCCAGTGGCGATACCTACATTCATGCAGTTGAATGGAAACCTGATGCTTGGTCCCCAAGCGCAGCGTTACACCAATGGCGCGCCGGATTTTGGATACTATTATCCAGCCATTGACTACACAGTCAGCTACTTGACAAACTTTGGCGCCATAACCGTTCTGCCGGGAACAGTGATTGGCCTGAGCGACCAATACATCCCCAATTTCGGCTGGACTTGGTGGGGCTTTGACCTGCGCGAAGGGTCGTCCCTGGTGGCTCACGGCATGCCCAACCGCCCGATCGTTTTCGTGGACGCCTCCCTGGTGCAGGAGCAGTTTCAACTGCCCGTCTTCGGCTCGCTGGTGCCGGATTACGAGTCTCCCGATTCCGCCCCGCCGGTGATGGATTTCCGGTTTTGCAATTTCTATGCCAGTCCGGAATGCGATCACGTTTGGGCCGGCTATGACGTGTGGTTCAGTTATGTGCCTTCGCCCGACAGCCTGGTCAACTGGACGATGCGGGACTGCAATCTGCACGGCGGCTGGATCAACCTGGGGTGCCCCGATGACGGCATGTTTTTCGGCCTGTCCCCGCTGAACTTTTACGGTTCTGGGGCGGTGGGCTGGACGAACAATTCGTTCGACAGCGTATATTTCAACCTGGACCCGACCTGGATTTGGTATCCGAACTATGGCGACACCATCAACTGTGACCTGGCGTTTTCGGCGGCCAACAACCTGTCCCGCAACGCGGGCATATTTTATTTGGAACCCATACCCAGTTCTGCCGGGAACTGGACCTTCTACAACAACTTCTTCGACAAGGCGGACTTTTTGCAGGACACAAATTATCAGGCGCTTGATTACAACTACAACGGATACTGGCCGTTATTGCCGACAGAATTGCTGTGGGGAGGAGATGCTAGCCAGTTGATCTCAAGCACTGCATCAGGTCCGACAACCGGCTCAAATGAAGTAGTCGTGGCTGCCGCGCCACCTTATCAACGCAGTTACTTCGGCCATTTTTACCTGCCCACAAACACGCCACTTTACGGGGCCGGCAGCGACACGGCGGCGAACTTGGGCCTGTATCACTACACGACGCGGGTGGATCAGGTGAAGGAGGGCAATGATGTAACGGCGGGAAAGCCAAATGCCAGCATCGGGTTGCATTATATCGCGGCGACAAACGGTGTGCCAATGGATTTCGATGGCGATGGCATACCGGACTATGTTGAAAATTGGAATGGTGATGGCAATTATTCCGCACATCTCGGCGTTGAAACAGACTGGCAGAATCGCATCACGGACAGAGTCAATCCCGACCCATCTAATTCGCTGTATTTGAATATTGACCTTTCAGGTGATGGGCTGACGGGGCGGGCGAAGCAGCTTTTGGAAATGAACCCACTCGACACAAGTAATCCACTTACGTTAACGCCGTCAGCGGGTTCTAATTCGGATACTCTCATCTTCAATGTGCCGGTCAATTTTAACCTCCTGGGCACTAACGGTTCTTTGGGCGTGGTAGCGAACGGGATTCCGAGCTCTTTTGAGCGATGTAACCAAAATACTACAAATGGCAGCTGCCAACTTACTTGGAACACAATTTATCAACAAGCTGGGTTAAACCTTATCCAAGCTTCAATTACCGTTAATGGCCAGACAAATATTAGCGGCATCGGAGCTGTTATGGTATATAACGTTAATATTGACCAGCCTCCTTATCTCTTTGCGTTAATACCTGGTACGGCAAATTGGAGCAGTGCCTCGGTCCAAGCTCGCCTTGCGTCGGTGCTTATTCCGCAAGATTGGCAAAACAGCGCTGGTAGCTGGCAACTATTCTGTTCAGTCGTTTCAAGCCCATATTTTAGAACGATCGACGTCGCTGGATACCCAATTGGGAATTGCTATATTGCTTCCAAGAATGGTTCTATGCAAACTCTGCAAATTCTTGAAAACCAGCCCGATTTTGGTGCAAATAATTTGCGGTATTTAAGTGGGCTGGACCTTAATGCCATGCTCTCCAGCGACTGCGCTGACAAGAATCCCTGCATGCTTGACTACGATATTGTCTGTTACATGGCGAGTTTGAATTCGTCCCTAACTACATTGGACCAGCCTTCGTACCAGAGGCTATTCCAGTTGGCTGTATGGGACTCAAATTATTTTATCTCAAATGGTGACAATTCTCTAGCAGCCGGCGCTGTCAACCTGATGTATGCGATTTACAATCAACCTGAAAGCCTGAGAGGAGTCCTTCCAGTCACACTCTCCCCTTTGACAGGTGATCAAATTGCATCCCTTTCATCTCTTACACTGCCGGATGAACTAATTCCAGTTGTTCAATCCGCTCAAGCGGCGCTCGCTTTGACGTCTAGGCCTTAATATAAGCATTAAACCAAACATTTATATCCACATAAACTTTCAACCTTAACCTAATCTGAAATTATATGAATATTCGCCGTTATGCCATCTTGATAGTGGTGTTCTTGTCCATTGACCAGCGCCAGGTACATTCACAAGCTCCACAAACTCCATGTATGCCGTTGCCAGTTGCAGATTCTAATTTTAGGTATTTACATGATACTGCCTGGTGGGTTCCAGTTCAGAGATACGCTTTTACAAAGGACTGGATGAAGAGAGCCGCGTTAGATGAAGTTGTATTCGCAAAGACTTACCCGGAGGCTACATTATTGGTATCTTATCAAGATTTTAATCTTTTCGGTCCAAGTCCTCATACGAGAAATTGCCACGATTACGCATGGGCACCTTTTATGACCGATGATTTCGAAAACACCGTCGCTGGATCTCAAAGAGAGGCATGGTGGATGTGTGATCCAAGTCCGAACTGGCTAGGGCCTGGCACCCCTCCTCTAAAAGTTGTTGCCACAAGCTCCGCATATATCGGCTGGGATGATGACGTTCACACGCAGATAGATATAACGAACTCAGGCAGCATAATGGAATATCTGTTTGACACAACGCAGTTGGATAATTTAGAGGATACTTATTACGATGAATTAGCGTATTTTATTGGACTTCCAACATGCCCGATTGATGATATTCATTCCGGCATAGTCCCTTTGCATTCCGCAGTTTTGGTGGCTTGGTTCACGCCACCAACAGTTGATCCAAAATATGTGGCCGGTATTTTTGAATCCAAATGGGGTTTGGGTGGAATTTGGCAACATCGTTATGGTTGCGGTTATCTTCCCGACGTTCAATATGTGTCCGCATTTCATCTGCAAGTATTTGCTCCGAGCGGAGTTGATTGGCCTTATCAATCACCGCCTTACATTATTTCGTATTCGCCATGGGGTATGTTTAACCCGTAATATTTGAAGTGTTTCACGCACTATGAAAACTGCCCTCTGGTCAACGCGTTGTGGGCCAATTTCAGTGCCTCCGGCCAAATTGCTTTTGGTTCTGTTTGCGCTTTCGTTCACTTCGCTGTTCCTGCCCTTGCTCTGTGCGGAAGACGGACAAGAACCCAGTTACAAAGGGAAACCCTTGAGCTACTGGTTGGATGATTACGCGGATCTGTCTCGCGAGGTTTCCTTGGGATTGAACCCAACGTTGAAAGCGGAACAAACGGATGCGCTATTGCACATTGGCACGAACGCTGTTCCTTGGCTGATCAAACGACTTTCCATGTCTCCACACTTTTCGCGTGATGCCACGATCTTGGCCTTCCGGGTGCTAGGGCCTTTAGCACACGGTGCTATACCGGAACTTGTTCAGTTGGTGACCAATCAGCCTGAGTCTTTTGGTTTTGGCGGTGATGGGCCGCGGGACGCCGCTTTTCGTCCAATTCAGGCCCTGGGAGGCATCGGAAAGGATGCCGTACCGGCCCTGCTGGAAATATTGACCAATTCAATGTCTCCCGTACGACGCTTCGACGCTTTGGAAGCCATCGCGAGAGTTGGCACGAACGCGGTTTTTGCACTGCCGGGATTGATCCATTACGTTTATGACACCAACGTCATGGTTTCTGTGAAGGCAGTGGAGACCGTGGTAGCCGTGGGAGCACGGCAACCGGCAGGGCTTCAAGCCTTGAAGCAAATCCTGCAAACCAGCAATCTTCTGCAACGACGGATTCGATGGGAAACCTTTTCCGCCATGAGGGGTTTTGGTGAAGACTGCGCACCGGCGGTGATTCCCGCTTTGGATGACAAGGACGACTATTTTATTGCGTTTGCAACGCTCGTCGACGCCGCGCCAGATACTCTTACAAATGCGGCCGTGCTCCGCAGTGCGGCAACAGGTTTGCAATCGCGAGATTTTAAGCGTCAGAATTGGGCCGCGCAGTTGCTGCGGGCAGCCGGCCAACAAGCCCGCGGCCAGCGTCCGGACTATGCGGTTGTGGGATTCGACAATTCGGACTATTCGGTTCCGGGAGGTGACATGAAGGCAATCCATCGGGAAGCCACCAACGCACTCAGCCGCCTGTCATCCGAACTTTACAATGAATACGTTGCCGCCCAAGTGCCGTTTCATCCAAGCGACGCTCATTAGCCCCATGAAGTTTCTCAAGCAAGGCAACTTTTGCGAGGGACAGGTCAAGTGATTCACTGAACACCAACTCGATAAAAAAACGACGTTCCATTCGTGGCCATGGTATCAATATAGGTCGTAGTACCATCCAGTCCACCGATATTGGTCTGGATCTTACCTCCAAAAATGCGTGTCGTTGAGATCCAGCCAGCGACGCCGTTCATCAATGTGAAGCCGCTCAATACCACGCCATTGGTCAGGTATATACAGCGGTACATACCGCTCCCACTAATGAACACTGCGGATGGCCCGTTGATACTTTGAACCGTCAAAGGCTTGTCCACCACGACACGGTTGGTGACAGATATTGTTTTAGGTTCGAGGCCATCTGTCACGGACTCCTTGGTCACTGCAAATCCATCAAGATAGAATCCGTCGTTTACCAGGATCAAATCACCATTGGTCGCGGCATCCACAGCGGTCTGATTCGAAGCGGCAGCACTGGTCAAACTGCCGTATGGCGGTGCAGGGTTAGTGGTATTTACATCAACATACAGCACCGACGCTGATGCCCGAAGGGAAAGCACCAGTCCCATCAGCATAAAATTGACGACCCGCAAATTCATTGAGTTTTGCAAAGCTGATCAAATTTACGTCCAAAATTAAGGAGCGTCAACAATTAGTGCATTGCAAAGCACGGTGCGACGTGATCACGGCAGCTAAACGTAAGAATTAGAAAGCTGCTGCACCACCCATCCATTGCGGCAGCCCTGGCCAGAAAGCCAAGCTACGAGGATGGCGGGATGAGGCGTGGCTAGCTGGCCGATATGCGGATTATCGCGGACTGGATTGCTGAAACCACGGGGCGCACCGCCGTCTTTGCCGATCTCGACAATTTGCGGCCGGCGGAACGCAATGAAGCGAAGCGGAAGTGGATGAAAATGAAAAACGTCATTCCAAAACGCAGTCACCCCGAATTCATCTGGTGATTCGGTGGTGCCAAACTCGTCAAACTTCAGTCAGGCCAACACGAACTGATTGGTGGTTCGGAGCTTGGAGATTTTTCAGGATTTGCGCTTGGCGTGATCCGCATCCCAGGCGCGCTGGGCGGCGGCAAAGAGGGGGTCTTTCATGGCGGCTTGCGTGATGAGCTGGCGGGCCTGCGGTGAAGTGGATGCGCGGAAGATCATGGATTCCAAAGCTTCGCCGTCGCTGCCGCAGCCGGGAATGGATTTGCGTTCGAGTTTGATCAATTCCACGCACACCTGGGTGACGCGAACCGTCAGTTGAGTTTTCATAACGGCTTGAGCGGGACGGGGTTCCGGCAGGCGTTTAATGTCATAATAAAGGCGCGGCCCAATCGCATCCCTGTCGGGCTTGCAACGGCCCTTGAGCAACACGACCGAACCGCGCCGATGTGGCGCGTTTTCAGTCGGTGCTCGTTGGAAGTTGCAATTCGACAGAGCCGACGTACCGCTGACAGCAGTATCGCAGGAACCCCGTAAAGTTCAAGTTTCTCGATGGTGGCTTCGAGTTGTTTTTTCACAATTCCTGGGTGCTGAGAAAGGCTTGGACGGTTTTGTTGGTCAAACAGTTTTGGACGATGCCGGCGCTCCAGAGGCCAAGAACGGGATGGTTGACGCGCGCTTGCGTGCCGCCAATGTTGATGCGTTCACCGCGCCGCTTGGTGGGGATGCCGCGCCGGTTGAGGTCTTTGGCAATCTGGCAGAGGCTGACGCCGGCGATCTTCTTGCGCGCCATTTCCAAAATGATGGCCTGCTCCGCCTCGTTGGGGACCAGCTCGCGGATGGGCTTGCCAGCCTTGTTGCGGCGGCCTGTGTCGCGGGCATCCCAACCATAGGGAACGGTGCCGACGACGAGATTCTGGCTGCGCTTGAGGTCGAGCGTGGTCTGGATGCGTTCGCGGATGCGGGCGCGTTCCAACTCGGCGAAGACGGCAGCAATCTGCATGAAAGCGCGGCCCATGGCGGTGCGGGTGTCCACGTTTATGTCGAGGAACACGATGCGGGCGCCAAGGGATTCAAAAAGCGAGACGGTTTGTGACACGTCCACGGTGTCGCGGCCAAGGCGATCCACCTTGGTGACGATGATGGTGGGGCTGCCGCCGGTGGCGATGGCGGCTTTGACTGCGGCAAGCAGCAGCCGACCGGAGGGGCGTTCCGTAAAGGGAATTCCGCCGCTCGTGTCTTCGTCGAAAAACATTTCACTGACTGCGCTGACTGCGTCAGGGCCACTATTGCCACTATAAAAAGCAGCGGCGCGCGAGACGGTCTCGGTCTGCGCCTCGCGGGAGAGTCCCTGTTTGGCAGTGGAGACGCGGCCGTAGCCGAAGGCGATTTGGGGGAGGAGTGATTCCATAAATCAGGTATTCAGGTGGATGTGGTTGGCCAGGCTGCGGCAGGCGGATTCAAACGCCCAGCCGAATTCTGCCACTTCCGCCGATGTGGTCAGCCGGGTGGGCGTGCCGTGGGCAAACAGTTCAAACTCGCGCTCGGCTGCGTCCTCGCTGCCTTTGCGCCAGAGGAAAGAGCCGTTGCCAACTTCGCTGGCGTAATCCATGCGCAATACCCAATCGCCATATTCGACTTGAAAGGCGAGGTCAGGGTCACCGGCCATGATTTCGCGTTGCGCGGGGGTAAATTCGAGAAGCCGCCAGCGGCCGACCGTGCCGGCGATTATGGGGGCCGTGAGGCGATCCAGCATGGCGGACCATTCATCCGCCTCACGTTTCTTGGCCTTGAATTCGGGGCTGGCGAGATAGGCGGTGATCTCGGGGGGAAGTGTGCATTCCATAAAATCAGGTGGTCAGCATTTCCGCTTCGAGGGTGGCGCGGCCTTTTTCAACGGCTTCGCGGTCCACGAAAGCGATGGCGGAGTCGAGCCGCTGCATCACTTCCATGCGGGCGGTCTTTTGCTCGGGGGTTTCGGATTGGGTGACGAGCCGGATGTCGAGGACACCCGGCGAAACGAGGGTAACTTTGGCGAGCGAGCCGGCGGGGAAGCCGGAGCGTTTGAGCCACTGGCCCTTGAGCCGGATTTGGCTGGCGAGCCGGGTGGGCAGCACGCGGGCTTGAAAGGCGTCGCCGAATTCTTCGACGGTCAGGAGGCGGGTGTTGGTCATAAATCAAACTTTGGGGCGCATCAAGTCGGCGATGTTGGGGGGCATGGGAAGTATGGGAATGATGGGAGGGATGTCATCGGCGAAGCGGATGAACTTGCGCTCACGGCGGGCTTGTGATGCAGAAATGGACGGTGGCACAGCCGGTGACGCGAGCATGGGTACTGGTGCTGGTTCGTGTGCTGGTGCCGGCAGCGACGGCAAAATCGCGGCCGGAACCGGCCTTCGCTCGGAAGCTTCGGCTCGGCAAGCCGGGGGCGTCATGGCTATGCCACCCTCCTTCGCCAAGGCTACGGCGGGCGAGCCGTTGAAGTTCTCACAGAAAGTTTTGGCCCAAGCAATGGTTTCAGAGGTCTGGCGGGCGTACCAGCATTTGGTTTTGCCGGTGTAGCGCCATGCGCGGTCGCCGCGCAAGGGCGCAAGCGCGGCATCGTCGGGGCGGCGGGTGAAGTGGATCTCCACGCCGCGCATTCTCTCGTTCAGGCACCAAGCGGCCACTATCGGAGAGTGGAGAGTGGAGGGCGAAGAGTCGTGGCGGCCGTTACTGAAAGCGGATTGCACGATGGGAGCGCCGTAGTGCTTGTGTGGCCAGAGATGGAGCGGGGAGCCGCGCCAGGCGTTGGCAAATTGGATCTCCCAACTGACTGCGTCAGGGCCACTGGCTGCGCCAGGGCCACAATAGGTTTTGCGGACGGTGATGTGTTCCTTGAGCGCGGGCGGTGTTGGAAAGTAGGAGCTTTGCAAATAGTTGCCGTGGCCGCCGGCGTATTTCTCGGATTTCCACGTCCAGTCGAGGGTGTGGAGTTCGGGGCAGGCGGTGAGCGCCTTGCGAGCAAGGTTCTCGGTCTGGCCGAACCTCGGCTTGGCACCTTGCTTCTTGACGTGCAGGACGATGAAAGCGGGACAGCCGGTCGGTGCGTGGTACTCGAAGTGGTCCACTTGCGGGGCGCTGTCGTTGAACTTCAGGGAAAGGGTGACGGCCATTGAGCCTTCGGGGACTGGGATCTGGTTGGCTCCAGGGCGTCCGTAGGCGCAGATGAACGCGGCAAGCGTCGCGTTCAGGTCGGACATGCCGGGCACGCTAGCGGACACGCTGGGCGCGCTGGCGGAGTCTGTGACTGGGGGCGGCTCGGTGAGCCGTTTGAAGGCATGAGGATTGAAACGCATGGTGCTTTGTGGTGTTGGCGGCGATTGTGCCGCGACACAAGAAAAGCCCGCTGGCGGATGGCCAGCGGGCTTGTTCGGGCGGTGGGTGGGTGGGCGGTTTAGTGGTGGCCGCTCAAATCACTTGATAACTTGAATTGAATCAACATGAAACCATGCGTCAAAAGTGGCATCTGTGCCAGTGCGAAGCACGCTCATTGCTTGGCCTAACATCCTGATTTTATCCCCATTTTTTAGCCCGATTAGCAAATCGCCAAGTTTGCTTTTTTCAGCATAACACAGGTCAAAGGCATCTCCGTTTTTGTCATACACCTCAAATCCGATTTGAACTCTTGAATCAAGGCGATTGTTACCCTCGATTTCAATGTTGCTGATCTGGTCAAAATCCACATCCATCCAGCCCAGTTTCCCCTCCAATGTCCCCCCACTGCCCTCAACTTTTTCAGGAAAGAACTTTAACAACTTCGAGGTGAATTCCATCCGGCCTTCTGGTGGCGGCGGGAAATTTATTTTTGCCGAAGGCTTTTGAATCTTGAGAAGATTTTCCGTTTTTTGTTTTTCGGATTTTCCGCAACCGGAGAATAAAATTCCAGCAATCGCAATAGTAATAATTTTTCTCATACATCCACAACCGTTTCACAGTCTGCTTTCGTATAGCTGGCTTATGGCTGGACGTCAATGTAATTGGCATATTCATGTGGGAAATTGGTCGTCAGGACAGGAGTGGAAGAGATCCTCGATGCGCCTCGCTTACGCTTTCTCGTGGGTCCTTGGATATGCGTAAGAAAGGAAGCTAGGGGCTTCGTGAATGTTTCCAGGCTGTCCTGACGTGTCAGCCAATGCACTTCTGGGCCGGCACCGCGGTGCCGTGGAGAAGCCGGACCTTGTCACGCCGCGGGGTGGACATGGTCACGCATTGCTGACGAAATTATTTCCGGCGCATCCACTTGTTGGTGTACCGGTGCAGCATCCAAAGCCAAACGTAGGGATTGGAGCGCGTCCAGCGGCCGGGCGTGTCCCGGATCGCCATGAGGTCCGCGTTGTTCACTTCATGGTCGCGACAATACTCCTCGATGGCGGTGACGGTTTCGGGCGGCAGAAAGTTCGAGTCCTGTCTGGCGTTGGCGTCATCGCGCAAAACGGTGGTCTGGTTCAGGGTGGCGAAGAATTCGCAGGTGAGGCGCAATTTCTTGCGCAGGGCGATTTCTTGCTCGTCCGGTGGTTGGGGGATGGAGCGCATAAAATCAGGCGGCGTAGATGCCTACGCCAAAGTCCATGACACAGGCGGCGTCAAAGCTATCGCCACAGGACCGGAGGTAGGCCGCGTCGCGGGCGCTGACGCGCAGGCTGCGCGGCTCGGCGTGGTTGGCGGTGCATTGCACGAGGTCGCGCCTTTCGCCGGTGCGCCGTCCGCGCGCGGTGCGCCGCATGACGAGGCGGAAAGACTTTCCGGTTTTGAGGATGGTCTGAATCATGGCTTGTAAAAGGTGATTTGGCCGATGGTTTTCACGGCGATGAAGCCGTGCTTGTGGAACCACTGCATGTCAGTGGGACAACCGAAAAATTTGCAGCCCCGAATGTCTTCGGGGTCGCCACCGGTTTTGGCGAGGTTCCATGCGCGCCTGGCCCGCGCCCAAAGCGCGTCGCTGGCGGTGTCCACAACGGGGTTGCGGAGACCGAACACACCGCGAAGGTTTCCGCGGTTGTGGATGGCGCTGGCGATGCCGGCGAGGGCGGCGTCGGATTGGTTGGCGCCTTCGCCGATGATTGCGCGAACCGCGTCACTGTCAGAGATCGGAGATCGGAGGCCGGAGGTCGGAGTGGCGGAACAGGCTAAAGCCTGCGCTACCAGCGCGGAGAGAAGCCAGGCGCGTTTCATGTGTTGATGGATTCGCGCATCCGCCGAAACCATTCGGCGGGCGGGGTGACGTACCGGACGGTCGCGGTCGGAGCCGGGGCCGTTTCGGTGTTGGTGCTGGTGCTGGCGGGAATCAAAGTGGCTTCCCGGTGGCAGCGCCAGCAGGTTTCGCTGAATGCGTTGTCATCGCAATGATGGCACCAATAGGTGCCGGAAGGTTTAGGTGTCACAATTCACGTTGCACCTGTCGTAGTACAAATGTGCAACCACTGCGGAATGTGTCAAGCGTTACGTGCATTGAGACGCCGCGTTATTTCTGGTTGACCAGGAAGTGGGTGATGCGCGGCAGGCGCGGCATTTCCATTTGGAACAGAAACCAGAACAGGCTGCTGTTGCGTTTGTGGACGCCGAACCAGATGGTTCCGCCCTGCCAGAACTTGAGGTTGCAAATGACTTGGTGGTTCATTAGTGAATTTTCCGGTGTCAAATTTTCGCGCGGGTTTCAGGGTCAGAAATCGCCCTGGGTTTAGACAAAAAACGCGGGCCTGATTCTGGCCTGCGCGTTTTCGCGACACTTTTTGAAAAAAAAATAAACAAAAAAAGCCCCCAAGTGCGCGCGCACTTGGGGGCTTAATACCGCGATTCAGTTTCACGCTCGCGGCGGCGTCCGGTCCCGATAGTCATCGGGACTCGGGGCCGTTTCTATTGAGAAGCGGCCAAAGAGACCCGGTTATCTCATCGTTGTCCTTGCTCGTTGTCATGGAACGCGCCGGTTCCACGGGTTCCCGTGTTTGGACGATTGGCAATGTCTTGCGAGGCCAATCGCTTCAAGAAGTGTGGGTTGTGGTCGCGCGTTGCGACGGCGGTTTCAACAGGCCGGTTCTGTGTCCTGTCCACAACTCCTGGGTGCCGGCGATCTCTCGCCGGAAAATTGGTGGGTGCCAGAGCCGGGTTCAGCGGATGGCACCGTGGCGTATAGGCAGCGCCATAGGGAGCCACCCAATGCGCGCGGGACAACGGAAGGGTTCAACTGGCGGGCATTACCCGCTCCAGCCGTTGTCGGAAATCGTCTGTAAAGAAGAGCCGCCGGTTTCCCGGCGGCTGTGCTTTACGGGCGGTTTTGGCGCATGAGCCAGCGGGCGAGTACCAGCGGGTTCACGCGGCGGCGCTTGCGCGCCAGTGCGGCGAGTTTGGGTGGCATAAAAGCGGCCGGGTTCGCGCAAGCGCGTCCCCGGGCTTCTCCGGTTTCGCGCAAGCGCGTTGCCGAAAAATTGGCCCGTTCACGCGGTGTCGGTCGCGTGAACGGGGTGGGTGGGCGGCCTAGTTGGCCGCGCCGGCGGGTTCGAGGTCCGCCGCTTCCGCTTCCGCGTTCTTGTCCGCGGAGGCGTCCTCGGCGTCCGGCGCCGGTGCGCCGTCGTTGCCGTGGGTCAGCTTGGGCTTCTCCGCCGCGGCCTTGGCCTTGGCAGACGCCTCGCGTTTCGCCAGCCACTCGGCGTAGCGGGTCGCGGGGATGGCCTTGAGGGTGCCCCACTTCTCTGCCAGTTCTTGGCAACCGACAAACAGCATATAGCCGTTGTCGTCGTCTGCTGCCGTTCCGATACGGGTTAGCAGCAGCGCCAGCAAGGCGGCGGTCGGCGTTTCCTCGCCCCCGGTATCTTCCGCCTTGGGGTTCTGACGCTTGCGGATCGCGAGCAGTTTCTTGGTCGCGTCGCCGGGCTTGGACAGGGCGTCCACCACTTCCTTGGTGAATTCGGTCGCCATCCACGCTTCCCCGGCGGATTTCCGTTCGGTGGCAATGATGGGTGCCGCCTTCTCCAAGGAGGTGACGCTTGCGGCGTCAATGTGCTCCTCGGGGATGAGCGGTTCCGGGCCGGTCAGCACGACGGCGTTGAAAAACGTCGCCAGTCCTTTCACGCGGGCGGGAACGTCCCCGCCACAATACTGCGTGAAGAACTTGCCTTCCGTCATGTCCGGCGGGATTTCCCGCGCGAACAACATCGCGGCGTACTCGCGCTTCAGCGAAGCGGTGAGTTTCATCGCGTTGTGCATCTTCTCGTCCACGGCCTCCTTGGCCTTGGCGACGGCACCGAACGGTTTCACGACGTTGGTTTGAAACAACGTGTAACGGTCGCCCCTGGGCAACGCCGTGATTTCCGCAAACGTGAGCTTCACATCGGTTTTATTCGACATGGTGTGTTTCCTTTCTACTTGCGTTTCTTGCCGGGGACTTCCCGCACCACCCTAAGTGGTCGCGTTCGGTACCGCCGACGAAGTCAGCGCGTGCGAAACACTCTCACGAAATCTGTGTGACTTGGGTCACGAAAACCGCGCGGTTTCCCGCCGCGCAACGCGGTGCCGTGTCAGCAAATCCGCGCGGTTTCCCGCCCGGATTTGCCGCGCTGGCAATCGCATTCGCTCCGCCCCGGAACGCGCCGGGTTTGTGCCGAGACCCATTTCTGCTGTCTCGGTACGGAACTCGTGCGCTCCGGTTTCGGAACGTGGAGATTGCTGGTTACGGCAAAGAAGAGCCGTCAGTTTCCAAACGGCTGTGCTTTGCCGGCGGTTTCCCGCCTACCAACGCAACTGTGCTTCCAGTGCGCGGACGTTGGCCGCGTCGGCGGCGTCAACCCGTGCTTCCGCTGCTGCCCGTTCCTCTGGCGTTACCAGAGCGAGCAAAGCGGCGTCGTATTGGTCCTCGGTTATCAGTCCCTTGCGGAACTGCCGTTCCAGTTCTTGCGCTTGTGATGCGTCCATAAACCGTTCGCGCGTGGCCGCGCGGAAAAGGGCCGCCAGTTTCCCGGCGGGGTGTGCTAGTAGCCGAACTCCGCGCGTTCACTAAGGACTTGCGCGGCGGCATCCAACAGGGTTTGCCCGTGTCCGAACCGCAGTCCGCAGGCAAAAAACCATTGCCCGTCTTTGAAGCGGAACGAGACAAGCAACCCGTTAAACGTGCTCACTTGTGTCATAAAGCTGTGTCAGCAAAACCGCGCGGTTTCCCGCCGGATTGCCTGCCGCATTGCCGAATCTATTCCGCCCCGGAACAGGCGGACTTTGGCGAAAGACCCAATTCTGCTGTCCTTGCGCCAAAAAATCCCGCCGGTTTCCCGACTTGGAACGTGACCGTCAATCGGTCTATGCAGCGCATAAGTCTCGACTTGTGCGCCGGAAGACTGGTTGAAGATACCCGGAAGAAAAGCAGCACCGCAGCACCAGCACCGCGCAGCACCAGCACCGCAGCACCGCGCAACCGCGCAGCACCGCAGCACCACGCAACCGCGCAGCACCGCAACCGCTACAGCGAGCATTACGCCGCTTTCCTTACGCGAACAAAGGGGATACCCCCCGTCTCGTCTTCTTCTTCTTCTTTAAAATCAATATATTATAAAGAAAGAAAGAAGAGGGGGTAGTGACGCGGATTGACTTTGGCGGGGCGGTGTTTGGCCTGTAATGATTACTGTGGGTTTGAGGCAGCCTCACGTAGGAGTGCGATTTCTTACCAGTTCTGGAACCAGTTCCAGAACTGG
>Ga0364874_10445_pt1 | contig 22636 bp, 20 predicted proteins | sample ExccelAu500001D4_2_FD_206922 | JGI IMG/M metagenome (GOLD analysis project Ga0364874, IMG submission 206922) | Enriched cells from Trout Bog Lake Hypolimnion, Wisconsin, USA - BchlTB.Aug07.5000.01.D4 | ecosystem: Environmental > Aquatic > Freshwater > Lake > Hypolimnion/Profundal zone | place... | reverse complement strand
GCGAAGAAGTTCATTGCGCGACTGAAAATCATCCTGCTCATAGCTGAGGATTTTTTTGAGTATAACAATAGCTTTCTCATGGTCAGCATCACGATACTTTCGGAGAAGGGACCTGAACATCTCTACAATATGATCTTCTCTCTTTGCTTCTGAAAGCATACGCTCAATTCTTTCGAAGAAGGGGAAGTCCTCCCATGCCGCAGAAACAAGTTTATTCCAAAGCCCGTCAAGCTCATTGAACTCTCCATTACGAATGAAAGCTTCAAGGGAAAGCTTCATATAATAAACGCTTTTGGCCGGGTCCTCTTCTATAATTGCAAAAGACAGCTTTTTAGCCACTTCTGAATCAAAGCGGTCTATTTTAAGAAGTTCTTCCCATACAGGTATTGCTTCTCTCTGGCGGCTCAGCCGTTCAAGACTTGTAGCAAGAGCCTTGAGAGCAAAACGATTTTCTCCGAACTCGAGGATCTTCTGTGCCAGATTTTCAACTACAGCCCATTTGTGATTTGAAAGAAACAGTTCAATAAGATTTTTCAGATAAACCTTATCACCCATAATATTCGCCTGGTATGCAATCATACCGAGAAGATATCGGGCAGTAATTGACTGAGGAAACTCGGCGACATGAGCAAGACACTCATCAGAAATCTCTGCGGCAATTCCTTCAGATACAATATTATTAAACAGATCTTCAAGAATCCTGAATTTGGAAACACCTATGTCTTTAGGATCGATACGGCCCCATGTCTCCTCTTTAAAAAGAGAACCAATTTTATCCTGTATTTTTTCCTTATCCATGGTGCCTTCCTTTTAGTATTTATCCTTCAGCTCTGATCCGTTAATGATCACGCCCTGAGGTTTGGCAAAAAACCCCTTCCTTTTAAAAAGAGTACCCACCGGCTGACCGATGGGTACTTTAACTATTACTTGATGTCCCGCAGGCGAGACAGCGGAATGTTACTTCGCGCCGGCTGGCTGTGCAGTATTCTGGTTCTGATTAGATTCGCCTTTAAACGCCTTGTCCAAATCCTGTCCATCGAAGTTTACTTCGAAACTTTCAGTGAGAACTTTCAGCTGATCAAAAAAGAAATAAGCTTCTTCTGCAATCTCTCTCGGATCAGCACGAATAACGAACTTCTCCAGCACAAGCGTCTTCGTCTGAGGATATGAATCGATTGACTGAGGTATAAAATCGGGAACCTTTGCTTTAAGAGGTCTCCAGCCAACAAAGTTCAGTGAACCGAACTTAATGATATGGACATTTCCCTGATAATCTTTTATCCAAGCATCCATCTCGTAGTTTTTTCCACGTCCCTGAACCCAGATAGACAGACCCTTTACGCGACCGGGAAACCGGATAGGTTCTTTAGGCACAACATATACAGTATTATATCCGGGATACCTGAACTGAAAATGGATACCGAGACACTTCTCCTTCTTCGTCCCCTTACCGTCTGCAGACCAGCGCTCGGGAATAAGATCTGCCGGTGCCCCTGGAACCTGTTTAAGATCAAGAGATATAACCGGATCCTTCTTCTTCTTGCTCTCATCAGTTGTATTGAATCTCTTTGGAGTTGATTCAATCTTCCAACCGCTGAGATCGCCTTCAAAATCTTCAACAACAACAGCCTTGACATCATCTGCACTGATATCTGGCGGAACATTTGTAACGATCTTCGAATATGCAGTGCGCCCGCTAAAAGCGACTACACCGACACAGACAAGTGCGAAGACCGGAATAACAACTTTATATACATTCTTCATGCTTGCACCTCCACTTTTTCCATGCATATCGATTCTCCCCTATTACCAGGTATCCTTGATAGTGGAATCGCCGGTGAACTCGGAGAGATCGGTGACGACTCTAAAGTTGTCGAGATAGGTATAAAAAGTTCCCGGCACTTCGTACTGATCACTCTCTATGAAGAATGATACGAAATGGAGGTTCTTATCAAGCATAGCGTAGCTCGCGGATTGAGGCAACCATCCGGGAACAACGACAGAAAGCTCTTTCCATCCCCAATAGTCGAGACGTCCGACCTTAAGCTTATGGATATTTCCTCTATAATCACGAACTTTTATATACAGCGTATGGCGGAACTTGCGTCCAAGCGCCCACACTTTAAATTCCTTAGCTTTACCGCGAATGATATACTCATTCGGAGGGAAAACTTCTACACGGTCGCTTCCCCTATCCTGAAAATAGGTCTTCACACCAAGGACAAAATCATTCTTGTGAGTAATACCGTTATCATCAGTTAGATTGATCGGAGGATCTTTCGGATCATCAATTGTACCGTCTTCTCTAGCAATGACGGGTCTTCCAGGAATCTTGCGGATCTTGGTATCACCAAGCGGACAGGTTGCGACTGCACGCCAGTCCTCACAATCCTCAAAATCATTAAGCCAGTCTTCTACAAGACCGTCCTGTTTCTTCTGCTGAGGCTGAGCCTGAGGCTGAGCCTGTTGATTTCCGGCCGGCTGGTTTTGATTTTGCGCCTTAACCTGTATATTCAGATCTCCAACAAGGATGACCAGCAATCCTATGAGGACAGGTATAAATAACGCTTTAACCTCCCTTTTCATTGCCATAAACTCCTTTTAGTAAGTTTGCTGCGTACCCATCCGCCCCTCTGGGGCCCGCATCCGCTTTTAACGTGGATACAGAGTATTCTCTAAATATATCGGCATAACATAACGAAATATTAAGCAGAAAACACTCCCCACCCGTTCCACTTCGAAATCGGATCTCTTGAACAATAACAGTAAAGCCGCCCCTGTCAAGAAATTAATAGAAATGAGTAATTCAATATTTATAGATCCCGATCTGAGAGGTATATCGTCATCAATGACCTATTTAGACAGCAATAGAACATCCAAGCCCAAACCGCCGCCAAAAGGTCAGATCGAAAGAGCACGGATTGGACAAGAACAGAACACCAGGAATTCAATAGTTCCGGAAGATAGCTGAAAGAGTTCCAAGAATAAGAACATCTTTAGCGATAATCGGTTTATATGCCGGATTCTCAGCTATAAGATGCACCCGACCCTGAACCTTCTTGAATCGCTTAAGCGTAGTTTCATCTCCAAGAAGCGCAGCTACAATATCGCCGTCCCGGGCAACATTCTGTTTCTGAATGACAGCAATATCACCGTTTTCAATACCGGCACCGGTCATTGAATCACCGCGGATTTTAAGTGCAAAAAACTCCCCCTTTCCGAGAAGCGATCGGGGGAAATCGAGATAATCAGAAATATTTTCTTCAGCAATAATGGGAGAACCCGCCGCGATATTGCCGACAAGCGGGACAGCTATAGTTTGAGGAGAGCGAAGACCTTCATTATCAACGAGCAATTCAATAGAACGGGATTTATTCTGCTCACAGCGGAGAAAACCCTTCTTTTCAATTGCTTTCAGATGATCATAGGCTCCTTTTACTGTGATGCCGAAGCTGTCTCCTATCTCACGCACAGTAGGAGGAATCCCCGCATCACGGATTTTATTCTTAATAAAAAGAAAGATCTCTTCCTGTCTTTCTGTAAGATCTTTTGACATAAAAACCCTCTCCTGATCTGAATTACAACAGAACCCGAACGATAAGTGCAAATACAGCTGACAATACAGCATAACAAGAGAATTAATCAGCAACTAATTCTATACATTCATATACTATACACACGTATACGTGTCAATTCTTTTGTTAAAGCAATTCAATCGTAAAATGATAGACTTTTCAAGACACACCGTGAAGGTAGGTCGAACGGAAAGACAGATGAATACCCTCACCCTGGATGAATGCTATAAAATTCTGAACATCACGCCGGACAAGAGCGATGATGAAATCGCACGCGCATACAAGATGCTTGCCATGAGATACCACCCTGACAAAAACCGGGATAAGGTCGACTGGGCAACAGGTGTGATGAGCAAGATAAACTCAGCCTACTCGCTTATCATGAGTTCACGGTTTCAGAGTGAAACGCCTGCAGAAGGTCCAAAAGAAGAAGAACGCCGCTCGGATGAAGAACGCTCTTACTCGGAAGCCGTACGACGTCAAAAGGAATTTGAACGGCAGAGAGTTGACGATGTTCTCAGAGAAGCGTCAATCAACCATTTTGTAAGAATACGCGAGAATGCAAAAGAATCTCTCTACAGATTCTTTCAGTACAGCCTGTTCAATATCTCACGAAGGGAGATGCCGCAGAACAGATCGATATACAATGAAGTAGTGCTTTCGTTAAGAAAAACATATCACTCTGTCCTGGAACTGCGGAAATCAGCCAAGGATCCTGAAGTCATTGAGCATTTGACTGTGTTCAGTGAGATGATTTTAAACTTCTACAGGGCAGCTGAGTGTCTTAATATTCCGGATTCATACAACAGCGACATTGAAATCGATGCATTCCGACTGTACCAGAGCGGCGAAGAGCTTCTGCATCAGGCTCACAAGGAAATCTTTTATGAACGGCATAATAAAGGGTCTTTCAATCTCGCGCTGTCATTCCAACAGGCAACCGAAGCCAAACGCCGATTCGCTGGAACAATGGAAAAATATCCGCATTCGTCATGGACTGTTGAATCGGGGATTAAACTTGAGTACACTGTATCGCTTCTTCGATATCTTGAGCTCTTTTTCAGCGAGGAATAATGGATCTTATCACCGTTTTTTTGATAGCTGCCGGACTCTCAATGGATACCTTTTCAGTCTGCATCTCTGCAGGCGTTTGTATACCTGAAATCAATGCAGGGCATTATCTGCGGCTTTCCCTCGCATTCGGATTCTTTCAGTTTCTCATGCCTCTTATCGGCTATGCAGGAGGCATCACGGTTGAGCCTGTTATTAAAAACTACGATCACTGGATTGCATTCGTATTACTTGGATATATAGGAGGAAAGATGATATGGGAAGGAATACGCACAAAAGATGATTCATGCGATACAAACGATCCTTCGAGAGGAAAGAATCTTTTTATTCTTTCTGTTGCAACAAGCATTGATGCTCTTGCAGTAGGTCTGAGCTTTGGTGTTCTCTCCAAACCGATTCTCATTCCTTCAATCATCATAGGTGTAGTCTGTGCACTCTTCTCCGCTCTCGGCGTTTTTCTGGGGAAAAAAGCAGGAACATTTCTAGGAAAGAAAGGAGAAATCATCGGAGGACTCTGCCTTATTGCTATCGGCGTTAAGACACTGATAGATCATCTGATGTGATAAGTCGAAAGGAAAAGCCTGCGGACAAACGCAGTGGTATTCAGGTAGAACAGAAAGTGTGTACGTACAATAGTCCGCGAAATCACAAAAGGTTCCATTTTTGCCGATAATTAAATGGGAAGGTTCTGCTGATGCGTCAAAAGTCTCTTTTCATGCTCTTGGCCATTTGCGCGGCTGTCATCTCAGCAGCGTCGCCTTCCTATGCCCAGATGTATCAGTATCAGTACCACGCAAAAGAGAAAAACGAGCAAAACAAAGTTCCCTACTCCGATTTTAACCCTAAAGTGCAGATGGACTGGTATACGCAGCCTCATTATCTCGAAGACTATTATCTGCTCTACGGTATGAAACAGTATTATGATGAGAATTCACTGCGCGCGAATATTGCAAAGATGAATGCCGCGCTCAATTCCAAATTCCGCCATCCGTCAGAAGCGCTGGTGAAAATCGAAACAGAACAGGAATATGATAAATACAAGGATCTGATGGTGATGCATATCAATATGCTCATCATGAGAGATATAATGAAAATAGCCGTCCGATACGATAAACAGAAAATATATTTCTATAACCTTGATTACGCACAAATCATATCAGATTCGCTCGATGAAGCGGACAAACTCTATGAACAGGCTCTACCCTATTGGGATGAAGCGCATAAATACGCAGAAAGGGCCACAAAATATAAAATCACAACAGATATGAGTTATATAGAATCTGAGCGGTTTTCCATCATGAATGGGGATACAGACTTCAGGAAGATCATCGGCAAGCACAGGGAAAGCATCAAAAAGAAGAAACAGCAGCTTGCAAAGGGTCTTGAAACTGCCGCGAGATAACGCACGTTATTCATTCAGCCAGAGATTTATACTCATAACCTTGTCAATTGCATCACCTGTCCAGCTGCTTGCAGGATATTCCCGAATGACGCGGGCAAGAACAGCTTTTGCAGAGCGCAATTCATCTAGAAAGTTTGTGAGTTTCTCGGATCTGACTCTGGCCCCATCTGTATAATAGAGTTCAAATGCCCGTGATAGAGATTCAAATCCCATTTTGTACAAATCATAAGCGGGATCCTCAATCTTCATAGAAAAGGAGGGGATTTCTTCCTTCTCTGTAATGGCTGTCAGACATTCATACCCGTCATTGATAATAACCATCCGCATCTGGGAAGCAGCATCAGCATTGATATCTGGATGATTGAGCTTTGCAAGTGTCCGGTAAGCCCGAGTCAGTTCCTCTTTCGTAAACTCGTGAGAGAGGCCAAAAAGGGCGCGATAGCGGGACATTTTTTCATCTATATACTGCATCATTTCCCCTTTCTCGACATCTCCCCCACAAATGTTTATAATATGACATAATATGCAAGATTTTTTTGAATAAAGATTATCAGTCCTCAGATAATTCGTCACAACAATTCAAAATAGTCTGCTGTCAAAACAATTACAAAATTGATCGGCACAGGGATGACAGAAGATTCTCAATCAGAAAAAATAAAAAAACTGCACCACTGTCTGAATCTTTCTTCCTACTTTGATTTGACTTTTAATAGCGGTATTATACTCTCTTACCGAAAAGGCGTAAGCGCCTCAGTATTTTGTGCTCCGGCTGTCTGTATGGAAATTAAATTCAAGGTTCCCGTTTCCCGTGCCCAGGAGTTGATTAAAGATATACGCGTTCTTGCCTCCTCCGGCAAAACAACATTCACCCGTCATCTATACGACCCTCTCGATCATGCCGGCTGGCATAGTGATGCCCAGGGGATCAGCGCAAGGAAAATGATGGAACGTCTTGACCATGAATCGATGGATGAATCATACCTTCATACAATAGGACCGAGATGCAAAAGGCTTATCAGCGCATCAATGAGTGAATCACTTTCTGCGCTCGGAGATTCATCTATTTTCTTTCTCGATAAAATGCAGCTTCACGTCAAAATATCTGCCAGCCCTGAAGCAATCGAATTTGCTGAGATTCTCTCAACGCCTCTTGGAGAATTCAGAAAAAAACTGGGGCAGAGAACAGAGTCGGCATTTCGTGAAGAGATAGGGCGGCTTAAAACCGAGGAGCTGATCTCCGTTATAGAACCGGTTAAGCTTGAAACAAATGCCGACAAGATACGCATCGGCGCAGAGATCCGCCGACTCTATGACAATATACTTATCGCAAGCAAGTACAACAATCTTCCGAAGTGCAGAAAAATTCTTTCAACCTACATTATGATGTTCTGTGACGATCCTGAATATGCGCAGAACGATGTAACGAATCTGATCTCTGCTCTTAACAAACGGGAAGCCGGATTCGATACAGAGATGAACACCACTATTGCTATCGAGCTATACTATCAGATCACACGCGCAGTTCTCGGCGGAGATATTCAGTCTGCAATTCAATGGATACGTAAATACGGTTATATCTTCGGCGGCGACACCGAAACAAAGCATTTTTACGATATAGACAGGCTTGAACGGATTCTATACCAGATGATCACCGATAAGGGACTATGGGATACCCTGAAAGGACATTGATCCTTTACAGCGGTTCGAGTAGCAAAAATGCCATCTCACACGGCACGGAGTTGACGGGAAAAAGCATGATTCTCCAAGTCTTTCTCTTTACCCTTGCGTGAAAATTTCATGGGCACTATAATAGAGCTTTTAGAAAGGCTCATGATTTCAGTTTTGCAGATTAAAGGAGTTTGTTATGGCAGGCGCAACGCTTTCAATTACAGAATCTGATTCTAACGGCATCAGGGTAATCGCTCTCGACGGAGAGATTGATGCTCACACTGTTCCCTCTCTCAAAGCAGCTCTCGACAAGTCTATTGCAGCAGGAAAAATCAAAGTAATGATCGACGCCACAAAACTGGGTTACATATCATCTGCAGGCATCGGCGTATTCAACGCAGCTCTCGGCATTATAAAATCCAAGGGCGGAAAGCTTTCAATCGGCGGTGCGGGAAAAACCGTGATGGATACGCTTGAAGTGATGTACTTCACAAAGAAAGTTGACGTTTTCACCTCAGCCTCCGACGCTCTGGCAAACTTCTGATCATGACCCGTGAACACCGAATGGTTCTGAACGCTTCTCTCTCAGAGCTTTCCCGTGCGAGAAACGAAATAACGCTTTTTGTAGGAGCGGTTCTCAACCCTATAGACCTCAGCCGCACAATAATCTCTGTTGATGAAGCACTCTCGAACGTTATTCTGCACGGTTACGAAGGCAGAGATGGAGAGATAAAGCTTTCGATTCAGGAGGATGATGAAGCGTTCACGTTCATCATCGATGACGGTGCTCCTCCATTCGATCCCCTCTCCGCGGCTCCTGTCGAGCTGGATGATTATATTGAAAGTGATTCAGGCGGCGGGCTGGGCATAGACTTCTTCCGGCGCATGACTCAGACCCGCTATGAACGAAACGATCTGGGCGGCAACCGCCTTATCCTCCGCAAAGAGAAAACCCATGAAGAAAAAAGCAGCTCCTGAAAAGAAATTACAGATCAGAGCATTTCTGAAAATTATCCTTCCGGGTGTTAAGGGAAAACTTGCAATAATTACAGGACTTTTCGTTACAGCGGTACTGATCGCTTCTACCTTTTTCACATATCTTCATGAAGGAAAACTTCTGGAAGAGAGTCTGGAACGGGAAACCGAGAGCGCTCTTATTTACATCAATGGCGTCGTGATGGAGATGGACAGCGTTCGCAACAACATCCTTCTCGTTGAAACGATGCGGCTCAGAATCGAACAGAAGCAGAAAGAGATGCAGGCATTCCGCTACTGGTACTACCGAAAAAGCGATTCCCTGGCCAACAGTCTGAAAAGGCTCGGCCGAAAACTGGGAATGCAGGTCAACTATGACTATCAGCTGGCGAGTGCTGATACCTATTACAGTGTTTACCTTTCCGACGCGCAGATCAAGGCTGTTGAGAAATCTATTATCTCACGGCTCAAGAGAGGGGACGGAACGCCTGTAAGCGAAGAGGAATTCAAGGAATTGCAGAAAAAAGCCCGCGGCGTTGCTGCAGTTCAGACTGATATCGATCATTATGATCAGATCGCCGCAGAAAACGGATACAAGATTTCCCAGTTGAGTACGGATAAAAAAGCGAATGCCGCCGAGATAGCTCGCCTTGAAAAGGCAAATGCCGTCAATGAACAAACAATAGAACAGCTTCACCGTTCACGCCAGTATGCGGACAGAATTTTCAGATCTCAGCTGAAAGTTTATTACGAGTATGAGCTGAGAAGGATGGAAGAGCTTGGCCTCCTGCGGGGAACAATACGAGTGCTCACATTCGACCGCTACGGTGATATGACCTACGATACCGGAAGTTTCAACAGAGAAACCCTTACCCGTTTCGGGGATTTAACCGGCAATGAAATCTACAGCAGGGAAAGAAACAGTTATTTCGCACAGGCGGAGAAAAAACTGGCCGTCGATAAACGTGCCGACTACGATTACAAAATCAACAATCATTCTTTTCACGTCCGTTATATTCCCGTGTACAGGAATCCTACAACCTTCAAACGAATAGAACTCGTTCTTTCCGAGATGCAAATCCGCGGTTCAGCCTGGAAAACATTCTTAAAAGAGGACGCAAAAATTGCAGCATCATTTGCACAGCTGTCTTCACAGATGAGAACACGGCTGGCAGAGCTGCGAAAAGCAGGGACCCCACCGACAAAGGATCCTCAGTATGCCGGGATGTATGCGAAGTACAGGGATCTTCTTGCAGAAAGAGAAACTACATTTGCACAGACGAATCCGTACAGATTTGAACCGGAGAGAATAGCGGAGGATTATTCGCGAAGAAAAAACGCCCTCAAAGAAGAAATTCTTGTTTCCGAGAAAAAGATCGATGCGCTTGCAAAAAGTCCTAAGAAGAAAGAAGAGATTACAGCAGAGACAGAGCGTATCCGCTCAGAAATTTCTGAAACGCGCGCACAGATTGCAGCTCTCAGCGAAGGGGAAAAGCTGGACCGCGATGACATAGGACGCTCTACACAGCTCTCTGCAGCAGATGCATTCCGCACCCTCCGTGAAGCAGCACTTCTCGATTTCAGCATACTGCGCCAGAAAAATGACGCATCAAACCATCGGTCATACCTCCGTTCTCCGGAAGCACGCGCGGTGGAGCAGAAACGCTGGAGCAGCTTCAGATCATGGATCTACGCAGCAAAATCAGAAACAGATATTCCTGAGCTGATTCCCGGCACACGATTGCCACTTCTTGATGGCGGAGTCCTCGCCTACTCCCGCACTGAAGCTGAGGAATATATGTGGAAAATCGATGCGATGCCTATTGCCGATGTGATCGGTTTTTTCGGCGTCGAAGCTGATATATCCGGATTACTCGGATCGCTTCTTTCAAGAAATGAAATGGGATACAACGCCGTTCTCATAGACAAAACCGACGGTCTTGCACAGATTGATGCAGGCAGACGAACCACACTGATCGTAACCGCTCTCATTGCCATTCTCGCAGTCTTCGCAACCTACTTCATCGCAGGTTTCATGGCCCGCCGCATTACAATGATAAGTAAAAAAGCCCGCCAGGCGCGCGGAGGAAACCTTGAAATAACCTTCCCCGAAAGCGGAATGGATGAAATAGCAGACATGGGCATTTCACTCAATGCTATGATTGAAGGGCTGAAAGAACGGGAAGAACTCAAAGGCGAACTCTCCGCTGCCGGAGAAATTCAAAAACAGATTCTGCCGGAAACGATTCCGACAACGCTTGAAGGGGACTACTCGATCGGCCGGCTTTATACTTCTATGATGGGAGTCGGCGGCGATTACTATGACTTCATTGAGATTGAAAAGGACAAGCTTCTATTCTGTATCGGCGACGTTTCCAATCATGGTGTGGGACCGGCAATGGTAATGGCGATGGTTCGCGCACATCTGCACGGCATTGTCAAAGGTGGAGAAAGGGATCTTGCAAAAATACTGCTTGAACTCAACCAGCGAATTTACCGCGAGACCCCTCCACAGATTTTTGTCACCTTTTTTATCGGCATTCTTAACGGGGAAAATAATACGATCACCTACTGTTCAGCAGGACATCTTAAACCGATTGTCTACCGGCACAAAGAAGATGCCGTCGAACGCATTGCTGCAGGAGGACTTCCCCTTGGCATGGACGATAATGACTTCTTCAAAGATACTATCACTGTTCGATCAATACAGATGAAGCCGGGGGATTTTTTCTTCCAGTTTACCGATGGATTGAGCGAAGCAAAGAGCAGCACGCGTGAGCTTTTTACTGAAGAACGTCTGGAAGCTGAAGTCGCGAAGGCGGCGCGAAAGAAGATGGATATTGCAGTAAAGATGATAGGCACAGCTGTCGGAGATTATGCGGGAAAGGATCTTTTCACTCCGAGCGGCATGACTGATCTTGATGATGACTGCGCTCTGATTGCATTCAAACGGCTGAAATAGCAGACCGCTGATCTTACTGGATAAAAAAGCTTCCCCGCCGGGAAGCTTTTTTATTACGCTCTGATAAATCTATTTCAGCTGACCGATCAGTCCTTTAATAGTGTTATACGGCATGCTCTTTGCAGTACTGTTTGCAAGAGAGGTCGGGATGCTTCCGCCCGGATTGGTTTTAATGCGGTAGGTTACCTTTGTCTGGTTTTCATTTATCTTTTCAAATATCCATTCACCGTTCAGCTCGGCTACACAGACCATCTGTTTTTTTACGGATTTATCAAGAACTTTCTTCCCCTTTTTCAGAGGCAGAGCAGATTCAACCGCCTTCAGTTTTGTCAGGGCAACGGGTGTAAGTCTGCTTTCCGGTGAAAGCTCAATCGTCCGTACAATCGATGTGTTTGTTACTGTTACTTTCGAATAAACGATGGAATACCGGTATGCAACGCCGAAAGGTGTTGTCGTGATATTGTATAGAAACAATTCCTTCGAGCCGCTCGGCTGAACGTTATATTGGTCCAGCAGTTCGTTAGTTCCTGTATCAGCCATCCATCGCTCAAGATTGGGAATATTATCAACGACAGCATTTATTTTTTTAAAGTTAGCGTTGATGACTGCTTCGCCTTTGAATTCTTTGATATTTGATCCTGCAATGGGACGGGTAAAAACTTTGATGCCGTCCTGATCGCTTTCCTGTACCCAGTCTGAAGCAAATGCCGGTACCGCTGCAATCAGAAGGAAGCTGAATAGAACAGATAGAATATTACGCATAAGAATCCTCCGAAAATATTTTATTTGAGGTTACCTATTATTCAGAAAAAGCGCTGTCAATCTGATTTCATAAGAATGTTGTCCGGATCCATAGGTCCCGTCCAGTAGAAGAAAAAATGCGGAATTAACAGATCAGGAGATAAATCTTCAGTAAACTCCGACTTCAGACCCGCCGTCAGGTAGAACAGATCGATCATATGCAGTCAGAAACTCAGCAAGTACAACACGCGTGTCGCCTATCTGATCGAAGCGTTTCATAAAATCACAGTACAATGCCGTTATCTCATTGCGGATCGAAAACCGTGCAGGAAGATCCTTTTCAAGACGTGTGAAAAGTTTTTTAACAAATGAAAGGGCATCATTTTCAGAGAATGAACTGTAGACTGAAGAAAGACAGAAAAGCCCAGCAGCAACACAATTGATGCTATGCTGTTTTATAAGAAGAACACTCTCTACAATTTCAACTGCTCCGTTTTCGAGCTCCTGTTTAATAACTGCTGCATCTTTTAATTTCAGAGAATCAGCAAGTTGCGAGAGTTCATTCATCGCATGGCATGCAACAATAACATGAAGACTTGGAATACAGTTGAGATGAGGGTCAAAAAGATGTATCATTACAAACTTGGGATGCTTTAGATATTTCGGCCGCTGTGTTGTTGAGTGAGCCGTGCGGTAGACAGAGCCGGCTATTTTATTAAGGTCAGTAAGCTTATCCACAAACGATTCAACCGCCGCGACCGAACATGGTCCTCCTCTATCATAGAGATAAACAACCGCATCGACGCAGTATCGAATAAAGGACAGATATATTTTTACATAACGGGGAGAAAAAGGAACCTCTTGATCGAGCGGATGATCAACATAGATTTCCGACCGCCGAGTCAAGCCCGTAGCATTAGTAAACTGCGGGAGAAAAAAGTCTTTCAAGATAGCCCCAAATAAACCGTAAACACACCGGCGGAGCTTTCCATTTTTTATCAGCACACATACAATGCGGATGACCCCGGCTTTCGGGATTACTTTTTTCTCATCCATCTATACGACCTCGATGCCTTTCTGTGCAAGGATGGCAAGTCCGACATCCTTGAGTTTATATTTCTGGATCTTTCCGCTTGCAGTAAGAGGGAATTCATCCACAAAGAAAATATACTTAGGAATCTTATAGCGGGATATTTTTCCGCGGCAATAGTCAGTCACATCTTCTTCAGAAAGAGTTTTTTCATCATGTAGAATGATGAAAGCACCGACTTCTTCGCCGTACTTTCTGCTCGGAATCCCGGCAACCTGAATATCGCGGATCTGTTCAAGCGGATGCAGAAACTCCTCGATTTCGCGGGGATAAATATTTTCTCCGCCGCGGATGATCATGTCCTTGATGCGTCCGGTGATCCTGAAGTAGCCGTTTTTATCCATCGTACCGAGATCGCCGGAATGAAGCCAGTTTTCACTGTCGATAACGCGGACAGTATCTTCAGGTTTATTGTAATACCCCTTCATCACATTGTATCCGCGGCAGCAGACTTCGCCCTGCACGCCCGGTTCACACTCTTCATTCGTCTCCGGGTCGACAATGCGAACCTCAACGCCGGGAAGATGCTGTCCGACAGTGGAAACACGAAGCTCAACAGGATCATCTGTCGAGGTCTGAGTCATAACAGGTGACGCCTCAGTAAGACCATACGCAATGGTGATATCGCGGCAATTCATATCCTCTATTACTTTTTTCATCGTTTCAATCGGACAGGGGGCCCCCGCCATAATGCCGGTTCGAAGGCTGGAAAAATCAAACATCTTGAACATTGGGTGATTGAGCTCCGCAATGAACATCGTCGGAACGCCGTATAACGCTGTGCATTTCTCCTTCTGTACGGACGCCATTACCAGAAGAGGGTCAAAGTTTTCGACAACAACGACACTCGCTCCATGTGTGATGATCGCCATCATACCGAGCACGAGACCAAAACAGTGGAACAGCGGCACGGGAAGACAGACCCGATCAAAATCGGTGAATTTCTGCTTTTCTCCGATATTGAAACCGTTATTGAGAATATTGTAATGCGTCAGCATCACGCCTTTAGGGAAACCTGTCGTACCCGATGTGTACTGCATATTGATAACATCGTGGCAATCAAGCTTCTCTTTTATGCTGTTGAGTTCATCATCCCTGATATGGCTGCCAAGGAGAATAAGTTCATTTGTGTTGAACATTCCCCTGTGTTTCTGCGGCCCAATAAAAATAAGATTTTTAAGACAAGGGTAAGCTCCGCTGGAAAGATGTCCTCTCTCACAGTTTTTGAGTTCCGGGATCAGCTCATTGACCATTGAAACATAATCGCTGTCTCGGTATCCGTCTATAAGCGCAAGCGTCGTTATATCAGATTGTTTGATGAGGTAATCAAGCTCATGAAGGCGGTATGCAGTATTGACCGTCACAAGTACGATGCCGATCTTTGCCGTCGCAAAAAGAAACGTCAGCCAGTCCGGAACATTGGTTGCCCAAATGCCGAGATGATCCCCTTTTTTAAGTCCGATTGAAAGAAGGCCCTTTGCAAGATTATTCACTCTCTCATCAAACTGACAGAAAGTGAAGCGGAGATCCCTATCTGAATAAATGAGAAACTCTCTTTCAGGAAACGCACGCACCTGATCTTCGAGAACCTGCCCTACTGTCTTAGTAATAAATTCCATTATTATACCTCAGTAGGGGGCGTAGACAACTGCGAGAATTTTCGCAGGAGTATTGCCGTGACAGTGCACATTATGTGCGACGATGGAATCGTAATAAATCGAATCGCCTTTTGAGAGTTGATAGCTTTCCCTGCCGTAGCTGACCTCAATTGAACCGGCAAGAACAAAGATGAACTCTTCACCTTCGTGAGAAGAGAGATTGATATCGTTTGCCGATGACGGATAGACATCTATAACAAAGGGTTCCATATGGCGGCCGGTCTTGTCTGAAGCCAAGGAATAAAAATCAAGATCAGAGTGTCCGGGATGCTCTTTATCAGAGAAACGGACGACCTTTGCTCTGCTTTCTTCTTTAGATATGACAGGTCCGACATTGTCAGCATCATCGAGAAAAGTTCCCAGCCGCACGCCGAGCACGCGGGCAATTTTAATAAGAGGAGAAAGGGATGGGATGAGTTCTCCCGATTCGATCTGGCTGATAAGCTCAATGCGGAGTTCCGAGCGGTCTGCAAGATCCTGCTGAGAAAGCTTTCTTGATTCGCGAACGAGGGCGATCTTCCCCCCCAATCTGTTTTTTTCAGTCATATGACATCTCCTGTCTCCTTTGTGCGGAAAGCACCGGATGGCGTTCCGGGAACGACAGCAAAAAAACTTTTCCCTGTCAAGCCGTAGAAGATCATTATAAGGAAAGCAGCAAAAAAAGAGAAAGAAATAAATTAAATTAATCTTTTCAATTCACATTTTATCAAAGATCGACCGTTAAAACCCGTCGGAGAAATTTATTCATAAAGATTCGGAGAAATTATGCCGAGACTTTAGTGAAAAGGGATATCTATGCCTTTTCGCCGATGTAAAAACGGCAACCTGAAAGGTCAAGGCGCGCTATGTCCCTGATGAAACGACATAGAACTATTATTTCAGCTTCAGCAGCCTTTCTGGCAGCTGTATGCATTGTCGTTCCTGTGAGAGCACGGTTTCTCGCTGATGATGTGGCTCCGTCAGATGCCCAGACAGCACAGCAGCAAAAATCTCCCGAATCGGCTTTCCCGCCGGATGCAGCGCGGAATATTACCGCGATCATACCTTCAGGTGAAAAAAACAGCATTCAGATTACATGGGAGGCGCAGGCATCAGCTCTGGATTCCTTCGTTATACTCCGCGCATCATTTGCAATAAGCACTCCCGACCTGGTTCAGAATGCGCTACAGATAAAAATTGTTTCTTCGGACAAACTTAAGCTTGTTCTTGACCGCAACCTCTCACCGGGTCGTTATTTTTATGCAATCCTCCCAAAGACAAAGTTAGATCAGAAGAATATTCAGCTTTTTGCCGGAGAGAATTACACAACGAACTCTATCGTCATTGCCGGAGATACGGCAATCGACAACTCCCGCACAGTAGGTTCGCTCAAGGCAGTAACTGCCGACGACAGAACCGTTCTTTTGACATGGGAACCGGTTGGCGGTTTCACCGGAGAATATGTAATATTCAGATCACGTACACCTGTTGATACTCAGGAAAAGCTTTCAGCGGCTGAACCGGTCGCCCGGGTGCAGGGGATAAAATCACGATATCTCGACAGCGATGCAGGACCAGGGCGCCACTTTTATGCTGTCGAATGCAAAACAATCGACGGCGTTCTTTATTCAGATCTCAGAAAAGACTGCAATATCACATCAGATCCGGTCTTTGTCGGCGGCGTTATAGGAATACGCAATATCAAAGCTCAACGGGATGGTACAAGTGTCATCATCACATGGAAATCTGCAGCTGATACGCTGAGCAGAAACTATTATCTGATTCGCACTGAAATTCTACCCTCAGGGAAAGAGTCCCTCGCCGGGAGCTATATTGTTGACACAGTTCAATCTTTTTCTGAAAAATACGCAGACAGAAATATAGCACCAGGCAGATATTTCTATATACTCGCTCCTGCAAATTATAAGGATGATGAGGACTTCTCCCTCACCCGAGGTGTGAATGTTACTGATCCTGCAATCATCATCCCCGACAAAGGGCAGAAAAAAACTGTCGAAAAAGAAGCAGTACAGCAGGAATCTGCAGAACATGAGAGTATTGCCGTCATTGCACCAGAAATGAAAAAAACATCCGAGGGAACAATCTCTCGTTCTGCAAAGATTGAAGCGGCTCAGCCGCAAAACACACAAAACACAGATGATTCCATTCTCGCAAAACTTATCGAGGTTCCTGTTTCCGATGCGCAGCAGGCTATTGTTCTCGACCGCGCAGGAGAGCCGATTCCTTTTGACGTCATTCCTCAAAAATCTCTTCCTGAAATTTCTGCTGCTCCAAAGGCGGAAAAAAAAGCAGCAGCACAGAACAAAATGGTACAGACACAACCCCAGCTTCAGAAAGAAACAATCGCAACATCTCTGAATTCTTCGGCGGAAAAAGATCCTATCACGATCACATCACCTGCGGATATAAATCATGCAGAACAGAAACAGCCGGCAAAAAAGGATGAGCCACAGATACAGAGCAGCAATGTTGACGAAATCGTCAAACGTCTCTATAAGCACGGGGATTTCCAGCAGACGATAAAAGAGCTTACAAAAATTCTTCCTTCTATTGACGGAAAGAATGCTGCGGCAGCGAAGTACTACATAGGAAGATCCTATATTGAACTGAATAAATACCGCCAGGCTGTCGGCTATCTTTCAGACTCCGGCGTCCGTAGATATTTCCCGAAAGAAGCAGATTTCTGGCGTGATTATTCGCTTGAACATATGAGATAGAGAATCGGAGGACTTGATATGAACAGCAAAAACTTACTTATCGGCATCGCGTGCATCATCTCCGGCATAGCACTCTTTGCTGCATACGATCAGTTTATCAGACCTGAGCGTGAAGCACGGGAGATAATGGCTGAGGCAAAGATCGTCATAGAGCGGGGTGACAAGGACTCCATCAATCAGGCGATTGGATCGTATACGAAAATTATCGTCCACTACCCTTCCACAAAATCAGCACCGGAAGCATATCTTCTTATGGGCGGCGCTTATGAAAAGCTCGGTCTCTACCGCCTGGCATATCTCAGATACAGCTACCTTCTCAAACCGCCACTTGCAGGTAAAATAAATGAAGATATGCGAATGGATGTCATTGCGCGGCTGGCAAAACTCAAAATGCTGAGAAGCTACACCGAAGAAGGACTTAATCAGCTTTACACACTGCTTAATTCTACACAGAACACAGAATTCCGCAGCAGAATATACTCAGAGCTCGGACAGGCATATCTGAGAAACGGCGATGTTGCTCGGGCGAAGAATTCATATGAAATCGCAATACAGGAAAACAGCAGCAACGAAGAGGCAATTCTCGGAAAAGCACGCGTCTGTATCCGCAGCGGCAGCTACGAAGATGCATTCTCCCTCTACGACTACTTTCTCAAATATTTCGGTTCGGTGAGCCCTTATACTCCGGATGTAAAGAATGCTTATCTCATGCAGCTGTATAATGCCGGATTATCAGCATACAGAGCCGGAAACTTTAACCGTTCAATCGACCTTATGAACAGATTCGTACAGAAATTCGGCGACTCCAAATATTCCGCGAACGCTCTCTACTGGATCGGAGAATCCTATTTCTCATTGAAACAGTTCGACCGGGCGATTTCCAGCTACGACAGGGTTTTTTCAAAAGACTTCCACCAAAAAGATGAGGACGCCCGCATAAAGAAAGGATATGCATACTTCATGAGCAAGCGCTTTGATCTTGCAGCAAAAGAATTTCAAACATATATGAAAGACTTCCCCCGCGGAAAATATGCAGATGAAGCAAAGACATGGAAGGAGATGAGTTCACAGGAACTTCGTTTCAGAATTGAAAAGGCTAAACTTCCGGAGACAAGTGCGGCTGAGATCGAACAGGACAGCGAACAGGGAAAGGAACACGCTGCAGAAAAAATAAGGAAACATGAACCAGCTGTAAAGAAGGAAGATTCAGAGACTCCGCAAGACACTGACAATTCAGGCAAAGAACCGGTGTCAGAAAACAGCCACGGAGATGAGGAAGTATCCGGCGTTGCCGGGACACCGCTAGTTCAGCTGGATAATGTAACAGAACTTTAAGACGTATGTGTCCATAATACAGAAAAGCCCTGCAGAAATGCAGGACTTTTTATTTGAGCACACACCACCTGATTATATTTAGAAGAAGGGGAAAGAGAGAGTGAAAAATGCTCTTAAAATTTAAGTGATACTCAATGTCATAACCGGACTTTCCCGTGGCATCATATCTTCCCATAGAACATATTTAAACTGATAAGAGGGATATGCAGAATGCCGCATTGGAATGTAATCAACACTTTTTACGTTTATTTTACGTCATTTTAACATTTGACATATTTAGTGATATTGACTTTTTGTCCATAATCTCAAATTTGCGGTAGCAGTTACAAATGAAAGAAAGAAAGAAAGATATTGAACTTAGCATTGTAATTCCTGTTTATAATAGTGAAGATTGCTTGGATAATTTGGTTCTTGCGCTAGAAAAGGCACTCAAAAAAATCTCTTATGAATGCATCCTTGTCAATGATGGCAGTAAAGACCGCAGCTGGGCATGTATCCTCAGACTTGCCGCAACCCGTAAAAATTTTATCGGAATAAATCTTCGTAAAAACTCGGGACAGGACAATGCTCTGATGGCAGGGCTTAATTGTATTAACGGGAAATATACAGTTATCATGGATGATGATCTCCAGCATAATCCTCAAGACATTCCTCGCCTTCTCTCAAAAGTTAAAGAAGGATTTGATATTTGTTATGCAAACTTTGAAACAAAGAAACAAGCATGGTGGAAGAACTTTGGAAGCTGGTTAAATGGAAAGGCTGCAGAAATTCTCATCAATAAGCCTGCGAATATATACCTGTCTCCCTACAAGATTATTGATTCAAATGTTGTCAGAGAAGTGGTTCGTTATACCGGCCCTTTTCCTTATGTTGATGGTCTTCTTTTTCAGTATACTTCAAACATTACGCAAATAGATGCTGAACATAAAAAGCGTTTTGCAGGAAAAAGCAATTACGATATTGTTCGTTCGATACGAGTATTCAAAAGACTGCTTGTCAACTTTTCAACTATTCCTCTCCGCATATCGTCTATATGCGGCATTTTTTTTGCACTTGCATCTATCATACTAGCATTGCATTTTATTTTTGACAGATATATCTGCGGAAAGATAGACCCTCCCGGATGGACATCTATTGTTGTTCTTATCCTCTTTATCGGTGGAATGATAATGATGTCACTGGGAATCATGGGGGAGTATCTTGGGCGAATATATCTGAACATAAACGCTTATCCCCAATATAGCATAAGGGATTATATCAATCACCATGATTCTTAATAAGATTTTCACCAGAAAGTTCATAACGTTTATTCTTACGGGTATTCTCAACACGTTTGTAGGATATCTTTTTTATTCCTGTGCTTTATTTTTTACAGGAAACAAACCAGTTTCTCTAGCTGTGGACTATATTCTCTCTATTTTTTTTAATTTCAAAACATATTCAGCTCTCGTTTTCAACTCTAATGATAACGGAAGAATCTTCAGATTTGTTGCCGTCTATGTTTTAGTTTATTTTATGAACGTGGGTATTCTTTCTTTACTGTGCCGAATTTTTAGTATCAATGGCTATATTGGTCAGGGCATATCCTTAATGATCGTTCCTTTTATTATGTTCTTTCTAATGGATGCATTTGTATTTCATTCTAGAGAAAAGAGTTCAGTCAGCAAATCCAACATTAAGTAAAGCAAAATAAATCATGATCAAATATAACTCTGTAAAAATCATTAAACAAATCTATACTTTGAGCATTTTCCTCCTACTCGCCTTGTCGTTTAAGGCTATTTATCTTATTTCATCCCCAATCTGGAGAGTTGATCTTTTCTATTATCTTGAAGCAGTCCGGACAATGCTTGAGGGAGGAACTCTTTATAAAAATTTTGGGTGCAGTCATCCTCCTCTATGTTACTTCGTATTTTATGCTCTTGCCAAAATTGCAGGATATCATAACATGTTTGCTGCGATTAAAGTTGCATCAATAATTCTCGATTTTTTTTGTTCTCTCACAGTCTTTGCAATTTTTAAAGAACTTTATGAAGATCGTGCCGGTCTTTTCATGGGTTGCTTTTATCTATTTCTCGTCAATGCTCATCCTGCATTCTGGCCCTTCAACATTCCTGTTATCTATCTTCTTCCGATATTTTTTTCTTTTTATCTGCTGCTCCGTAATAATTTTGAAATGTCATCTGTTTCTCTTATTGCTTCTGGATTTTTTATTGGCTGTGCAACCCTTATAAGCACTAATGTGGTTTTTTATTCATTAATGATTCCGATGCTTTCAATTATGAAAAAGCGGTCATTTCGTTATCTTCTGAAGGACGGGGTTCTTTCTTTTGCAGGATTCCTTATTCCCTTCTTTTTCTGCTTTATTTATTTCTATCGGCATAACGCCTTATATGACTGGTACTTATGGAATATTGTCTGGGGTTCGACGTATAGTGCAGCATATACTCCTTTGCAAAAACTGGCGCTGTCTTTCGGAAGCTTTATTGAAGTAGTTCCTTGGTATCCGTTTTTAATTGCGTGGTTATTGTCTCTATATGTAATTTTCAGGGAAAACCTTTTAAAGAGCAATCATCATGCAAAAATTGTCTTTTTTATTTCTGTCTGTGCCCTTTTTTCGAGAATTATCATGGGTAAAACAGCCGAACGATATGAACTTTACGTTCTCCCTGCGATTCTCTTTTCAGTCGGTTTTATCTTATTTGATAGAAAAATAAACCTTTCAAAACAAACATCAATTATTATTATCATTTTTTGTATCTGCTCATCCGGATACCTTTTTAAAATTGCATCAGTTCAGAATGACTCTCTTTTAATCCAAAGGGATGCAGCAGTGCGAAACTGGATAGATGCAAATACAAAACCCTTAGATAAGATATATCTCTGGAATGAAGGGTACGATATCTATTACCTGTCCGACAGGAAAATGGCTACACGTTTTTTTTCAGCAGAAGAAGATCTTGACAAGGTAAAGCTGTGGAAAGCAACCAAATATCGGAATACTGAATATCTCTGGAATATATTCCTATCCGATATTTCGACAGAACGCCCAGCCTATATTATCGATCTTACATATCATTTTTCACAGAGCAATGGGATGGAAAGACATGGTATCCATAAAAAGAAGTATGATGAATTCATGAGTTGGATCTCTCACAACTATACTTTTATGACACAAGGACAATTGACATTGGGAAAACATTTGACTAAAATTCCGTGTCCAGCGACGACGAAAACCCAAAACAGAAAAGAAAATGAACATGAGGTTTTCCGCGTTTTTATCAGAAATGATCTTCTCAATCGACAGAAGTCTGAAATCAGTTATAAATGATTTTCCGCTTTAGAGCACTTCACGATTGCATAAAACTTCAATTTATCTACCACGGAGATCACAGGGGACACAGAGATGTTCAATTTTCGAAAACGCAAAAGAATCCTCTGA
>Ga0364874_10442_pt1 | contig 22752 bp, 26 predicted proteins | sample ExccelAu500001D4_2_FD_206922 | JGI IMG/M metagenome (GOLD analysis project Ga0364874, IMG submission 206922) | Enriched cells from Trout Bog Lake Hypolimnion, Wisconsin, USA - BchlTB.Aug07.5000.01.D4 | ecosystem: Environmental > Aquatic > Freshwater > Lake > Hypolimnion/Profundal zone | place... | reverse complement strand
ATCACAATGGTTGAGTTCTTCTTCAATTAGAATTGCATCCAACCCTGCAACGAATAAGTCCATTTGCAAATCTGTGATTTCATCTAAACCGCAATTTGCCAAAAGTTCTTGTGCCTGTATGTGTGCATTAGTGCTTCTTTTCATCTTCCTCTAATTGTTCAATAAGTTCAACAAAGTTTTTGTCCTTGATGATTTCAATAATATCTTCCTTAGAAATTTTATCAAGATTCCTGTATAAAGCGAAAGAAGGATTGCCTTGAACAATTTGTTTCAAGATTGCAATTGGCTTTTCAATATTCTGTAGTAATGCTTCTTGAAATTTGCTTACCAATTGCAACAAAGATTCATTGTGCCTTATGTTGGCAGTGGCTTTTGCCATAAAAAGAATTTTCTTTTTCTTTTTTTCATACTCTACAAGATTCTGAATGTTCTCTTGCAATGAATCTTTGATTGTGTCTTTGTCGGCTTCTAAATAGAAGTTGAACAAAGCATCATCTATTTTATTTTTGATTTCTCTGTTCATACGAATTTTATTATTTGCGTTTGAAGTTTTGGCATTTTCCTTTCAAGTCGTTTTGTGATATTGTAAACCTCTTTCACATTTTTTCCTAATAGTTCGGCTATTTCTGCTGGCTTGTCCATGTCCTCAATCCAACATTCAAAAACATCAATTTCATCTTGGTCTGCGCCGTCCTCTTTCAACTTTTGAATTGCTATCTGTTTTAATTCTGATTCATTTCCTGATTCTGCTCCGCTTTCAATGTCGGGTAACTCTGCTTCATATTTCTGTTCAAAAGATTTGAAGAAATTATATAGATGGCTTTTGAGGCAACCGAAAAGAAAATCTTTAAAAGAACATTTTGCCTTTGACCAATCTCTTTCACCTTCCGCAACCTTCATTAAAATTTCTCCTACAAAATCTTCGGGGGTTTTACCTTCCAAGTCCTTCACTCCAATTGTTTTTATACGACCATACACATAGGCAGTCATGCTGTCTATGATTTCATTCATGTCGTTATTATGGAGTGCTTCTTCTAAAGTCATTACTACTTTCTAATAGAGTATGCTAAGTTCTAAAAAATATTTGCCACCAGTGGCAAATTTAATTGGATTCATAGCATATATAGTTAGGAACCTCCAACTCTGCCAATATGACCGCGAGAATTCGTTGGTTATATTTTTGGTAAGAATTGGAAATATTTTTAATTAAAATAAGATATCATGAGCAAAAAAAATCAGCATGTAGTACCCAACGGCAAGGATTGGGCAGTTAAAGGTGCGGGTAACGAAAAGGCTACAAAAATTGTAGATACCCAAGCCGAGGCAATTAAGATTGCAAGAGAAATCGCCATTCATCAAAAGTCAGAAGTAGTGATTCACCGACCTGATGGAACTATCAGAGACAAAGATTCCTACGGAAATGACCCCTATCCTCCTAAAGACAAAAAACATTAAACCCATTCTATGAAGCTAATCAACACACAACTCCAGAATTTCATCAATAGAATAAAACTTAAGCAAGATGACATGCCTAAGTATAGAGACCAAGTAAAAAACCTAATTGAAAAACTTGAGGCGAAAATAAAAGATGATAAACGGACAGGGTTAAAGGTAACGCAGTCAATACTTGCGGGGTCATGGAAGAAGAAAACAATCCTAAAACATACAGGCGATAATCCAATTGATATTGATTTGGTTCTTTATGTTGAAGGAGATGAAGACCTCAAAACTGATTTGAAAAAATTACACGATTTCGTAGTTCAGTACTTGGAAGAGATTTATCCGTCAATGGTAAAAGGACAAATAGATGCTGAAGGAAATACAAAATCAATAACTCTAACATTTGCTGCATCAGGATTGCAAGTAGATATAGTTCCAGTAGTTCCATTAAAAACGCCTGCTGAATATGTTTTGCAAGCACAACGAGGAGGAGGCAGCCGTTACACAACAAGTATTACAAAACAATTGACTTTCGCAAACGATAGAAGAACTAACAATATTTCCTACACTGCAATTGTAAGAGCAATTAAGTGGTGGAGAAACTACAAGGAATTAAAACCAACTGACGATGAAGCAGGGCTTTCATCTTTCGGCATTGAGTTGATAGTAGCGTACCTTGATATTACAAAGGGTGTGCAGACAAACATGGAAGAGGGCATTATTCGATTCTTTGAATTTGTTAGTACAGCTAACTTTCCAGTTATCAAATTCCTCAATGCAATAAACACTGTTCCTGCTTTCGATACACCAATTTTTATTGCAGACAACACTAACAATGAAAATAATGCAGTTAAGAAATTGACGAAAACAAAGTGGGAAGAAATAGTTCAGGAAGCAAATGATGCTTTTGATTCTCTAAACATTGCTCAATCGAAAAGATGTGAGGGCGAAACAACCGAAGAATGGAAGCGAGTTTTTGGTCCGGCATTTAATATAACATCAGAAAACTAAAAGTATGTATAGCACAATTACAAACACATTAACTTACACGGTCGTTGACATTCGAAAAACTTTTGAAGGTTGCGAAGCGGATATTAGAATGATTGCAAGAAGAACAGGCAAATGGTCAATGTCTTATGTTGACCAAATTTTTCACGACATTATTAAATTAGCAGAGGAAGAATATTTAAACTCCGTTGATATTACTCTACTTGATGCAACTGATAAAGTAATAAGAGCAACAAAATTTGTTGTGAATGCAAACGGCACAGCTATTACAAGCGACAGAGCAGGTGCAAATGATTGGACAGACATTCCCAATACACGACTATCAGTTATTTTATCCTACACTCAAAAGTGGCATAACTTGACACCCGAACAAAAAGCCAAGTTTCAAGGCGATAACTCTTTTGAAATTGGTTGGGTATCATCAAGCATTGACAACAGTTTTCCTCACCTTATCAAATCGCAAGGACAGCTTTATGCAAGCAAAGGGTTTGAGTTACAAAAAACATCTTACAAGTAATGACAACATCTGTATTTGATAACACGATTGAACTTCCGAATGAGGAAGTAAAAAAAAGAACACAAAACCTAATCGGTTTTGAAAACAAGTTTCAGAGAATTTTTGGAAACCTAAAACTACTTCTTGACCAAGAGGGTTTAGTTGAGTGGAGCAAAAAATTTCATGGAGTAGAGTTGCCAATTATTCATCAACTCACCGACAGATACCCTTTGGTAATTCTTGAAGGTGATGCAGGCACAGGTAAAACAGTTTCAGCGGAAGGAATCGCAGACCGTATGGTTCGTGAATTAAAAAAAGAAGGTTTCTTTTTAAAGTTAAGCACAAGAGTAAGAGGAGAAGGACTTCATGGACAAATGGGAAACTTAGTCAATTCTGCATTCGCAGAATTGAAAACGCAAGCAGGAAAAAAGCGTTTAGCTTTTCTACTTATTGACGAAGCGGATGCAATTGCAACCACTCGTTCAACATTGCAAATGCACCAAGAAGAAAAAGCGGCAGTCAATACTCTAATCCAAAAGATTGATGAAGTAAGAGAGCTAAAAGGCAGAGCAGTAATTTTTATGTCAACCAATCGGCTTCATTTCATTGACGAAGCAATTATAAGACGAGCAGCAGTAGTTTTGAAATTTGAAAGACCTACAGACGAAGAACGAAAAGAATTATTTGCAAAAAGCTTGGAAGGAATAAAACTCACAGCCGAACAACTTCAAGAACTTTCTCAATTAACAAGTCCAGAGCAAAACGATAACTTAGGGCATTCTTTCTCTGACATCATGCTAAAGATTTTACCCGAAGCAATTGCAGCAAGTTTTCCATACAACGCATTGACTTTTGAAATTCTATGCAACACAATTCGTAATATTAAACCAAGCCCCGAAATAAAATGAAGTATGCTTTAAAAATTTTAGCCGCAATTATCTTAATCCTTCTTGGCAAATATTTCTTTAGTGAACATTTAGGAGTTCACTTAATTGCTGATGCGATAATTTTTTTCGTTTCACTAATTGTAGTTGAGTTTGCACAAGAGTTGATAAAACACCGTAATCACATTTGGCAATTTATTCAATGCAAACTTTTTTTCTGTAACAAGGAAGTTCGTTTGTCAATTGCATATCTTTTTAGAATAAATGTTGAAGGCAAATATTTGTTAGTTAAAAGCAGAATCAGAAACGCATTTCAACCAGTTGGCGGTGCATATAAAACACTTCCAGGTTCGGAAAAAATATTTGCTAAGTTAGGTGTAAGACCCGACAGGATAATTGAAACAGAACATGGAATTGCAAAAGGTGATTTACGAGTTTATGTGAAAGGTAAAAATGTGTTTGAATTTTTTGATTGGTTCAACTCTAAAGAAGATAGAGAAATTTCTCCATGGAGAGAGTTTTGCGAAGAACTTATTTCACCAAATATTTTACCTTGGTGGGAGTTCCGTTACATAAATTACAAGTTCAAAGGAATTGTGCAGTCACCAATTATCAATCTTGAAAGCGGAGGAAAAGGAATGTTTCTTTTTGAAATCTTTGATCTTGTTATTAATGACGAGCAGAAATCAATTCTTCAAGACCTACTAAGTAAAGGCGGCAGCGAAAATTATATTTGGGTTGAGGACTACTTAATTCAAAGATTAGGACATGATGAGAGAACTAAAAAACAAGTTCATGAAATTTTGCCTCACACGAAGTATGCACAGAATTTAAAGTGGAGCAAAGAATAAATTTTTACCGAACAATTTTTTAACCATATGAGAAGGCAAAACAGACAAATAGTAAACGGTGCTTTAATCGTTGGCAGTGCAACTGCACTGATTGATATTTTATTGCAATGGATGGAACATAAGGACAAGGGTGTTGACTTCACTTGGGATAGTTACAACGGCATGAGAACCTTTAAACGTTCTCTTCTTGGTGCTGCTGTTGGCGGTGGTTTGGGTTATGCTTATTACCGCTACCAAATAAGTCAGGAAGCAAGGCTGCCGTTTAATTCGGATGATTATGTAAAAAAAATTTTGACTGAAGAACATTTGAAAAAAAATCCTGCTGCTTTTAATAGTGTCATTGCATATCGTGAAAAAGTAAAACAATGGATGGTTGATAAATTCGGGAATAAACTTGTTGCCTTGCCCGAAGATACTGGCTCGTTTTACAAACGAACTGCAATAGCTTCAAACTACGATTTAGATATTGTGCTTCCATTCAAACGAAGTAGTTACAACTCGTTGGAAGAAATGTATTATGATGTTTATGAAGTTATCGGAAAAGCATTTGGCGATAGGGCTACTGTAACCAAACAGACAAAAGCTATCGGACTTACTTTTGAAAATAACGGTAACCCAATTCACTTTGATGTTGTTCCGGGAAGAGAAATAAATAATTATATTGTTGAAAAGGATTTGAACTTGTATGTAAAACCTGACTGGATTTGGCAAAAAGGGAGTTCTTTCAAAACAAATGTTGGTGTTCAAAAAAGTATGACCGTAAATAAACCCGAAGCAAGAACGGTGATAAAACTTTTGAAAGCATATAGAGACAGAAACAGTTTACCATTGCCTACTTTGATGGTTGAGCAATGTGTTGTTGATGCGTTGTCAGAAAAAAACTTTGGTGTTTGCGCTTCTCCAACTGAAAACCTTTTGAACTGCATGGACTTTATTTCAAAAAAGATGGAACAAAAAAGTTTGATTGATATTGCAAACTCAAACAACAACCTGCACGATAAAATAACGGATATACAGAAAAGCTACATCTCAAACCAGTTGAGAAATGATATTCAGCGTATTGAGGAAAACCCAAGATACATGAAGGAAATATTTGAGTGCTGATTTCTATTTAGTTCCTCTGTCGCAATTAAATGGGTTTTGTCATTGTTAAAACACTTTTTTTCTTTTCTATCTCTAATTATATTTTTTAAATGTTAAGTGTGCGCTGCTGATATACGATTTGTTGCCGATGCCAGCATAGCAGCAAGCCGCGTCCTAGCGGTTCGCCCTTGTTGGGTCTGTCGTGGTGCGTTGGCAAGCAAGCTCTTTTGCAAACTTAGCCTTGCGTGTCGGCTTTGTGCGGGTTTGCAAATGTGCTTGCTTTAGCGTTGGCATATTATCGTTTTCAATTTTAATAATGTTATTCCTCGTTTTCCTTCAAATCTCGCAATTGAATGTCTATCGCTATGTCATTTGCTTTTATGAAATATTTCATTTCGGATAGTCCGAAAACATTTACGTTGTCGTGTCCTGAAACGTAGCTATTGTTTTCTATAAAGTTTTCGTCATTAAATAATACTTTTTCAACTTCGTTTGAATTAAGTATCCTTGAGTTTCCGAAATTGTTTTTAAATGAAACGCCAATTTCGTTGATAAACTTATTGTTACGAATGGTTGTGTATGGGTGTAAGATTACTAAATAATCTTTTGCTCTGCTGATTGCAACATTGTAAATGTATTCCTTTGACAACAAGGATTTTTCGTGCCCTGTGTAGTAGTAATTATTCGGATTACACACAAAGAAAACAATATCGCATTCATCTCCTTGAAAGCCGTGAACAGTATCAGAATACACTTTTATTTTCTCCGAAATTCCGTAAGAGGTAATGAGTTTATTAAATAAAATTGCTTGTGCTTTGTAAGGTGCAATCAGTCCAATCGTCCAATTTTCGTTCTTATTTACTGTGTCAAAATATTTAACAATTTCTGTAACCATAATGGCACAATAAGTTTGGTAGGAGCTATAAAGCAATTTATTGACCTTGTAAATTGAGTTGTCTTGATTTAAAGGAATATCAATAAATGTGACATTTGAGGAAATTAAACTTTTAAATTCCTCTGGTAGTTCTTTTGTTTCTTTCCGGTTTGTCTCTCTGTCGTGTTTTAATAATCCTGAATAGGATAGTTCACTAAAAAGTTGCCCAATTTTTGGAACACTTCGGTATTGAGTTTCGAGATTTTTGAGCTCCTCCCATATTTCGTAGCACCCTAAATTATAGTAACGGGGCTGTTTATGAACTTTTAATGCTGTTCCGGGAAAATGATTTTTCTGATACAGTTGATGGTTGCTTTTCAGCTGCAAAAATCATTTGACTCGGAACAGACGCCCCCGGCAGGGATAATTTATTTTTTATCGACACTAAGCATTTTTCTACATATTCTGCAGGTGTCATATCATCTAAAGAACTATGCGGTCGATAATGATTGTATTCTGTTCGCCATCTGCCAATCTTGTCAGCAGCATCTTCCAAAGATAAGAACCAATGCGCATTCAGGCACTCATCTCTAAAACTACCATTAAATGATTCTACAAAAGGATTATCAGTTGGTTTACCTGGTCTTGAATAATCCATTGTTACCTGATTATCATATGCCCATTTATCCATTTCCTTTGAAATAAACTCTGTTCCATTATCCGTTTGTATCCGTTGTGGAACTAATCCGCGAAACAATTTTATTTCTTCCAGAGCAGCTACTACATCACTGCCTCTCAGGGACTGTCCAACAACGATAGCAAGGCATTCCCGACTACAATTATCCACTATAGTTAAGGCACGGAATTTTCGTCCATCAAAGAGCGCATCACTGACAAAATCCATCGACCAACATTGATAAATTTCAATATTGGCAAGCCGTTCCAAACGATGCGCTCCTGATTTGCTTCGCCTTGGTCTTTTGCTTCTCAGGTTCAAATATTCCTCTTTATAAATGCGATACACCCTTTTATGATTATCTGTCCAACCTTCTCGACGAAGCAACGTGTATATGCGCCACATACCATAACGAACCTTAGTGGCAGCAATCTCGTTAATCCTCGCTCTAATCGCCCGATCCTCTCGCCGATGATGTTGATAATAAAACATCGAATGGTGGATTTGAAGAACCCGACATACCCTCCGAGTTGAAACCTTATAATTATTGATCATATCTAAGGCCAGCACCTTCTTCTGGGCTGGCCTCAGCGCTTTTTTTTAATAACATCTTGTAACATCTGCTTATCAAGGCTTAAATCGGCTACCATTTGCTTTAACCGGGCATTCTCGTCTTTTAACTGACGGAGTTCACGTAACTCAGAGACGCCCAATCCACCGTACTTTTTCTTCCAATTGTAAAATGTTGCTTCGCTGATGCCCATCTTCCGGCAGATCTCTTCCACCTTAACACCTTGTTCAGATTGTTTGATCGAAAAAACAATTTGCGCTTCTGTAAATTTTGACTTTTTCATGTGCAATTTTTCAAGTTTAATGTATGAATAATTGACCTTTTTTCTAATTTACAGTGCTTCAGTTTTTCGGGAGGATGTCAACACAAGCAGAGTAAAATAAACGAAATGAAGAAGCAAGAAAGTAGCAAGGACACTTTATTAAATAATAAGAGAAAATCATGAAATATAAAAAGTTTAGTTTAATAATATTGCAGTTTGTTGTGTTGATTTTATTTTCTTGTAGCAACAAACAGCTAAAGTTTGATAAGGGTAAATGGAATGAGCAAACAGATCCGATTTTCCCTTCTTCCTATCGTCCTAAAATGCTTACAGACTTAACTTCAAATTATAAGTTGGTAGGATACAAGTATTCTCAATTAGTAGAGCTTTTGGGTATTCCTGATTATAAGGATAGTAGTTCATTAACTTATAAAATTGTTGTTGATTATGGGTATCACATAGACCCTGTTTACACAAAGAATTTAGATTTTATTTTTTCAAAAGATTCTATTATAACCTCATTTAAGATTTATGAATGGAAAAAGTAAGTAATAAATGAAATTGACAAAGCCCGCTACTGCGGGCTTTGTCAATTTAGATAAGAGCTTTTTAATTTTACGATTGGAGATAAAGGAATCGAGGAACTCAAAAACGAGTTCCTTATCTTTTTGATTAAGTTTATCAATATCCTGTATACGGTTAAGGGTGGCGGTGTTCAGTTCAGTATCCGCATTACTAACAAGCCAATCCAAAGACACTTCAAGAATTTTAGCCATGTTGGCGGCAGCTTCAATAGATGGCTTCATCTCATCACGGTCATAACGGCCAATGACTGCCCCTTTTGTATTAAGCTGTGCAGCCAGTTCTTCCTGTCTAATACCCTTTTTTTACGGGCATGTATCAGTCGTTTACCAAATATCATAAGTGCTATTTAATAAAGTAAAATGAGATAATGTCTGAGCTCCTCCCATTTGTAGTAAGCACAACCAGCACTTATTGCACAGTTGTCCCCCTGTTAACCCGGGTGTACCAGGGTGCAAAATGGGGTAGTTGCATCGCTGTTTTGGGTATAGATTTTCAATGGAACATATTAATTTTTTTTCCTGAAACCCTTTCCAGTCAATCATGTGACAGGGGTGACGCAACCCCCGTCACCCCTAACGCTTTGTTTTCCAGTTTATGTTTGTCCCGGAAATGATTCTTACCTCTTTCATCGGCTTGTTCCGGGAAATACAGGAAGGTTATCCACCCATCCGGCTTCCGGGGCCGGATGGGTAGATCACAAGCTGGCCAGCTAACCAGGGTTCATTTTCACAAACATTTCAGAAACAAACATTTTTAAAACACTTCAAAAAAATCAAACAATGGGAACGTATAATAAAGGGATCCTCGGCTCTTTCCGGGGAACAGTAGGCACCGTAGTAGGTAGCAGTTGGCGCGGAATCGCCGTTATGAAAAGCCGTTCGGGTAAACGCAAAGGATTACCCAGTCAGGCACAGCTGGATCAACAGACCCGCTTTTCTATGATGACTGAATTTCTGGGCAACTTTAAGTCGCTCCTGGACCTGGGCTTCAGCAAATTTGGTAAAGCCAAAACCGCTTATAACAGCGCTTTCTCCTATAATCTCAAAGAGGCCATCAGTGGCGGATATGGTAATGCCGCCATCCAGTACGACAATATCCTACTGACCAAGGGCAAACTCTTCAATGCCATGGATGCCATTGCAGAAGCTGCAGCGGGAAAAGTGAAGTTTAGCTGGAGTGATGATACGGGTATCAAAAATGCGAAAGCGGATGATCAGGTGATCCTGGCCGTTTACTGTGAAAACAAAAAGACTGCACTCTATCACCTGAACCTGGGTACACGTGCGGATATGGGTGCTGAGTTGCCGATCCCAACCGCCTTTCATGGCAAGCAGGTAAGGGCATGGATCTCCTTTATCAGTGCAGATGGTAAAGAGATCGCAGATAGCCTGTATCTGGGAGAACTGCTGGCAGATTAATACTGTCTCTGTTTCAAACACCAGCTCTTTGAAATAAGGAAATGATAAACCGGGGGTGGCCACCCCGGTTTATGTGTAAAGCCTCAATGCTTCTGCTTATTGGCAGAAAACAACAAAAGCCACCCTCCATGGATCAAACTGCCATGCAGGAGGGCTGCATCAATTATGCTGAAGTGCAAACCTGTTGAAGGGTTTTTATTCCCTGAAGCGGGGCTATTAGAATAGCTGTTGGCTATTCACTATTCACTAATTTTTAATCATTTAAAATCAACATCTATGAATTTAATCCAACGTGTAAATGCACCCACGCCATCCTTTTTTAAAAAGCTGCGGACCATCGGTCTGGCAGCGGTGGGTATTGGAACGGCATTGCTAACGGCACCAGTCGCATTGCCGGTTTTTCTGGTTGCGGCAGGTGGTTATCTGCTAACAGCCGGTTCGGTGATCAGTGCGGTGAGTCAGCTCACCACCCATGCCGAACAAAACAAACCAGATCTGGGAGGTGGGGATGAACCTTGATCACACAACCCTTAAAGGTACCCTGAGCGGGATATTGCTGGTATTGCTGGATCAGCAATCAGATATCCTCCGTACCATCTTACTGGCTGCGATAGGTGCAGTGGTCAGTTTTGTGGTGTCTAAAGGGTTGCATTATCTCCAAAACAAATGTAAAAGATAGGTTTGGCCGGGGGAAACCCCGGCTTTTGTTTCTTGTTATGGATGGGATCTCCTGCATGAAAACTGTTTGTTCAGGTACAGTCCGATTGATGCATTGGATCATATTCCTGCTAACCTTCCAACTACTCAATAACTTATTTGAAACTGAAAATAACCCAATAGCGAAGGTTTTTTAAAAAAATGGGTTCTTATCATCCAGAATCATGGACTTACTAAAGTTTCTGTTGATTCTTCCTGATTAAAAATCAATGCTATGAAACACCTGCAAAAATCAATTTTTCTTTTAGTATGGGTTATCGCCCTGCATCCTGCCTTGGCTCATCCCGGTGGCCATTATCATAAAAATGATGGAACCATATTCAATACGTGGCTATTGAAAAACGGTTTGCAGATCAAAGGCAATTTTTCGATGGGCAAAGATGGCTATATCGTCGTTGAACAAGAAGAGGGCCGCCTGTTTAAAATTCCACTTGATGAACTTTGTGATCAGGATCGTAAACTGGCTGATTTTAAAATAAAAAAATATAGGGCCCTTAATGACCAATTTTCTGTAACCGGAACGTCTGCAGAGAACATAACTAATTCCCAAGAAGAACTAAGATTTGTTCTTTTCCTGCTGTCTGCAATATCCCTGTTGGTTTTAGTGCTGTACCTGTTTCAATTGTATAGAACCAACACACTGGCTTCCAAAAAATGGGCCATGTCTTTTGCTGGTCTGGTTTTAATGAGTTGCTTTATTTACTCCTGCGCCAAAACCAGTTCCCTCATATCTGTCACCAGTACCATCGCAAAGACCAGTCTTTCCATTCTGGACAGCGCTTTTGCCCCATATTCAGGCTATGTATCTACGAGCAGTGACAGTACCTATTATTATGTATCTTCTCAAGGTATTCCTGCCCACAATATGATGGTGGGTATCACCAATTGGCAACAGCAGGTACCCATTAATCAACCATATACGGGTTCAAACAGCTGGTCTATTCCCCTTCAGCCTGAATTCAGCAGTTCTCCGGCGAGCCTGAAATCCAATTTTATGCGCGGAGCTGTTGCCATTGCTGTTAATGGGATCCCCATTTTCAATGCACTGGATAACAGAGGACTGGATGCTTATGCCATTGGTGAACTGGATGATTGGGGTGGCCATTGCGGTCAGGCAGACGATTATCATTACCATATCGCGCCCCTGCATCTTGCAGCCAGTTCTGGTCTGAAACCTATTGCTATTGCCTTTGATGGTTTTGCAGTCTATGGCGCCAAGGAACCGGATGGCACAGAGATGCAGTCCCTGGATACCTGTCATGGTCATCTGTATAAAGGCGTTTACCACTATCATGGAACCAGTACTTATCCCTATATGATCGCTGCCATGCGCGGTAAAGTAACTATTGATTCTATTTCCTCTCCCTCCCCGAATAATCAGATCATTCCGCAGGCAAAGTCAATTCCGGTTAGGCTGCCTACTGATCCATTAGGAGGTGCCAGTATCACCGCTTTTGAAAGTACCGGTACCAATGCTTATAAATTAACTTACCTGATCGCAGGCAAACCAGGTTATGTGGCATACAGTTGGAATAGTAGTAATCAATACACGTATATTTTAACGGATACAGCCGGCAATGTAAGCACGCAAAGCTACCAGCGCCAGTAATAACACCTATACTGCATAACCAGCTGTATCATAGATTTTTCTGCCCCCTCCCTGATTTACCATCGGGGAAATAAGACCACCTGTAATTTGGTGTTCATTTTTATAAAATCACTTTAATTATTAAGTAACTTTATAGGACAATTGATTTTTATGAAAATGGTCCTGCTGTTCGTTGCATTTTGTAGTTCGATAATCAGTTTTTCACAATCCAGGGGATTTACAGGGTCTACTTATGCCGGATCAGACGGGGTTCCGCATGACCTACAGTTTAGGGATGCGGATGGAAACCTTATCCTCATTGGTGACCATCCTGATGTAAATGGCACACCCATGCTCAATGATAGTTCCGGTTATGCTACGATCCTATTCAGAAATGGAAAAAAAATGACTGACTCATTAATTAACTATTCGTTGTTTGATGATAAACTGTTTTATAAACAAAAAGGAAAATACTATTCTTTTGCTGATCCGGTCATGGCTTTCACCATCAGTTATCCTTCTCAGCCAGCCGGCAAATCAGGCTACTATTTCAAGTCCGGTTATCCGGTGTATGAACGCAATGACAATGCTACTTTATATGAGGTATTGGCCGAAAGTAATACCCTCCAGCTTTTAAAATGGCAACATAAAAAGATAGTAGAATCCCAGAATTATGGATCAGCGCCGGAAAGGGAATTTGTTTCTGTCCAGGAATATATTGCCTTTCTGCCCAAAGAAAACAAGCTGATTGGACTGGGTAGGAAAATGAGTTTGAAAGAAGTAAAGAGATCATTGCCTGCTTATGCAGCACAGATAGATGCCTATATAGCGATACATCCAATAAACCCCAAATTAGAAGACCAATGGATGCAGTTGTTTGAATACCTGGGTAAGAACTGAACGGCAAACAAGGAATTCCATGAGAAAATATTGCCTGCTTGTACTATTATTTCCCTGCTGTATGTCTGTTCTGGGACAGACCCTCACCGGTAAAGTGATCAATAGTCAGACTAAAGAGCCTCTGGCGGCTGCATCTGTGTATCTGAGCAATACTTCGATCGGGGTAAACACCAATAAAATGGGTGTTTTTGAGATCAATACAGTCAGGGGAGGAAAATATAAGCTCGTGGTATCTTTTGTTGGTTATGAAACGTATGTGATGACTGTCAATCCTGCTCACTTGCCTACCGACCTGGTCATTCCCCTGGAACCCAAACTAAACAAACTGGAGGATATCGTACTTGAACCGTATGAAACAAATGGCTGGGAAAAATGGGGGAAGTTCTTTACTGATCTTTTTATCGGTACTGTATCTTATACATGGCAATGTAATTTAAAAAACCCCGAAGTACTCAGGTTCAGGAACAGTAAAAAGGACCATAAATTATATGCTACTGCAACTGCGCCGCTGATCATTAAAAACAATTCATTGGGTTATGAGATCACCTATTCATTGGAAGAGTTTGAATTTGATTTTGAACGGAAAGTAGTTAGTTTTAATGGGTATCCGCTCTTTAAAGATCTGGCCATCGATCATCCCTCCAAGGCCAGGTTGTGGCAGGAAAAAAGAAAGTTTGTGTATTATGGATCCCTGATGCATTTTATGCGTTCATTTTTTATGAACAAGGTCGAAGAAGAAGGATTTGAGATACGAAATTTGGGTTATGTGCCCAATCTTGCAAAATTCAGGGCCATGAAATTGTATCATCAATATAAGGATTCGGTAATTATACATAATCAGGATACAAGCTTCAGGATCCAGTCGGGATATATTTCCCTTCGTTACAATCAAGTAGATTCAACAGATTTTTATAAAAAGGCTTTGGTCTTACCGGATACAGTGATCAGCTATGCTATAGTACCCGCAGACAGTATCGGCTATGCCATTGACTCTTCAACAGCAGGCTTATATGCCAGGGATTCGCTGGAAATAAGCTATTTATTGAAAGAAGTACCCGACGATTATAAACGGTTAACAGCAAAGCACCGAAAAGAAACTTATCCGGTATCCCAATTTACATTTATCAATAAAAGGCCCATTGAAATTTCGGGTAATGGTAATTATTATGGTCCGCATGACCTGAAAATAACCGGATTTTGGGCTTGGTGGGAAACCGTATCAACCATGCTTCCCTTTGATTACTGGCCTCCCAGAAAATAAGATGGGGGAAGCTTTTTTTACCCCGGCCATAATGGACTGGGAATCATTTTTCCCCAAGTAATTCCTATTCCTTTTGCTGTTTTCAAAATATATTTTTTGATAATAACGGCTTTCAATAATTTGAAACCCAGATTATCCTAACCCCTGCATTCCTATGAAAAGCTGTACACGCTGTCATTTTCTCTTATTGTCGTATCTGCAACCTATCCATGACTTCTCCTTTTATACACTAAATCATTATATATCAACCTTCTCTGTTTTTAAGTCTGCATTATCATTAATTACCAAAACGATTGTCAGGATGAAAGAATTAGTAGGCGAATTTGAATTGTTGATCCATACCATGGTGAATACGCATCCTTTGGAGATCCATTTGTACCAGGTGCAAATGTTCAACCTGCTGAAGGAAATCAAAATGATGTATTACCACATGGCATTCAGTACGGCAAAAAGTTCACAAACCCGGGCATTGATGTATAGTCTGCAGTCTGTGATACTGGGCTGGTTGCATCAATTCTATTTTCTGATCCATGATTGCAATGGACCGGGATTGATCGTGCTGATCCCTTTTGAGCAAAACTTATTGGAACAACTGGCTGATGTGCAACTAAAGTTTCCGCAATATTTCTGCTGGTCCATGAAAATCCCCAGGCAGTTGCAGGAATCAGAGGGTCCTTTATTAGTCAAAAAGATACAAGATTGTTTGCTTGCACCTGCCTGGGTAAACATCCCCGGTAATATCCGTGACATGCTGCTTCATCCTTACAGCAAACTGCTTTCTTTAAATGAGCGGATCACCTATCAACGGTTGCAATACCTGCAAATGCTGTTGCATCAGTTGCAAGAATTATGCTGTGATCAGCCCGATGGTCAGATACCGGATCACCTCGAGGAACGGTTGTTGAAAAAATTACTGCTATTGAATTTCAATCATGGACAACTGATCAGTCATCTCACTGAGAAGATCAGGGCACTACTAGACCAGGAACTTCGATCGGCAGAGAAGTTCGCACATTTGTACCAGTTCCAGTATCAAATAGAAAAACTGCCCCATGACGAATCGGTGTTTTTATATGCTGATACGGCTTCCTGCAGGCTGCAGCTTGAAAAATATATCGAAAGAGAAAAGAAGAAATTGCGTGCTCAGCAGTATGTGCAGTCGCAAACCTCCATTTCAGAAAATGAGCAACCTGAGTTGATCTATACCAGCCTTTCGGTTTCCCAGCTGGCATTTCTGTTACGCCTGTTATTAGACAATGGGATCTTTCAGTTTGAAAATAAACGAGAATTGTTTCGTATGATCTGTAATGCTTTCAAAAACAAAACGGGCCCTATTTCCGTAAGTAGTTTTAGAAATCATTTCTATGATCCCGATCCTGCAACCATGAAAATGGTCAGTGATCATTTGATGGAATTGATGAATAGGTCGAGAAAGTTGAGAAGGGGTGAATGAATGCAATTATTTGAAAGCCCAGTAGACCAATAGGCTCATGGTATAGGCCAGTCCGGTCATATAAAGGAATTGGATCACCGGCCATTTCCAGGATTTGGTTTCCCTTTTTACAACTGCGAGGGTGCTCATGCATTGCATGGCCAAAACATAAAATACCATCAGCGAAAGGGCCGCTGCCAGGGAATATACTTTACTACCATCTTCATTTCTGGCAGACTGGAGTTTTTCTCTCAGTGAACTGTTGTCATTGTCTTCCACACTATATAGGGTGGCCATGGTTCCTACAAACACTTCCCTTGCTGCAAAGCTGGTTATGAGTGCAATACCAATTTTCCAGTCATAACCAAGTGGTTTAATAACAGGTTCAATGGCCTGACCAAGGATGCCCGCATAACTGTTTTGTAGTTTTTCGGCAGAGTAATTTTTTTGCAAGCTTTTGATGTTTGCAGGATGCTGCTGCATCAGTACCGTATACTTAGCTTCCACTTGCTGCATCCTGCTTCCTGGTCCAAATGAACTTAAAAACCAGAGCAACAGGCTGATGAGCATGATAATGCGGCCGGCATCCATTACAAAGATCTTTGCTTTCTCGATCATGGTAATTCCCACGTTTTTCCAGCGGGGTGCCCGGTAAACCGGTAATTCCAGGATAAAGAAGCTTTTTTCTTTCAGTTTAATAAAGCCTTTGAGTACATAACTAACAATGAGTGCCATTACCAGTCCTAATAGGTACAGCCCCATCATCACCAGACCCTGTAGACTAAGGAATCCGAAATAGTATTTATTGTCAATGACCAGAGAGATCAGGATCGTATAAACAGGCAATCGGGCACTACAGCTCATTAAGGGGGTTACCAGTATGGTAAGCAGCCTTTCTTTTTTATTTTCAATATTGCGGGTACTCATGATGGCGGGTACTGCACAGGCAAATCCGCTGATCATGGGCATAACACTCTTACCGTTAAGTCCTACTTTACGCATCAGCTTATCACTCAGGAAACTGATACGAGCCATATAGCCACTGTCTTCCAGGATGGTGATCAGTCCAAAGAGGATCATGATCTGGGGTATAAATACCAGGATACCGCTGAGACCTGCCAGCAGGCCATTGGTCAGGAGGTCACTCCACCAGGATGCTGCAAGGTGTTCATTAAGATAAAGACCGGTTTGTTTAAAACAGTATTCAATTGCATCCATGGGAAACCTGGCCAGCCAGAAGATGCTTTGAAACAGCATAAATAAAACAGACAATAATATAATATAGCCCCAGCGCTGGTTAAGCAAGATATCGTCGATGCGGTCTGTCAGCATTTTCCTTTCCATGGGGTCTGGTTCCGCCACATGTTTCCGCATGATCTGTTTGATATGCTGGTACCGCTGCAGGATCTCTTCGGCCTGGGTTTTGGTTGGGTTGAACTTATGGTCGATCTCTATCTGTTCTATCGTATCCTGGGTAATGGTATCAAAAGGAAATTCTTCATGGTTGATCAGGTGATGGATGGCAGCATAATCACTCATGCCCGGGAAAAGTTGCTGGACAGCTTCAATACTTTGGGGTGCAAGGGCCTTATTATCAATAAAACTGGCAGTGGAGGGTTGCAATTGCTGATGGATCGTATGGGCCAATGCCTTTTTCAGGTGGGTCAATCCCTTGTTTTTCCGGGCATTCACCGAGATGACCGGAACGCCAAGCTCAGCTTCCAGTCCGGCCAGGTCTATATTGATCCCATTTTTGGAGGCCAGGTCATTCATGGTCAGGGCCACGACTACGGGAACTTTAAGGTCAATGATCTGACTGCAGAAGAGCAGGTTGCGTTTGAGGTTGCTGGCATCAGCAACCAGCAGGATGATATCTGCTTTGATCTCGGTATCTGCATTCATCAGCACCTTATAGGCGACCCATTCATCAGCCCTTCTGGGATAAAGGCTATAGGTTCCGGGTAGATCTATGAGGGAAACTTTCAGGTTTTCTTCCAGCGAAAGGCTTCCGGTTTTCTTATCTACGGTAACACCAGGAAAATTGCCTACTTTTTGATTTAACCCCGTCAATGCATTAAATAAAGAGGTTTTTCCACTATTGGGGTTACCCACTAACGCTATATGAACGGTGCTTTTCTTCAAATCAGCTTTTAACAGGCAGCAAATGTAACTGTGATGGAAGGCTTGGGGTTACGCGTTCGGGAAAAGAATAATTACTAACCTGTAACAAAGATCAATACAGGGAAGGTTACATTTGCAAGGATTAAATGCATAAGGGATGAAAAAAACATTGTTGCTTCTTATTTTGATACCGCTGCTGGTAAATGCCCAGAGCCGGAAAAAGAAATACAAAGCCGAACTGGCCAACAATGCCGCAATAACCGCTAACCTGAAAGCCCATATCCAATACCTGGCAGATGATAAGCTGGAAGGCCGAAGAACAGGGACCGCCGGTGAGGTTCTGGCCATGCAATACATCAGTCACCAGTACGAATTAATGGGAATACCACCCGCAGGTAGTACGGGCTATGTTCAGGAATTTGACATTGATGAAGGAAAGCAGCCTGTAGAAGCGAATACCTATATCATTGTCAATAATCAGATGGCTGAACTGAACCGGGATTATTATCCCCTTGCTTATAGCGGTACAGGAACTGCTGCGGGAAATCCTTCGGTAGCATTGAATGAATCTGGGCAGCCCTGGTTCAGGGATGTACGTGAGGTTCTGGAAGAAAATCAGAATAATCCTCATTTCGATATCATGGAATCTATCAGGAATTCGGTTGTAAAGGCTGCTAAAAAAGGGGCAACTGCATTTCTGGTATACAATAGTTCCAATATCACAGACAATATCCTTTATGACAAACATGATAAATCAGCAACTGCATCTATACCCGTCTTTTATATTACGAAAGAGGGCTTCAAAAAATATTTCAGTGATGTATCTGCGACCATTTCATTAAAAACAGGGGTAGCATTTATTCAGAAGATCAGGAAAGCCAGAAATGTGATCGCCTTTATAGATAATAAGGCAGCCAATACCGTAATACTGGGTGCGCATTATGACCACCTGGGATATGGGGAAGATAAGAATGCGCTGGATACAGGCCATGTGATCCATAATGGAGCCGATGACAATGCCAGTGGTACTGCGGGATTGATTGAACTGGCCAGGATGCTGAAGAAGTCAGCACCGGTTTCGAATAATTACCTGATCCTTCATTTTTCGGGTGAAGAACTGGGTTTACTGGGCAGTAAATACTGGTTAGAACATCCTACCCTTTCTGTGAACCCCAATTATATGATCAATATGGATATGGTTGGGAGGTATGATTCCGCCAGAAAACTCACCATAGGAGGATATGGCACGTCGCCTGCGTGGGGAGATTTGTTCAAAACCGTAACCGATAACAGACTGGCTATAAAGTTTGACAGTGCAGGAACAGGTCCCAGCGACCATGAAGCATTTTATAGGAAAAGCATACCGGTGTTGTTTTTCTTTACGGGAAGTCACCCGGATTACCATAAAGCTACCGATGATTGGGATAAGATCAATTATGACAGTGAACGGGAGATCCTTCAATATATCTATCAATTGATTAAAGATCTGGATACAAAAGGGAAGCTTGCTTTTCTGAAGACCAGAGAGGAGCAGGCCGGCAGGGGAAGCAGGTATACGGTAAGTTTGGGTATCATGCCCGATTATGGATTTACAGGAACCGGGGTAAGAGCAGATGGCATTGTGCCGGGTAAACTGGCAGAAAGGACCGGTCTACAGGCGGGAGATATCATTGTGCAGCTGGGGGAATACAAATTTGTAGATGTGATGAGTTATATGCAGACACTCGGTAAGTTTAAAAAGGGCGATAAAACTTCTCTTGTTATAAAGCGCAACAACAAGGAAATAACCTATAATATTGAGTTTTAAGCATGTGTGCCAAGATTATTTTAGATGTTGATTCGATCAACAATATTTATTTTGAAGATACCCGTTTACTGGGTATAACGGCACCTTTGAAGAATTATCAGTTCTGCTGGCAATTAAACAATTATACAGGATTTGAATTCAGGCTGGCACCAGAAAAGGAGATTCAATTGCTAAAAAAGAATCGGTACTACTATTTTAACATCTATGAATCTGGTGAGGAGAATAGTCGGCTGATCCATTATCTCTATCATAACCAGCATGATGGAGAATACTTATTACCCGAATTCAGGCATATGGATTTCTTGTGGCTGATGAAGGGGGATCAGGTTTCGGATGAAAAGTTTAATTGGATAAGAGAGGTCATCCGATCCCTGGATGGCGTGCAACTGGTTACAGAACTTACACATGAACAAATCAGAAATAAGGGAAACATGATATTTTAATAAGGGAAATGCATTGTGGATAGCAGGAACAAGTATCAGTATTGAACATTCCTTCAAATTTTAAATCAGAGCAGCTATGTGGATTGAAAAAGACAATACGTTATACCGGAAATTTGAATTCCGTGATTTCTCTGAGGCATTTGCATTTATGACCCGCGTGGCATTGGAAGCGGAAAAGTTGGATCATCATCCCAGTTGGACCAATACCTGGAATACGGTAGAGATCTGGTTGTCTACACATGCTGAAGGAAATGTGGTTACCGCTAAAGACCATCAGCTGGCGTCCAGGATTGACCGGCTTTTATAAGACCCATTGTACTTCTCCGAAATGAAAACTGTCCTGAGCGGCCCCACTAACCATTAATTCGCCTTGCAGATTGACGCCTTCGATGGTACATTGAAAAGCGGCATTTTGTTTTTTGAGGCGGGCGGTTGCTCCCAAACGGAACAAACGACTATTATAATCAGCCAGCAGGCGTTCAGTTTCCCCATTTTTAAGTTGCTGAAAACGAGTATCCAGGAAACGGCATAGTTGTTTTGCAAGGTCAACTGTTACAAAATGGCGTCCTGTGATCTGTTTCAGGGATACCGGATTCGTTAAATTTTCTGGAAAATTGGTCTGATTAATGTTCATTCCGATGCCGGCAACAGCCCATTTCCAGATGGTCAAACCTGACGGATTGGTAGAAATGGAAGATTCGATCAGGATGCCACCTGCCTTCCTGTCACGCCAGTAGATGTCATTTGGCCACTTGATGCAAGCTTCATCACCTGCATAAAAACGGAACAAATCAAGGGCTGCAAGGGCAGTTGCCATACTGAGTGGAAACTGCTGATGTATTGATTGAAAGGACATTTCGAGTATTACAGAGAGGGCAATATTACTGCCTGGTTCGGTAAGCCAGGTTTTGCCTCTTTGTCCTTTACCTGCAGTTTGGGCGTAGGCAAAGAAAGTAGTGCCATGAGCAGCCAAATTTGACTGCAACTTGTCAAAGGCATAGTTATTGGTGCTATTTACGCTTTCTAATTCTATGAACGGGAACCCTATTGTATTTATGGTAGAAGCAGATGACAAAGAATTATTACTTTTGACGAAGATAACAAACCCGGAAGTAATAAACCGAAGCGGAAAAGGCATCAGTAGGGTTTACACTTTCATGTTAACCAGGATGAAGCAGGCAGTTCCTATAAAAAGGCACCCGGGCACTTCAAACTGATCATTTTTATTAATTCACATAAAATCTGATCTATTATTGACAACTCTTTCTGTATTGGACAGCCGTAAAAAAAGTACTGTTACCAGGCTGACACGTAGCTCAAAAATTTTAAAAACCATTATCAAAGCCATTCAGGATAAAAAAGGGGAGCAGATAGTAAGTCTGGATCTACGAAAAATTCCGGAAGCTGTTTCTGATTTTTTTATCATCTGTCAGGCAACTAGTACCACGCAGGTTAGGGCAATCAGCGATTTTGTGGAAGAACAGGTAAAAGAACATTGCGGGGAATTACCTTATAAACATGAAGGAAAATCCGGATTGCACTGGGTATTGATCGATTATGTGAATGTGGTGGTTCATGTGATGCAACCCGATACCAGGAAGTTTTACAGACTGGAAGAAATGTGGAATGATGCCCCGGTTACCGGACATGATGAATAAGCAAAATCTTACAGTGGAATTGAACCTTTGATCTGCTGGAGCATTAATAATTGAAGTAAATGATTTATGGCACAAGAAGATAACAAAAACAAATTTCAGTTTACAGACTCAAGTGATGATAAACCGCCTCGCAAAGGCCCCAAAATCAGTATTTACTGGATATACTCGATCATCGCTTTGGCATTACTGGCTTCTTTTTTTTACAAATTCAATCCCGAAGCAACGCCTGTTTCAGAACAGGAAGTGAAACAGTACATGATCGCTACGGGTGATGTTGAAAAGCTGGACCTTATAACCAATAAAGGTGTAGTGAAAGTCTATATCAAGGCCGACAGTATTGGGAAACACTATTATGAGGATAAACTCAAGATCAAGCTGGAACCGGCAAGAGTTAAGGGCGTTCCTTTATTTCAGTTTAAAGTTACAGACTGGAAGGTTTTTGATGATGGTATGAAGGACTTTTATAAGGACAACCCTACTGTTGCCCATGTACCTACGTATCCCAAAGAAGAAGCGGATTGGCTGGGTGGACCAGCTGTTAGTACGATCATCAGTTTGCTGCTGATCGTAGGACTGTGGATCTTGTTAATGCGCAAAATGGGTGGTGGTGGACCCGGTGGCGGTGGTCCCGGTGGAATTTTCAATATTGGCAAATCAAAAGCTACCTTATTTGACAA